>OGUQ01000919.1_pt1 | contig 26359 bp, 18 predicted proteins | sample 1574701 | NCBI WGS metagenome assembly OGUQ01 (sample SAMEA2582087, study PRJEB24529) | metagenome | biome: Human gut stool | place: China | collected 2011 | reverse complement strand
CAAAGAAAACAGTAGCAAGTTTGCACGAAGGCTCTAAAGAAGGTCGTGCTTATACCAAGGTTATCAAAATGGTAAAATCTCCGAAAACTGGAGCATACGTTTTTGATGAACAAATGGTTCCTAATGAAAAAGTACAAGACTTTTTCAAAAAATAATCGAAATAGCATATACGCTATAACTGCAAAATCCTCTCATTGGTGAACAATGAGGGGATTTTTTATTGCTTCTTTTTTTACTTTTCCAATCCTTTGTTATATCTTTGTAGCATAATGTATTATACAAATAACTGTTGATATGGGATTTTTTAGTTTTTTTTCAAAGGAAAAGAAGGAAACTTTAGATAAAGGATTATCTAAAACCAAAGAGAGCGTATTCAGTAAAATCGCTCGTGCCGTGGCTGGTAAGTCGAAAGTAGACGACGAAGTATTGGATAATCTGGAAGAAGTTTTGATCACATCTGACGTGGGGGTAGAGACAACTTTGAATATTATCAAACGCATCGAAAAACGTGCAGCTGCAGACAAATATGTGAATACTCAGGAGTTGAATCACATACTGCGTGATGAAATTGCAGCCCTTTTGACCGAGAATAATTCGGATGACGTAGCAGACTTTGATGTACCTATCAAGAAAAAGCCTTATGTAATGATGGTAGTGGGAGTAAACGGGGTAGGTAAAACAACAACAATCGGGAAATTAGCTTATCAATTCAAGAAAGCGGGCAAATCTGTTTATTTGGGTGCCGCCGATACATTCCGTGCAGCTGCCGTAGAGCAGTTGATGATCTGGGGTGAACGCGTAGGTGTGCCTGTTGTAAAACAGAAAATGGGTGCGGACCCTGCATCTGTCGCTTTCGATACACTGAGTTCTGCTGTTGCCAACAATGCGGATGTAGTGATTATCGATACGGCCGGCCGCTTACACAATAAAGTAGGCTTGATGAATGAGCTTACCAAGATAAAGAACGTCATGAAGAAGGTAGTACCCAATGCACCGGATGAAGTCCTGCTGGTATTGGATGGTTCTACCGGACAGAATGCTTTCGAGCAAGCCAAGCAATTTACATTGGCTACGGAGGTGACTGCAATGGCTATCACCAAGTTGGACGGAACCGCCAAAGGCGGAGTAGTGATCGGCATCTCCGACCAGTTCAAGATTCCTGTAAAATACATTGGATTGGGTGAAGGCATGGAAGATTTGCAAGTCTTCCGCAAAAATGAATTTGTTGATTCCCTGTTTGGAGAGAATGCATGAAAAGAAAGAGAATAGATATTATTACTTTAGGTTGTTCTAAAAATTTAGTAGACTCGGAGCAGTTGATGCGTCAGCTGGAAGAAGCAGGATACAGCGTAACTCATGATACAGAAAATCCGGAAGGGGAGATAGCGGTAATCAACACCTGCGGTTTCATCGGTGACGCGAAAGAAGAGTCTATCAATATGATTCTGGAATTTGCAGAAAGAAAAGAAGAAGGCGACTTGAAGAAACTGTTTGTAATGGGCTGTCTTTCCGAGCGTTATTTACAAGAACTGGCCATTGAAATACCACAGGTAGACAAGTTCTACGGCAAATTCAACTGGAAAGAACTCTTGCAGGACTTGGGAAAAACGTACCATGAGGAATTGTATATTGAGCGTACTTTGACCACTCCCAAGCATTATGCCTATTTGAAGATATCCGAAGGGTGTGACCGTAAATGTTCTTATTGCGCTATTCCCATCATTACGGGACGGCATGTGTCGCGCCCGATGGAGGAAATACTTGACGAGGTGAAGTATCTGGTTGCACGGGGTGTAAAGGAATTCCAGGTTATAGCCCAGGAGTTGACCTATTACGGAGTAGATTTATATAAGAAGCAAATGTTGCCCGAGCTTGTTGAGCGGATTTCGGATATTCCCGGAGTGGAGTGGATACGCTTGCATTATGCCTATCCGGCACATTTTCCGACTGATTTATTCCGTGTGATGCGCGAGCGTGACAATGTATGCAAATATATGGATATTGCCCTGCAACATATCAGCGACAATATGCTGCAAAAGATGCGCCGCCATGTGACGAAGGATGAGACGTATAAGCTGATAGAACAATTCCGTGAGGAGGTTCCCGGTATCCATCTCCGTACTACACTGATGGTGGGGCATCCAGGAGAAACTGAAGCCGATTTTGAGGAGCTGAAAGAGTTTGTCCGTAAAGTGCGTTTCGATAGAATGGGGGCTTTTGCGTATTCGGAAGAAGAAGGGACGTATGCCGCTGCTGAATATGAGGATTCTATTCCCCAGGAAGTGAAACAAGCGCGCTTGGATGAGTTAATGTCTATTCAACAAGGCATTTCAGGGGAGTTGAGTGCGGAGAAAGTAGGCAGGCAGATGAAAGTAATCATTGACCGGCTGGAAGGCGAATATTATATTGGACGTACAGAATTTGATTCTCCCGAAGTGGATCCTGAGGTTTTGATTGAGCGTGGAGACAGAGCGTTGCATATAGGTAACTTTTACCACGTAGAGATAGTAAATTCCGATGATTTCGACCTTTTTGGGCGAATAATTTAAAGATTTTTCCTTATCTTCTTGCTTATGTGAAGAAGATTTGCTAATATAGCACCGTAGTTCAATTTAAAGGCTTACATTTTGAATAACAAAGAGTTTACTTCTGAATTATCGCGGAGGTTAGGATACACATTGAAAGATACTTCTGAGCTGGTTGCTTCATTGCTGTCGGATATGGCACGGCAGTTGGAGGAGGGGAATATTATCTCTATACAAGGGTTCGGTACATTCGAAGTGAAAAAGAAGGCAGAACGTATATCTGTGAATCCGACTACAAAGCAGCGTATGCTGGTACCTCCTAAATTGGTGTTGACTTATAAGCCGAGTACATTATTAAAGGATAAGTTTAAGTAACCGGCTTTTAAAAAAATCTCCCGTATTATGAATGAGAAACTGAACATACAAGACTTGATTGACACGCTGGCTGAAAGGCATGGCATGAGCAAGAAGAATGCGGATAGTTTTGTGAAAGAATTCTTCCAGCTGATTGAGGAGTCTTTGGAGAAGGACAAGTATGTGAAGATACGAGGTTTGGGGACTTTCAAACTGATAGATGTCGGGAGTCGTGAAAGCGTTAATGTGAATACGGGGGAAAGGTTTGAGATACAAGGGCATACAAAAGTGTCGTTTACACCGGAACCGGCTTTGAAAGATATTATCAATAGACCATTTTCGCATTTTGAAACTGTAGTTTTGAATGACGCTACGGTACTTGAGGATACCCTGCAGGAAAATGACAGTGAAGATGATGAAGATACTGAAATCAAAACTCCGGAACAAGAGGTGGAGGAGAAGGTTGCCTTAGTGGAAGAAGCCACGATAGAAGAACCTTTGGTGGAAACTGTAGTCGAAGAGCCGTTAGTTGAGCCCGAACCGGAAGTTGAAGAGGAGAAACCGGAAAAAACTGAACCTGAAGCAATGCCTGAAAATATAGTTGCTGTTGAACCGGAACCGTCTGAGCCAGTGATAAAAGATATGGCAGATTCTTCGACTATGAAATATTTTATAGGCATCGTTGTTTTTGTAGTGTTGCTGTGTGGTGGTGCCGTAGCTTTCATGTATTATCCGGACTTGCTTGACAAACTTACTGCAAAGCCTCTTGTAGAAGAGGTTGCAGACTCGGATGTGAAGGAATCTGTTACTGAAAAGGTGGATGTCCCTGCCGGTCAAGACAATATTGCCTTGACAGACAGTATTGTTTCAAAAGATGTTGTAGCTCCTGCTCGGATAGATACTGTGGCAGAAACTGTTGCTGCAACAACTCCTACGCTTAAAAAAACTCCAAAGGAAAATGTACAAGTACAGTCTCCCACTCCTAAAAAAGAGCAAAAAAAGACAGTTGTACCGTTTGAACCGGATTCTGTGGGGTATACGATTGTGGGAACAGAAACCACTTATACCATCAAGGAAGGGGAAACGCTGACTAGGGTAGCGCTTCGTTTTTATGGGACAAAAGCTCTTTGGCCTTATATCGTGAAGCATAATCCCGGCGTAATCAAGAATCCGGATAATGTACCTTATGGTACCACTATCAAGATACCGAAATTAGCCAAGAAGCAGTAAAAAATTACTGCTTCTTTTTTGTTAAATACTAAACTCTATGAAAGTAGTTTAATCTAAAAGGTTTCGCATAGTTTTTTAATAAAAATTAGTTGGTATGGTTAATTTATTCCCGTACTTTTGGGAGCGAAAAAAATAATTACCGGTTCAAAACCGGATAAATGAGGAAATTAAACATTAAAAAAATAGAATGATTTATGGCTGAAACAATTGACATCCGCGAACTGAATGAGCGGATTGAAAGACAAAGTGCTTTCGTTACCAATCTTACCACAGGTATGGACCAGGTCATTGTAGGACAAAAGCATCTGGTAGAGTCGTTGTTAATTGGTTTGTTGTCCGATGGACACGTGTTGTTGGAAGGTGTGCCCGGTTTGGCAAAGACTTTAGCTATCAAGACGCTTGCTTCGTTGATTGATGCGCAATACAGCCGCATTCAGTTTACGCCAGACTTGTTGCCTGCCGACGTAATAGGTACAATGGTTTACAGCCAGAAGGATGAAACGTTCCAAGTAAAAAAAGGTCCGGTCTTCGCAAATTTTGTTTTGGCTGATGAAATCAACCGTGCTCCCGCCAAAGTACAGAGTGCTTTGCTGGAAGCCATGCAGGAACGTCAAGTTACTATCGGCAATGAAACTTTCGGGTTGCCCAAACCATTCCTGGTGCTTGCCACACAGAATCCTATCGAGCAGGAAGGTACTTATCCGCTGCCCGAAGCGCAAGTGGACCGTTTCATGCTGAAAGTCGTAATAGACTATCCGAAGCTGGAAGAGGAGAAACTGATTATCCGTCAGAATATCAATGGTGATAAATTTGAAGTGAAGCCCATTTTGAAGGCAGACGAAATTATTGAAGCTCGTAAAGTGGTTCGCCAGGTGTATCTGGATGAGAAAATAGAAAAATATATTGTTGATATTGTATTTGCTACCCGTTATCCGGAAAAATATGATTTAAAAGAACTGAAAGACATGATTGGTTTCGGCGGTTCGCCCCGTGCTTCCATCAACTTGGCCTTGGCTGCCCGTAGCTACGCGTTCATCAAGCGTCGCGGTTATGTCATTCCGGAGGATGTGCGCGCTGTGGCACATGACGTACTTCGCCACCGTATCGGCTTGACTTACGAGGCGGAAGCCAGCAATATGACATCTGATGAAATCGTCAGCAAGATACTGAACAAGGTTGAAGTGCCCTAACGCATAATAGAGGTTTTCGTAAACTTGAGGTTTACAATCCAATACCTGAGGTTAGCGTCGTAAACCTTAGGGTTGAGTACCGAAAACTTCACCCCTTTTCATAGGGAAGTTTCTGTTATAAACTAAATTGCGCTTGTGTGCTTAAATGAGATTATTAAAATAAATCAATGGAAACAACAGAACTTTTGAAGAAAGTCCGTCAGATTGAGATAAAGACGCGCGGACTGTCCAACAATATCTTTGCCGGGCAGTATCACTCTGCCTTCAAGGGTAGAGGTATGGCATTCTCCGAGGTGCGCGAGTATCAGTTTGGCGATGACATACGCGACATTGACTGGAATGTGACCGCCCGCTTCAACAAGCCTTACGTCAAGGTGTTTGAGGAGGAGCGCGAATTGACAGTGATGTTGTTGGTAGATGTTTCCGGTAGTTTGGAATTCGGTACGGTAAAGCAGATGAAGAAGGATATGGTGACGGAAATTGCCGCCACACTGGCATTCTCTGCCATTCAGAATAATGACAAGATTGGTGTCATCTTCTTTTCGGACCGGATTGAGAAGTTTATTCCGCCCAAGAAGGGACGTAAGCATATACTTTACATCATCCGCGAACTGATAGATTTTCATGCGGAAAGCCGGAGGACGAACATCCGTTTGGGATTGGAATATCTGACGAATGTGATGAAACGCCGTTGCACGGCATTTGTCTTGTCCGACTTCATCGACCAGGAAAGTTTCAAGAACGCCATGACCATTGCCAATCGTAAGCATGACCTGGTTGCCGTTCAGGTGTACGACCGTCGTGTGGAAGAATTGCCACCCGTGGGACTGATGAAGATTAGGGATGCCGAGACGGGACATGAGCAGTGGATTGACACCTCCTCGCGTGCCGTGCGCCGTGCCCATCATGATTGGTGGGTGAACAAGCAGGCGGAATTGAATGAAACGTTTACCAAGAGTAATGTCGACAATGTGTCGGTACGTACCGACCAGGATTATGTCAAGGCATTGATGAATTTGTTTGCGAAACGAAATTAATCGGAAAATGAAAAGATATTTATTTCTGATAGCGTTATTGATAGCATGGTCGGGAAGGGTAGTAGCCCAGTCGGTAACGGTAGATGCTACGATTGACTCTTTGCAGATTCTTATTGGAGAGCAGGCAAAGATAAAACTTCAAGTATCTCTAGATGCCGATAAGCGTGCCATATTCCCGGTATATACCGATACGCTGGTGAATGGGGTTGAAATTATTGATGTGGCCAAACCGGATACGCAATTGCTGAATGATGGCCGGCGTGCATTGATAACTCAAGAGTATACAGTTACCTCTTTTGATTCGGCTCTTTATTATCTGCCGCCTATGGAAGTGACGGTGGATAATGAGAAGTATCGCTCCAAAGCGTTGGCATTGAAAGTATATTCGGTGAATGTCCCGTTAGATCCGGAGAATCCGGAACAGTTTTTCGGTCCCAAAACAGTGATGCAAGCGCCTTTTGCTTGGGAAGACTGGTATGGTCTTATGGCTTGTGGTGCGCTGATTATCCCGATAGGGATATTGCTTGTCTATCTGATAATGCGTTTCTTCGACAATAAGCCTATTATCCGTAAGGTGAAGGTAGAACCTAAGTTGCCTCCCCATCAGTTGGCTATGCAGGAGATAGAACGTATCAAGAATGAGAAGGTATGGCAGAAAGGGGAGCCGAAGGAATATTATACGGAATTGACTGATGCTCTTCGTACATATATAAAAGACCGTTTTGGTTTCAATGCTTTGGAAATGACTTCTACGGAAATCATAGATAAGTTGCTGGAAATGAAAGATAAGGAAGCAATATCGGATTTGCGTGAATTGTTCCAGACTGCTGATTTGGTGAAATTTGCCAAGCATAATCCATTGATGAACGAAAATGACGCTAACCTGATTAATGCCATTGACTTTATTAATGAAACCAAGGAGAAAGAAGAGGAGAATGCCAAGCCGCAACCTACTGAGATTACCATTATCGAGAAACGTTCTTTGCGTACCAAGATTTTGCTGGGAGCGGGTATTGTAGTGTTGGCTGTAGCCCTTGTCAGTTCCTTGATATATATTGGATTGGAGTTGTATAATTATTTTGCTTAATACTGAAAAAGTGACTTCAATCGGATATACATGAGTGAAAAATGAAGGATGTTTGGAGCGAAGCTGAATTGTAAATCGTTAAATCGTACATAAATATGGTTTTTGCCAATATTGAATATTTATTTTTGCTGCTGTTGCTTATACCTTATATAGTATGGTATATTATGAAGCGGAAGAATAGTGAAGCTACGCTTCAGATTTCGGATGCCCGTGTGTATGCCCATACCCCTAAAAGCTATAAGAACTATTTGTTGCATGTACCGTTTGTATTGCGGATAATTGCCTTGATACTGATTATTCTTGTTTTGGCACGTCCGCAAACCACCGATAGCTGGCAGAACAGTGAGATTGAGGGTATTGATATCATGCTTGCTATGGACGTTTCTACCAGTATGCTGGCCGAAGACCTGAAACCTAACCGGTTGGAAGCGGCGAAGGATGTAGCGGCAGAGTTTATTAACGGACGTCCGAATGATAATATAGGTATAACTTTGTTTGCTGGAGAAAGCTTTACGCAATGTCCATTGACAGTAGACCATGCCGTATTGTTGAACTTGCTTAAAGATATGAAGTGCGGGCTGATTGAAGACGGAACGGCAATCGGTATGGGGATTGCCAATGCCGTTACCCGTTTGAAGGATAGCAAGGCAAAGTCGAAAGTCATTATTCTGCTGACGGACGGTGTCAATAATAAAGGTGATATTTCTCCTTTGACAGCTGCTGAAATAGCCAAGAGCTTTGGCATTCGCGTTTATACTATTGGGGTAGGAACCAATGGTATGGCTCCTTATCCTTATCCGGTAGGCGGAACAGTGCAATATGTCAATATGCCCGTCGAAATTGATGAAAAGACTTTGACACAGATTGCCGGAACAACGGAAGGTAACTATTTCCGTGCCACCAGCAACTCGAAGTTGAAGGAAGTGTACGAAGAGATAGACAAGCTGGAGAAAACAAAATTGAATGTAAAAGAATACAGCAAGCGCCAGGAAGAGTACCGCTGGTTTGCGTTGGCTGCTTTCTTGTGCGTATTACTGGAGGTACTGTTACGCAACTCTATATTGAAGAAGATACCGTAAAAAGGAGAATGTCTTTTAGTGTATCAGTCATTGCGTAGCCAAATTGTAAATTGTAAATTGCTAAATTGTAAATAAAAAGATGTTTCGATTTGAAGAACCTGCATATTTGTACTTGTTGCTGTTGCTGCCTTTATTGGCGGCCTTCTACTTGTACTCCAATTATCGGAGGAGGAAAGCCATTCGTAAATTTGGTGACCCTATACTGATGGCACAGCTAATGCCGGATGTTTCCAAATACCGTCCGGATGTGAAGTTTTGGTTGGTTTTTGCGGCTATCGGGTTGTTCACGGTACTGCTGGCACGTCCGCAGTTTGGTTCCAAACTGGAGACGGTAAAACGCCAGGGAGTGGAAGTGATGATTGCGTTGGATATATCCAATTCCATGCTGGCACAAGACGTACAGCCAAGCCGCTTGCAGAAGGCAAAACGGCTGGTGGCACAGTTGGTAGATAAGATGCAGAATGACAAGGTCGGTATGATTGTTTTTGCAGGTGACGCTTTTACCCAGTTGCCTATTACGAGTGATTATATTTCTGCCAAGATGTTTTTGGAGTCCATCGATCCTTCGCTGATTTCCAAGCAAGGTACGGCAATTGGAGCTGCAATAAATCTGGCTGCCCGGAGTTTTACACCTCAAGAAGGAGTGGGACGTACTGTTATTGTCATCACCGACGGTGAAAACCATGAAGGTGGTGCCGTAGAAGCTGCTAAGGCTGCTGCAGAGAAAGGTATCCAGGTCAATGTATTAGGGGTAGGTATGCCTGAGGGTGCTCCCATTCCAATAGAGGGTACTAATGATTATCGTCGTGACCGTGAAGGTAATGTAATCGTTACTCGCTTGAATGAGCAGATGTGTCAGGAAATTGCTCAGGCGGGAAATGGTATTTATGTGCGCGTAGACAATACCAACGGTGCACAGAAAGCGATTAGTCAGGAAATCAACAAGATGGCAAAGGCAGATGTGGAAACACAGGTGTACACGGAATTCAATGAACAGTTTCAGGCAGTGGCATGGATTATTCTGCTGTTGTTACTGGCTGAGATGTTGATATTGGAGCGCAAGAATCCTCTGTTCCGCAACATTCATTTATTCTCTAATAAGAAATGATGCGTATGTTACAGAAAAAATATATTGGAATAGTTTTGCTGCTGTTAGTGGCAGCTTCAGCTTCTGCACAGAAGGCGGAACGCGATTATATCCGTAAGGGAAACCGTTTTTTTAAGGATAGCGTATATGTGGATGCAGAAGTGAACTATCGGAAGGCTTTGGAGGTAAACCCGAAGTCAACGGTTTCCATGTTCAACTTGGGAAATACATTGACCCAGCAGAACAAGCTGCAGGAAGCGATGGAGCAATATGTGGGAGCTACCAAGATAGAAAAGGACAAATCGAACTTAGCACAGATTTATCATAATATGGGAGTCATCTTTCATTCTCAGAAGGATTATGCAAAGGCGGTAGAAGCCTATAAGGAGTCGTTACGCAATAATCCGAAAGATGATGAAACGCGCTATAACCTTGCTTTGGCACAGAAACAGTTGCAAGACCAGCAGCAGAACCAGGATCAGAATCAAGATCAGGATAAACAGGACCAACAGAAGGAGCAGGATAAACAGCAGGATCAGCAGAAAGACCAGCAACAGAATCAAGACCAGCAACAACAACCTTCTCAGCCGGAAAAGAAAGATAATGAGATGTCTAAGGAAAATGCCGAACAGCTGTTGAACTCTGTCATGCAAGACGAGAAGGATGTGCAGGATAAAGTGAAAAAGCAGCAGGTACTTCAAGGAGGTCGTCTGGAAAAAGATTGGTAACAAACATAATAGGAAATAATATATGAGAAAAATAGTTTTCTTATGGATAGCACTGATTGCAGTCGGTATGAATGTCTTTGCCGATGGCAAGGTATCGTTTACTGCGTCTGCTCCTGACGCTGTGGCGGTAGGAGACCAGTTCAGACTGTCGTATACGGTGACTACACAAAAGGTAAGGGATTTTCGTGCTCCTTCTATGAAGGAATTTGATGTGTTGATGGGGCCCAGCCGCTCGCAACAGAGTAGCGTGCAGATGATTAATGGGCAGACGACTTCAACCAGCAGTATTACATTCACTTATATTTTAATGGCGACTGCAGAAGGTGATTTTACCATTCCAGGAGCCACTATCACTGCTGATGGTAACCAAATGGTTTCGAATTCTGTACAAGTAAGGGTTCTTCCGGCAGATCAGGCTGCTAATGGAGCTTCTGGAAATGGTGGCAAACAGAGTGAGGGCACTGCCAGCCGCGCTTCTTCCGGGACATCTGTATCGAATAGTGATTTGTTTATTACAGCTACTGCCAGTAAGATGACGGTGTATGAACAAGAGGCTTTTCTGCTGACATACAAGATATATACCTTGGTGGACTTACGTATGTTTGATAATGTGAAATTGCCCGACTTCAAAGGATTCCATTCTCAGGAAGTAGAATTGCCTAATGACAGAAGATGGGGATTGGAGCATTATAAAGGTAGAAATTATCAGTCTACAATCTATCGTCAGTTTGTGTTGTTCCCACAACAAGCCGGTAAGCTGACGATTGATGCTGCACGCTTTGACGCTTCCATTGCAAAGGCTACACAAGTTGCTGATCCGTTCGAGGCATTTTTCAATGGAGGAAGCAATTACGTAGAAGTTAAGAAGACAATTTTGACTCCGCAATTGACGATTGACGTAAAACCCTTGCCAGCAGGTAAGCCAGCCGATTTTTCGGGAGGAGTGGGAGAGTTCAATATAACTTCTTCTATCAATAGTACAAATGTCAAGACCAATGATGCTGTTACTGTCAAACTTGTCATTTCTGGTACTGGTAATCTGAAATTGCTTTCTAATCCGGAAGTTAAATTCCCCGAGGATTTTGAAGTATATGATCCGAAGGTGGACAATAAATTTCGTCTGACAAATTCGGGCCTCTCCGGTAGTAAGGTCATTGAGTATCTGGCAATTCCTCGTAATGCGGGAACTTATAAGATTCCTGCCGTAAAGTTCAGTTATTTTGATATTAATTCCCGTTCGTATAAAACGTTGACTACGGAAGAGTATGAATTGCATGTGGAAAAGGGAGCAGGCAATGCTGCTCAGACTATTGCAAACTTTACAAGCAAGGAAGACTTGAAAGTATTGAACGAGGATATTCGTTTTATCAAGCAGAATAATGTCACTTTGTCTCCCAAAGGTGATTTCTTCTTCGGTTCGTTGACGTATTGGTTACTTTATTTGATACCGGGTATTGCATTCATTACATTCTTTATCATCTATCGTAAGCAAATAGCAGCCAATGCAAATGTAGCAAAGATGCGTACCAAGAAAGCCAATAAAGTGGCGGTGAAACGTATGAAACAAGCTGGTAAATTATTGGCCGAGAATAAGAAAGACGCATTTTATGATGAGGTTTTGAAGGCTCTTTGGGGGTATATCAGTGATAAACTGAACATTCCGGTATCCCGTTTGTCTAAGGATAATATCGAAGAGGAACTTCGTAATTATGGTGTGAATGATGCGTTGATAAAGGAATTCCTCGATGCATTGAACAACTGTGAGTTTGCCCGCTTTGCTCCGGGTGATGATAACCAGGCTATGGATAAGGTATATTCAGCTTCTTTGGAAGTTATCAGTAAAATGGAAAACTCGATAAAACATTAATCAGGAGGAAATGGTAATGAATAAAATATTGTTTTTTACTCTTAGTCTAGTGATGGCAATTACTGCCTATGGGCAGAATTCTGCATCTGTAGATACATTACAGACTGGTAGTGACTCTACATCCGTCGGTTCACATGCGGAATTCTCTGCTGCAAGACAAGAAAGCAATGTGACAAAGGCTGAAGGTGACAGCGCCTATATACGGAATGATTATGTTTCTGCCATTCAAATATATGAGAATCTGTTAAAGAAGGGAGAGGCTGCAGAGGTCTATTATAATCTTGGCAACAGTTATTATAAGGCAGATGATATAGCAAGAGCTATATTGAATTATGAGCGTGCCTTGTTGTTGGAACCTGGTAATGCTGATATTCGTGCAAATTTGGAGATAGCACGTTCTAAGACAATCGATAAGGTAATCCCAGTTCCTGAGGTTTTCTTTGTATCTTGGACTAAATCGTTGATTAATTGTCTTAGCGTAGATGCATGGGCTAAGTTGGGGATTGTGTTCTTTGTACTATTACTCGTTTCATTCTATCTCTTTTTCTTTTCAAAACAGATTATGGGGAAGAAAGTGGGATTTATTGCAGGAATAGTATTCCTGGCTCTTGTTATATTGAGTAATGTGTTTGCTGCTCAGCAGAAAGGCGAACTGATGGAACGTAGTGAAGCTATAGTGTTAGCACCTAGTGTCACAGTGCGTAGTACTCCCAGTGAAAGTGGTACAAGTCTGTTCATTCTTCATGAGGGACGTAAAGTTGAAATAAAAGACAACTCTATGCGTGAATGGAAAGAAATTCGTTTGGAAGACGGTAAAGTAGGGTGGGTTCCAGCTTCTGCCATAGAAGGTATTTAAATTTTCCCTGTATTCTAAAAACAGCTCGTATAAACCCGATAATTCTGCTTTATACGAGCTGTTTCTGTATGTTTTTAGGAGCTTTTTCTTCGTATTTATAATTCTGTATACTTAAGAAATGATTATTTTTTGGAGAGGCAATATTCTTTTTGAAAAAAGATAAAGAAATAGTTTGTTTTATCCTTTTTTTTCCTTAAGTTTATAGCGTGATAATAAAAAGTACAGAGTATTAACCATTAAATTTATGAATATGAGAACAATAACATTTAATGAATTACGTAAGATTAAAGACTCATTGCCTAGTGGTAGTATGCATAGAATAGCCGATGAACTTGGACTGAATGTTGACACTGTAAGAAATTTTTTCGGTGGACACAATTTTAAGGAGGGGAAAAGTGTTGGGATTCACTTGGAACCTGGACCAGATGGTGGATTGGTTATGATTGATGATACTACTGTTTTAGAGCGAGCTTTAAAAATTTTAGATGAAATGGCAGGTAAGACTGAAGAAGCTGTTCGAGCTTAAGAAGAGAAAGTTAGAAGAATCCCAATTGCTGACAACAATTGGGATTTCTTGTTTGTTTTAATCTCAAAATCAATGATATATGGAAGATAAATTAGTTACTTTGGCAATCTTAACGTACGCGAAAGCTCAAATATTGAAAAATGTTCTTGAAAATGAAGGTATTGAGACTTATATTCACAATGTAAACCAGATACAACCGGTTGTTTCTTCTGGCGTACGTGTACGTATTAAGGAGAGTGACTTACCTCATGCTCTGAAAATTACTGAAAGCTCTGCGTGGTTATCTGAAGAGGTAGTGGGGGGGAAGTCACCTAAACTGGAGAAGGTTAGTAATAAAGTGCTGATTCCAGTGGATTTTTCCAATTATTCTTTGAAGGCTTGCGAGTTCGGTTTCAATTTCGCTCAGAATATAGGTGCAGAAGTTGTTTTGCTACATGTTTATTTTACTCCTATATATGCAACTTCTTTGCCATACGGAGACGTATTTAACTATCAGCTAAGTGATGAGGAGAATGTAAGGAGTATCTTACAAAAAGTTCATGCTGATTTGAATGAATTATCTGATAAAGTAAAAGAGAAGGTAGCTTCCGGCGAGTTTCCAGATATTAAATATACTTGTGTTTTGCGTGAAGGTATTCCTGAAGAAGAGGTACTCCGCTATACCAAGGAATATCGACCACGCATTATCATAATGGGAACTCGTGGTAAAAGTCAGAAGGATATTGATTTGATCGGTAGTGTAACGGCTGAAGTGATTGAACGTAGCCGTGTACCGGTATTGGCCATTCCTGAAAATACTCCATTCAAGCAATTTTCTGAGGCTAAGCGTATTGCATTCATTACTAATTTTGATCAACGTGATTTAATAGCTTTTGATTCGCTAATAAATAATCTGAAATCATTTAAGTTTTCAGTGTCTCTGATACATCTTTCAGATGTTCAGAATACATGGAATGAAATAAAACTGGCTGGTATTAAGGAATATTTTCAAAAACAATATCCACAATTGGAAATATACTATGATGTGGTAAAGAACGATAATCTGCTTAGTAGTTTAGACAGTTATATCAAAAGTAATCATATTGATATTATAACATTAACTTCTTATAAAAGAAATATATTTTCGCGCTTATTTAACCCTGGCATTGCCAGAAAGATGATTTTCCATTCTGATACACCATTGTTGGTAATTTACGGAAGACCGAATTAGGTGTTGAATATAGGTATATATGGTTTCTATCCAATATCAGCATTATGTTTAATATGGCGCTGGAATAATTTAATCTAATTTTAATTTCTTCTCTCCCTCACTTAAGAAATAACATTCTTTACTTAATGATATAACAATAATAAAAGCCTAATTAAATTATTAATTAGGCTTTTATTATAAAGTATTACATCAACTTTTCAATTTCTTCGAATTCAGGGCCCATCTGCAAATTATAATACACTCTATATAGACCATTTAACCATAAATCTTTTTGATCAGGTTTCAGTTCTCTTGCCTTTTCATAATAAGGTTTTGCCTTTTCATAGAAAGTCTTCAGAGTAGCTTGGTCTTCTTTATACTTAGGATCATTAATATCTGTAGTTGCTTTTTCTGAGAAATCTTGTGCTTGTAAGCAGTAAATCAAGCCTAAATTAGAGTATGCTTCTGCATAATTAGGATCTACTTCTATAGTTTTTTTATAGAATTCAATAGCTTTATCATAGTCCTTCATATTGTGATAAAGGTAGCCTTTTACATACAAATAGAATGTATTGTTAGGATCTTTAGCCAACATATCATCAGCAAACTGCATAGCTTCGTCATATTTGTTGTTATTGCTATAATAATCAATCAAGTGACCGAAGAAGAATGAATGTTCAGGATATTTCTGGATACCTTCTTTTAAAGAAGCAATCCATTTAACAGTATCACCTTCAGCTTTCAATGCAGTAGAGATAAATTCCATTGCGTATTTCCCAACTTCTTTATCATCTTGCGCATAAGGAGCATACTTCAAAATACTAGGATAATCTTCCATCTTAGCAGCTGCTAAACTTGCATAATATGCTATTTGGGGTAATACAGTATCTGTTTGTAATAGATTTTCCTTTTCAAACATCGGGTTGATAGCAATATCAATGTATGTTGCAAAGAAATCTAATGCTTTTTTATTGTCTTCATTGGCTGCATCGCCTTCTTTCTGTGAGGCCAAATTAAAGAATTGGATACCGCCATTGATCAGATTACCGCGTTCTGCTAAAATTGTAGCAGAATTAGATTTTCTATATTTATTCTTGATTTTGCCCTTTTCATTGGGAATTTGTGCTAATTCGTCACATTTGAAGTAGAATTTACACATGTTTAATGCACTATTATATACCTGAAGAGTGTCATAAGGTTTTCTCAGATAGGCATTTTCCATTTCTTTCTCACTTCTTTTTCTTTGGATAAGACCTGCTACATCCCACGTTTCGGCATTGTCCTTTGTTTCGGGATTAGTTAAAGCTTGATTTATCAGTTCCTCTGCTTTGGCAAAGTCAGGATTTACTCCGTTAGCAATACTTTTAGCCTCTTTTACGTTCTTTTCTTGGGCGAAAGTAAAACTTGCGGCAAGTAGTAAAACCATTGAAAATAATACTCTTTTCATGATTGTAGAAAATTTAAATTAATATTATGTCTATTCTTCATTTTCACTGTTTACCTCGTTCTGAGGGCTTTCAAGGGTATTTTCTTCCCCCTCCTCTATAAGTTCCTCTTCATTTTCTGAAGTGACTTTACATACAGAGCCGATTTCGTCATTACGTTTCTCAAGGTTGATTAGACGCACACCTTGTGTAGCACGTCCCATGATACGAACATCGGCGACTTTCAGACGGATGGTAATACCGGATTTATTAATAATCATCAAGTCATTTTCATCTGTAACAGACTTGATAGTTACTAATTTACCCGTTTTATCGGTGATATTCATTGTTTTCACACCTTTACCTCCACGATTGGTTTTGCGATAATCTTCAATATCCGAACGTTTGCCATATCCTTGTTCCGATACAACCATAATTGTTTCCGCCTCAGGATCTTTGATGCATATCATACCTACTACTTCGTCTTGACCGTCTTCATCCAATGTCATACCACGTACACCGGTGGCAGTACGTCCCATAACGCGCACAGCACTTTCATGGAAACGAATGGCACGTCCGTTACGGTTGGCAATGATGATTTCATTGTCGCCGTTTGTCATACGCACTTCGATTACACGGTCGTCTTCACGGATAGTGATAGCATTTACACCATTTTGGCGAGGACGTGAATACTGCTCAAGCAATGTTTTCTTAATGACACCATTCTTAGTACAGAACAATACATAATGGCTGTTGATAAATTCTTGGTCGTTCAGGTTCTTCACGCGCAAATAGGCGTTTACAGCATCGTCAGAGTCGATATTCAACAAATTCTGGATGGCACGACCTTTCGAATTCTTAGTACCTTCGGGGATTTCGTATACCTTCAGCCAGTAACACTTACCTTTCTGTGTAAAGAACATCATGGTATTATGCATGGTTGCAGGATAAATATGCTCTACAAAGTCTGCATCGCGGGTTTCGGTACCTTTGGAGCCTACCCCACCACGGTTTTGCGCACGGAATTCGCTCAGCGGTGTACGCTTGATGTATCCCATGTGTGAGATGGTGATAATCATTTCATCATCTGCATAGAAGTCTTCCGGATTGAATTCTTCTGATGAATAGACAATTTCCGAGCGACGTTCGTCACCATACTTCTCTTTTACTTCAATCAGTTCATCTTTAATGACTTTGCGGCAGAGTTCGTCATTGACAAGGATTTCTTCCAAATAAGCAATCTGCTTCTGAATTTCCTCATATTCGGCGTGCAGCTGGTCTTGCATCAATCCTGTGAGCTGACGCAAACGCATTTCAACAATGGCACGTGACTGAATTTCACTGAGTTGGAATCGCTCCATCAAACCTGATATAGCATCATTCGGTGTTTTAGCAGCACGGATAATCTTAATTACTTCGTCGATATTATCAGATGCAATGATTAATCCTTCCAGAATATGTGCACGTTCTTTGGCCTTGCGCAAATCATACTGAGTACGGCGGATGACTACGTCGTGTCTGTGCTCAACGAAGTGTTTTATCAAATCTTTCAGATTCAACAGACGTGGACGGCCATGTACCAATGCAACATTGTTCACACCAAAAGATGTCTGCAGCATTGTCATCTTGTAGAGCTTGTTGAGTACAATGCTGGCATTTGCATCACGTTTTACATCAATAACGATACGCATACCTTCACGGTCGGATTCGTCATTAGCATTGGCAATACCTTCAATTTTCTTTTCGTTGGCCAAATCAGCTATATTCTTAATCAATTCAGCTTTGTTGACGCCATAGGGAATTTCTGTCACAACGATTTTATCGTGCGTCGAACCAGTCTCAATTTCGGCTCTAGCACGCATTATGACACGTCCGCGTCCCGTGAGATAGGCTTCGCGAACACCGCTCATACCGTATATATAGCCTCCGGTCGGGAAATCAGGAGCTTTGACATACGTCATCAGCTCTTCTATATCGATGTCATTGTTTTCAATGTATGCAATACAAGCGTCAATAACCTCAGATAGATTATGGGTCGGCATATTGGTAGCCATACCTACGGCAATACCAGATGCACCATTTACCAAAAGATTCGGAATACGGGCCGGCATGACGGTAGGCTCTTGCAAAGAGTCATCGAAATTGTTCTGCATGTCAACAGTCTCTTTCTCAAGGTCTGTCATCATGTCTTCACCAATTTTTCGCAAACGACACTCTGTATAACGCATGGCAGCAGCACTGTCACCGTCTACTGAACCGTAGTTACCTTGTCCATCTACCAACATGTAACGCATTGCCCAAGGCTGAGCCATACGTACAAGAGCTCCGTAAACGGACGAGTCGCCATGAGGGTGATATTTACCTAATACTTCACCTACAACTCTGGCTGATTTTTTATAAGGTTTGTCGGAGGTATTTCCCAATCCCATCATTCCGAAAAGAATTCTTCGGTGAACGGGTTTAAAACCATCTCTAACATCCGGAAGGGCACGTGAAACAATGACCGACATAGAGTAGTCAATGTACGATGACTTCATTTCCTCCTCGATGTTAATCTTTATAATTCTGTCTTGTTCAAGCATTTAAAAAGATTATTAATTATACATTTGCGGGTTTGTGAAAAACCACGCTAAAGTACTGCTTTTTTACGATATACAAAAGTTTTCCTCCATAAACTTTGTTGCCTGCAACATAAATATGGAAGTACTCCCTCCCTTCCTCACCAAATTGCTATTAATATATAAGGTATAAAGTGGAAAAACAGATTTGAAATTTATGGCACGGGATTTGTATACTATTAAATCAGTTAAATATGATACGCTGAATTAATAAATGCGTATCTTTGTCGTGGATAACCTTTTTAATTGAGGAGAATTATAAAATATGAACAATCAATTTTCACAAAGAGTTTCAGACATAATTACTTATAGCAAGGAAGAAGCCAATCGATTGAGAAATCGCTATATTGGTCCGGAACACCTTCTGCTCGGCATGCTGCGTGATGGCGGAGGAAAAGCTATTGAAATATTGTTGAAACTTGATATAGATTTAAAACGAGTAAAAAGTCGCCTGGAGGGTTTCCTGAAAGATGCCGAGGACGATACTCTCTTGCCGGACGCTGAAGTGCCTTTGTCCCCGATGACGGCTAAGATATTGAAGATGTGTATGCTTGAAGCGCGTTTGCTGAAAAGTGCAACTGCCGATACGGAACATGTATTGCTGGCTATCTTGAAAGACGGAGACAATCTTGCTGCAACTGTTTTGGAAGAACACCGGGTGGATTATCAGGCTGTATTTGAACAGCTTTCGATGAAATCGACCAATCCGAATGCGGGAATGGGATTCGCTGAGGATGATGAAGAGGATGAAGAAGACATGAGTATGTCTCGCTCCTCCCGTACTGGAGGGGCTGGTTCGGCTTCGGCTGCACAGACTGCATCCAGAAAGCCGTCCAATGATACTCCTGTGCTGGACAATTTCGGCGTAGACATGACGCGGGCTGCCGAAGAAGGCAAGCTGGACCCGGTTGTGGGTCGCGAACGCGAGATTGAACGTCTGGCGCAAATCTTGAGCCGCCGCAAGAAGAACAATCCGGTGCTTATCGGTGAACCAGGAGTCGGAAAATCTGCCATTGTAGAGGGTTTGGCATTGCGTATTGTGCAAAAGAAAGTTTCGCGCATTTTGTTTGAAAAGCGCGTGGTGATGCTTGATATGGCCTCTGTGGTGGCGGGAACAAAATATCGTGGTCAGTTTGAGGAACGTATCCGCTCTATTATCAATGAGTTGCAGAAAAATCCGAATGTCATCCTTTTCATCGATGAAATCCATACGATTGTAGGTGCTGGTGCTGCTGCCGGTTCCATGGATGCTGCCAATATGCTGAAACCAGCTTTAGCGCGTGGTGAAATACAGTGTATTGGAGCTACCACTCTCGATGAATACAGAAAGAATATCGAGAAAGACGGTGCTTTGGAACGTCGTTTCCAAAAGGTGATTGTAGAGCCTACCACAGCTGAAGAAACGCTTCAGATATTGAAGAATATCAAGGAGAAGTATGAAGACCATCATAACGTGAGCTACACGGATGAAGCCTTGGAAGCATGTGTCAAGTTGTCAGCACGCTATATAACCGACCGCAACTTCCCGGATAAAGCTATTGATGCTTTGGACGAGGCGGGGTCGCGTGTGCATTTGACGAATATTAATGTTCCGAAAGAAATTGAGGAGCAGGAAAAGCTGATTGAAGAGGCACGTGGCTTGAAGGCTGAAGCTGTAAAATCACAGAATTTTGAGCTGGCTGCTAGCTACCGTGACCGTGAGAAGGAACTTTCTGTCCGCTTGGAGGAGATGAAGGTCGCGTGGGAAGCCCGTTTGAAGGATGACCGCCAAACGGTAGGCGAAGAGGAAATAGCCAATGTTATTTCGATGATGTCCGGTGTACCCGTACAGCGCATGGCGCAGGCAGAAGGACTTAAACTGGCCGGAATGAAGGAAGAACTACAGGCGAAGGTGATAGCTCAAGATGCTGCGATAGAGAAACTTACCAAAGCAATCTTGCGTAGCCGTGTAGGGTTGAAAGACCCGAACCATCCCATCGGAACCTTTATGTTCCTTGGCCCTACTGGTGTGGGTAAGACGCATTTGGCAAAGCAATTGGCAAAATATATGTTTGGCTCTGCCGATGCCTTGATACGTATCGATATGAGCGAGTATATGGAGAAATACACCGTATCTCGTATGATTGGTGCCGCTCCGGGATATGTGGGCTATGAGGAAGGCGGCCAGTTGACTGAAAAGGTGCGTCGCAAGCCGTATTCCATTGTCTTGCTGGATGAGATTGAGAAAGCCCATCCGGACGTGTTCAACATCTTGCTCCAGGTACTGGATGAAGGTCGTTTGACTGACAATTATGGCAGAACCATCGATTTCAAGAATACGGTTATCATTATGACCTCCAATATCGGTACGCGGCAGTTGAAGGAGTTTGGCCGTGGCGTAGGTTTTGCGGCACAAAACCGCACGGATGACAATGAACATTCGCGCAGCGTGATACAAAAGGCTCTGAACAAGACCTTTGCTCCCGAATTCTTGAATCGTTTGGATGAAATCATTACTTTCGACCAGCTCTCCTTGGAGGCCATCACAAAGATTGTGGACATTGAGCTGAAAGGCTTGTACGAACGGGTTGAAGCAATTGGTTACAAGCTGGTTGTGGAGGATGATGCAAAGACATTCCTTGCTTCGAAAGGGTACGATGTACAGTTTGGTGCGCGTCCATTGAAGCGTGCTATTCAGAACCACTTGGAGGATGGACTTTCCGAGCTGATAGTGGCGGAGGAGTTACAGCCGGGTGATACGGTAAACGTATCAGTAGACAAAGAAAAAGACGAGTTGAGCATCAAGAAGGCATAAGCTGTTCTTTATAAAAACCGTCAAAATGTCAGTCCTTATGGGCTGGCATTTTTTTTGTGCTATATCTGCCGGAATAATTAAAAATATAAATCTAAAAAATATAAATGTAGTATGCAAAAAGGTAATATTGGGGTAACTACTGAGAATATCTTCCCCGTCATTAAAAAATTCTTGTATAGTGATCATGAAATTTTTCTCCGTGAGTTGGTTTCTAACGCGGTTGATGCTACACAGAAGCTGAAAACACTCTCCTCTATCGGTGAGTTCAAGGGTGAAGTTGGCGATTTAACCGTACATGTTTCGCTGGGAAAAGATACCATTACGGTGTCCGATCATGGTATTGGGCTTACGGCTGAAGAAATAGACAAGTATATTAACCAGATAGCTTTCTCTGGTGCCAATGACTTCCTTGAGAAATATAAAAACGATGCCAATGCCATCATCGGTCATTTTGGATTGGGGTTCTATTCGGCTTTTATGGTTGCCAAGAAAGTCGAAATCATCACTAAGTCCTATCAGGAAGGCGCCCAGGCTGTAAAGTGGACTTGCGATGGCAGTCCGGAGTTTACGATTGAAGACACTGATAAGGCTGAACGTGGTACGGATATCGTTCTCTATATAGACGATGACTGCAAGGAGTTCCTTGAAGAAGCGCGCATTTCTTCTTTGTTGAAGAAGTATTGCAGCTTCCTCCCTATTCCGGTTGCATTCGGCAAGAAGAAAGAATGGAAAGACGGCAAGCAGGTTGAAACTGCCGAGGATAATATCATCAATGACTCCAACCCGTTGTGGACGCTGAAACCCAGCGAATTGAAAGATGAAGATTACAAGAAGTTCTACCGTGACCTTTATCCTATGTCCGACGAACCTTTATTCTGGATTCATCTGAATGTGGATTATCCGTTCCACCTTACCGGTATTCTGTACTTCCCCAAAGTGAAAAGCAACATCGAGTTGAACAAGAATAAGATTCAGCTTTATTGCAACCAGGTATATGTGACGGATTCGGTAGAAGGTATTGTTCCCGACTTCTTGACCCTGCTGCATGGTGTGCTCGATTCACCGGACATTCCATTGAACGTTTCCCGTTCTTATCTGCAGAGCGATGCCAACGTGAAGAAGATTTCTACATATATCACGAAGAAGGTGTCAGACCGTTTGCAGTCTATCTTCAAGAATGACCGTAAACAGTTTGAGGAAAAGTGGAATGACTTGAAAATCTTCATCAACTACGGAATGCTTACGCAGGAAGATTTCTATGATAGAGCCAAGGATTTTGCCCTTTTCACCGATACAGACAGCAAATATTATACTTTCGAAGAGTATAAGACGTTGATTAAAGATAACCAGACGGATAAGGATGGAAATCTGATTTATCTGTATGCCAACAATAAAGATGAACAATACAGCTACATAGAGGCCGCTACGAATAAAGGATACAATGTGCTGTTGATGGATGGACAGCTGGACATTGCGGTGGTGAGCATGTTGGAACAGAAGTTCGAAAAGGTTCGCTTCACTCGTGTAGACAGCGATATTATTGATAATCTGATTGTCAAGGAAGACAAGAAGAACGAAGCGTTGGAAGCCGGCAAGCAGGAAGTTCTTTCTTCCATCTTCAAGAGCCAGTTGCCCAAGATGGATAAGACGGAGTTCAACATCACGGCGCAGGCTTTGGGCGAAAATGCCACTCCTATCATGATAACTCAGAGCGAGTACATGCGCCGTATGAAGGAAATGGCGAATATCCAGGCTGGAATGAGCTTCTATGGCGAAATGCCGGATATGTTTAACCTGGTATTGAATTCAGACCATAAGCTGGTAAAAGAAGTTCTGGCAGATGAAGATAAGGAATGTGCTGCTGCCGTTGCTCCGGTTCAGGCAGAGATGGATGAAGTGAACAAGCAGCGTACTGACCTGAAAAAGAAGCAGGAAGGCAAGAAAGATGAGGATATACCGACTGCCGAAAAGGATAAAGTGAATGAGCTGGATAAGAAGTGGGACGAACTGAAAACACAGAAAGAAGGCATCTTCGCCGATTATGCTGCCAAGAATAAGGTTGTCCGTCAACTGATAGATTTGGCACTGCTGCAGAATGGTATGTTGAAAGGTGAAGCTTTGAACAACTTTGTCAAGAGAAGCATTGACCTGATAAAATAAGCCCCTTTAAATTTGCATTTAATATATGCAAGGGTATTGTGATTCTTCGGAGTCGCAATACCCTTTTTTTATTCATTTTCACCAATTAGGGTGTGATTTTCTTCGTTGAATACGGCATTTTTAGAAACTATTGTTTATATTTGGGGCAATGAACATTTATCTTACTCGGAATAGCATAGTTATGAAAAGAGTTTTATTGTTTTTTTCGTTTCTTCTATGTGGCTTTATTTTACAAGCTCAGAAAGTGGGGCTTGTACTGAGTGGCGGTGGAGCAAAAGGCATGACTCATATAGGCATTATCCGGGCTTTGGAAGAGAATAATATCCCCATTGATTATATAACCGGAACCTCTATGGGAGCTATCATCGGTTCGCTGTATGCTATGGGGTATTCTCCGGACGATATGGAGGCGCTCTTGCGCTCTCCCGACTTTAAGCGTTGGTATTCGGGCAAAGTGGAGCCTAAATACGAGTATTATTTTAAGAAGAATCGTCCTTCACCGGAATTTTTTAATATCCGTTTTGCTTTTAGGGACTCGCTGCATATAAAGCCCCAGATACTTCCCACAAGCATGGTCAACCCCATACAGATGAATCTGGTATTTGTGGAATTGTTTGCACGTGCTACGGCTGCATGTGGCGGTAATTTCAACAAACTGTTTGTTCCTTTTCGCTGTATAGCATCCGATGTGTACAATAAAAAGCCATTGGTATTGAGTAAAGGGGATTTGGGAGATGCGGTACGTGCTTCCATGAGCTTTCCATTTGTCTTCAAACCGATAGAAATAGACAGTACGCTTGCTTATGATGGCGGCATTTACAATAATTTCCCTACGGATGTGATGCGGGAAGATTTTCATCCGGATGTCATTATTGGCAGTGTGGTGGCGGCAAATCCCGGTAAGCCGAAGGAGAATGACCTGATGAGCCAATTGGAGAATATGATTATGCAGAAGACCGATTACTCCATTCCGGACTCGTTGGGTATAGTCATGACCTTCAAATATGATGATGTCAACTTGCTGGATTTTGACCGTCTGCAGGAATTGCACGATATAGGTTACAATCGTACCCTTAATATGATGGATTCCATCAAAAGCCGTGTTCATCGTAGGGTGAATGCTGATAATGTGCGTTTGAGGCGTCTTGTCTTCCGGAGTAACCTGCCTCAATTCCGTTTTCGGGATATCATTATTGAAGGGGCGAATGCCCAACAGCAAGCCTACATCAAAAAAGAGTTCCATGATGAAGAGCATGAAGTCTTTACTTATGAAGACTTGAAGCGCGGGTATTTTCGTTTGCTGGCAGATAATATGATTTCGGAAATAGTTCCTCATGCTGTGTATGATTCGGAATCCGATTTGTATGAGCTGCATTTGAAGGTGAAGATGGAGGATAATTTTTCCGTGCGTCTGGGGGGCAGTGTCTCTACCACGAGCTCAAATCAAATCTATTTGGGAATAGGATATCAGAACTTGAATTATTATTCCAAGGAAATCACTTTTGACGGTCAGTTGGGTAAGATTTATAATAATGCCCAGTTGATGGGTAAGATTGATTTGCCTACCCACATATCTACGTCCTTTCGTTTTATTGCTTCAATCAGTACCTTCGATTACTACAAGAAGGATAAGTTGTTTTCCAAGAATGACAAGCCTTCATTCAATTCAAAAGATGAGTGCTTTGTGAAGTTGATGGTTGCCTTGCCGTTTCTGGCTAATAAGCGTGCGGAGTTCAGTCTGGGGTATGGCCAACTGGAAGATAACTATTTTCAATCCAGCGTAATAGATTTCGATAAGGACCGTTCGGACAGAAGTACCTACAAACTTTTGGGAGGTTCCATCGGTTTCTATGGGAGTACCCTGAATACGCGGCAATACGCGACAAAAGGTTATTTGGAGAAGCTGATAGCCCAGGTCTTTACCGGGAGGGAAAGATTTGAACCTGGGAATCCGCAAGAAGGGTACAGTCCTTCCCCGCAAGAACGGCAATCATGGTTGCAAATTTCTTATATGAAGGAGGCATATCACACAATGGGACCGAAGTTCACCTTGGGATGGATGGCAGAAGCACTGTATTCGTCGAAAAATTTTTCTGAGAATTATACGGCAACTATGATGCAGGCAGGAGAATTTGCACCGACTCCACATAGTAAACTGATGTACAATGAAGCTTTTCGTGCCAACCAATATGTGGCTGCCGGCATCAAACCGATATATGTTTTGAATGATATGTTCCAGTTTCGGACAGAATTTTATGGCTTTACGCCGATTTTTCCGATAAAAAAGAATGCATTGAATAAAGCGTATTATGGAAAAGCATTCTCCCGCTTTGAGTATATGGGAGAAGTTTCTGTTATTTGTCATTTGCCCTTCGGAGCCATCTCTGCTTATGTAAATCATTATAGCTCACCGAGAAGGGAGTGGAATGTGGGGATGACCATCGGCTGGCAGTTGTTTAATTATCGCTTTGTCGAATAAATTTCTTCAAAAAAAGTTTGTATATCGTTTGCTAATTCGGAAAAAGTACGTATCTTTGCACCCGTTAAACAAAGAGGCCGCGTAGCTCAACTGAATAGAGTAGCTGACTACGGATCAGCCGGTTACAGG
>OGUQ01000881.1_pt1 | contig 26976 bp, 22 predicted proteins | sample 1574701 | NCBI WGS metagenome assembly OGUQ01 (sample SAMEA2582087, study PRJEB24529) | metagenome | biome: Human gut stool | place: China | collected 2011 | reverse complement strand
TTGCTGTTATAGGCATTTTATTATAACAGCTACCTCCTAAGGATAAACTAAATGATTGATTTATAGTGTCACTACTTGTTTCTTCTTTATCAAGCCATATATATAAGTAATATATCTCTGTCGTAGTACTAGTGTAAGTATTACCGTTTAATATAGTTACTTTATCGCCTGCTGTTTTACCAGTAAATGTACCTGTACTTACTACATCAGTTTCACAATTAGTACTACTTGTTGTTAATGAATACTTTAAATTACTGCTATTAGATAATCCAGTACCCATACTGTTAACATTAAGCCATAAATTCATATATATTGGCATATTAATATCCGTTATACTAGGATTTACTGTTATTTCTCTTTTTATAACATGTGAACTATTTTTAGTACAATCTGTAGGCATTAATGAAACTTCACCTGTTGTTATATTACCTCCACCATCAGCACTACAGCTAAAGCCTTCTCCTTTAGTAAAAGTTACATTAGTATTGTCATCGCTATTTGATGCCCAAGACAAATATGCATATGTACCACCAGTAAATATTATTATTAACCCCAACACTATTAAAATTGTAAACATTGTTTTTTTATTCATAACATCACCTGTAATTTATAGTAGTATCAGATAAACAAGTACGAAAAGAAAAGCTAGTAACATTAGTACCACTATGATAGTAAAAATAGAAAATTCCTGAAGCACTACTATTATAATACCCTCCACGGCGAAACCAAGCAGAACTAGAATAAACAAAACGTGAGGAGTCACTATACCAACCTGCTGTTTCATTTAGAGCATGACCACCACATGTTGCTAATGTGCAAAAATTTATATTTGTAGTACTAGTACCAGTAAATATATTAGATGAATACACATCATAATATTTACTATCAGGTAAAGTTGTAAAGCCAGAATTTCCTATTGTATTAGCAAAATTCCCCATTACATATTCATAAGCACCACCAGACATATCATATACTCCATAAATATTACCTGTTGTACTTGCTACTTTTTCTAAAATTCTTGTACTACTTCGAGTATTAGTATTATAATTAAGTAAATATCCATCCCATGTATAAAAACCATATGAATTATATTGTGTTGTAGATGTTTGATTAGTATAAGTCCCATTTATTGGAGTAGAACCAGAAACATTTCCTCCACTTCTTCCTGTATAAAGTCCACTTGAATTATTTATATACACTTCTCTATTTGCTCCATATTTACTATGAGATAAATATGCTACTGCTCCCCATTCACTATTCTTTAACATGTGACTATCCGTCTTGGAAGTTAATCCATACGTACTATTTCCATTGAAAGTTACCGTACTACCAGATTGTGTTCCACCAGCAAACTTAAGAGCCGTTGCAAATTGCGTCGATATATTTTGACTAACAAGAGCCCTTATATCAGGTTTAACTTTAGGCTCATTAGCAGTACCACCAGTTTCAAATTTACCTATCCAAAATCCATCAAGTTCAGTATCCCCAAATGTAAATGCCGGATGTGTATAATACCCACCAGTTTGAGTCGCTACAGCCTTAGTTTCGTTCTTACCCTCAAATATAATATCTATTTCTTGTTCTTTGCCACTACTACTTACTCCAGTAGTCCATATTTTATATCTATATCTTGGTATCCATACAAAATATCCTAGGATATCTGATTCTGATACAGTTACTCCTGATGTATTTAAGTATTTACTTCTAGAAGTATTTGTTACTAATACAGCATTAGCCCATTTCTTTTCGCTATAATTATACCAATTACTATCATTCTTACCTATTGTTTTAACTTTCGTACCATTTTTAACACTAGTCGTACCAGCTGTTGTATCAAACACAACAGGTATTAACCCTTCATTTACTACTGGTCTAACATTATATTGCTCATATCTTACTTCCATCCAAAGTTCTAAATCAATAGTTAATCCAGCTAAAGCAATAGCATCAGCATAATTACTATCAACCCAAATATAGAAAGTATAAGAAGTATCCGTTGTTGTAACTTCAATATTATCTAACATTACATTAGAACCTACAGCAAAGTCAGCAAGTGTTCCACTTGCCAAAGGAGAAGCACTACTAGCAGTTCTTATTTGCCAATTTATAGCATCAGCATAAGCTAAATAACTATCATCATTTGTCTTAAGATGCATAGAAGCATATACTAAATGTTCTGACAAAGTACTTTCTTTTCCAATTGTAAAAGTAGTATTAATACCATCCAAATAGTTTAAACATAATGGTAAATCTCCTGCTAAAATAGAATGTCCTTCTGTATATCTTACATTTCCTTCTAAAGGAGGAAATGTATTTACTGCCACATTTATGTTATTTGAAGCAACTGTCCATAACGCAAAAGAACTAAGTGTTGTAAGTATTCCTGCAATTACTACTACTGCAATAAACAAATATATTTTCTTTTTATCACTCTTCATACACCCTCCTATACTATTGTATCAATTATAACATAATATAAAATAATTGTAAATTAATTATATCGTTCTTTCATCTTAATAATTACTTTATCATTAATTATTTCTCCAGATAATATATTTTGTTCATAAGCATATCCAAAACCCTCTACACTATAGTCTACACTCATAAGTTTTAATATACTAATAACTTCTTTATATGATAAACCATTAAAATCTATCATTTTCTTATCATAATTATTAGTAAGTAATACCACTAAATCATTACTATATAATACTGTATCTTTATTAGGATATTGATCTACTATTTTATTACCAACTCCCAAAGTAATTACTTTTATTCCTTTATTATTTAATTCACTAACAACATTAGTAGTTACTTTATTAGTATAATCTTTAACAATAATTTTCTCATCATTAGAAATAGATTCATCAATATTCAAATATTTACTAACATTACCTACCACTTTTTTAACAGCAGGAGCCATATATGTAGTACTTAAAGTAGGCCTTTCTAATACTAAATATATTATTATCTCCGGATCATCCTTTGGATATAAACCAGCAAAAGAATAAACAAACTGATTTTCATCATCTAAGTATTTACCCTTTTTCATATCAAATATAGAAGCAGTACCAGTCTTACCAATTAAGTCATATCCTTCCATATAATATCCTGATCCTGTAGCTATAGAAGCATCTGGTAATATAACACCTTTCATAAGTTCTTTTATTTTAACAATATCTTCATGACTAGCATAATTACCAATTTCTTTTCTTTCAAATACCGTACTAGTATTATCTTCATTTTTAATTTCTTTAACAACATATGGAGATAACATTACCCCATCATTAGCTATCATAGTTAAAGCTCTTATCATTTGAATTGGTGTAATTGTTATACCTTGACCATACCCAGCTGTAGCAGCTTCTACATCATAAGTAAACTTAACACTTCCTGCTAACTCTCCATTTAATGTAATATCTGTTTTAGAACCAAATCCATAGTTTTTATAACAAGTTCTAAGATCTTCTTTAGTAATAAAATTTTCTAATATATTAGCTACAGCAATATTACTAGACATAGCAAAACCAAAATCATACGTAATATTACCCCAACCAATCCTATTCCAATCACGAATAGTAGTCGTATCATTAGGATTCTTAGCCGAAACATAAGTTTTACTACCAGATAAATACGTATCACTTCCATTATATTTACCACTAGTAATAGCACACAAATAACTAAATATTTTCATAGTACTACCAGGTTCATAAACATAACTAACCAAAGGATCTAAATAACTAGTCATATTCCTTTCATTAGGATTAAAAGAAGGACTACTAGTATATCCTAATATTTCACCACTCTTAGCATCAGCTACAACCATAATTCCCTTCTTAGCCTCACTACCAGCATAAGCTTCCTTAAAAGCTTCTTCCACAAATAACTGAATAGTATTATCAATAGTTAAATATACATCACTCCCATTAACAGCATCAACCTTATATTCATTAGAATTGGCAATCTTATATCCCCTTAAATCTTTTTCATATTTAACATACCCACTAGTACCACTTAATTCTTTATTATAATACCCTTCAATACCAAGTTCCCCAATTTTCCAAATATTACCATCTTCATCTTCCTTATCTTTAGTATATCCAAGCAAATAAGAAGCAAAATCCCCATTTGGATAATATCTTTTACTACTCTTAATAAAATCAATACCAGGCAAATTAAGTTCTTTAATTGCTTCCATCTCTAATTGACTTAAATTTCTACCACCAGGACCTAACTCAACTTGATACAAATCTTTATTAAGTAAATCTAAAATTCTATCATAAGACATATTAATCAAAGGCTCAAGAGCCTTAGCTGTCCCTTCTTTATCTTTAACATGACGTAATTCCTTACCATCTTCACTTCTATTCGGATCCAAATAAGCAATAACAGTATAACTAGATACATCCTGCGCAAGTATACTACCATTTCTATCATATATACTACCACGATTTGGCATAATAATTTCCTCATTTATATTTCTATTAGCAATAAATGTTTCAACATCTGTATCTCCTACTTTATAATTAACCAAAGTAATATATGAAAGCCACACTATAAAAAACATAAATAAAAGAAAGACAAGCAAATATACCATCTTGTTAATTCTAACAATATTTGTATTCTTCTTATCTTTCATATAAAACCACTATTCCTCTCCATAGCATCCTATAACAATTATACCAGTACCAATATATTATGTAAATAACTATCTAAATAAAATACTCTAGTTTCTTCTAGAGTACTATTATTTATTCAGTAATTGTTTTAATATTATCATTTATATAAGCAAGTCCATACTCGTTACTTACTTCTTGAATATTTTCTAAAGAAACCATCTCATTAATCTTCATAACTAAACTTTGATTATCTTCTTTTTGACTTTTTATTTTATTATTTAATTTTTGTACCTCTAAATTAACTTGACTCAAAGTAGCTTTTGTTAAAATAATACCCACAACCAAAATCAATGACATAAATATAAATGATTTATACATAAATCTTTCTATCTTAGACACCCTATTATTCTTCTTTTTAGTCATAATATCATTCCCTTACTTTCTCTATTACTCTAAGTTTAGCACTTCTAGCCCTATTATTTTCTAACAATTCTTCTTGACTAGGAGTCAAATTACTTTCTATTATCTTTATACGAGGACTATACTCCTCAGGTATAAAAGGTAATCCTTTTAATTCATTACTAACTTCACTATACTTCTTAAAAATATCTTTCACTATTTTATCTTCTTTAGAATGGAAAGTTATAACACATAATCTTCCACCAACTTTAAGTAAATCAATGCTATCCTCTAAAGCTACCTTCAAAACATCTAATTCATGATTTACTTCTATTCGTATAGCTTGAAATGTCTTCCTTGCTGGATGATGCCCCTTTAATTCTCTTTGAGGCATACTTCTCTTTATAATATCTACAAGTTCAAATGTCGTAACTATTTCTTTCTTTTCTCTTTCCAAAACAATATTTCTAGCTATACTATTAGCATATTTCTCTTCACCATAATCTCTTAGTATCCTAACTAATTCATCATACGAATAATTATTAACAACATACTTAGCATCTAATTCATTATCTCTATCCATTCGCATATCAAGTATAGCATCATTATGAAAACTAAATCCTCTTTCACTATTATCAAGCTGTGGACTAGATACACCTAAGTCAAATAATATTCCATCTACACTAGTTATACCCCTCTTATTTAACTCATCTTTCATATTAGCAAAGTTAGCTTTAATTATCGTATAATTATCACTAACTTTACTAAGCCTCTCACGACTACTCTCTATAGCCATCTCATCCTGATCAATTGCGTATAGATGCCCACTTCTTAAACTTTTTAAAATCAAAGAACTATGCCCCCCATAACCCAAAGTAGCATCAACATAAATTCCATCCTCTTTAACATTTAAATAATTAATAACTTCTAAAAGTAATACACTCTTATGCATTAAAATCAAAATCCCCCTCAAATAAACCTTCAGCAATACTATCAAGTTCACTTTCATTCTCAGACATCAGATTATTAAACTTATCTAAATCCCAAATTTCTAGACGATCATTTACCCCAATGATAACACATTCTTTTTTTAAACCCGCATATTCTGTTAAAGAAGAAACTAAATTTATTCTACCTTGTTTATCAAATTCGCAAATTGAAGCACCCGATAATAAAAATCTTGTAAAAGTTCTAGCTGATTTCTTAGTAAATGGTAGAGTTTTTAATTTAGAAGTTATTCTTTCCCATTCAAGCAAAGAATAAACATAGAGACACCCATCTAAGCCTTTAGTGACAACAAAAGATGAACCAATTTCTTCACGATACTTAGCTGGTATAATTAATCTTCCCTTTTCATCAATATTATGATGATATTCTCCAATTAACATATTATCCCCCACTTTCTACCACTTTGTGCCACTTGCAATTATATTCTATAACAAAAAAAACTATTTGTAAATAGTTTTATTGGTACTTTACACATTTAATTTTCCAAGAATAAACAGTTCTACTTCCATAACCGGATTACATAATCCCAATTTATAATTCTTATCTATCATAGCCAAAGTATGAATTATATCAAGTAACTCATTATCATTATAATTCATACTACGATATAACATCTTCTCTACATAATATTCTTTCTTACCTATAGTTTTTGATATATCCCTAATAGAATTATTTTTATTTAATTCCTTAATTTGATATAAAGTTCTATACGAATTATAAATAGAAGCCAATATATAATCTATAGCCATATTACTATCAATAAAACTATGATACATAGAAATAGCCTTATTCTCATCTTTCTCTAACAAAGCATTAGTAAATTCATAAATAATATTATCCGTATTATCATAAGTAATTAACTTAACATCATCCAAAGAAATATTCTTATCATCAAGTTTATATATAAATAATTTATCCAATTCATTTCTAATATCATCTATATTATCACTAACCCTAGATAAAAAACATTCTATAACATTACTATTCATCTTATAACCATTATCTTTTAAATAACTAACAACATAATTCTTATTATAACTCTTATCAACATTATCAGAATCAATAGAAATACCCTGCTCATTAATAAGTTTAACTATCTTCTTCCTAGCATCACTCTTCTCTACAATAAATATCAAATAAACATCCTTATTATAATTATTTAAATACATAATAAGTTCTTCATCATCTAATTTATCTATACTAGAAGAATAAATAAGAATAACCTTATTACTCCTAAACAAACTAACCGTATTAGCCTCTTCTATAACATCACTTATCGTATTTTCCTTTAAATTATATATTATTTTATTATTATCATCACAATTAACTTGTTTTAATATATCAGAAACAGTATTACTAATAACACTATCATTACTACCAGTAATCAAATAAACATTATATACTTCTTTCATTATCAAATCTTTCCCTCTTGACAAACATATCCCTTTTTCTCATAAAACTCCCTTATTTCCCTATATGTATTAATTATAGTACTTATATCTTTTTTAAGAATCAACCTATAATTATCCTTATCATTAGTAATAGTATAACCCATAAATAACTCTTCTATATCTTCATAATTAACAATAGCATTATATTCATCCATAGTAAAATTATAAGTATTAACTTCCATAATATTCTTAACAGTAACATCATCTAATTCAAAATTAATAACCATATCACTAGTATACCATACATCAATATCCTCATTATATAAATTAGTCGTACAATTTAAAACTATTGCCTTTTTCTCATATTTATCCATATTAAAATAAAAATATAAAGCTCCTAAAAACAAAATAATAAGTAACACAAGTAAAACATAAAGAAATATAGGTTTCTTTTCCCTTTCTTTTGCTAATTCTTCTTCCTTCTTATTAGGTATAGATAAAACATCCAATTTCTCTATAACAGTATGATCCATCTCCAAACTATCAGAAGATACTATTTCTAGTTTTAACATATTACGTATATCTAATATTTGATACATAGAAGAATAACTATTACTTAATAATCTATTTATAAAATCTAAAACTATCTTCTCATTTTCTTTCTTAATAGAAAAAACTACCAAAGAATTATCTTTAAAATGAACAGAACCACAATATAAGACATTATTAGCATATTCCCCTACATAGCAATATATTATATATTCATTACCATATCTCATATCCCTAAAACAACAAAAAACATTAATATACCTAGTATCACTAACACCAGATAAATCATTATTAACCATTTTTAATGTCTTACCTATCATAGTATCATTCCCTTCACTCTTATATGTTGATTATAGCATGAAAAAATAATTTTGAAAAGACAATTTTATATACTAACACAAAAGAAAAAGATTATATTAATAACCTTACTCTTTTGTTAAATATTTATTCCTCAAATAATTCTGGCTTTTCATCAAAACTATCAACATAAAAGTATGTTTGATATTCTTTTGGTCTTGATACAAATATACCATTTATAGGAATTAATGTATAATCTTTCAAAATGACATATTCATAAGTAAATGATAATACTTCATCATAATACTTTGAAAGTAAATTTATTTTCATTGTAGTAGGTATAGTTTTATTTTGTTCACTATAATTAACTACCTCATAAAAACATTTATCCGTTTTACTATACGATCATTATATATGTGTAATAGAAAAAGAATTTTATCTTCCCTACCATTGTTTACTATAAAAGAAAATCTTCTTTTAGAAATTCTTGAAAGAAATAACCTTTCCAAAGAAGATATAATCAACATAATAAAATATAAAAATAAAGAAAAAAAATATATAGAAAATATATTAAAAAACAATAAAATATACGACTATATATATTTAATTAATAAAAAAGAATTTGAAAAAAATCCCGTTTGTCTCCAATTAAATAATATGTTTTATACTAAAGAAATATCATATACATACGAAGAATATATAAAACATCTAGAGCAAACCAAAAACTATACTAAAAAGAATAATAACTATCAACTAAATTATAACAATAACATTACATTTTCAAATATTACCATTACAATTACAAATAATTATTATGTAACTATATCAAAAAATATAAATCCTACTATTCACTTTGTCATTAAACATCCAAAATTAATATAAGCAATCAAAAATTTTAGTCCATTAGTAAAAGAAAATATATAAATTTAAAACAGAAAAATATATTCCTTTATAAAAAATATCACAAAAAGAAGGTTTTAAACATCTTCTTTTTGTATATAATCATAAAAGTTTTTAGCAACATCATGAGGTAGTATCTCTTCTAATTCAGAAATACTAGCATCTTTAATAGCACTTATCGTCTTATATTTTTTTAATATTTTTTTCTTTCTAACTTCACCAATACCAGGAATATTATCTAAAATACTACTAAGTGCCCCCTTACTTCTAATTTGTTTATGATAACTAATAGTGTATCTATGTACTTCATCTTGCATTTTAGTTAAAAACAAAAATAAATCACTATCTTTCTTTAAATCTATTTCTTTTAAATCTTCTGTAATTAAAGTATTAGTACTATGATGATTATCTTTTTTAAGTCCACATATAGGTATATCAAGGCCAAGACTACTAATAATATCTTTACAAGCATTTATTTGATTAACACCACCATCTACAATTATCAAATCAGGACGAACCAAATCATCCTTAAGTACTCTAAAATATCTACGATAAATAACTTCCTTCATAGTATTATAATCATCATTCTTATCTACAGATATTTTATATTTTCTATATTCTTGTGGTGCTTTCTTTCCATCTATAAAAACAACCATCCCCGAAACATTAAAATTACCAAACAAATTAGAATTATCAAACAATTCAATTCTATCTACCTTAGGAATATTAAGAACCTTAGCTAATTCATTTAAAGTATTCTTTCTTTTATCTTCATCATTTTCAAGAATAGTAATCTGCTCATTATAATAAACACTAGCATTTTCATAAGCCAAATCCAATAACTTCTTCTTAATCCCTCTAGAAGGAGTAATAAAAGGAAAAGAAAAAGTTTCTGTCAAAAGTTCATTATTTACAATACTAGGAGTTAAAACTTCCTTTACCTTAGTAAGATTCTCTATATAAAAATTAGATATATATGTTTCTATCTCATTATCTAATGTATCAATCATAGGAAATATATTAGACTTCTTATCAATTAATTTACCACCTCTTATAAATAATATATTAATTGATAAATAATAATTATCCGTATAATAACCTATAACATCACGATTATAATTATCTATTCCATCTACTTTTTGTTGTTCTAAAGTAATATCTATATAATCCAATAAATCTTTATAATATTTAGCCTTTTCAAACTCCAACAAAGAAGAATGTTTATACATCTTTTCTTCTAACTTATTCCTAACTATCGTAGAATTACCATTAAAGAAAGAAATTATCTCTCCCCTCATCTTATCTATTTCTTCTGAACTAACCTTATTAGTACAATATCCCATACATTCATTAATATGATAATATAAACATTCTTTCTTAGGTAAATTCTTACATTTCCTCAAAGGATATATTCTATTTAATATTTCTACTGTTTTCTTTGCAGCATAAACATTAGGATAAGGACCAAATAAACGCCTATTCTTTCCTCTCTTAGGATTTATCTGTCTCACAATTAATAATCTAGGATACTTATCATTAGTTAATTCTATATACGGATAAGATTTATCATCTTTATATAAAATATTATATTTAGGAGTATACTTTTTAATCAAATTAATTTCAAGTAATAAAGACTCTACTTCACTACTAGTAAGAATATATTCAAAATCATATATATCTTTAACAAGCATAGCCGTCTTACCAATATGACTAGATTTAAAGTAAGAACTTAACCTATTTTTTAAATTTTTACTTTTACCAACATAAATAATATACCCATTTTTATCTTTCATCAAATAACAACCTGGTTTATGAGGAGTTGTTTTTAATTTTTCATCTATCATTTTGCTTTCCCTTTTTCTCTTGTATAAGGAATAATATATATTGGCAAATTAACTTTATTCTTATTTCGTAAAAATATTACTAAATCATATAGTGTTATATCATAACCTAACTTCTTTCTAAAACAAGCACTAATATTTTGTGCCATATATTCATTTAAATCTGCTAAAACATCCTCATAATCATCTTCAAGATCTTCTATATCTTCTTTAGAAGCATCTATTAATGCATTATAAGTATATCTTAATTCATTAATTAAATTTTTATATTCATTAATATTAACTTCATATCCATAACTTGCCATATATCTTATATAATCTTCACTTATATTTTTTATATTTTCATAATATTTAGACATTGGAAAATAAAATAAATCCTCAAGCAAAGCATCTTTATATTTATCTGATATCTGAATCCCTTTAATTTTATCTAATTCTACTTTATTTTTAACAAGTACCTCATCTACCCTATGAGCATTCTGTGTTTCAAATTGAACATCTTCCACAATAAAACTTATTCCATTTAATATATATCTATAATAAGCCCCTTCCTTATCAGATAACTTAATATCAAAATCATCATAAGCATCTATATATAAATATCTAACCATAGATATTTCATCATCTTTATTACGGCCTTTAAAACTTCTATTAATTCTTACATTTTCAGCTTTACCACATTCTAAAGATAATATTCCATGACTTAAAACACTCTCAAATTTACTAAAATTAAATCCTACACCATGCATCAAAGTATCACTATTATATTTATATTCCATATATAACCACCAAAATAATAGTAACACAATATTAATTTCTTGTAAACCAAATAAATATCATATATAATTATTTCAAGGTGATAATATGTACTCTATAAAAAATAATAGTATAAATGAACTAATAATTAAAAATTCAAAATTTATAACATTACTATATAAAGTTGATGATATCAATATAATTAATTATTATTTAGATAAAGTAAAAGAAACATACAAAGATGCTACCCATTATTGTTATGCTTATATCATATCAGATATTAAAAGATCTAGTGACGATAATGAGCCATCAGGTACAGCAGGTATTCCTATGTTAGATGTATTAGAAAAAAACAATCTAAATAATGTATTAGCTATAGTAGTAAGATACTTCGGTGGAATTAAATTAGGAAGTGGTGGACTAATTAGAGCCTATAGTAAAAGTGTTAAAGCATGTTTAAATCTTGTAGATAAAGTTAAATTAACTAAAGGATATAATATAGATATAACCTTTAACTATAATGATACTAAGAAAATAGAATATCTCTTAAAAGATACAACTATTTTAAACAAAAGTTATAACGAAAAAATAACATATAATATAGATATAGATACAAAATACTTAGATATTTTAAATAAAAATAAAATTAATTATATAATAAAAAAAGAAGTATATATAGAAACTAACTATTAATTACTTCTTTTACTTTATCATATAATTCATCATTAATATCTTCAATACTTCTCATTATATTATCACTAACACAATCTATCTTAATATATTTATATAAATCCACTAATTCTAAATAAGTTCTCTCAGAATTCTTTAAATATATACTAGAAGATTCCAACTGATCAGGAGACTCTTCCCTATTCTTTTTAAGAATTAAAGCATTCTCATAAGGAACATATAAAAACATAATAGCATCAGGTCTATTCAATTCATTTATCTTATATTCTAACGTTTCTATTTTCTTAAACATTTTTCTTCTTTCACTCTTAGTCTTTAACATTCCTCCCTGATGAGCCATATTAGAACCAACATATCTATCTAATATAACATTAACACCAGAATCTAAAAGTTTATCTATCTTAGGTTTATTATAACGTCTATCTGCTGTAAAAAAATTAATAGACACTAACGGATCAACATTATCTGCCCCTTCCAAAAACCATCCCTTTTCACTTTTTAATTCGCTTTTACAAAGATATTCCTTTCCCAAATAACAAGCACCAATTATCTTACCCGTAGGAGTATCATAATCCGGATAAGCTAATCTTTCTGCTCTTATTCCTTCCCTATTAAGTCTATCTACTAATAATCTTGTTTGTGTTTCTTTTCCAGAACAATCTGTTCCCTCAATAACAATTAATTTTCCTCTCATATCATACTTCCTTTACATATAAATTATATCAAAATTATATTTAAAGAAAACACTTTTTAAAAAACTTTACTAATTACTTACACAATTTCCCTATAAAATATCCAAACAAAGATAAAGGAATCCCTATTAAATAACCAAATAAACTAGGACTATAAGTAATTATTTTCAAAAAAAGAATAACTATATTAGATAAACAAAAACCCAATATTGCCGAATAAGTTTTCGAAGAATATTTAGAAAATAACCATTTAACTACAATAGATATTAAAATAATACCCAAAAATAAACCAATAACAAAAAAGAAAAGCAACAAAAAATTATCAGCTACATAAACAACATTTGTTAAATTAGCTAACATCTCAATAACTATATTATATATTCCCATAACCATAAATAAAGCAGTCCCTGATATGCCTGGTACAATAGAACTAAAAGCTTCTATTATACCCCCTATAAAAAGAATAATATAATCAACAAAATTACCTTTTAACATATATGTATTATTAATAAAAGAAAAAGAAAAAATAGTAACAATCAGAAAAGACACACTAGTTATAATTATATTTCTATAATTATAACTAGTCTTATTAATTAATCCTGGTATTCCCCCAATAATAAGCCCCATAAAAAATAACATAGTAGGAATATAATGATTAGTATAAAAATAATTAATAATCTTACTAAAAACAATTATTGAAGATATTATCCCAATACCTAATAATAATAAATATTTAAAATTCTTTTTTATATCACTAGTAAAACCAGTAAAAGCCTGTATAGCCTTATCATATACTCCTAAAGTAATAGCAAGCATAGCTCCTGATACCCCAGGAACAATTTTACCTATTCCAATAATAAACCCTTTTAACATTAACCTCATAATAAATTATATGAAAAAAAGAAGATTTATTCATTATTTTTCTTCTTTTTCAAAACAATTCTAATAATATTTATAACTAATAACAAAGATATAACACTTATAAATATATATACATAACTTTTAGACTTCTCTATCTTTATATTATAAGTTTTACTACCATCATCATTAAAAACAGTTATTGTAATTAAACTACCATTTTCTAATTTATCATTTCCCTTTATTGATATATCTTTAACATTACTAGTTATCTTTAAAGATTTCTCATTTTTTATTTTTAACGTATATGAATATGTATTTTCATCAAAATTTAAATCATACCCCTCTACATTAATTTCTATAGGTTCACTAACATAAGGCGTAACAACAATATTAATACTAGCACTATACTTTCCATCCATACTACTAGCAGTAACAACAGCCTCACCCACATTAATTCCTTTAATAACACCTTCATCAGATACTGATAAAATTTCTATATTATCAACATCCCATTTCAAAGAAGGCAAATCTGCCCCACTTGGTAAAGCATTAAGAGTTAATTTTAAAGTTTTACCAACACTTATACTAAGAGACTCATCTTCAAATACTATTCCCGTTAAATCTAATTTTTTAACAATAACCTTACATGTATCTTTAATATCCTTTCCATTTATAGTAGCCGTTATAGTAGCTTCACCATCTGAAATAGCAGTAACAATCCCATTCTTAACCACAGCAACATCTGTATTACTACTTTTCCAAATAATTATACTATCAGTCAAATCTTGTGATAACTTGTACTCCAGTTTTTCCTCACTACCTTTATTTAATTCAATCATATCCTTAACAATATCAATACTAGAACTAATACTACTACTACTTCCACTACTTGAACTAGAACTTGAGTTAGAACTTGAACTAGAATTTGGCCTATTTATAACAGTAACATCAGTATATGCACTATATCTACCATCATTTGTAGTAACAGTAATCCTTGCCTTACCAGAAGACTTACCAACTATTTTACCATTGCTAACACTAACAACATTAGTATTACTACTACTCCAAGTAACCCCTTTATTAGTAGCATTATTAGGACTAACCGTAACATTGAATTTATATGTACCATTAGGATTCAAAGTAACTGAAGTTAGTGATAAAGCAATAGAAGAAACAAGCACAGGTTGATTAGAATTTATAACATTTACTTTAACACTATCAGTTTTAACATTTCCATCATAATCCTTTACAGTTATTTCAATATCAGAACTACCAACTTCAAGCCCCTTAATAAGGGCATATCCAACACTATCTTTCATAGAAACTTTACTACTATCAGAATTAGTCCAATTTGCTTCTTTTAAAGTAGCATTACTAGGATTAAGTAAAAATTTTATAGTAACCTCTTCCCCAATATTTAAATTTATACTATTAGAAAGAGTATTATTATTAACATCAACTAAAGTAACAGAATCAACAGATGTATACCGACTAATAACATTAACCACTATTGAATCAAAAGCCTCACTATTATCTTGACCTACTACTTTAATAACTACATTTGCCATGCCTATTCCTACTGCTCTTACTTTTCCATCTTTATCTACTGAAACAACACCTGTATTACTACTAGACCACACAGTACTCTTAATATCAGCATTACTAGGACTAATATTATAAGTTAAACTTGATGTCTCACCTACCTTCAAATTAAGAACATTAGGGCTAATAGTCACAGAATCAACACCTATAATTGAAGGCTCATCATTCGTATCAGTCGTAAATACTTTAACAAATATAGTTGATGAATTAGATGTAGAAGCATCAGTCCAAGTACTATTATTAAGGTAATAATTTTTTCCAGCAGAAATACCTACTTTATCATTAGATAACGTCGGATGAGCATTACCTTGAAATGCAAATATTTGACCATTTCCCTTTAGTCCTATAAAGAAATATTGTTGACTAATTATCTTAGAATTAGATAATTCACATGAATAATATCCATTATTTGTAATATTATTCTTTTCACAAATCTTATTATTACTATCAAATAAATCAGAAGGAATATCATTACTAGATGATGACGAAAAATAAACTTCAACACTCTTAGAACTAGAAGATTGAACATAAAAACCAACTGAATCTAATTTTTGATTTCCTTCACCATTTTTTTCAAAAATACTAACAACTTGTTTAGATGGAACACTTCCTAAACTATAACAATAATAATCACCAGCATATTGATAACTTTTACATCCTGAAGGATTATATTGATATATATGATCATATCCTACACTTTTAATTGAAGTTATAGCCATATTTTCATTATTCAATAAAAATGGATCATAATAAGAAATATAATATTCACCACTACTTCCATGCGTATTTCTAATTATCCAAGCACCATTTTTATCTGGCTTATATCCTTCCGCAAAATTATCCTTAGAATAATTATCATTCCATCCCACAATCAACGAAGCATGATAGTTGCAATTACTTCCATAACTACCATTTAAATTAGGACAATACGATGCTCTAGTATCAGTATTAAAACAAGAACAACCAGAACGCAAACTTCTACTATTAGTAGTAACACCTATTCCATCATTTATAAGAGACTTAATTGCATTAATTTTATTTGAAACAGCACTATCACTATCAGGATCAACTCCGCCAATAACTTGTATTTCTGTAACATCATATATTTTTTTCTGATTAAGAACATTGTTTCTTGATACTAATGTATCACTACTATATTCCCCATTAAATGGAGAATTAGAATTAAGTGCTATAGGTCCATATCCTCCAGTTAAATACAAAATACTATGTAAAGCATATCCACCTTTACCAAGAGTCATAAAGCCATATTCATTAGCATTACTACCACTAAAAGCCTTAGTCAAATAAAATCTCTCATGTGAAACATTAACAATATTTTTACTATTAGACAAATTATATGTAGTACTATACTTATTTAATAAAGTTGATTCCAAAGCATTCATTGCAGAATATGCCCAACATGAACCAGTAGTTTGACTACGATAATTTGGCTTTGTTAATGTCTTAGAAGAAGGAAAAGAAGAAATATCGACTCCTTTAGTAGATTCTACAAAAGGAATAGCATTTTTATCTTCAATTAATAATGCACCAGTAAAACTATCTTCCAATTCTTCATCTAAACTATATGTAGACATAGCAATTATAGAAATAATTAAAGCTACAAAAATAACACTAATAGAAAATATTTTATATATGTTTTTAACTCTCATATAATACCTACCTTATAAATAAAGTATAATATAAAAACAAATAAAAGTAAAGAGGCAAAAAATCTAAATAAAAGTATTGTAAAAAAAAATGTATAGTGTTAAAATAATAATATCTTCAAAAAAGATATATATGGCCCGTTGGTGAAACGGTTAACACATTACCCTCTCAAGGTAACATTCATGGGTTCAAATCCCATACGGGTCACCATATGCTGATTTAGTTTAGTGGTAAAACAGATGCATGGTAAGCATCAGAGGATTGTTCAATTCAATCATTCAGCACCATAAAAGCCGAAATAGCTCAATCGGTAGAGCATCTGAATCGTAATCAGGAGGTTGCGGGTTCAATTCCTGTTTTCGGCACCAAATTGATTGTTACTCGAACTTTTCGAGCTAAATAAAAATACTACTCACAAATTAAATTGAAAGTAGTTTTATTTTACCATTTACACATAATTGCAAATATACAAATTTATAATGTCGATGATTTTATTTTTTTAATATTGAATAAACCTTTGCAAAACATATTATTTTAAATCTAGTGAACAATCTAAAATCAAAGACAATTCTTTTGATAGTGATAATTGAAAAACTAGCTAAGCCATCTAGTTTTTTGTGGTACATTTTAAATTTTCATTTAAAGCAATGTTTTAAGATTGCATTGTAGTATTGTATTTGTGTATGATTTTTGGTAAAATAGTAAATAGTGATGTACTATTAAATATTTAAAATATGGAGGCATCTAAAATGAATAATGAATTTATACAAGAATTATATAATTTATATTCATAATAAAAAAATGAAAAACTTTTTTAAATTTGCTCAAGGTGAAAAAAGAGTATTATTAGAACTTAGTTTAGCAAATGCAGATATTTTGCCAAGCAATTTATGTCAAAAATTAGGTGTAAGTAAACAAAGAATTACATCAATTCTTAATTCTTTATATGAAAAAAAACATATAACTATAAATATAGATGAAACCAATAGAAGAAAAACTAATATTAAATTAACACCCATAGGCAAAAAATATATTGATAAATTAAGTAGTGATGTATTAAAAGAATTAAATAAAACTTTAAGTAAAATTTCTTCAGAAGATATAAATAAACTGACTGAAATAATAGCCAATATAAATATAATATTAAATGAATAAAAAGAGTTTTTCTTGATAATGTTGGTAAATTTTATTTTTTCACAAACAAGTGTAAAATACCTGTTGTATTTAGATATTCAGTTAGTTTAAAAGAAGTAATAGATAAAGAAACATTACAACATGCTCTTAATGATATTCTAAAGTATTTTTCGAATTTTAATTGTCATTTAAAAAAAGAATATTTTGGTATTATTTAGAAACATCAAATAAAAGTGTTGAAGTTTAAAAAGAAAATGAGCCCATTTGTTCTAAAATATATAAAGATGAAGATGATGTGTTATTTAGAGTAAGTTATTATAAAAAAGGATAAAATTTGAAGTTTTTCATATTTTGTTAGATGGTTGAGATAGTTTGATTTTCTTTAAATTTCTAATAAATAAATATTTAATTTTAAAAGAAAAAGTGGAAGATATAGAATTAGAGGTTGATTCTTCTATTTTCGAAAAAAATGAGGACAGTTTTGATAAATACTACACAAAAGTAAAAGTAAAAATTTCTAAAGATAGAAAAGAAGAAAAATACCATTAATTATATGAAATATTATATTTCTACTAAAAAGATTTAGAATTAGCCCATAAATATAATGCTAGTTTAACTTATATTTATGCAATATTAGGGTTACTGGTTTTTGTTGGTTTACTTATCTTTTGTAAGGAAGATATTATAAAAGAATTTAAGAAAGTATTTAATTTTTAAGGAGATGAAAATATGGCTTATATAGAATTTAAAAAAGTGAATAAAGTTTATCAAATGGGTAGTGTTGAAATAAAAGCATTAAAAAATACTTCATTTGAAATTGAAAAAGGGGAATTAGTTTGTATATTAGGTCCTTCTGGAGCAGGAAAAACAACTTGTCTTAATATTTTAGGTGGAATGGATACTCTAACTGATGGTAAAGTAATAGTAGATGGAGTTAGAATAGACAAATTAAAAGATAAGGAACTCATTAAATACAGAAGAAATGATATCGGTTTTGTCTTTCAATTTTATAATCTTATTCAAAATATGACTGTATTAGAAAATGTAGAACTTGCAATTCAATTATGCAAAGATTATTTGGATCCTAATACTATTTTAGATAAGGTGGGATTAGGAAAAAGAAAAGACAATTTTCCTGCTCAACTATCTGGTGGTGAACAACAAAGAGTTGCCATAGCTAGAGCAATTGCTAAAAATCCTAAATTGCTTTTGTGTGATGAGCCAACAGGTGCTTTAGATTACAAAACAGGGAAGCAAATTTTAAAATTGTTAGAAGATACTTGTCGAAAAGAAAAAATGACAGTTATTATTATAACTCATAATGTTGCGATTTCTTCTATTGCTGATAAAATAATTAAGTTTAAAAATGGCGGTGTTGAAGACATTATCATAAACAAAAATCCTAAAAGAGTGGAAGATGTTGAGTGGTAAGATGAAGAATAAATTATTAAAACATATTTTTAAGAAAATAAAAGATAACAATAAAAGATTTCTTTCTTTGTTTTGTATGGCTTTTTTGGGAGTAGGTTTTTTCGCAGGTATTCAGTCTTGCGGACCAGATATGTTAAAAACATTAGACAATTATTATGATGAAAATAATGTATATGACATTGAAGTTATTTCTAATTTAGGATTAACAAATAAAGACATAGAAATATTAAAAAAAATAGAGAATGTAAAGCAAGTAATAGGAACATACGCCAAAGATACCTATTTAAAAATTGACAATAGAGAGTTTGTTTTAAGACTTATAGGACTTAATGATAATATTAACACAGTTTATTTAGAAGAAGGAAAATTTCCTAGCAACAATAGTGAAATCGTTGTTGATAGATTGGTTTTAGATGAAAATGATTTAAAAATAAATGATACCATTACTATTATGAATGAAAAAAAGAAAATTGTAGGTACAGTTCTAAGTCCATTGTATTTTTCAACTGAAAAACCTACAACTACACTTGGAAATGGCAAAGTAAATTATTATGCTTATGTAAATGAAGAAGTGATAAAGGAAAAAGCATTTACGAATGTTTATATTACAGTAAAACAAGCCAAAGAAATGTTAACGAATAGTGATGAGTATTTGGATACTGTTAATAATGTAATGAATTATATAGAGGATATTAAAGACGAAAGGCAAGATGCTAGATATAACGAACTTTATGGAGAAAAAATATTAGAAGCAAAGCAATATGGAATACAAATATATGAAAGTAATTTTATTAAGCCAAAATGGTACATATTTGATAGAAGTGATAATGATTCTTATAATGAACTTATAAATGCAAGTGATAATCTAAATAAATTAGGTGATGTTTTTCCAATTATATTCTTTTGTGTAGCTATTTTAGTTAGTCTTATTTCCATGATGAGAATGATAGAAGAGGATCGAACAGAAAATGGTACTTTAAAATCATTAGGATTCAATAATTTTCATATAACATCTAAATATATTGTATTTTCGTTGTTAGCAACCATTACTGGAGGCATCATGGGGATATTGATAGGCTCTGTTTTGATTCCTTATGTCATTTGGAATATTTATAAAAAATTATTTTTAATACCCAAATTTATATATGAAGCAAATAATCTTTTTAACTTTATCGGTCTTTTAATATGTGTCTTTTGTATTTGTGGGACTGCTATATTTGTGTGTATAAAGAATCTAAAAAATGTACCTGCTAATCTAATGAGACCTAAATCTCCTAAAAGTGGTAAGAAAATTTTACTGGAGAATATTCCATTTATTTGGAAAAGATTAAATTTTTCTAATAAAATAACAGTCAGAAATATATTTAGGTATAAAAGTCGAGTTATCACAACAATATTAGGAATTGCAGGTTGTACTGCATTGATATTGGCAGGATTTGGGTTAAAAGATTCAATAAAAGATGTTACGAATTATCAGTTTGGACATATTTTAAATTATGAAAAAATAGTGATGTTAAAAGAAAATACAAATTATGAAAAGATAAAACAAGAAATAAAAAATGATACATCTGTTCGTAAGATAGTAGAAACCAACATTAATAATATTACAGTGGAATATAAAGGTAATACGCAAGAAGTAACAATGATTGTTGCAAATAATAATGAAGAATTAAAAGAAGTAATAACTTTAGATAGTGTTAAAGATAAAAATAATACAAATTTAATTCCTAGTGATAATTCAGTAATTATAAGTGAAAAAACAGCAACTCTTTTAAATATAGATGTAGGAGATAAACTTATAATGTTTAATGATGAGAATAATAAATATGAACTTAAAGTAGAACATGTTATAAAAAATTTTATTAACCAGTATTTATATATAAATAAAAACACTTATGAAAATACATTTAAAAATTATAAAATAAATTCCTTTCTAATAGATTTAGACAATTTAGATAAAAATGATAGTAATAAATTTGATGAGAAGTATATCAGTAAAAATGAAGTAACTTCTATTGTAAATAATGAAGATATAAAAGAAAATATCAATAGTATGTTAAGTTCGATTGATTCTATTGTAGCAATTTTAATTATTGCAGCAGCATTACTCGCATTTGTTGTTTTGTACAATCTATCCAATATCAATATTAGTGAAAGAAAAAGAGAAATTGCAACTTTAAAAGTATTAGGATTTTATAATAAAGAAGTAGATAGATATATTACAAGAGAAAATATTCTATTAACGATTATTGGAATTGTCATAGGTTTATTCTTTGGATCTTATTTAAGCCACTTTATTATATCCACTTGTGAACCAAATTATATTATGTTTATTAGACATGTTGATATATTGAGTTATATTATATCTGCTTTGATGACCATATTATTTACTGTTATTATAAATATAATCACACATTATAACCTAAAGAAGATAGATATGATAGAATCACTTAAAAATGTAGAATAAGTGACTATAAAGAGAACCTATAAATTACAATTTCTGCAACAGATTCAATAAAATCACATTAGTATCAATAATAAAATGATTAATTGTTAAAATAGTATTAGAGATTGATACAAATATTGTATTGATTACTTATTTTATCAAAAAAAGTTTGAAATAGCTTTCTTCCTCGCACCAAATTGATTGATACTCGAACTTTTAAAGTTTTGAGAAAAATAAATTACTAACAAAAATGTTAGTTTTTTTATTTAAATAAGTAAAAACTAATTATGATAAATAAAAATATAATAATATATTTATTTATAATTATGAATAAAAAAGAAAGTAATCTTAATTAATATCCGCATCAAATAAAAGCTTTATTTTTTTATTCTTTATTTCAATAAAGCCTTCATCTTTTAGGGTTTTCAATTCCCTAGACATAGCTGACCTATTTACTGCTAGATAATCCGCTAAATCAGTTAAAGTAAATGGTAAATAAACAATACGATTATTTGAATTTTTAGTATTATTTTTAAAATATGCTAATAATTTATCACGAATAGTTTTATTAGTTAGAATTTCAATTCTTTCATTATTTTCTTGAATTTTCTGAGAAATTATTTTTAATAAATTTTTTAAAAACTGATTAAAATATTTAGTATTAACTTCATTATAGTTAATAATTTCATTAAAATCTATAATAACTATTTGTGCTTCTTCTTTAGCTAAAACATCATATTCCGTATTAGAAATGGATGAAATCATAGAACCAAAAATAGAATTTTCTTTCAAATCTTCAATAATTGTACGATTACCATAATAGTCAGTTCTAACAATTTGAAGATGACCAGTTATTAAAATACAAATAATGTTTTCATGCTTGACACTTGACAACATAAGATTATTTTTTTTCAATATCATAGTATGAGCCTCTAAAATCTTAAGTAATCTATGCTTTTCCAACGTATCAATATTAAAAAATAATTCATCCATATTTACGCCTCTTAATAAAATATTACCACTTTTTAATATTTGTTGCAATTGCAACAAACAAGAAAAATAAAATATATTATAATTATATCGACGATACAAAAATAAGGAGGAACAAAAATGAAAGTCATTAAAAGAGATGGACATATGGTAGAATGGTGCCCTGAAAAAATAGAAATGGCAATAGAAAAAGCTAATGCCGAAGTAGAAGAAGAAGATCAGGCTTCTAGTGTCCAAATAAAAAATATTATTAAATATATTGAAAAATTAAGAAAGAAAAGAATTTTAGTTGAGGATATTCAAGATATTATTGAAATAAAATTAATGTCTATTGGTAAATATGCCTTAGCCAAAAAATATATTACATATAGATATACTAGAGAATTAGTTAGAAAAAGTAATACTACTGATTTAGCAATTAAAGAATTAATAGACGGAGAAAATGAATATTGGAATACAGAAAATTCTAATAAAAATGCCAAAATAGTTACAACACAAAGAGATTATTTAGCTGGTATTACTAGTACAGATATTACTAGAAGATTTTTATTACCAGAAGATATAGTTAGTGCTCATGATGATGGAATAATTCATTTTCATGATGCTGATTATTTTGCTCAAAACGCATTACATAATTGTGATTTGATAAATTTAGAAGATATGCTTCAAAACGGAACAAATATTAATGGTGTAATGATAGAAAAACCACATAGATTTTTAACAGCAATGACCATTGCCACTCAATTGATTACAGCAGTAAATTCTAGTCAATATGGCGGAGCAACAATTACCATTACCCATTTAGCACCTTTTGTTAGAGACAGTTATAATAGATATTTAGAAAAATATAAAAAACGCAAATTCAAAAAAGAAGATTGTGAAAAATATGCAAAAGAGGATTTAAAAAAAGAGATAGTTGATGGAGTTCAAACTTTTCAATATCAAATCAATTCGATGACAACGACAAATGGACAAGCACCATTTTTGAGTGTATGTATGTATTTAGGAGAAACAGAAGAATACAAAGAAGAACTAGCAATGATTATTGAAGAAGTATTAAATCAAAGAATTCAAGGAATGAAAAATGAAAAAGGTGTATATATTACGCCAGCATTTCCAAAACTTTTATATGTCCTTGAAGAAGATAATATCCACGAAGATAGTAAATACTACTATTTAACAGAATTAGCAGCTAAATGTACTGCCAAAAGAATGGTTCCAGATTATATTTCTGAAAAAATCATGCTTCAATGTAAAATAGATAAAAATGGTAATGGTAATTGCTATCCATGTATGGGATGTCGTTCATTCCTAACCCCTTACGTAGATGAATCTGGAAAACCAAAATATTACGGAAGATTTAATCAAGGTGTTGTAACAATTAATCTAGTTGATGTAGCATTATCAAGTGATAAAAATATGGAAAATTTCTGGAATATCTTCGAAGAAAGACTAGAACTATGTCATAGAGCACTACAAATAAGACATAAAAGACTTAGTAAAGCAACTTCTGATGTAGCCCCAATATTATGGCAATATGGAGCATTAGCAAGACTTAAAAAAGGAGAAAGTATTCACGACTTATTACATAATGGTTATTCAACAATTTCTTTAGGTTACGCCGGATTATATGAATGTGTTAAATATATGACAGGACATAGTCATACTGATGGTGGTAAAGGAAAAGAATTTGGTTTGGCTGTTATGCAAAAAATGAACAATAAATGCAAGGAATGGAAAGAAGCAGAAAATATCGATTACAGCTTATATGGAACTCCTATTGAATCAACAACTTATAAGTTTGCTAAATGTTTAAAAGAAAGATTTGGAGTAATTAAAGGAATTACCGATCGTGATTATATTACTAATTCATACCATGTTCCAGTATTTGAAGAAATCGATGCTTTCTCTAAATTAAAATTAGAAAGTGAATTTCAAAAGTTAAGTCCTGGTGGAGCTATATCTTATATTGAAACACCTAATTTAACTAATAATTTAGATGCTGTATTAGAAGTTATTAAGTTTATCTATGATAATATTATGTATGCTGAATTAAATACTAAATCTGATTATTGTCATGAATGTGGATATGATGGAGAAATACTTATTGATGATAATTTAGAATGGTATTGCCCAAATTGTGGTAATAGAAATCATGATAAATTAAGCGTTGCTAGAAGAACTTGTGGTTACATTGGAACTAATTTCTGGAATAAAGGAAGAACACAAGAAATAAAAGAAAGAGTAATTCATATAGATAATAAAGATGCTGAGGAATAAAAATGAGATATAACAAAATTAGAAAAATGGATATATCCAATGGTCCTGGTGTTAGAGTATCAATATTTATGCAAGGATGTGTATTTAATTGTAAAAATTGCTTTAATCCTGAAACTCACGATTTTAATGGAGGTAAAGATTTTTCAGATAAAACAATAGAAATGATATTAAATTTATGTAATAAAGATTATATTGTTGGTCTATCTATTTTAGGTGGAGAACCAATGCATCCTAAAAATATTGAAGGAACAACAAAATTAGCTAAAGCATTTAAAGAAAAATATCCAGATAAAAATATTTGGGTATGGACAGGATTTTTATATGATAAAGATTTAAAAAATAAAGAAGTTTTAAACTATATAGATGTTTTAGTTGACGGACAATATAAGGATGAATTACATAATCCAAAATTAAGATGGTGTGGATCATCTAATCAAAGAGTTATTGATGTTAAAAAATCAATATCAGATAATAAAATAGTTTTATATGAAGAAAATTTAATAGGAGTATAATAATGAGATTAAGAGGATTTGAAATTGCTAAAGGATGGGAAGATAAAGATATCCACATTCCTGTTAGAAAAACTAAAGGTTCAGCAGCATATGATGTAGAAGCTGCCGAAGATATCATTATCCCTGCTTATAAACCAGGCGTAAAACCAACTTTAATACCTACCGGATTAAAAGCCTATTGCCAAGATGATGAATGGTATATGTTAGCTAACCGTAGCTCTGGACCTAAAAAAGGATTTGTAATGGCTAATAGTATTGGGATTGTAGATTCCGATTATTATGAAAACGAAACAAATGATGGCCATTTCTATTTTCAATATTTTAACTTTTTAGATCATGATTTAGAAGTTAAAAAAGGAGATGTTATTGGTCAAGTAATATTTCAAAAGTTTTTAGTAACTGATAATGATAGTGCTATAGGTAAACGCAGTGGTGGATTTGGTTCTACAGATAATAAATAAATTAACACCCTACATCTAAAATTATATTAATTAGGAGAAAAAATTGAAAAAATTCTTAAAATAATTATTATTTCATTAATAGGATTATTTACTATATTTATTCTTGAAGAAAGTATTAGACTAGAACATTATCCTAATTCGAAGCCATTAATAATCATTGATAAAATTAAGTGCAGTAAAGATGACTAGATATGTTATGGTAATGATAGAAAATATACCGAAGAATATTATAGTATAGGTTTTTCTTTAAAAATGAATTATTATTTAGACAAAAATTCTAGTGAGGATAGTCATATATATCAACTAACAGGAAAAGAATTTATGTTATTTAATAAATTTAGATTATGGACATGGGTCTCATAATAATAGATTATAACTAAAAGAGCAATAACGCCAATGTTATTAACTTAAGAGATATTTTTATATAATGTATCTCTTTTTTTGTTTAG
>OGUQ01000835.1_pt1 | contig 27942 bp, 17 predicted proteins | sample 1574701 | NCBI WGS metagenome assembly OGUQ01 (sample SAMEA2582087, study PRJEB24529) | metagenome | biome: Human gut stool | place: China | collected 2011 | reverse complement strand
GGAAGTTATAGTGGTGCATATATCTTTTTGAAGTCTCTGCCTCATCCAGCCCATCAATTCTCTGAGCCTCTGACAAAGGTGCCAGTGTTGTGATTGTACAAATCTGTGTCTGTCCACGTGTAAACATAGCAGAACCATGTACTCTCGGAATGATATCTGTCTCAGCAGCAAGCGGTCTGATCTGATCGATTGCTCTTCCGTCCGGACGTTTGTGATCTTTTAAGATCATCTTACGAACTGTTTTCTTCTGGTACTGATACAATGCTTCTCCCAAAATTTCAAGCCATTCTTCATTTTCTGCAAATGCTTCTTCTAATTTTTCTCTAATTACACGAAGATTCTCTTCTCTTACTTGTTTTTCATCAGTAAACACTGCAACTTCCATCTCTTCTGGAGTTACAATCTCTTTCATAGCCGCAAACAGCTCTTCCGGTACTGCACAGCTTGTATAAGCATGTTTTTCTTTCCCACATTCCGCAACGATCGTATCGATGAATTTAATCACTTCCTGATTCACTTCATGAGCTGCAAAAATAGCTTCGATCATCTTCGCTTCCGGAACCTCATTTGCTCCTGCCTCAATCATGATTACTTTGTCTCTTGTGGAAGCAACTGTAAGCTGCATATCTGATACTGCTCTCTGAGCGGCATTCGGATTAAATACAAACTCTCCGTCAATCATACCAACCTGTGTAGTGGAAGTCGGTCCGTCAAACGGAATATCCGAAATTGCTGTTGCGATTGCAGATCCTAACATCGCCGTCAGTTCCGGACTGCAATCTGGATCAACAGATAATACTAGGTTGTTCAACGTCACATCATTTCTGTAATCTTTCGGGAACAACGGTCTCATCGGCCTGTCGATGACACGCGAAGTAAGGATTGCATTCTCAGAGGCTTTTCCTTCTCTTTTGTTAAATCCTCCCGGAATCTTTCCTACCGCATATAATTTTTCCTCATATTCAACACTGAGTGGGAAGAAGTCAATTCCTTCTCTCGGTTTTTCTGAAGCTGTCGCTGTTGATAATACAACCGTCTCCCCATAGTGCATCAGTGCTGCACCATTTGCCTGAGCAGCAACTCTTCCCACATCTACACGAAGTGTTCTGCCAGCTAATTCCATCTCAAATTTTTTAAACATATTCTTCTCCTTTTTCTTTACACATTGAACGGGTTTTTCCGAAACTACTGAAAAATATACTTTTTTGTTTTGATAAATATCCTTTTCAGTGGTCTCGGCTAATCTACCCTGTCCGTAATCTGTAATATTGTATCATATAGACAGGGCAAATGTCAATCAGGGACAGGTGTTCTAAAAAACTCCTGTCCCTGTAATACGATCACTTATTCTACTCTACAACGGCAATACGCATCATATTGCTTATTCCCTCTTTTGCCATTCCTTCGCTTCTTGCCGGAATTCCTGCTGTCAATACAACGATGTCTCCCGGTTCCACAATTTGTTTTGCACTTACAAGATTAATAGCCTCTTCACAAATATCTTCTGTCGTCTCCAACTGAATTGATTTGATTGGATATACGCCTCTGTAAAGCTGCATTTTGCGAAGCGTCAGCGCACTTGGGCTCACTCCGATAATAGGTGCTTTCGGTCTGAATTTTGATACCACTCTGGCTGTTGCACCGGATACCGTCGGTGTGACGATACATTTTGCATTCAGGCTTGCTGCTGTTGCAACAGATGAGTAGCCGATCGCACTGGAAATTCCTTTTTTGCGATGTGCCTGTGCTTTTCCAAGAAGTGTCTCATAATCCAAATGCTCTTCTGTATTCTCGATAATGTGAACCATCATCTGAAGTGCTTCTAAAGGATATTTTCCCTGTGCAGTTTCACCTGAGAGCATCACCGCATCTGTTCCATCATATACCGCATTGGCAACATCTGTCACCTCAGCTCTTGTCGGTCTTGGATTTCTCATCATAGAATCCAACATCTGTGTCGCTGTAATAACCGGTTTATAGTTACTGTTACATTTTTGGATCAGCATCTTCTGAAGATATGGAACTTCTTCCGCCGGAATCTCCACTCCCAGGTCTCCACGTGCAACCATGATTCCGTCTGCACAGCGGATAATCTCATCAATATTTTTAATTCCTTCTGCATTCTCAATCTTGGCAATAACCGGAAGATGTGGTGCTCCACACTCTTTTAACAATGCTTTGATCTCAAGAACGCCTTCTGCCGAACGCACAAACGACGCCGCAATAAAGTCAACCCCTTGTTCCACACCAAAAATAATATCCTGACGGTCTTTTTCTGTCAGTGCAGGAAGTCTCACCGGTACATTCGGCACATTCACACCTTTTTTCTGTCCCAGTTCACCACCGTTAATTACACGGCAAATAATATCCGTATCCGTAATATTCTTTACTTCCAGCTCAATCAAGCCGTCATCAATCAAAATTTTCTTTCCGATTTCAACATCTTCTACAAGACCTTCATATGTGATGGAAACTCGATTTGCATCGCCTTCCACGTCTTTTGTAGTTAATGTGAATTTTTGTCCCTCTACAAGTGTCACTTTTTTATCATCTTTTATCACACCTGTACGAATCTCCGGTCCTTTTGTATCCAAAAGAATCGCAATTGGTTTTCCAGCTTCTTCACGAATTGCTTTGAGCATATCCATTCTGCTTTTCTGTTCTTCATGATCTCCATGTGAGAAATTGAAACGGGCAATGTCCATTCCATTTTCGACTAATTTTTTCATTAACTCTCTGTCGTTTGTGTTTGGTCCCATGGTACAAATAATTTTTGTCTTCTTCATCTCGTTCTCTCCTGCCTTTTTATTTCTATTTCACATGTTCATGCGTAAACAAATGGTCCTGACAATATTCGTAGTTCCCATTGCATTTTGAACAATAACGAAATTCCAAATTTTCATCATCAAGTTCCGTGCGTCCGCAGACTGCACATTTATGTTTTGCACCACCTTCATAGTGCTGCTCTCTTTTTGCCTCATATACTGCTTTTTTATAAGCCTTTTTCCTACGAACTTCCTTCGGCGAATACCGTTTCATATTTCTTGTCGAAACATAGAAAATCAGGAAATTCAAAATGGATACCACTGCAGCCAATGCATTTGCCTTATAGACAATTCCAAATACGCTTCCTCCATATGCCGGCAAAAATGCCTGCAGAATCGCATATCCAAAATAAGCCGCATCCAGCCACGCCAGATATTTCACCTTAATCGGAATCACCATAAACAACAGGAACTGTTCGTTCGGATACAGCGCAGCAAACGCAAAAAACAGTGACAAATTCAAGTAAAACGTCCCAAGTGGGAAGGATACTCCCGCTATCACATACACGAGAATCGCTGCCAATATGTGGAACAGTGCTCCCGTAAAGAAATACAGATTAAATCGAAAAGCTCCCCATGCGTATTCAAGCTGACGTCCGATCATATAATATAAATACAATGCAAACACCATAAACAACGCACTCGAATTTGGCGGCTGCATCAAAAATGTAACTAACCTCCAGATCTGCCCGTGAAACACCGCTTCTATGTTCAGTGACAAATACTGATAATAGAATTCCGGAGCAACCAAACTCAGTGCAAAGCCAACGGTATACAACGCAATCACATAAAACATCAGATTCTGAATTGCATATCGTCCAAACTTCCGTTCTAACTTGCTAATCCAATTCATAAAAATATAGCTCCTTTATTATTTTTTTTACTTTCTCAACAACTAGTAGTAATTGTATCCTCACTAATTCGGTTTGTCAATCGGGCTATTTATATTTACATAATTTTAACAATTTCTCAACCCTAAAAGCTTAAAATATTCCACATATTTTCAAATTGTGTTTTTCGACATCTTATCGTATAATGTAGGTTGTCAAAAAAACGAAATCCATTTTAATAAGAAACTATCTGTTTCTTATCCATAAAAAGGAGATAGATATGAGTAACAATAATTTATATACTTTAGGAATTGATATCGGTTCCACTACTGTAAAAATTGCGATTTTGAACGAGCAAAACGAGGTGCTCTTCTCTGACTATGAGCGTCATTTTGCAAATATTCAAGAGACTCTTTCCGATTTGCTCGGACGTGCAATTTACAAACTGGGAGCCATCCACGTATCGCCGGTCATTACCGGTTCCGGCGGACTGACACTTGCAAAACACTTAGAGACACCATTTGTTCAGGAAGTCATTGCAGTATCTACTGCACTTCAAGACTATGCTCCACAGACAGACGTCGCAATCGAACTTGGTGGAGAAGATGCAAAAATCATCTATTTCGAAGGCGGTAATGTAGAGCAGCGCATGAACGGGATTTGTGCCGGAGGTACCGGTTCTTTCATTGACCAGATGGCTTCTCTGTTACAGACAGACGCAACCGGTCTGAATGAATATGCAAAGAACTACAAAGCTCTCTACTCTATTGCTGCACGTTGTGGTGTATTTGCCAAATCTGATATTCAGCCATTGATCAACGAAGGGGCTACCAAAGAAGATTTGTCCGCCTCTATTTTTCAGGCTGTTGTGAATCAGACGATCAGTGGACTCGCCTGCGGGAAGCCAATCCGCGGGCATGTCGCTTTTTTAGGGGGACCTCTTCACTTCCTTTCTGAATTGCGGGAGGCGTTTATCCGAACATTGAAATTAGATGATGAGCATATTATTGCTCCGACACATTCTCATCTGTTTGCTGCAATTGGTTCTGCACTGAACTCCAAGCGAGATCTGAGTGTTTCTCTTCAGGAGTTGCAGGAGCGCCTTGCCGGACATATCCACATGGACTTTGAGGTTGAACGACTCACCCCACTATTTTCGAGCAGAGCAGACTATGATGAGTTTCAAAGCAGACACGCAAAACATCAAGTACCTGTTGCTGATCTCTCCTCTTATAAAGGAAAAGCATTCCTTGGAATTGATGCCGGTTCCACTACTACCAAGGCTGCTTTAGTCGGAGAAGACGGAACTTTACTCTACTCCTTCTATCACAGCAATGATGGAGATCCTCTTGGTACGACAATCACAGCAATCAAAGATATTTACCGTCAGCTTCCAAAAGGAGTCACGATTGCGCACTCCTGCTCTACCGGATATGGCGAAGCACTGATCAAGTCCGCTTTGCTTCTTGATGAAGGCGAAGTGGAAACGGTATCTCATTATTATGCCGCCTCTTTCTTTGAGCCGGATGTAGACTGTATCCTCGACATTGGCGGTCAGGATATGAAATGCATCAAAATTAAGAATCAGACCGTCGACAGCGTTCAACTAAACGAAGCCTGCTCTTCCGGCTGCGGTTCTTTCATTGAGACATTTGCAAAATCATTGAATTACAGCGTGGAAGACTTCGCTCATGAAGCATTGTTCGCCAACCATCCAATCGACCTTGGCACACGCTGTACCGTATTTATGAACTCAAAAGTAAAACAGGCGCAAAAAGAAGGGGCTTCCGTCGCTGATATTTCTGCCGGACTTGCCTACTCTGTTATCAAAAACGCACTGTTTAAAGTTATCAAAGTATCCGATGCTTCTGAACTTGGGAAGCGGATCGTCGTGCAGGGTGGTACATTCTATAATGATGCTGTTCTTCGAAGTTTCGAGACAATCGCCGACTGCCAGGCGGTGCGACCGGATATTGCCGGAATCATGGGGGCATTTGGCGCAGCTCTCATTGCGCGCGAACGTTTCAGCGAATGCAAAGGAACTACGATGCTTTCCATTGAAGAGATTGAGCATCTAGAGTACAGTACCAGCATGGCAAAATGTAAAGGCTGTACGAATAACTGTCGTCTGACGATCAATAAATTCAGCGGCGGACGCAAATTCATTACCGGTAACCGCTGTGAACGCGGTCTCGGAAAAGAAAAATCTGACAACGGTATGCCGAACTTGTTTGCATATAAAATGCAACGTTATTTCAATTATCAGCCGCTTGAGGAATCCGAGGCAGTCCGGGGAACTGTTGGCATTCCACGTGTGCTGAATATGTATGAGAACTATCCGTTCTGGTTTACATTTTTCAACACTTTGAAATTCCGCGTAGTACTTTCTCCGGCTTCCAATCGAAAAATTTACGAACTTGGCATTGAATCAATCCCAAGTGAATCCGAATGTTATCCGGCAAAACTTGCTCACGGACATGTAGAATGGCTCATTCAGCAGGGGATTCCTTTTATCTTCTATCCTTGTATTCCTTATGAACGACAGGAATTTGAAGATGCCAACAACCATTATAACTGTCCGATTGTTACTTCTTATGCCGAAAACATAAAAAACAACATGGATGAGATCACAAACGGAAAGGTTAATTTCAAGAATCCATTTATGTCGTTTAAAAGCGAAGACACCTTATCAACCCGCCTGATTGAAGAGCTTTCTGGAGAATTTTCAATTCCGGCTGATGAGATCCGACAGGCAGTTCACCTCGCTTGGACAGAGCTCGCCAAATGCCGCGAAGACATTCGCAAAAAAGGAGAAGAAACCATTGCATATTTGGATAAGACCGGTCAACGTGGTATCGTCCTGGCAGGGCGCCCATACCACATCGATCCGGAAGTACACCATGGAATTCCGGAACTGATCAATTCTTATGGAATCGCTGTACTGACAGAAGACTCTGTCTCTCACTTACATAAAGTAGAACGTCCGCTTATCGTAATGGATCAATGGATGTACCACTCACGATTGTACGCAGCCGCTAACTATGTAAAGACAAAAGATAATTTAGATCTGATTCAATTAAATTCTTTTGGTTGTGGTTTGGATGCAGTAACAACCGACGCAGTAGCAGATATTTTGACAAAGTCCGGCAAAATCTACACTTCACTGAAAATCGACGAGGTGAATAACTTAGGTGCTGCCAGAATCCGTATCCGTTCTCTTCTTTCTGCCATCCGTGTCAGAGAAGAAAAACATACTTCACGCGAGGTTAAGCCATCCTCTATTGTGAAGGTTCCATTTACGAAAGAGATGCGAAAAAACTACACAATACTTTGCCCGCAGATGTCTCCGATTCACTTCGAGCTTGTAGAACCCGCATTCCGCTCTTGCGGCTACAATATTGAAGTGCTTGCAAATGATAATAAATCCGCGGTAAATGTGGGATTAAAATATGTAAACAACGATGCCTGCTACCCTTCCTTGATGGTAGTCGGTCAGATTATGGAGGCCATTCTTTCCGGAAAATATGACACAGATAAGATTGCCGTGATCATTTCCCAGACAGGCGGAGGATGTCGTGCTTCCAACTACATCGGATTTATACGACGTGCATTGGAAAAGGCTGGTTATGCACATATTCCGGTTATCTCCATCAATTTAAGCGGACTGGAAGAAAACCCCGGCTTTAAGATTACGCTTCCACTCGTTTTAAAAGGGATGTATGCGGTTGTATTTGGAGATATTTTCATGAGAGCGCTCTATCGTGTCCGCCCATACGAGGCGGTTCCTGGCTCTGCAAATGCTCTCCATGAAAAATGGAAGAAAAAATGTATTGCATTCGTACAGAAAAAGCATCCTGGCAGACGTGAATTCAACAAAATGTGCAAGGAGATCATTGAGGGCTTTGACAATCTTCCGATGTTAGATATCCAAAAGCCGCGTGTTGGAATCGTTGGTGAGATTCTTGTAAAATTCCTTCCTGCAGCAAACAACTATCTTGTAGAGCTGTTGGAACAAGAAGGTGCCGAAGCAGTCGTTCCTGATCTGCTGGATTTCTTCTTATACTGTTTCTACAATAGTAACTTCAAAGCAGAAAAACTGGGCATGAAAAAAGCAACTGCCTACAAGGCAAACTTGGGAATCAAAGCACTGGAATGGTTCCGCGCCCCTGCCGCAAAAGCATTTGCGCAAAGTAAGCACTTTGATCCGCCGGCGAAGATTACAGACCTTGCAGATATGGCAAAAGATATTGTTTCTCTCGGAAATCAGACCGGAGAAGGCTGGTTCTTAACCGGAGAGATGTTGGAACTCATTCATAACGGCACGACAAACATTGTCTGCACCCAGCCATTTGCCTGCCTTCCAAACCATGTTGTCGGAAAAGGCGTGATTAAAGAACTGAGACGGCGTTATCCGCTCGCAAACGTCGTTGCCATCGACTACGATCCTGGCGCAAGCGAAGTAAACCAGTTGAATCGTATCAAATTGATGCTGTCAACTGCAAATAAAAACTTAAGCAAAAACAACTAATAGGATTCCAAAGGAATTTCCTCTAATTCAAAAAAGACCTTGCCAAAGCTTCACGCTCCATGCAAGGTCTTTTATGTTCTCTATAATTATTTCACAAGAAGTGATGTTCCTGTCATTTCTTTTGGTTGTTCCATTCCCATTAATTCAATCAATGTCGGAGCAATATCTGCCAGACATCCGCCTTCTCTTAATTTGTATGCAGGATCTGCATTTACTAAGATAAACGGAACCGGATTTGTTGTATGAGCTGTAAATGGCTCTCCTGTCTCATAGTCCACCAATTGCTCTGCATTTCCGTGGTCTGCACAAATAAACATCTGTCCGTCTACTTCTTTGATTGCTTCAACAGCTCTTCCCACACATGAGTCCACTGCTTCAATTGCCTTAATTGCTGCATTTTCTACACCAGTGTGTCCTACCATATCCGGATTTGCAAAGTTGATAATGATCACATCATACTTCTCAGATTTGATTGCATCTACTAACTTGTCGCACACTTCAAATGCGCTCATCTCAGGCTGTAAGTCATATGTAGCAACCTTTGGAGATTTCACCAAAATACGGTCTTCTCCCTTATTTGGCTCCTCGACACCGCCGTTGAAGAAGAATGTAACATGCGCATATTTTTCTGTCTCAGCGATTCTTGCCTGTGTCATATTGTTTGCTGCAAGGAACTCACCAAATGTATTTGTAATCTCTGTCTTATGGAAAGCAACTAATTTATTTTCAATTGTCACATCGTACTCTGTAAAGCATATAAATGTTGTCTTAACTCTTTCTCCTCTGTCAAATCCTTCAAAGTTGTCATCACAGAATGTTCTTGTGATTTCTCTTGCTCTGTCCGGTCTGAAGTTGAAGAAGATGATAGAATCGTTATCTTTAATTGTCGCAACAGGCGCTCCATCTTTTACAATCACTGTCGGTAACACAAATTCATCTGTTTTTTCTGCATCATAAGACGCCTGGACTGCGCATGGTCCACACTCTGCAGTCTCACCTTCACCTTTTACCATTGCATTGTATGCCAATTCTACACGGTCCCATCTGTTATCTCTGTCCATCGCATAGTAACGCCCCATTACAGATGCAATCTCACCTACTCCGATTTCTTTCATCTTATCCGCTAATTCCTGTACATAGTCTTTTCCAGATGCCGGCGGTGTATCACGTCCATCCAGGAAACAGTGTACATAAACTTTTGAAAGCCCTTGTTTTTTTGCAAGTTCTAACAATCCATAGATGTGAGAGTTGTGGCTGTGTACTCCACCGTCTGAAACCAGTCCGAACATATGAAGCGCTGAATCATGTTCTTTTGCATTTTTACATGCCGCTAATAATGCTTCATTCTCAAAGAAATCGCCATCCTGAATTGCCTTTGTAATTTTTGTCAGATCCTGATATACGATGCGACCTGCTCCCATATTCAAATGACCAACTTCTGAGTTTCCCATCTGACCTTCCGGAAGTCCGACTGCCATACCGCTGGCATTTCCTTTTACAAACGGATACTCTGCCATCAGTTTATCCATGACCGGAGTCTTTCCTTCTGCCACAGCATTTCCTTTTGTTGTATCATTCAGTCCATATCCATCTAAGATCATCAATACGGTTGGTTTTTTACTCATGTCCATATCTCCTTTTACTTTATCTGTGAATTTGTAATTCCTGTATGGAATTTACCTCTTTCATTCCGTAGACTATTGTAACCGTTTTTCCCTGATTTTGCAAATATCTTTCTTATGAATTTGCAAACTCATCGATATCCATTTCATCCTTCTGCCTGATTTCATCCAGAACCCAGTGTCCGTTCAGGTGAATAAATTTCCAGTATTCATAGAACGCTTCATTTTTCCTGCTTCCGCGTATCATCCTTCCCGTCTTTTCATCCACCACATAATCGATCATTTTTCCGTGGATCAAATACCAGATATAATCCTGATCTTTCCCCAGATCGTCAAATGTATGTACCGGCACCGCACTTAAAAGCCGTTCATTTTTCTGCACCGGAACTTCATTTCGAACCTGCATCCACCCCAGCTTCATTACAAAATCATCGTAACATTTCTGACTCATATAGTCCTTTGCATAATCCGGATCCTGACGCTTCCAGCATTCCTGGATCACAAAATATGCATTCTTCACCTGCTCCTGGATCTCATTGATATCCCAGTTGTCCCCAAACTGCTGATACTGCCTCATCTCCCGGTAGCTTTTGGAAGATGCCCTTCTGGATTTGACAAAAAACAGTACGACTCCCGCATTCGCCATCAGGAAAAATCCCCCAAACATGACAACACTGCTTACCGGACTGGAACTTCTGCCGGTACGGTTGGAATGCGAACTGTAATAACTGCCGCCTCCGGAACTAAAGCCTCCTCCGCCTCCGGAAGAACCGCCGCTGGCTCCTCCTGCTCTTGCCTCTGCTCTCATGGGACTGCATATGCACAGAAACATCAGAGCCAGAAACAGAAGTACCTTTTTCTCTTTCATACGCATGGATAACCACCCTCTCTTTTCACTCACGCTTCCTTTGGATCATATGATTTGATTATACCATTTGAAAGCTGTACCGTCATTTATTTTCTGATTTTTGAGGGAAATATTTTATCCTTTATTTTTCTGTCAGCTCCATATTCCAGAATATTACATTCATAAGGATCACAACCACGATCACAACTGCAATCGATACCCAGAATCCCATATCGAGTCCCATAAACTTCGTTGTTCCAAATAATTTTATCCAAAGATTTGTCCAGTTCATCCTTCATTCCTCCTTTTACAGCAATTCTCCATAATGACGCACATATGCTTTTTTCAAACTTGTTGCCAGCACCATATAAAGCAGGATGCACGGAATCAGATACGCAAAATATGCCGTCGGCAGTGCCACAAATCCCAACATTCTGCCAAATGTAGTAAATGGAATGATCGTCAGCACTCCGATTCCTGTAAATGTCATCAGCGTCAGTGGTGCAGATGCATGGCTTTGAATAAACGGAAGTTTTGGTGTGCGGATCATATGGATGACCAGAGTCTGGCTCCACATAGATTCGATAAACCATCCCGTCTGAAACATTGCAACATAAGCCGTCTGCATCCGTACCAAATCTGCGCCGGCAAAATGACTGGCAAGATCATTGTACAGCACTCCCCTGGAAACAAAGAGCGGACAAAATACAAAGTACATAAAAATATAAGTCATCCAGTCAAAAACCGAACTTGTCGGTCCGATCCACATCATAAAGCTGCCCACACTGGACGCATCCCATTTGCGGGGTACAGAAATAAACTCTTCGTCCACATTATCCCATGGAATTGCAGTACAGGAAAGGTCATAGATCAGATTCAAAAAGATCAGCTGCAGGCTTTCCATCGGCAAAAACGGAAGCAGTGCCGATGCCGCCAATACGGAAAACATGTTTCCAAAGTTAGAGCTTGCCGTCATCTTGATGTACTTGATCATATTTGCATATGTCTTGCGTCCTTCAATAATTCCTTCTTCCAGAACCATCAGATCTTTTTCCAGCAGCACAATATCTGCGGATTCTTTCGCCACATCTACTGCTGTATCAACAGAAATTCCAATGTCTGCGGATTTCATTGCCGAAGCATCGTTAATACCATCTCCCATAAAGCCGACTGTATGGCCATTTTCACGAAATACAGACACCACTCTCGCTTTCTGATCCGGTGTCAGCTTTGCAAAAACATCTGTAGTTTCTGCTGCTTTTGCCAATTCCTGATCACTCATGTTCTCCAGATCGGAACCAAGCAGCATATTTCTTACCTTAAGCCCTACCTGCTTACAGATTGTACGAGTGACTTTATCGTTGTCCCCGGTCAAAATCTTCGTTGTCACACCATGGGCTTTTAAAGCCTTGATCGCATCCGCAGTAGACTCTTTCGGCGGATCAAGAAATGCAAGATATCCCATAAGCACCATATCACACTCATCCGTTACACCGAATGCACCCGCCGGAGACGGATTGCTTTTCTGTGCGATTGCCAGCACACGAAATCCTTTCTCATTGAGATCATCTACTGTTGCAAGGATACGGCTTTTTAATTCCTTTGTCATTGGCCGCACTTTTCCGTCACACTCCGCAAAAGAGCAGATAGAAAGCATCTCTTCTACCGCTCCCTTTGTCACCATCTGCGTCTTTCCATCCCGATTCTGTACAACCGTCGTCAGTCTGCGGCGAGCGAAATCAAAGGGAATCTCATCCACTTTTACATAGTGCTCGGACAGATCAACAAGCTGTGGATCATCCGCTTCTTCCTCTTCTGTTTTCTGGATGATCGCCACATCCATCAGATTCTTATATCCTGTCTGGAAGTAACTGTTCAGATACGCATGCCTGAGCACACGAAGGTCATCCTCTCCATTTACATTTAAATGATATTCGAGAACAACTTTATCCTGTGTCAGTGTTCCTGTTTTGTCTGTACACAGAATGTCGATCGCACCAAAATTTTGAATAGAATTCAGATTTTTGACGATCGTCTGCTTCTTGCTCATGGACACAGCACCTTTCGCAAGACAAGTAGTTACGATCATCGGCAGCATTTCCGGCGTCAGTCCCACTGCAATGGAAATTCCAAATAAAAAGGCAGAGAGCCAGTCGCCTTTTGTAATACCATTTGCCACAAATACCAGCGGAACCATAACCAGCATAAACCGGATCAGCACCCACGATACCGCGTTGACTCCTTTGCTGAAGCTTGTTTCCACTGCTTCATGCGCCACTTCTGAGGCCATGGAACCAAACAGTGTATGATCCCCGACTGTAACAACGACTGCTGACGCACTTCCGGAAATGACATTGCTGCCCATAAACGCAATATTAGTGTAATCCGTAATTGCATCCCTGGTCTCATTGACCATCGGTATCTTTTCAATGGGCTCGCTCTCTCCTGTCAGGCTTGCCTGGCTGACAAATAAATCCTTTGCATCCAGAATCCGCACATCTGCAGGCAGCATGTCCCCTGCAGACAGGTGAACAATATCCCCCACTACCACCTCATCCAGCGGAATTTCTGCCATTTCCTGACCTTTGCGGGTTACAGTACAAGTCGTTGTGATCATTGCAAGCAGTTTTTCAGCCGCATTGCCGCTTCTGCTTTCCTGTACAAAACGAAGCGTTCCGGATAAAAATACCATCGTCAAAATAATGACGACCGTCAGACAGTCAAAATCCTTTGGCACACAGCCAAACAGAGAGAAATGTGGAAAAATCATATCCGTAAAGGATGAAACCAGCGCCAGACAAAACAAAATCGCAGTGAACGGGTTGATAAATGCACCAGCCAGTCTCTGCGGCAGAGTTTTCTTTTTTTCACGAGTCACTTTATTGGAACCATATTCTGAACGGTTTTCCTCTACTTTTCCCGGTTCCAGTCCACAGAGTGTTGTGTTCAGATATCCTAACGTTTCCTGTATAGGATGTGTTGCCGCAAACTGAATGCGGCGATTCTGCTCATCTCGAATGGCAGCTTTCTGTGCTGTCTGACGAACTTCTATACGATTTATTTTCTTATTCATCGGTCTATACCTCCTTCTTTTTGAGGCAAGATCCTTATATTTCAGGGAGAAAAACAGATTCTGCCCTCTCTCTTTCTATAAACATCTGCCTGTAAATCTGCGTACTACCGTCAGAATCCATTTTTCTCACCTCCATCCATTCATGTAATATATCGATAAGAACCCGCAAATACGGGTTTAATTAAAGTATAAAAAAATCGCATAGAAAATCACATAGTCAAAACCTTGCGATTTTCTTGCGATTTAGCAAGAATTGTTACTGTTACAGCCTGTCACTGAATTTGTATCCGATTCCCCATATCGTTACTATATACTCCGGAGCATCCGGATTGGGTTCGATCTTTTTACGGATCTTACGAATAAAAGCCATAATATTGCTGTCATCCATCAAATATTCTCCATCCCACACAGCCTGATAGATCTGTTCCTTTGTAAAGACTTCCCCACGATTGCGCGCAAGAAACAAAAGGATATCAAATTCCTTCGGCGTGAGAGAAATCTCTGTTCCGTTTTGCTCCACCTTGCGAGATTTCGGATAAATTTCCAGCGTACCGCAGCGGATGACCGAATGATCCCACACAGATAATTCATCCGTATCTGATTCCAATATAAGAGAACTGCATTCTTTATTCAGCAAATCTTCGATTCCGTTTTTCAATTCACCGGGTGGCAGATGCTCCATAAGCCACAGAGCAATGGAGGAATCCAGATTCACATAACCAATATTTTTTTTCATATTCCGGCTCCTCCTTTCTCAGATCAGATCCTGATTCTTTTTGATATAGAATGCTTTTGCCAGTGTGACCAACAGAAGATACGCAATCACATCTGCGACCAAAAACAGAAAATAGACAGGAGACATCGCAGTCATTCCAAGCATCTTCCCTACCGGAGTAACCGGCAGCAGTGTAAATAATACAATCCCCAGAATCGTAACTCCCGTGACCATACGCCCCGGTCTGCTTTGTATCAGCGGAAGCTGTTTTGTACGCAGAAGCTGCAGAATCAATACCTGTGTCCACATGGATTCTAAAAACCACCCTGTCTGAAACATGGAAATAAACAAGCTCTGCTTCTCCGCCGAAAGACTTCCAAAAGAGCCGTCGCACACTCCCGGACAAAGAACAAAATACAAAAACACAAAGGTCAGCAGATCAAACAGCGAACTGACCGGTCCAAAAAAGGTCATGAATTTTCCCAGTGTCCTGCCAGACCACTCCAACGGTTTTGTCAACAGATCTGCATCTACATGATCCCACGGTAAAATCAGACAAAGGATATCATACAGCAGGTTCAGAAGCAGCAGCTGTATGGAAGTCATCGGGAAAAACGGCAGTAACACGCTGGCTGCAACAATCGCACAAATATTGCCAAAATTAGAAGATGCCGTAATCTTAATGTATTTGAGCATATTGGCAAATGCTTCTCTTCCCTCTAAAACACCTTCTTCCAGCACATTCAGATCCTTTTTCAGCAGGATGACATTCGCACTCTCCCGCACCGCTTCTGTTGCATTTTCAACGGAAATCCCCACATCTGCCCGGATAACAGCCGGCAGATCATTCAGACCGTCTCCCAGAAATCCAACTGTATGCCCGTTTGTCTGCAGCGTTTCCACCAGCATGGCTTTCTGTTTTGGCGAGAGTTCTGCAAAAATATTTGTTTTCTCAACCGCTATGGGCAATTCATTTTCAGAAAGAGCATCCAGCTGTGCTCCTGTCAGACAACTCTCTGCGGGAATTCCGATACGCCTGCAAATGGATCGTGCTACTTGTTTTTGATCTCCTGTCAGCACCTTTACATTCACATGAAGACTGTGAAGCTTCTGAATTGCACTTGCGGCACTCTTCTTTGGCGCATCAAAAAATGCCAGATACCCCAACAGAATAAAGTCATGCTCTTCCTCGGGAACAAGGGCTGCTCTGCTCATTGTTTTATAGGCAACTGCAATTACCTTCATCCCGTCTTCCAGCATTTCATCAACCACAGCGTGAACATTTTGCAGGATATCCGCACCTGCCGCTGTTTTCTCTCCACGGTATTCTATCATGCTGCACTGCCTCGCAACTTCCTCAATACTTCCCTTGATGATCCAGATATTTTCTTCTCCCGTATTCAATAATACACTGGAAAAACGTCGGTTATAGTCGAAAGGAAGTTCATCTGTCTTTTGATATTTTTCTGTCAGCTGCCTGTAGTAATCTGCTTTTCCCTGCATTTTCTCCGCCTTGCAGATCGCCTCGTCCAGATGATTTCCCACTCCGGTAGAATAATGACTTGCCAGATATGCATAATCCAGCACCTTCTGACTCTCATTCCCGAGAATATCCATGTAATACTCCAGCAGGACTGTATCCTGGGTCAATGTTCCTGTTTTATCCACACACAGGACATCCATGCTTCCAAAACTCTGCATCGCATTGATATTTTTTACGATTGTCTGTTTCTTTCCCATCGAATGACTGCCTTTTGCCAGACAGGCGTTGACCACCATCGGAAGCAGCTCCGGTGTGATTCCGACTGCAACAGAAAGTGCAAATAAAAACGCTTCTAACCAGTCTCCCTTCGTCAGTCCGCTTGCAAGAAACACAACCGGGACTAAAACTGTCATAAATCGGATCAACACCCATGCGATCGAATTGGCACCACGGTCAAATCTCTGCTTGCGTGCCTCCACAGACGGAGTCAGACCACCGTAAACTGTCTCCTGACCAACTGTCAGGACAATCCCAGTTCCCGTTCCTCCTGCAACTGTCGTGCCTCCGAACAGTATATTGCTGTAATCTGTCAGTTTCTGCGGTTCTTTGGGCAAAGCCTCCGGAAATTTTTCGAGTATGGCACTTTCACCGGTGATCACTGATTGCGAAACAAACAAATCCGTCGCGCCTGTTAACCGCAAATCTGCCGGAACCCTGTCGCCTGCCTCTAAGCGGATCTGATCGCCAACTACCAATTCAGAAGAAGATAACTCCACCCATTGTCCATCTCTGAGTACCTGAACCGTTGTATGCACCAACTGAAACAGTTCATCTGCAACTCGTTTAGAATGCAGCTCCTGAGTCAGCCGGACAATTCCACTGAGAATCAGCATGGAAAAAATGATCAGGACCGCTGTCAGATTCTTCTGATAATCACTGGACAAAAATACATCTGTTACCAAAGAGATTAAACCAAGGAAAAACAGGATCGTAGAAAATGGATTCACAAAAGCTCTTCGAATACAATAAAACATCGTATCCTTATTCTTTGCAGACGGCGCATTATTTCCATATTTCTGTCGCCGGATGATTGCCTCTTCCTGCGTAATCCCCTCTGCATTGATCTGAAGCTTCTGCATCATCTGATCAGGTGCGACACACGCATATTCTTTTAATCGTTCGTGAACCGCTTCTTTCTGATTCATGAAATTTGTACCTCCTCAAAATTTACTCTCTCGAACGGGAAATGAAAGAGGTGCAGGCGCAACCAAAAGGTCATGCCCACACCTTAATTTGTAAATGATCGGCAAATGCGATTTCTATTTGTAGTTGACAATCTGTCCGAAATCAGCTTTAAGAGAAGCTCCACCTACGAGTCCTCCATCAATATCCGGCTGTGCAAATAATTCAGGAGCTGTTGCAGCGTTTACAGATCCGCCGTACTGAATGCGAATTGCTTCTGCTGTAGCTTCATCATAAACTTCAGCGATGCACTCACGGATTCCTTTGCAAACTTCCTGAGCCTGCTCTGTTGTAGCTGTTTTTCCTGTTCCGATTGCCCAGATTGGCTCATAAGCGATCACTGCAGTTTTTGCCTGATCAGCTGTTACATTCTGGAATCCAACTTTTACCTGCTGGCGAATGAAATCCATTGTTACGCCCTGTTCTCTCTGCTCCAGAGTCTCTCCACAGCACATGATCGGTGTAATACCGTGCTCAAATGCTTTCAGGACTTTTTTGTTGACATCTTCGTTTGTCTCACCGAAGTAATCTCTTCTCTCAGAATGTCCAAGTACAACGTATTTTACTCCTGCATCTACGAGCATAGCCGGAGAGATCTCTCCTGTGTAAGCTCCGCTCTCTTCGAAGTACATGTTTTCTGCTCCAACCTGGATGTTTGTTCCTTTTACGGCTTCTACAACCGGTACGATATCGATAGCCGGTACACAGAATACAACATCTACTTCTTCATTTGCTACCAGTGGTTTTAACTCTTCTACTAATGCAACTGCTTCGCTTGGAGTTTTGTTCATTTTCCAGTTTCCTGCGATAATTTTCTTTCTTGACATACTCTTCACTCTTTCCTGTACTGTTATGTACACTGTTTATTCCAAACTGCGCCTGCGGCTTGTTTTCACTAAGCTTTGCTTGTTTTCGCTAAGCTTCCTTTACGGGATGTTCTCCTTACTAGGCTCGAAAATACCTCGCCAAGTGCGGAGAACTAAGTAAACGCTAAGCTTTTTACTTATCGTTAGCTGCTGCTACTCCCGGGAGTTCTTTTCCTTCAAGGAATTCCAGAGATGCTCCACCACCTGTAGAGATGTGTGTCATCTTGTCTCCGTATCCTAACTGGTTTACAGCTGCTGCGGAATCTCCACCACCGATGATTGTCACAGCATCTGTCTCAGAAAGTGCTTTTGCAACTGTTTCTGTTCCGTTTGCAAAGTTTGGCATTTCGAAACATCCCATTGGTCCGTTCCATACAACTGTTTTTGCAGATTTTACTGCTTCAGCATATAATTTTGCTGTCTCAGGTCCGATATCCAGCCCCATCCATCCTTCTGGGATTTCATTCTGAGGAACAACCTTGATGTTTGCATCATTAGAGAATTCATCTGCTGCAACAGCATCTACAGGAAGGAGTAATTTTACACCTTTTTCTTTTGCTTTTTCAATCATATCCAGTGCGTACTGTAAGTAATCTTCTTCCAGAAGAGATTTTCCGACATTTCCACCCTGAGCTTTTGTAAATGTGAAGCACATTCCACCACCGATGATCAGTGTATCTACTTTTTCAAGCAGGTTGTTGATTACAGAAATCTTGCTGGAAACTTTAGATCCTCCAAGGATTGCAACGAATGGTCTCTCCGGATTTTCTACTGCGTTTCCAAGGAAGTCGATTTCTTTCTGCATTAAGTATCCGACAACTGCTGTGTCTACGAACTGTGTCACACCAACGTTAGAGCAGTGTGCTCTGTGAGCTGTTCCGAATGCATCGTTTACGAACACATCACATAAAGAAGCCAGTTCTTTGGAGAATGCTTCTCCGTTCTTTGTCTCTTCTGCTCTGTAACGTGTATTCTCAAGAAGTACGATATCTCCATCGTTCATTGCTGCCACTGCTGCTTTTGCATTCTCGCCTACTACTTCAGCATCTGCTGCAAATTTTACTTCCTGTCCGAGAAGTTCTGACAATCTTACTGCTACCGGTGCAAGAGATAATTCCGGTTTTGGCTCTCCCTTCGGTTTTCCAAGGTGTGAGCAAAGGATTACTTTTCCTCCGTCTGCAACTAATTTTTTAATTGTTGGAAGAGCTGCTACCAGACGGTTTTCGTCTGTGATCTTACCATCGATCAACGGCACGTTAAAGTCACATCTTACAAGCACTCTTTTTCCTTTTACATTGATATCATCTACTGATTTTTTGTTAAGCATTTTGATTGCCTCCCTGTGTTTATTTTCTGTCAGACAAAAAGGTCCGGTCCAAATAAGACCGGACCCTTTGTGAGCCTATTTTTCAAAAATATAATCTAACTGATTAAATTTTTCTATATTTCGACTTACAGTAATGTTCCGAAGTGTTTGATTGTTCTTACCATCTGGCTTGTGTAAGAGTTTTCGTTGTCATACCAAGAAACAACCTGTACTTCTGTTGTTCCATTGTCTAATGGAAGAGCCATTGTCTGTGTAGCATCGAATAAAGATCCAAATCTCATTCCTACGATATCGCTGGATACGATCTCATCTGTGTTGTATCCGAAAGATTCGTTAGATGCTGCTTTCATAGCTTCGTTGATCTGATCAACTGTTACGTTTCCTTCAACTACTGCTGTAAGGATTGTTGTAGATCCTGTTGGTGTTGGAACACGCTGAGCAGATCCGATGAGTTTTCCGTTCAGTTCTGGGATAACCAGACCGATTGCTTTTGCTGCACCTGTGCTGTTTGGAACGATGTTGCAAGCTGCTGCACGAGATCTTCTTAAGTCACCTTTTCTCTGTGGTCCGTCAAGTGTCATCTGATCTCCTGTGTAAGCGTGGATTGTGCACATGATACCAGATTTAACTGCTGCAAGGTCGTTCAGAGCTTTTGCCATTGGAGCCAAGCAGTTTGTTGTACAAGAAGCTGCAGAAATGATGTGATCATCTTTTGTCAGCTGCTCGTGGTTTACATTGTATACGATTGTTGGAAGATCGTTTCCTGCTGGAGCAGAGATAACTACTTTCTTAGCACCTGCATCGATGTGTGCCTGAGCTTTTGCTTTAGATGTGTAGAATCCTGTACACTCAAGAACTACGTCTACGCCGATTTCTCCCCATGGAAGTTCAGCAGCGTTAGCTTTTGCATAAATTTTGATTTCTTTTCCGTCAACTGTGATGGAATCTTCTCCTGCTGTTACTGTCTCTGCAAGAGCATATTTTCCCTGTGTTGAGTCATATTTTAATAAGTGAGCAAGCATTTTAGGAGATGTTAAATCGTTGATTGCTACGATTTCAAATCCTTCTGCTCCAAACATCTGACGGAATGCAAGACGTCCGATACGTCCAAAACCATTGATTGCAACTTTTACTGCCATGATAAAATTCCTCCTATGAATTAAGTGGTTAATTATGGTAATCCTTTTGTTTGTTAAAGAATCATCAACCTGTATTGTATTGTACATAATTCTAAACAAAAATTCAAGACCATTTTCCAAAAAAACAAATAAAAATTAAGTAAAAAATGTAAATTCTATGCTATACTTGGTATGTGGTATGCTTTAAACATTACTGTCAGAAGCAAATTGATACTGTTTTGCATTATTTTTTCATTATTCTCAATATATAAATGTCCAATTTTCAGGATTCTGGTACTTTCATGTCAAAGTACTTTGAGGAATAATAATGTGTGGACAGTAACTCGATAAAGGCTTTGGATGTTTACCACATATATACAGCACGATCATCACCACATTATATTATTTATAATAGAAGAAAGGACTGAACTTATGGACAGACAGATATTATGGGATTGCCATATGCATTCTTCTTTTTCCGCTGATTCTGATACTCCTATGGAGTCTATGATACAGCGTGCTATCGAACTCGGTATTCAGGGGATTACTTTTACGGAGCATCTTGACCCTGATTATCCGGCTACTCCTGATGGTCTGGATTTTTCTCTGGATATTTCATCTTATCAAAAAAAGCTTATAGAAATGCAGTCTTTATATAAGGATAAAATTCATCTGCGTTTTGGAATCGAATTGGGGTTGCAGATGCACCTGGGAGATTATTTTAACTCACTTCTCTCTCAGACACCTTTTGATTTTGTCATAGGATCTTCTCATCTTGTTCATGGATACGATCCTTATTATCCTGATTTTTTTGAGGGACGCAAGGAATTTCTGTGTTACATGGAGTATTTTGAATCTATTCTTGAAAATATTTCTGTATATGATGATTTCGATGTTTATGGTCATATTGATTATGTTGTCCGTTACGGTCCTAATAAAAACCGCCAGTATTCTTATGGCCGCTATAAGGATATCCTGGATGAGATTCTTAAGAAACTCATTTCAATGGGAAAGGGAATTGAGCTTAACACAGGTGGATATCATTATGGACTTGGCGAGCCAAACCCTTGTGTTGCGGTAATAAAACGTTACAAAGAACTCGGTGGAGAAATCATTACGGTTGGCGCAGATGCCCATACACCGGATAAAGTAGCATATGCCTTTGATAAGGCCGCTAATGTACTTGAAACTTGTGGTTTCAAACATTATACCGTATTTAAAGACCGTAAACCGAAATTTATTTCTTTATAAAGTATTTGAATACTTGCCTATATGGCAGTCTATGTAATATAATATCTCATGATATCAGGGTTAATAATTCAAAAAGGTCATATGTACATGCATGATAATACTTTTAACCCTAGTACAGCGAATATTAAGTAACTGCTTTCCGTAAATCAACCGATTGGTACACCAGAGCATTTCACATGATTTCAGAGGCGCAGTTTTAAGGCTGCGGCTTTCTGTATATATTTTTTCATAAACCAGGGAGGAATATTATGGCTAAAAAAAGACTCCAGAAGAAGCATTCTTCAGCAACAGTCAGAAAACAGGAAACTGAAACATTAAAGGTAACTACCTCTAAAACAGAGCCTGTTAAAGTAGAAACTTCTAAAGTTGAACCAATCAAAGTGGAAACTTCTAAAACTGAACCGATTAAAGTAGAAACTTCCAAAACTGAACCAGCTAAGCTGGAAATGCCTGCTGATCTCGCTGTATATAATGAGCGTTTCCAGAAGCATTACGATGAATTAAAATGGTTATACTGTGAATTATATCAGGATCGCGATGATGTCATGACATATCTCAATGACCTCACATCTAATATGAAGACCTTTTATAATGGAAGAAATGCAGTATTAAGAGCATCTGACAGCAAACGTGAAGCAGATCCTAATTGGTATAAACGCAATAACCTGTTAGGTATGATGATGTATGTAAATAACTTTGCGCATACTTTAAAAGGTCTGGAAGAGAAACTGGACTATGTACAGGAATGCAATGTAAACTATCTGCATCTGATGCCTCTGCTCGCATCACCGGAAGGTAAAAGTGATGGCGGCTATGCAGTTGCTGATTTCCGTACCGTTCAGCCGGAACTTGGCACTATGGAAGACTTTTCAGAGTTAACAGCCAAATGTCACGAACGAGGCATTAATATCTGCCTTGATTTCGTTATGAACCACACATCCGAGGATCACGAATGGGCAAAACGCGCACGCGCCGGTGAAAAAGAATATCAGGATCGTTATTTCTTCTTTGATTCCTACGATGTTCCTGCTCTCTACGAGCAGACCTGTCCTCAGGTATTCCCGACTACTGCGCCTGGCAACTTCACATGGCTGGATGATGTACATAAACATGTTATGACCACATTTTATCCATATCAGTGGGATTTAAATTACAGAAATCCTGTTGTATTTAATGAGATGGTTTATAACATGCTGTATCTTGCCAACCAGGGCGTTGATATTGTACGTCTTGATGCAGTTCCTTATATCTGGAAACAACTTGGCACAAACTGCCGCAACCTGCCTCAGGTTCACACTATCGTGCGTATGATGCGTATGATCTGCGAGATCGTATGCCCGGGAGTTCTGCTCCTCGGAGAAGTTGTTATGGCTCCTGAAAAAGTAGTTCCATACTTTGGTACACTTGAGAAACCAGAATGCCATATTCTGTATAACGTTACGACAATGGCAAGTACCTGGCATACTGTTGCCACTAAGGATGTATCTCTTCTTCGCAGACAGCTGGATATTCTTGGTTCACTTCCTAAGGAATATGTATTCCAGAATTATCTGCGCTGCCATGATGATATCGGCTGGGGATTAGATTATGATTTTCTTAAGAACTTCTCTATCGATGAAGTGTCCCATAAGAAGTTCCTTAACGATTTCTTTACAGGAAAATATCCGGATACATTTGGACGTGGTGAACTCTACAATGACGATCCTCGCCTGGGTGATGCAAGACTTTGCGGAACTACTGCTTCTCTTTGTGGAATCGAGAGATTCGGATTTGAGGGAAATACTGCGGGTGTGGACAGAAGTGTACGTTATGATATCACATTACATGCGTTTATGCTTTCCCAGTCCGGTATTCCGGTTATCTACAGTGGTGATGAGATCGGCCAGTTAAATGACTATGCTTATAAGAATAATCCAAATAAAGCAGCTGATTCCCGTTATCTCCACAGAGGAGAATTCAACTGGTCTCTTGCTCCGAACCGAAATATCGCTGACACTGTACAGGGTAAACTTTTCCATGCACTGGATCATCTGGAACATATCAGAAGTGAGCACAACGTCTTTGATACAAATGCATCTCTTCGCACTATCGATACATGGGATTCTTCTATCCTTGCACTTGTTCGTGAAAATGATGATGAGAAATTTATCGGTATCTACAACTTCAGTGATCAGGATAAGGTTGCATGGATCAATGAAGATGATGGTATGTATACAGACCTTATCACAGGTCACGAGATGGAAGCTAAGGGCGTTATGATTCCGGCATTTGGATGCTTCTGGCTGTGTAGAAAAAAATAATATCAGATTTGTATCAGTTTAGTTGACAAAGGCGATATTAAACCATCTGTTATTTTCATATGTAATAACGCAAATAAGGACAACCCGTATTTTTCGCGGATTGTCCTTATTTTTTAACCCATATACATTTTATTGCAAGAAAGAATCCTGTTTGCGGAATTCTCCGTCTGTGTTGGGTTGTTTTAGCAACATAATTCCTCTCCGTCGCAGTGCGATCCTGCCCGGAGGACTTCTGTCTTATTTCTGTACTCTTTCCAGAAATCTTACAAAAAATCCCCTATCCTTATCTTCTTTATCCAGAGATTTCTCGTAAATTCTTCTGATCCATTCTGTGATTGTTTCAATCAGAATCGGAGAAAATGTCATCAGGACGAATACAAGGATAATCATTCCGAATTCCAGTGATCCCAAGGTCAATAGTTTCTGTAATACTACAGCACTTATAAAAAATGCAAATTGCATTCCATAAATGATTACTTTTCTATATGTGTTCAACGGCGAGTAAACTGTACGCAGAGCAGACATATAATTCCATCCGGTAACAAGAACACATGCTGTATTTAACATTACATTGGAATGATATACATTCTGGCAGACCAGCATGATCGTAAATACGCATCCGGTGATTGTAACAGCCGCCGGGAAGGCGTTCATAAATACATGTCTTAAAAATGTATGGTCAATTTTATTATAATTGTTTTCCTGTGTCAGAAGAAATGTCGGAATGCCTACCGCGCAGGCACTAATCAGAGACATCTGTATCGGCTCAAACGGATATGCATCTCCAAAGAAAATCGTAATCAATGCTAAAAGTACAGAAAAAATTGTTTTTATCAGGAACATAGATGCCGCACTTCGGATATTATTTACTACACGTCGTCCCTGATTCACAATATGCGGCATTGCTCCAAAATTAGAATCCAGTAAGACCACATTTGCGATATTCTTGGCTGCATCACTTCCTGCTGCCATGGCAATGCTGCAGTCTGCCTCTTTTAATGCCAGTACGTCATTTACACCATCACCGGTCATAGCTACTGTATGTTTCTGAGCCTGAAGCGCCTGAACCATCTGTTTCTTCTGCTGTGGTGTCACACGTCCGAAAACACTGCATTCTGCAACTGCACGCTGCATTTCATCAGGAGTAGTAATTGTTGTCGCATCAATATAATGATCCGCATTCTTTAAGCCTGCTTTCTTTGCAATCGCTGAAACTGTCACCGGATCATCTCCCGAAATTATCTTAAGGTCAACTCCCTGACTGTCAAAGAAAGCCAGCGTATCTGGTGCTTCTGCACGAATCACATCTGTAATAAGGAATAATCCCATCGGCTCCAGTCCTGCCGGGCGTTCAGTTCCTTTCGTTTCCTGCTCGCTGTATGCCAGAACAAGGATACGAAATCCTGCTTCTGCATATTTGCTGCAATATGCCAGAAGTTCTTCATTTTCTTCCGGAAACAGAAACTGTGCAGCTCCCATCAGGTAAGTTCCTTTTCCTTCAAATACGGCTCCACTGTATTTTCTGTCCGATGAAAACGGAATAACATGAACCGGTTTTAAGTCAGACTTTGCCGAAAATTTCTCTCTAAGGGCATCTGCTGTTGCATTTTGGTCATGCAAAACTGACATAAGATTTCCCATAATATGGTTAATCTCCTGGAGTTTCCGTCTATCCTCCTCTGTGATATCCTTATTTAAATCGTCTGATTGTGACATTTTCGCATCAACTTCTGAGTCAGCCACTTGTAATATTGTTTTTTCACCTTCAGTATTTACTGTTGCTGACGCTTCCGCTTTCAAATCAATTATCTGCGGCTCTGTTTTTTCAAGAGAGACGGCTTTCACTCCAGCGTTCTGTCCGGCGGTATACAACTGTACATCTTCGACGCGCATAGTTCCTTCTGTGATCGTTCCGGTCTTATCCAGACAAAGTGTATCAACTCTTGCCAGGGTTTCTATACAGTAAAGCTCCTGTACCAGGGTCTTCTTAGTTGCAAGAACCATAGAACCAAGTGTCAACGCCACACTTGTCAGCAGCACAAGTCCCTCCGGAATCATTCCAAGTACAGCTGCCACCATATTTACCACGGAATCTTTCAGCGTATCTCCCACGATAAAATACTGTTTATAAAACAGCATCGCACCTAAAGGAACGATAATAATACTGATTACTTTCAAAATCGCATTCAGAGAGTTACGTAATTCTGAATTATGGCGTTTAAATTCCTTTGCTTCACTTGTGATCTGTGCGGCATAGTTATCCTTTCCGACGTGAATTACCTGACAACAGGCTTCTCCAGATGTCACAAAGCTTCCTGAAAAAAGTTCATCTCCCTGGTTCTTGGTCAAATTATCTGACTCACCAGTCAGCAGAGACTCATTTACTTCCACCGCTCCTTCCAGTACTTTCACATCTGCCGGTACCTGATCACCTGTCTTCAGGAAAATCAGATCATCAATCACCAGCTTCTCTGTGGAAATACTCCATTTCTTTCCTTCACGCAAAACAACTGTTTTACTTTCCGTAAGGATTGCAAGCTTATCGATTGTCTTCTTTGCCCTGATCTCCTGAACAATACCGATTACCGTATTGATCAGGATAATTCCCATAAACATGGAATTCTTATAAGATCTCACAAAAAGGACCAGCACCAGAAGTACAAGGTTCAGAAAGTTGAAAAACGTAAGTGTATTCTCCAAAATAATCTGCTTGTACGTCCTGGTATTTGGGTTCTCGTTGACATTAACTTTTCCTTCTGCAATCCTCTCCTGCACCTGTTCATTCGTAAGTCCTGTCATCTTTACCTCCTGCAGAAAATAGATAAATTGTTAATGAGACCAAAACGAACAATAACTGCCCGCTTTGTAATGATATCAGGGTCAAAAGACCTTTTGATCCTAACTTTACAATATAAAACGCAGGGCAGATGATGAGTATCATCCGCCCCTTCTTTTAATATAACGATTTCAAATCACAAACAGATTCAGCTTTCTGAAAAAACTGATTAATATTCTTCCTCTTCTGCTTCTTCACCTTCGTGAATATCAGACTTCGGTTTCTTAAGACCTTTAATCTCAATGTGATGTTTCTGGGCATAGTCCCATAAAGCAGCATGGATTGCTTCCTCTGCAAGCAGAGAGCAGTGAACTTTTACTGGCGGAAGTCCGTCAAGAGCTTCCATAACAGCTTTATTTGTAACTTCCATAGCTTCTTCGATAGTTTTTCCCATTACCATCTCTGTTGCCATGCTGCTGGTTGCTACTGCTGCACCACATCCAAATGTTTTGAATTTGCAGTCTTTGATGATATGTGTCTCATCATCAATATCAAGGAAAATTCTCATGATATCACCGCATTTTGCATTTCCTACTGTTCCTACGCCACTTGCGTTCTCTATTTCTCCAACATTACGTGGATGCTGAAAATGATCCATTACTTTCTCACTGTAAGCCATTTGTATTTCCTCCTGTTATCCTGCTTATTTCTGTTTTTTCATAAAGTCTTCATATAATGGAGACATGCTTCTTAAATGTGCTACAATTTCCTTCAGTCTGTCTACTGTGAAATCTACATCTTCCATTGTTGTCTCTTCGCTGAGAGTCATACGCAGAGAACCATGTGCGATCTCATGCGGCAGACCGATTGCCAGAAGTACATGAGACGGATCAAGAGAACCTGATGTACATGCAGATCCGCTTGATGCACAGATTCCATAATTATCAAGCATCAGAAGAAGGGATTCGCCTTCTACAAACTGGAAGCTGACATTTACATTATTTGGAAGACGTTTTACACGATCTCCGTTTACTTTTACATATGGAATTTCTGTCTCAATTCTGTGAATCAGATGATCTCTGATAGCGATTTCTTTCTCTGTACGCTCTTTCATGGAAGCGTTCGCGCGAGCTGCTGCT
>OGUQ01000833.1_pt1 | contig 27956 bp, 18 predicted proteins | sample 1574701 | NCBI WGS metagenome assembly OGUQ01 (sample SAMEA2582087, study PRJEB24529) | metagenome | biome: Human gut stool | place: China | collected 2011 | reverse complement strand
TACACTCTTTCCCTACACGACGCTCTTCCGATCTGCAAATATTTTAGCAGGGTTTTCCCATGGAATTGCGGGGATTGCATTTGCGCTTACTAAGCTTTGGAAATTTACAGGGGATAATAAATATCTTTCTGCAGCGTTAAATGGAATAAAATATGAGGATACGTTGTATGATTATGAGGCACAGAACTGGAAGGACGAAAGAGTATTTTCGGGACATAAATCTTCAGATGAGGGTAATTTTATGATAGCTTGGTGTCATGGGGCGGCAGGAGTTTTATTATCAAGAATTAAGAGCTATGAACTGTTAGAGAAGAACCAAAAAGAAATGTTAAAAGATGATATACATAATGCATTAGATACAGTTTGTAAGGTGGGGCGTTTTGATAATAACTGTTTATGTCATGGTAATTTGGGAAATGCTGAAATACTTTTAGAATGTCATAAAATAATGCCTAATAATGAAGTAGAAAATATATACAAGAATATGTTTTTTGATGCAGCTATTAGTATTGGAAATGGGCAATTTGATTGTGGACGAGCTTATTTATATGGACATAAAATTCCAGGATTTATGACAGGTATGGCAGGTATGGGATATGAATTATTAAAGTTTCTTATGCCAGAACTACCATGTGTTTTATCAGGAGAAATTTAAAAGTCAAGGAGTAATAATTGTTTTAGTTATTACTCTTTTTGACATATTTGTAAGAGGTTATAAAAATGGTAAAAAAGATACAACTAATTAGACAAATGGGTACCGCAGATTGCGGTCCTGCATGTTTAGCAATGATTTTTGCTTTTTACGGAGATAAAATTGATGTTAATGATATAAAAGCCAATACTAGGATTGGAAGAGACGGTCTATCGTTAGCAAAAATGAAGGAAATTGTTGAGGCATATGGATTTATTTTTAAAGCATATTCAAACTACGAAATTGAAAGAAATATTCAGGAAAATTGTCCTCTTATAATGTGTACTAAAAATAATCATTTTGTTGTAATAGAAAAGAAGGTAAAAAAAGGATATGTAGTTTTCGATCCTGTTGAAGGTAAATCTATTATTGAATTTAAAAAAATACAATCAACTTACCATGATTTAGTGATTCTTATTCGTCCGAATGCTAATACTAGGATTAGGAAAAAATCTAAAAAAAGCAAAAATAGTTATAAATTATATATCAATTATAAAAGGTTTATTTGTGCGTTGTTTTTAACCATGATGACGCAGGCCATTGTTATAGTACCATCACTGTTAATACAAAAAATAATAGATATGTTTGGCAGTAATTCATATCCGAATGATATTATAATACTAATCGGGCTAGCTATAGGAATAGGAGTATTATATTGGATTGGCAATTCTGCAAAGCGATATATAATTTTACTATTGCAGAATGAAATATATGCCACGACTATCAAACAAATGTTAAAAAAATTATTTAAAATAGATTTTGAATTTTTTGAATGTCACACAACAGGAGATATAGCAAATAGGTTTAATAGTATAAATGAATTGTATCAATTTATTTCAGGAGCAGCTATAACAACTCTTATTGATATATTAACAGCAATAATATGTGGCATAGTAATGGTGATCCAGTCTGTTTCACTTTTTATAATAGTATTTATTATTACAATAATACAGATTGTGTGCGTAGTAGTGATAAATAAATATATACGTAAGAAGACAAATGAATATATTGATAGTCTTGCTAAGGTTGAAAGCATATTAGTAGAAGCACTTAGTAATATTCAACAAATTCGTTGTATGCATATAGATGCGATCATAAAAAAGAATGTACAGAGTAAATATGATAAATCAATTGGTATTTTGAAGGTTAAAACACATTATAGTAATCAATTAGAATCAATTACTATGGCAGTAAATATTATTACGCCGTTAATACTGTATATTATAGGAGGATTATATGTTCAAAACGGTTATATTACATTAGGCGTACTTATTGGCTTCGTCAATTTGTCTTCGTATTTTATTTCACCTTTTAGCGTTATGTCAATGGTTCTTCCACAGATTGGTATAATAAAAGAAACTATGTACCGTTTAAGAGAATTTATGGAATTTAAAAATATGCAAGAAAATGGTACAAAAAAAATTGACAATTTTAAAAATATAAAAATGGAAAAGGTTAATTTTTCATATTCTGAAAAAAACGGAGTACAAGATATAAATATAGAACTTAATAAAGGCGAAAAAATTGCTATAGTAGGATCTTCTGGTAGCGGAAAGACAACTATTATTAAATTGCTGTTGAATGTTATTCAACAGTACAATGGAAGAATAGAAATAAATGGAATTGATATCAAAGATATTGATTCGGATAGTTTAAGTAATATCTTTTCAGTAGTAACACAAATGCCTGTTGCTATCAATGGAACTATTCGAGAAAATGTTGATATGCTACAAAGGTTAAGTGATGATGAGATATGGGAATTATTGGATATGGTTGATATGAAATGTGTAGTTAAGAAATTTCCATTAGGTTTAAATACTTATATAGGTGAGAACGGACAAAATATATCTGGTGGGCAAAAACAGCGATTGGCAATAGTGCGAGCTATGTCGAACAAACCAGAAGTAGTAATTTTTGATGAAGCTACAAGTAATATAGATTCTGTAACAGAGAGGAAAATATACAAAAGACTAAAAGAAGCAAGAGTATCACAGATAATTATTACTCATAGATTAAAGGCGGTGGAGGACGCAGATAGAATTTATGTTATTGATGACGGGAATATAGTAGAAATGGGCAAGCACAAGGAACTAATGGAACAACAAGGGCTTTACTATTTGCTTCAAAATGATAAAGAATAACTTATGAATTATAGAATGTAAGGAGGGATAGAATGTATTATAAATTTTGATATGAAGGAAAGTTTTATACAGATTAAGTCTAATGAGTGTTTTACGGAAAGGAAGAAAAAAGATGAGGAAAAAAAGTTTTTTAATTTTAGGATTAGTAGGATGTTTAAGTGTGATTTCTCCTGTGACAGCTTTAGCAGAGTCAAATTTGCAAAGTAAAACAGATTTAGTTTGGACTAGTCCGACAATTTTTAAGGAGCTGATTAGAGAAATTGAAGATATCAAGAAAGAACATCCGGTATATACAGAAGATGATATTTTAAGAATTATGAATGAACGACACGCCACAACACATGATGAAGAGGATGCGAAAGGGATTATTGATATATGGAACGCACTTACTGAATCCGAAAAAAAACTGTGTATTCGCTATCCGTTTGATGCTTTAAAAGTAAATACAGCGAAGAATATTGCAACAAACCAGACAGAGATTAAATTTGGGAGAAACGGTCTGGGCGATAAAAGCGATGCATTTCGTCATGGAATATGGAATGCTGAAATGACTATCCTTATAGGAAAGGAAAAAGCGGAATTGTTTGCTACAGCACATGAAGATAAGGACGTTACGGGAACTGAACCAGATGGTTTTCCTAAAACGGCTCATAGAGATATGGATTTACATAATAATGAGATTGGAAGAAATCTGGGCGAAAAGAATAAAGACGCGTCAGAAGATGAAATGGCAGATATTATTTATCAAGATCTTTATTCAGAAACAACAGAGTTTGTATGGCTACATGAATGAGAACACAAGTATTATAGATATAATTAAATAAAGTTATAAATAAGAGGATGTTGCAAAGATCGATATGAATCAAAAGCAACCTTCTATGAATATGAGGATTTCACAGGTCGGTCTTATAGAGAAAAATATTCTGAGTGAAACAAAAATCTTATATCAGGTGAATCGTTTGCTTCAAGTGGAGGGAAGGTTTGGCGTTTTGAAATATCCTTCTGATTAGTTTTAATGTGTTAGTTACTAAGGACAAAACCTTTGAAAATCAGGTTTTGTCCTTGTTTATATTATAATGCAGTTTTCAAAAATATTTCTGCATGGAAATGAATCTGCTCCAAGTCCTTCCGGTGACCTGATTCGCTTTCGGGTATATCGATCATGGACAGATACCGTATTTTTCAAGAGACTATCATCCGATGAGAATCCCGTTTTGGATTTTGTGACTTTCCAAAACGGGGGTTAAATTTTTCAATTATGTTGTTTTTATAGGTTGGCGTAGTGAATTCCTACGTTTCTTTTATGCGTCTTTTTTATTAGGACAGTTTTTGATGTCTGTTTTCGACTTCATAGACCAGAATAGGACATTCATGAGAATTACAATCAGTAATACGGCAGCTAAAGCCACCCAGAATCCCATGTTTAGACCAAGCCATTCCGTAGTTCCAAAAAGTGTCATCCAAAGTTCTTTCCAGTTCATTGTTGCACCTCCTTAAAGCAATTCGCCAAAATGACGGACATAAGCCTTTTTCAAGCTTGTTGCCAAAACCATATACAATAAGATGCACGGAAGCAGATATGCAAAGTATGCTGCTGGCAGTGCCACAAACCCAAGAAGTTTTCCAAATATCGTAAATGGTATGACGGTTAGAATCGTAATCCCTGTCATTGTAAGGAATGTCACAGGAGCAGATGCCCGGCTCTGAATAAATGGGAGCTTCGGTGTACGGATCATGTGGATCACTAATGTCTGGCTCCACATAGATTCTACAAACCAGCCAGCCTGGAACATTCCGATATACTGTGTCTGCATCGCCGTCAGCTCTGTTCCGCTAAAATGAGCCGGCAGGTCATTGAACAGGATACCCTTGGATACAAAGAATGGGCAGAATACAAAGTACATGAAAATGTATGTGGTAAAATCAAAGATGGAGCTGGTTGGTCCGATCCAGATCATAAAACTGCCTACACTGGAGGCATCCCATTTCCGTGGTTTGGCAATAAATTCTTCATCTACATTGTCCCATGGGATTGCCGTACAGGACAGGTCGTAGATCAGGTTCAGGAAAATCAAATGTACACTTTCCATTGGCAGGAAGGGCAGAAGGGCAGAAGCAGCCAGCACAGAAAACATATTTCCAAAATTGGAGGAAGCCGTCATTTTGATGTATTTGATCATGTTGGCATAGGTTTTCCGACCTTCAATGATGCCCTGCTCCAAAACCATCAGATCTTTTTCTAAAAGAATGATGTCTGCCGATTCTTTAGCCACGTCTACCGCTGTATCTACGGAGATGCCGATGTCCGCAGATTTCATGGCAGCAGCATCATTGATTCCATCACCCATAAATCCAACGGTATGACCATTCTCACGAAGAACAGAAACAATACGGGCTTTCTGCTCCGGTGTCAGTTTCGCAAATACATCGGTGGTTTCTGCCGCCCTGGCAAGTTCCGCATCATTCATGTGTTCCAGATCAGAACCCAGGAGCATATTACGGACCTTCAGCCCTACCTGTTTACAGATAGTTCGGGTTACTTTTTCATTATCACCTGTGAGGATTTTGGTAAGGACCCCATGGTTTTTCAATGCCTGGATAGCATCGGCAGTAGACTCTTTCGGTGGATCTAAAAATGCCAGATAACCAATCAGCACCATATCGCATTCATCTTTAACACCAAAAGCTCCTACTGGAGATGGGTTGCTCTTTTGGGCGATAGCCAAAACACGAAAGCCTTTTTCATTTAATCCATCTACAGTTTTCAAAATCCGGCTCCGCACTTCATCACGCAGAGGTTGTACATGCCCGTCACATTCTGCAAAGCTACAGATCGAAAGCATTTCTTCCACAGCACCTTTTGTTACCATCTGTGTCTTTCCGTTTTTATCCTGTACCACAGTGGATAAACGGCGGCGTTTAAAGTCAAAGGGAATTTCATCCACCTTGACGTAGGTTTCGGACAGGTCAATCAGACGTTTATCTGCCGCTTCCATCTCCTCTGTTTTATGGATAATAGCCAGATCCATGAGATTTTTATATCCTGTCTGAAAGTAACTGTTCAGATAGGCATGGCGAAGGACTCTGGTATCATCTTCTCCATTTACATTGAGATGATATTCCAATACCACCTTATCCTGTGTCAGTGTCCCCGTCTTGTCTGTACAGAGGATATCCATAGCACCAAAATTCTGAATGGAATTGAGGTTTTTTACAATGGTTTGCTTTTTACTCATGGAAACAGCGCCTTTTGCAAGGCAGGTGGTTACAATCATCGGAAGCATTTCCGGTGTGAGTCCTACTGCAATGGAAATCCCAAATAGGAAAGCCTCCAGCCAATCCCCCTTTGTAATGCCATTCACAAAGAATACCAGCGGAACCATCACCAGCATAAAACGGATCAGTACCCATGACACAGCATTGACACCTTTTGTAAAACTGGTTTCCACGGCTTCTCCGGCAACAGCAGCGGCCATAGAGCCAAACAGCGTATGATCGCCAACACAGATAACAACAGCCGTTGCACTTCCGGAGATTACATTACTGCCCATAAATGCAATATTGGTATAATCCGTCACACTGTCCTTATGTGGGCTTACATGAGGGAGCTTTTCAACCGGCTCACTTTCTCCGGTAAGGCTTGCCTGGCTGACAAATAGATCTTTTGCATCCAGGATACGGACATCTGCCGGAATCATGTCCCCAGCAGATAAATGGACAATATCACCAACCACCAAGTCATCCATAGGTATCTCTGTTTTTTCCTGTCCTATGCGGGTGACGGTACAGGTGGTTGTGATCATTGCAAGCAGCTTTTCCGCCGCATTTCCGCTGCGGGATTCCTGCACAAAGCGAAGGGTACCGGAAATAAATACCATAGTTAAAATGATAACGACTGTCAAAAAATCAAAGTCCTCCGGTACGCTTCCAAAGAGTGAAAAATACGGGAAAATCATATCCGTAATCGTGGAAACAAACGCAAGGCAAAACAAAATAGCAGTAAAAGGGTTGATAAATGCACCCGCCACACGTTTTGCCAGGGATTTCTTTTTTTCGTGGGTGACTTTGTTCGTACCGTATTTGGAACGGTTTACGGATACGGTATCTGCTTCTAACCCCCTAAGTGTGGTATGAAGGATTTTTAAAACCTCTTTTACCGGGTTGGTTGCTGCAGATTGGATGCGACGGTTCTGTTCGTCACGGATGACTGCCTTTTCTACAGTCTGGCGAACAGCCATACGATTTTCTTTTTTGTTCATTGGTCTTACCTCCTTGAATTTTTGTAGGGGCAAGGAAGATTCTATGAGGGACACGGAATCTGTGGACACTCATACAATATTCTCTGCCTTCGTGGACTGCCTTCAGAGTCCATGTCTTTCACCTCACAATCTTTAAAAGCTATCTATGTAAAACCGCAATGGGAATTACGGTCTGCGGTATCGGTTGCTTTTTTCGATATACCAGACATCTAAGCCGGCAAGTATCATCCATACAATCATTGCAGATACAAACCAGTGGTTTGAAAATAAGGGCAAAAATCCTTTTACCAGAAAGATGACACCGTTTAAGGTAATGATTCCTCCGATTATAATGGTATCGTAATTTAAGACACTTTCCGAGACATTTTATAATGAATCTGATATACTGTAACCAATACAGAAAGAAGGATTATTATTATGTCACGAACAAGAAGAAATTTCTCTGCAAAATTCAAATCTGAGCTTGTTATTGAACTGCTCAGGGGAGAAAAAGACTTAAATACAATTGCTGCTGAAAATAACATTCAACCAAATCTTCTCCGTAATTGGAAGAAGGAATTCCTTGATAAAGCTTCCGTTGTCTTTGACGATACACGAGAAGAGAACCTGAAAGAGAAGCTGGCTTCAGAACGCAGGGAAAAAGCTGAATACGCAAAAAAAGTTGGGCAACTCACCATGCAGGTGGATTGGTTGAAAAAAAATCTGAAGAAACACTTGGACCTGACTACGAGAGTAAATTTAGTCCGAAACCTTTTGAAGACTAAAGAGCTCCCGGTCAAAACAGGTGCCAGATTGCTTGATATTAATCGCACCAGCATATATTATAATGGAACTCCTGTTTCTCAGGAAGAACTGGACTGTAAGACCATTATAGACCGTTTACACACGGATAATCCGGCATGGGGTGCCCGTCAGATGTCTTCACAACTGAAAATGCGTGGCCATAAAGTCGGCCGCCGCAAAGCACGCCGCTACATGACAGAAATGGGGATTAATCCTATCTATCCCAAAATGAACCTTTCTAAGCGTATGCAACAGGCAAAAGTCTGCCCGTATCTGCTTCGCAATGCCGTTATCGACCGTCCAAATCAGGCATGGTCAATCGACATCACTTATATCCCCATCAAGCGTGGATTCCTGTATCTGACAGCTGTAATCGACTGGTACAGCCGCTGTATTGTAGGCTGGGAAGTTGATGATACCCTGGATACCAGAATGGTTATCAATGCATTGAAAAAAGCGTTTAAAACAGCAAAACCAGTTATCCTAAATTCTGATCAGGGATGTCAGTTTACAAGCAACGAATATATGAATTTCCTCAAGGAGAACCAGATTCGTCAGAGCATGGATGGAAAAAGCCGTTGGGCAGATAATATTATGATTGAAAGATGGTTTCGTAGTTTTAAGTACGAGGAAGCATATCTGACTCAGTATGCCAATATCCGTGAAGCACGGAAAGCGATTGGGAAATATATTCATACCTACAATTTTGAACGTTGTCATTCTGCCATTAACAATCAAACTCCGGCATCCTATTATTATCCGGTACTTTTGATTGAGTATGCAGCTTAAGGGGGACATTCTTCCCCTTTTCAACTACATATATCTGTTCATTATAAAAAGATTAAATTTGTGTCTTGACAACTGAACCACTATAGATATTGCGGCAAAGAGGGATAATTCGGAGTTTATCCTTCTCTTTTTGCGGCATATTTTTCCATAGGGAAAGATGAAGGTAGCCTTTTCCAAAGGCAAACCAAAGACCGGCAAGGGTAAATAGGATTCCAAAAAAAATGCAGGTAAAGTCCATTGTCTGATCCTCCTTTTAGTGATAGAAGCGGTTGCTTCGTTTTGTTAGTTTCAAAAGTTTGGTGATAAGTACAATCATGGTGGTAGCAAGAATAACCCAGACCACAGCACTTACCTGATACCAAAACTGAAAGATAATCATTCTATATCCAGAGAAATGCCAGCCCAGATAGCTGCATAGGATTGTAAATATGGGGTAGGGAGCAAAAAGGATTGCCCCTTTCAAATCTTTTCGTTTTCTCTTCAATTGCAACACCTCCCAATTGGCATGAATCATTACCTTATTTCTGGATACATTTCTTTGACCATGAAAAGTATATAAAAAACAGCAGGGGAATCCTATGGCTAAAGTCTTGCGATTTTCTTGCGATTTGGCAAGAAAATAGACGGGCTGAAACCTAAAATGGTCTCAGTCCGCCTTTCTTATAACGCATCATTAAATTTGTAACCAATCCCCCAGATGGTTAAAATGTATGTGGGAGAATCCGGGGCAGGTTCAATCTTTTTTCTCAGTTTCCGGATAAAGGCCATGATGTTACTGTTATCCAGAAGATAATCCTCCTCCCATACTGCACGATAAATCTGCTCTTTTGTAAATACTTCTCCACGATTCTTAGCAAGAAAATATAAAATATCGAATTCCTTTGGTGTCAGGCTGATTTCAGAACCTTTCATTAGGACTTTCCGGCTCCTTGGATGAATTTCCAGATCACCGATCAGAAGTTCATCCGAGTGTACACCAATAGCCACCTCTGTATCTTCTAAGGCTCCTAATAACAGCGAGGATACTTCACCGCTTATCATGTCCTGAATACCGGAAATCAGCTCTTTTGTATAAGCACTTTCCGGCGGTTCCCTTAATAATTTTTCCAAGAGCCAGATTTCAAGGGCATGATCCATGGGAATATAACTGATATTCTTTTTCATCATGAACGCCTCCTTTAAATCAACTCTTGATATTTGTTCTTATAAAAACATTTGGTTACGGAACTTAGCAGCATATAGAAAAATGCCACAAGCAGCAAAAAGGCAAAATACCAAAGCGGTAATTTTGTCAGTCCAAACAGTGATGCCCCGCTGGTAAACGTAAGGGCTGTAAAAGCAAGAATCCCTACCAGAGTGATAGAGATGACCGGTGCAGATGCCCTGCTTTGGAGAAACGGGATTTTGGCAGTACGAAGGAAATGCAGGATCAAAACCTGTGTCCACATGGACTCCAAAAACCAGCCTGTTTGGAATAAAGCAGCGTACTGAAGTTTCAGGGAAGGATCAGTAAGCTGCAGGTAAGTTGTCCCTCCGCATAGTGCAGGACATAGGAAATAATACAAAAACAGGAAAGTCACAATATCAAACAGGGAACTGATCGGTCCGAAAGAAAGCATAAACTGCTTCAGTGTCTTGCCGGACCAGTCTCTTGGGGACAGTATTTCTTCCTCATCTACATTGTCCCAGGGAAGTACGATACACAGCGTATCATATAACAGATTCAGAAGCAGGATCTGGATGGAGGTCATCGGAAGAAACGGTAAAAAGGCACTGGCACAAATGATGGAAAAAATATTTCCAAAGTTGGAACTTGCAGTGATTTTAATATACTTCAGCATATTGGTAAAAGTCTTTCGCCCTTCCAGGACACCCTGCTCCAATACATTTAAGTCTTTTTGCAGCAGTACAACATCAGCAGCATCTTTGGCGGCGTCCACTGCTGTATCTACAGAAATCCCTACATTTGCCTCATTTAGTGCAGGAATGTCGTTGACCCCATCTCCAAGAAAGCCAACGGTATGACCATTCTCTTTGAGTGCAGAAACCAGACGCACTTTCTGACCGGGAGTAAGCTCTGCAAAAACATGGGTTTCTTCTACCACCTTTTTCAGTTCACAGTCTGTCATTTCATCCAGTTGGGTGCCGGTCAGGATATGTTCCGCCGAGATTCCAACCCGGCGGCAGACGGAGAGTGCAATGGCTGCCTGGTCTCCGGTCAGGATCTTCGGGATTACTTTTAATCTCTTCAGTGCTGTTACGGATTCGCTTGCCGTCTGTTTTGGGGCATCGAAGAAAGACAGATAACCAACCAAAGTCATATCCTTTTCATCGTCAGGTGTGATTTCCCTTCGTGTTCCCACATTTTTCCGAGCCACAGCAATAACCTTCATCCCATCCTGCAGCATTTCCCCTACCACAGAAAATACGCTTTGCCTGGCATCTTTCTCCATAGGAAGTCGTGTTCCACGATATTCTACATGACTGCATCGGGAAAGGATGTGTGCAATATCCCCTTTCATAATCAGATGGCTGTTTCCGGTACTGTCCTGCACAAGGGTACTGACAAACTTACGAGTATAGTCAAAGGGAATTTCATCTTTCTTCTGATATTCTGTTAGAAGCTTGGCATAATGGATTTCCCTGCCTGGCATGGATTTACAGGCAAGAATGGCATTGTCAATGGGATTACGGACGCCGGAATGATAGGAACTGTTCAGATAAGCCAGATCCAGGACCTCTGTATTTTCATTGCCCAGAATATCCATATAATATTCCAGCAGGATACTTTCATTGGTCAGTGTTCCTGTTTTATCCATACAAAGCACATCCATGCTTCCAAAGCTCTGCATGGCGTTCAGATCTTTGATGATGGTCTGTTTTTTACCCATAGCAAGGCTTCCTTTTGCAAGGCAGGCAGTGATGACCATGGGGAGCATTTCCGGCATCAGCCCTACCGCTACAGACAGTGCGAATGCAAAGGATTCCAGCCACTTTCCACCTGTGATTCCCAATATAAGAAATACAATGGGAACCAGAACTGCCATAAACCGGATCATGACCCAGGCAATGGAATTGGCCCCTTTTTGAAAAGCATTTTTATCTTCGGAATCCGGTTTGGTAAATCCTCCGTACAGCGTATCCGTTCCTACGGCTAACACAATGCCTTCCCCTTTTCCGCTGATAACTGTGGTTGCCATAAACGCAAGATTTTCCAATTGTGTTATGGGTTCCTGCTCTTTGTAACAAAGTGTACGGCAGCTCTTTTCCAAAATGGCGCTTTCTCCAGTGATAGCGGCCTGGGAAATAAATAGATCGGTTACCTTTGTCAGCCGGATGTCCGCTGGAACACGATCACCAGCAGAAAACAGAACCAGATCGCCTACCACTAATTCTTCACCGGGGATTTCTCTTAGTTCTCCATTCCGTCTTACGGTAACCTTTTCGTGAATCAAACGGTCAAGCTGTGCGGCGGTGCTTTTCGCCCGCAGCTCCTGAATTAAACGGATGATACCGCTGATTATGATCATGGAAAAAATGATAAGGGCAGTGGTAGCGTTCCGTGTAAAATTAGAGGCCATAAAAACATCGGTGACGAGAGAAACAATACCTAAAATAAATAGAATCACATGAAATGGATTAATAAACGCTCGCCGCAATCGCTGGATAGTGGTATCTGTTTTACGTTCCTGAAAACTGTTTTTACCATATCTTTCCCGCATTGTATCCACTTGTTCTTTGGATAGCCCAAGGGCAGATGTACCAAGATCCCGGCAGATTTCTGGCGGCTTACAGTAAGCGTATTTTTTGATACGGCTGTCAAATAGTGTTGCTTTCGACAAAAATAGGTCCTCCTTTCGTAGTATGAGTAAGAATATTTTAACATAGAGTTGTGAAAATAACAGATTTATATTCTTGCTTTTTTCTTGCGATTCGCTTAGAAGGATTTATTCTAAACGCTACGACCTTTCCAGAACTGGTAAAGTGTGGAAGAATAGAAATTCTTTAGTAGAAGTATTATGGCAAAATAAAAAACTGAAAATATATTTGGAGAAGAGCAGATTGGGTATGTAGAACAGGGGATTTGCAAAAAATAGAAGAGAAGTGAAAATATGAGTTGTTCAAGGCTTTGACCGCATCTAGTGCATTTCGTAAGAATAACATAAGCGACCGAAGCCTTATAAACTCGCTACTTTTTCTCCTTATCCGCGATTGCATAAGGAGAAAAATACATAGTCCATATATGATATAGAAGATAAAGAAAATTATCCTGCAAAAAACTCTATGGTTTCGATAGATTGGACGTTCAGAATTGAGCGTTCCATTTGTTTAAAAAAACTTTGTATAGATGGTTAATCCAAAAAGTAAGATAGAAATAATGTAAACAGGTAGAAAGGCAAATAGTTGTTTTTCCCTTTCTTCATATGTGTTAGATAGCGGAACAAGCTTATATATTTTTAAAACGGTATGATGAATCCAAAATAATTGAAATATAAACAAGAATGGCCAACCAATTATGTTCATTAAATAAAACGTATTATGTATGTTAGTATTTATTTTTTCCAAGAGAGAATAATCAACGAGTGCTAAACCAGCAATAGCAAAAATATCTACAACAATCTTTAAAGTAAAATATTTCATACTCATTAGGTTGGAAAATAAAGATTGTTGTTTATTCCAACCACGTACAATAAAAATAATACACAGTAATATCAAAATAATAGATAACTGTATCATTGTGTTCCGTACAGGAATATAAACAATGGCAGTCAAATCAGTAACAGAATGAATAGTATTCCGTTTTATAAAATTCACAAAATTTATTGCCATAGATACATAAATCAAAATCACGGCAAATTGGGTTATTCTTTCAGATTTCCAACGCATATTTTTTATTGCAACACTATCTAATTTGCATGTCGGGCCAGATGAGACGTTTATATCGTATTTAGGATTAATTTGTTGAATTATATTATTCTGAATATATTGTTTTGTACCATTAGAAGACTTTTTAGAAAATAATTCATAAATTGTCAAACCAATAGTTATTATATTTAAACATATTGAAATAATTTCCAGCATAAGTTTTCCTCCTATTCTTTGGTGCAAAAATACTTTTTACGTCTATAATATAAAATTGATTTGAAACTATGTGCTTTCCTAAATCTTATTATTCCGAAATTCCGATGGAGGAAGTCCCGTCTGTTTTTTGAACAGTCTGCTGAAATACAGCGGATTATTATACCCAACGATGGCTGCTACCTCGGATACAGAATATGTAGTAGTCCGGAGTAGTGTCTTTGCATTTGTGATTCGGAGATTTAGTATATACTGCATAGGAGTTACGCTATTGTAACGTTTAAAGCTGCGGATAAACCAACTGGTACTGAGGTGTTTGTCCATGGCGTACTGCTCAATCGATATTTCTTCTGCAAAATGTTCATTAAAATACTGTGTGGCTTCTTCCATTTCTTTCTGCAGCATCCGGTTCTGGGAAGAGATGCCGATAGGAGCCGACCGGCTGATGAGAAGGAACATTTCCCTGAGCAGAAGAGATAAGTATTCTTCATAATGAGGACGAGTAAGTTGGAGTTCTTGAATCATTTTTCGGAAAAGCTGGTGGTATTCGGTAGAGTTGCCAGTTTGCATAATCCGTCCGGACTCAAATGAATGATACTCTTTTAAAATATTTTTTACATTGCTCCCGGTAAAATGAACCCAATACACTTCTGTCTGATCCGTACCGCAGTAAACATATTTCTGCATCTCCCTGGGGCGGTACAAAAGCATGTGGCCTGCCTCGATAATCTCCTCTTTACCATCAAGAAAAAAATGCCCTTTTCCGGCTACAATATATAATAGTTGATAGTCAATCCTTCCTCTGGGGCGGTAGGTGGGCAGTTTGGGCTGGTGGATCAGCCGGTAAGTGCCGCAGCTACCCACAACCAAAGGTCTGCTCTTATCCTTGAAATCCAGTAATGAATTATGCAGATAACCGGAATTTATATACATGATATTCCACTTCCTTTGAAATCATTGTTTTGTTTCTAACAGTAAGTGTATCATTATGTACATATTTTGTGCAATAGTGTTCATAGATAAATTGATAAAAAAAGCGTAGAATAAGCAGTGGAACAAGGGGAAACAAAGAAAGTTAAGAGGAGAGTGTAACAATGAAGAAAGCAATTTTGGTATGGACCGCTATTATGACGGCCGGTATGCTGGCATTGGCAGGATGCGGGAAGAAAGAAACTGGACAGGCAGGAGAATATACAAACCTGGCAGATAAAGAGTCCAGAAAAGCTGTTGTGGGAGAACTGGAGGCGTGCGGTGTAACAAAAGAACAGACAGCGACACTTGAAAAATGGGCAGAGGATTATCACGAGATAACAGCTAAGTCGTACTCGTATCCCAAAGGATTTACAGTCCTTCCGAAAGACGGGATGGATTACAGTTCTATTTTGATGGATGATTCTGCGAAACCGTATTCCTATCTGCAGGTATCAAACTGTCGCCTGACCGCTTTTAACCTGATAAAGAACCAGCTGACAACAGCGGAGACTGGGAATGATACGGATTTGTGGTTGATGTTTGATATTGATGCCATTGATACGATGCCAGAATATCAGCTGACAAAAGAGGAAAGGGCAGATTTTCTGACACTTTTTAACCAGGTGTCTGTGGAGGGAACTTCAACTTTAGAGGAGCATGAGGAAAAAATCCAGGAGGCATGGAATGAACGGGATATTCAGATCAGTGGGGATAAGCTTTCTCTGATCAGTGTGTATCTGCACGCACCGGAGGATCAGGCACGTTTTGTAGGACACACGGGTGTTCTGGCGGACACAAAAGATGGACTGCTCTTTGTAGAAAAATATAGTGCTATGGATCCGTTCCAGGCAACGTATTTTAAAGACCGGGCAGAACTAAAAGAATATCTGCTGGCACGTCCGGATTTGTATGGAGATGAAACGGAACTGGCGCCCATTATTATGGAAAATGGGAATGTGATGGAGTAAAAGAAGAACAGGAAAGCAATCATAAGACCGGTGTATCTGAAAAAATTTCGGGTATGCCGGCTTTTTATTTGGCGAATCATAGAAGCGGAGTTGTGGTACTGTATTATTTTGTGCATATAGAGGCTCATAGAGTTTATGGACGAAACGTGTAAAAAGGGCTTAAAATAAAGATAAAACAAAGGAAAAATAAAGGGAATAAAGGAGGAACACAGTGTGATTGTGCCAAGATATTATGAGGACTTAAAAATAGTGCATGAGAATACCATGCCTTATCGAGCTTATTATATGCCGTCTTCCCATGATATGGGGCCTCTGGTAGAGAATCGGTATGCTTCAGACCGGGTTACCGAGTTGAATGGGACATGGCAGTTTCAGTATTTTAAGAGCATCTATGATTTAGAGGAAAAGTTTTATGAACTGGGGTATGACTGCAGCAAGTTTACCAAGGTGGAAGTGCCGGGGGTATGGCAGAATTATGGGTATGACAGCCACCAGTATACCAATGTGAGATACCCGATTCCTTTGGATCCGCCGTATGTGCCACAGGAGAATCCATGCGGAGCCTATATCAAGAAGTTTGTATATCAGAAACCAGAAAAGGCTCCGAAAGCATATTTGAATTTTGAAGGTGTGGATTCCTGCTTTTATGTATGGTTAAACGGATGCTATGTAGGATACAGCCAGGTTTCACACTGTACCAGTGAATTCGATGTGACAGATTTCATCCGTAATGGAAAGAATACACTGGCAGTGCTGGTTCTGAAATGGTGTGATGGCACTTATCTGGAAGACCAGGATAAATTCCGAATGACCGGTATTTTCCGTGATGTATATCTGTTAAAGAGACCGGAAGCAGTTCTGTATGATTACTTCACTACTACGAAACTACTGGGAAGTGCAGCAGAGGTGGAGATCTGTGCAAAATTTCTCGGCAATGCAGCAGAAACTGTAAACATCCGGATCCAGGATATGGATGGCAACACAGTGGCAGCGGGTGGATTTAAAGAAACAGCTGAAGGGGAATACTCCCATAAAGCAGTGTTTACAATCATGGAACCGAAGCTCTGGAATCCGGAAACGCCATATCTTTATCAGGTAGTATTTGAGACTGAAGGAGAAGTAATCACCGACAGGATTGGTCTTCGTGAAGTAAAACGTGATGGAAGCGTAATCTATATCAACGGGGTAAAAGTGAAGTTCAATGGTGTCAACCGTCATGATTCCGATCCGGTGACAGGAGCTGTGATCAGTATTGAACAGGCAGACCTTGACCTGAAGATGATGAAAGCTAATAATTTTAACGCAGTACGAAGCAGCCATTATCCGAATGCACCGTATTTCTATCAGCTGTGTGATGAATATGGACTCTTTGTGATTGCAGAGGCGGATAACGAAAGCCATGGTACCCAGAGCCAGTATCTGAAGAACCAGGAATGGGATAATGTAGTAGAACATTGGAATAAACGCATCTCCAATAATCCGGATTTTATCCCGGCTACCATGGATCGTACAAAGCTCTGTGTATACCGTGAGAAGAACCGCCCATGTATTGTGATGTGGTCCATGGGAAATGAATGCGGATACGGATGTACTTTTGAAGAAGCCTTAAAGTGGACAAAAGAATTTGACCCTACCAGACTCACTACATATGAAAGTGCTTTTTATCAGAGCACAGACAGGGAATATGATTATTCCAATATTGATGTAGTCGGAAGAATGTACCCGGCATTTTCAGAAATTGAAGAATATATGGAAAAGAATCCGGAAAAACCACTCCTTTTGGTAGAGTACTGCCATGCTATGGGAAATGGCCCTGGAGATTTGGAGGACTATTTCCATTTTATCCAGAAATATGATGCACTTTGCGGTGGATTTGTCTGGGAGTGGTGTGACCATGCGATTTATAAGGGAAAAGCCGAAAATGGAAAAGGAATTTACTATTATGGCGGCGATCACGGGGAAGAGATCCATGATGGAAACTTCTGCATGGACGGACTGGTATATCCGGACAGAAAGCCACATGTCGGGCTGAAAGAATATAAGAACATATACAGACCTGCAAGAGTACTTCATTATAACCAGGAAACAGGTGATGCTGTACTTCATAATTATATGAACTATGTAGATTTAAAAGATTACATTTATTTAATATATGAAATGAGCGTTGATGGAGATGCCAAATATGTGACTCATATAAATCTGGATGAGAGTATCCCGGCTCATGGCGAAGGGAAAATCAAACTTCCTGTTTCTGTACCGGACAAGGGAAAATGTTATCTGAGAGTATTCTATTATCTGAAAAATGGCACACAGCTTATGCAGCCGGATGCGTTACTGGGATTTGATGAGATTCTCTTAACGAATGCAGATGGAAGAAATCAGAAAGCAGCAGAACTTCTTTCAGAATCTGAAACAGATGATATCCTTACAGTGGAAGAAAATGATAAATCCTTTACAATCCATGCAGGACAGAAAATTACATATGCATTTAACCGCCTGACAGGACTGTTTGAAAGACTGACTGTAAATGGAAAGGAAATCCTGGATCGACCAATGGAACTGAACATCTGGAGAGCTCCGACAGACAATGACCGTAAGATCAAACTGGAATGGATGAATGCGCATTATGACCAGAGCTATGCAAGGGCATATGAGACTTTCTGCAACATTGAAAACGGACAGGTACATATTACAGGAACTATGAGTGTCTCAGCACCTACTGCACAGAGAATTCTGGACGTGAATGCAGAGTGGATCATAACTCCGGACGGTGCAATCCGTGTAAAAATGAATGTAAAGAGGGATATGGAATTCCCGATGCTCCCAAGGTTTGGAATCCGGCTGTTTCTTAATAAAGAATTTGACAATGCGGAATACTATGGAATCGGACCGGATGAAAGCTATGTAGATAAAAAGAGATCAGGTCATCATGGAAGACATTGTGCGGAAATTCATGAGATGCATGAAGATTATCTGCGTCCACAGGAAAACGGAAGCCATACAGACTGTGATTATCTGATCCTCAAAGGAACGGATCTTACTTTTGCAGCAGCAGGAGAAAAGACATTCTCCTTTAATGCATCACCATATACACAGGAAGAACTGACAACAAAAAAACACAGCTACGAGCTTCAGCCGTGTGGAAGTACTGTTGTATGTCTGGATTATGCACAGAACGGAATCGGTTCTAACAGCTGTGGACCGGAATTGTCAGAGCAGTATCGTCTGGATGCAGAAGAATTTGACTTTGAGATTAAAATGATGATAAAATAATATATGTTCTGAAATAGATAGACATATTGATAGGATTTTGTGGAAAAGGAGAAGGATTATGCTTTATACAGGTTTTGAAGAAGATAAACGTTTGATTCAGGTTGTACCGTCAGCAAGACAGATCGCATATGAAAACATGGAGTTTTTCTGTTTCATTCATTTCACTGTAAATACTTTTACAGGAAGTGAATGGGGAGACGGAACAGAACCGGAATCTATTTTTAACCCGACAGAGCTGGATGCACGCCAGTGGGCAAAAACAGCAGCAGAGGGAGGGATGAAGGGCCTGATCCTCACATGCAAACATCATGATGGATTTTGTCTGTGGCCATCCAAATATACAGAGCATAGTATCAAAAATTCCCCGTATAAAAACGGAAAAGGGGATATTGTCAGAGAAACAGCTGAAGCATGCCGGGAGTTTGGCCTTAAATTCGGTGTTTATCTTTCACCCTGGGACAGAAACAACAGCAGTTACGGAAAAGGGAAAGAGTATGACGATTATTATCTGAACCAGCTGACAGAGCTGCTGACAGAATATGGTGATATCTTTGTGATTTGGCTGGACGGTGCATGCGGAGAAGGACCAAATGGAAAGGTCCAGAAATACGACTGGCAGAGATATTATAAAGTGATGCGTGAACTGCAGCCGAATGCAGTGATCTCTATTTCAGGACCGGACATCAGATGGTGCGGAAACGAAGCCGGGGAAGTAAGGCCGAGTGAATGGAGCGTTGTTGCAAAGGACATGACTGATCCGGCGATCACAGCAGCGTTAAGTCAGCAGGAAGATAATGAGGAATTCCGGAACAGACCGCTGGACGAGACCCAGACAGACCTTGGAAGCAGGGAGCGTCTTGCAAATGAAAAAGAGCTTGCATGGTATCCGGCAGAGACTGATGTTTCAATCCGTCCAGGCTGGTTCTATCATGAGGAAGAAGATGACCAGGTCCGTTCATTTGAAAACCTGAAAGACATTTACTTAAAATCTGTAGGGGGAAATACCACATTATTATTAAATCTTCCTCCGATGAAAAATGGCCGTATCCATGAAACAGATGCAGCAAATCTGAAACAGTTAGGCGAGTTTATTGAGAATACTTTTAAACATAATCTTTTACAGGATGCGGAAATATCTATATTCCCGGCTTCAAATACCGAAAAAAATAATGGAGAAGCATTGAGGACGGATGATTATGATTCGTATTTTGTAAATGAAGATGGCAATAAAGAACTCACTATCAATATAAAGTGGGACAGACCAAGAAAAGTATCATATCTGGTTATAAAAGAAGCTATTCCGCTTAGTCAAAGAGTAGAGTCTTTTTCTGTAAGCTATGAGAATGACGGAATTATGCAGGAATGCTATAAGGGAACAACCATTGGTTATAAAAAAATAATAGATTTACAGGAAATGGAAACAAAAAATCTTATTATTCATATTGATGATGCAAGAGTTGCTCCGGCAATATCATTTGTTGGCGTATATTAAAGAAGAACGAAAGGACCAGATACAGTTTTGTTTCTGGTCCTTTCGTGTTTAAAGTCAAGAATTGAAAATTATAATGTTTTGATAGGGGAAGGAAATGTATAAAGTATTATTTGCAGAAGATGAATTATTAGTGCGCCTGGGATTACAGAACTCTATACCATGGAGTGAATATCAGATGGAATTATCTGCATTGGCTGAAAATGGAATAGAGGCATTTCAATTGTTTGAGTCGATTCATCCGGATGTTTTGATAACGGATCTTCGTATGGAAGGGATGGATGGTCTGGAACTTGTTAAAAAGGTAAGGGAGATTGATAAAGACTGCGCTATTGTTGTAGTATCATGCATGAATGACTTTGAAATTTTGAGACAATTGATTCCGTATAATATTAATGCTTATGTTTTGAAGGCAAGCATCAGTATTGATGAGGTGTGTGATGCATTGCAGAATGTGCAGGAATATCTGATCAGAATAGGAAGAAAAACAGAGGAAACAGGAAGTAGTTCTGACAAATTAGAGATACATATTTCAAAGTTTTTATTAGGAAAAATCGTAAACTGTACATGGGAAAAAGCGGATGATATGGAGCATATGCTGTTGTTTAGCCTAAAAGATGAAGATCAGACAAAGATTAATGCATTGGCAATGGAGTTTATATATGAACTTGTAAGACGTCAGCTGCCAAATAAATTGCTGATTCCGTTAAAAGAAAAAGAATTTATTATATTTTATGAACATGAAGAACGAAATATAGATGAGCGAATAAAAAGGATTAACAGTTCCATTGAGGACTTTCTGGGGGTTCGCTTTGTGATCACATATTGTAATAGGAAGGAATCAGAAAGTCTGAAGGACTGGTTTGATCGTGCATATGTACAGCAATTTAGTATAGACTATGATGATAATAGCGGAAAAGCATTGATTCAGAAATCAATATCTTATATGGAGGAACATTATCAGGAAAATCTTAGCCTGAAAGATATTTCAAGGATAATAGGGCTATCCGGAAGCTATTTTTCGTATTTGTTTAAACAACAGACAGGGAAAAATTATATCGAATATCTAAATGAAATCCGGTTGGAAAAAGCAATGAAGGATTTAAAGAGCAGTGATGAGAAGATAGTTGTGATTGCTCAAAAACATGGGTTTCAAAATTTAGAATATTTCTCACGGTACTTTAAAAAGAAGACAGGAGAATCACCGGCCAGATGGAGAAAAACAAATCAGTGAAAAGAATGGACTGGAGACAGAAGGTACTTATCTCAATATTAGGAAGTTTTATTGTGATATTAAGTATTTTATTCTGTATTACATATCATTATTTTGTAAAAAAAATAGAAACAGGTAATGAAAAGGTAGTACTAATGACATTTGAACAGGCAGAAAAAAACCTGAAAAATGTTTTGGAAAATGCAGAACTATGTTTGGATAAATATGTAACGAATGATCTGATATGGGATTATAAAAATGATTATCCGGAAACGGATGTTGAAAGTAGTGAATTAAAAGTAAAAATAACAGATAGTTTTATTGATGAAATGGCTGTAAACAGGGAACTTTCTGCACTTGGATTCTTGCGTGGGGATGGATGGGGGATTGTATCGTCTGCGTTTCGGAAAAACAGGACCGGTAATACTCAGATATCTGGAAAATTGCTGAAGATACTCAGGCAAAGCAAAGATGTGTACCCCTATACAACATGGCTCCCTAGCTGGGAATTGAATCTGAATAATGACAGTCCGCTGAGATTAATGACTCAAAATGCTTCACTCATAGGTATCAAAGCATTAGGTGAGAACAGTGAACTGGAAAAGGATGGGTATCTTATTGTTGCTGTTAGTGAAAGTAATCTTCAAAGTACATATAGATCAGTAGCCTTTGACGATAGTACAGCAGTTTTAGTAGATGGAAATAATCAGATAATATCGAATGTGGGGGAAGATTTGCTGGGAGAGCAACTTGAAACAGGAAACGATACGCAAAATATTGAATATGCTCTTGATATTTATGACTGGAAATTATGCGATATGATACCAAAGCAGGAATATATGAAGGATGCGAAAGATATCCGAAATTTTGGGGTGCTTATGTGCTTAGCTGCAATACTGTCTACCGCGTTTGTGTCGATTGTATGGAGCAGAAAATATACCAGACCAATTGAACTGTTGATGAGAAACATGCATCATGTCAGGCGCCAGGAATTTGAGATAGATAAGCCTCAAAAACTTGGATGGGAGGAGCTTGATCAGCTAAATGAAGAATTGTATTATACAGCACAAAGTATTAAAGATTACATTGAAAGACTGAAATTGGTGGAAAAGGAAAAGACAGAGGAAGAGCTTCTTGCTCTTCAATATCAGATGAATCCTCATTTTTTGTTAAATTCGCTTAATTCCATTCGCTGGATGGCCATGATGACAAATAACAAGATTGTCGCAGATACACTGGTCACATTAGGAAAGATTATTACTCCTATGCTTCGAAATCCCAGCCTTACCTGGAAAATTGAAAATGAGATAGAATTTCTTGAAAATTATGTAGCCATGATGCAGTTACGGTTTAGTCATGATATGGAATACAATCTGAGCTGTTCCAAAGAATGTTATGATCTGGAGTTTCCGCGACTCATTTTGCAGCCGCTTATTGAAAATTGCTTTGTACATGGAAGCAGCCGGGGGGAAATACGTACCATAAATGTAATTATTGAATGCGATGATTTTATAGATGTGAAGGTGATCAATAGTGGAGTATTTTTTACAAAAACACAATTAGAAGAAATATACATAAAAATGCAGACAGCTTCAAAAGCATCTGATCATATTGGGATGTCTAATGTTTATAAAAGACTGAATTTGTTATATGGAGATTTGGGGAAAATGACAGTTGAGTCAAATGAAAAATGTGGTTTTATTGTTGAGGTCAGTTTTCCCAAAACGGCAAAATGCAAAATGATTATCAGGTAAAGTAGAGAAAATATATTTAATGTGACGATAACTATGAAGAATTTGATTTATTTTATGATGCATAATGCCGAATGATAAAAAAGGTCAAAAATAGTGAACAAAATGTGAAAAAACGAAAAATCCGTTAAGCATCAAGTAAGAAAGAACATTTAATCAATCTTTTTTCCATGGTAAAATGATAACATCTTAGGCAGAGAGAATTCTTAATAACATTTAACTGGCCGGTTAAAATTATTATCAAAGTCGAAAATGGAGACATCAGGGGTGTGCAATATGACGGAGATAAAATGTAAAACTGTCTAATATAACAATGACAGCTAGGAGGGTAAAAGGTTATGAAATTAAAAAAAATGACAGCAGTTTTAGGTGCAACTGCTCTGGTTGTATCTTGCCTTGGAGGATGTGGTTCCGGTAAGGACGAAAGTGCATCGGCCAGCAAAACTACAGCTAAGAGTGCTGACGATGTAGATTTGTCAGAGAAAGTAGATATTTCAATCGGTGGATTATCGTTGTTTGATTCTTCTACAACAACCTGGCCGACTGAAGTAATAAAGGAAGTTGAGAAAAAATATAACTGTACTATTACGGTAAAACCATATGATCAGGAGAGCCTGAACCTTGATCTGTCCGGTGGAAATACCACAGATATTGTACAAATTGCAGATGCAAATATTGAGGGTGTCTTAAAAGGAAAACATGCGGTAAATCTGCTGGATTATAAAAATATTGCACCAAATATCTTTTCAGATGATATGAATTACAGAAATACAATCATGCAGAATTTTAAGAGTGATGACAAAGACACACAGTATTTTGTTACTCCTCATGTAGTTTCTGAAAATGCTGAGAAAAATTATGGTTCTGTAGTTCCGACAGGGTATGTAGTTCGTTGGGATTTATATAAGCAGATTGGATGCCCGGAAATTAACAATGATGATGATTATATTGAGGCATTAAAAGCGATGAAAGAAATCTATCCAAAAACAGAGGACGGATTAGAAACCTATGCAATGAGTGCCTATAATGATTCTGATCTTCATACTTACTTCTTTAAAGGATGTCTGGGAGAAGGATATGTAAACCTTGAGGATGGTCTGTATGTTCAGGATGCAAAAACCAATGATTTAGTAGTGGACATTTATGATAAAGATGAAGATGTAAAAACTCCATTCTGGTCAGGTGTGGAATTTTATAACAAACTTTACAGAGAAGGTTTATTGGATCCGGACAATTTCATCACCCAGGGTGAGGATCTTACAGAAAAATATACAAAAGGTCAGTATCTTGGTGGAACTGTAAACTGGTTCTATGGAACATATAATACAAATAACAAGGGAACAGACAAGGAATATATTGCGTTACCATCTAAACTGGGTTGGGTTAATGAACCAAACAGAGCCGGATGGACAGGAAAATATATGTTTGTATCTTCTCATTCCCCAAATATTGAAAGAGCAGTCATGGTGCTTGACTATCTTCAGAGCAGTGAGTTTGCCAGAAGTGCAGAATCTGGTATTGAAGGACGCTGGGAAAAGGGTGATGATGGAAAACCTCATTTGACAGATGATACAATGAGTATGAAGACCGACAGCAGCCGTGTAGACGAATGGAAAGCAAGTGGTATCAGTGATAGTGGTACAGACAATCTTGTTGGCTGGGATTACAACAATGTATTATCTGATGGTGGACTTGTAAATCTCTGGAATGATGAGGATGTCATGAAAGCAAATCTTACCACAGCTGAACAGGATCTCTGCAAACAGTTTAATATTGATTTACCAAGTGATCTTCTGAAGAATCGTATTGAAGATGGCACAAGTATGGATCTCAGCGAGGTTAACCCAACTATTCGTATGTGTCTTGAGATAACACCAAAGAACATCACTCGTATAGACAGTAACTGTATTGAAATTACTGAAAATGCTTTGCCAGGTCTTGTACAGGCAGAATCAGATGAAGCTTTCAAATCTGCAAAGGAAGCATTATTACAGCAGCTTGCGGATGCGGGTGTCGAAGAGTCTGTCGAATGGTGGCAGAATGCATGGGAGACTTCAAAGAGTGCAATTGACAAATTAGAAAGCAAATAAAGAGAAAGGAGCATGCTTATGAACCGGAAAAAGGCATTGGTGACAAAGACACCAAAAGATTACAAATTGCTTTGGATGGCAATGCCATTTATTGTAATAGTCTTTTTGTTTAGCTATGTTCCGATATTTGGATGGATTTACTCATTTTTTGATTATGTACCAGGGGTAAGTATTTTTAACTGTGACTTTGTAGGATTGGATTATTTTAAACTTATTTTCAGAGATGACAATATATTAAGATCATTAAAAAATACATTCATTTTTGCAATCATCAATATCTGTTTAACACCATTACCTATGTTTATGGCTATTCTGCTTAATGAACTCAGGAATGGTCCGATCAAGAAATTTACACAGACCTTTACAACCCTCCCAAATTTCATCAGCTGGGTTATTATCTTTTCTCTTGCTACAGCATTATTTGCCTCTGATGGAATTGTAACAGGTTTGGCAACAGCAATGGGACTTGGAGATGCCTCCAATTCCCTGCTGGGCTCAAATGAAGCAGTATACTGGTTCCAGTCTTTCCTGTTGCAATGGAAGACACTGGGGTGGAACTCGATCATCTATATGGCAGCTATTTCAGGAATCGATCAGGAACAGTATGAGGCAGCGAGAGTGGACGGGGCAGGATATTTCCAGTGTGCTCTTCATGTAACACTGCCTGCAATGATGGAAACCTTTGTTGTATTGTTTATCCTGAATATTGGTAACTTCTTAAATACAGGATATGAGCAGTATCTTCTGTTTAAGAATTCACTGACAGCGACAAACATTGAAGTTCTGGATCTTTATACTTATAGAATAGGTCTTCAGAATATGGACTATTCTTATGGCGTGGCCATCAGTGTTGTGAAATCACTTGTAAGTATCACCTTAGTTGTGGTGGCAAATCTGGTTGCAAAAAAAATCAGAGGTAGAGCAGTTATCTAAAGGAGAGAAAATTATGGGCGAAATGAAAATTAAAAGTTCTCCATCAAGAAAAGCATTTCTTGTGTTTGATACTTTACTGATGATACTGCTTGCGTTGATCTGTATTTATCCTTTCTGGTATGTATTATGCTATTCTTTCAGTGATACAACAGCGGCATCTGTAAATCCTCCGGTAATACTTCCGGCCGGATTTACACTCAGTAACTATAAAGAAATTCTTACGTTAAAAGGTTTCTTCCCGGCATTAGGGATGTCCGTGCTGAGAACAGTGGTAGGAACAGGATTATCCGTATTCTGCTGTTCATTCCTTGCCTATCTTTTTACAAAAGATAAAATGCCGGCAAGAAAGATATTATATCGATTTGTTGTATTTACCATGTATATCAGTGGTGGTATGATCGCGACTTATATTGTTATGAAATCATATGGATTGTTAAACAATTTCTGGGTATATATTCTGCCTACAATGATTTCCGCTTACAATATGATACTGATCAAAACATACATAGAACAGCTTCCGCCGGCACTGGAAGAATCTGCTTCCCTGGATGGAGCCGGATATATAACCTGCTTTTTCAAAATTATACTTCCGCTGTGCAAACCAATTATTGCAACAGTTGTAGTCTTTGTCGCTGTAGGACAGTGGAACTCATGGTTTGATAATCATATTTATACCCGTGCCAATGAATCACTGACAACATTACAGTACTTATTGTATAATTACCTCAATGAGGCACAAAGGCTGGCAGAACAGTTAAAGACTGCATCAAGTGGAGCTGATATGACGCAGGCAATGGCGGCTATTTCTCCAAAAGGAATTCGTATGACAATAACTGTCCTGGCTTCCTTACCAATTTTTGCATTATATCCATTTATGCAGAAATATTTCTCTAAAGGTATTATGGTCGGAGCAGTTAAAGGCTGATCATTAAAATCCCTGGCACTCGGCTTATAACGGATGTCAGGGATTTTTATTTTATGAAAGCTTAAGAAGAACATTGATATTGTCAAGTCAGCATTTTCTTATAAATATTACAGAAAGCTGAGATTCGCAGAATCAGACTCTTCAACAGGCAGATAATGGGAGATTACAGAATAATGACAAATAAATATGGCTTTATGAATGAGGAAGAAATGAAATATGTGCAGGCATGCCTTGAATTTGCCGTACAACTGGGGCAGATTGCTGATGGCAGTCTGGAAGCAGCAGAACGCAGACGCATATTGGAAAACGAAAAAAGGAAAGAACTTCTTGAACAAGGAATTACTGTATATGGTCTGAGCAATTTTTCAGTGCCTGCATATATACAGTATGAGCTGACAAGATTCCGACTGGATTTTGTTTCAGAGAAACCCTTGATTAAAAGAAGTTATAATTATTCAACGATTACTTCTAAAGATATGGTTTCATTTTGGAACGGGCATCGGGAACTGTTTACCCGATATCAGGGTGACAGCTTTTCTTATGATGAAGTAGCTACAGTAATAAAAAAACGGATACGGGAGAAGGAATATGAGCAGCAAA
>OGUQ01000795.1_pt1 | contig 28783 bp, 17 predicted proteins | sample 1574701 | NCBI WGS metagenome assembly OGUQ01 (sample SAMEA2582087, study PRJEB24529) | metagenome | biome: Human gut stool | place: China | collected 2011 | reverse complement strand
TTAGATTTAAGGTTAACAAAGGTTGGAGCAAGGCGTTGCTCCTTTTTTTATGTCTTATTCCCTGCCGCCAACAGTTTCCCGAACAAATTCAGAATCCCCGCTACACTCTCTTTATCAGATACAGGTATCCGAATACTAGTCCGACCTGTCTCCTTATCTTCCTCTACAATAGAATCAACCAATCTCTGAGTAGCTTCTGGCGAACTAAGCGTACGTGCCAGTCCGCTAAGGAAAGAAAATCCCTGCTGAAGCAATTGCTCCGGATTATTATCTGCCGCAGATACAGAAGACTTCTTTTCCGTACTCACCTCTGTTACTCCTTCTTCAGGTGTTTCTTCCTCAAGCAATGCCAATGAATCCGTGTCCGTCGTTTGCAAAACAGCCGTTTCCTCCACAACTTTCTCTTCATTATCATTCAAATCAATACTGCAGCCCGCCATACGATTATGCGCTCCGTCCACTTCTTCAGACGGTTCGGCCACCACCTTGAGACTATCCATCATCTTGTCGAACTTGCTGTTTTCCAAGAAGATGGTATCTTCACCATTATCAAGGATACCCTCAAAAAGAGAAGTTTTGAAGTTGAGGGTAGACAACATCCTCTCTTCAATAGTCTGGCTGGCAACAAGATTGATAACCTGGATATTCTTTTTCTGACCGATACGATAAATACGGGCAATACGCTGCTCGAGAACGGCCGGATTCCAAGGCAGATCGAGATTGATAAGTATAGACGCAACTTGCAGATTCAGCCCTGTACTTCCGGCATCAGTTGACAGAAAGACGCGGCTTTCCGGCAGTTCGGTAAAGTTATCCGTCAGATTTTTACGGGCTTCGGAAGGAATCCCCCCATGAAGATACTCATACCGGACACCTAAAACGTCCAGTTCTTTCGCTATCAGACGAGTCATCCTCTCCCATTGGCTGAAAATAACCACCTTCTCATCTCCACTCTCAAAGACATTCCTGAGAATATTCAGCGTTTCCTCCACCTTCGTATCATAACGGGTTTTCTGGTCAAGAATATAAGTGCTGTCGCAAAGCATACGCATCTGGCTAAGCATCAACAATAGCCGCTTCCGGTCTTTCTCACTCAGGAAACGGGTTTTCGTCCATTTGAATACTAGTTGCGACACGATAGACTGATATTCATCATGCATATTCCTCTGTTGCTCAGTCATCGGCACAAACAGAACTTTATCCATCCGCCCGGGCAACTGGAGAGCTACATCTTTTTTCCGGCGGCGAATCAGTACGTTCTTCATCTGCTCGCCAATGGCATTCAGATTCTTGTAAGAAACCACCTTACCCGTATCCGACCGGACAACAGTCTGGTCAAGAAACTGATAATAAGGTCCCAAACAAAACTGGTCGACAAACTGCATGATGGAATAAAGGTCCTCCAACTTATTCTCCAATGGAGTACCGGATAAAATAACCGAATAATCCGACTCAATATGACGGGCTGCTTTGGATATTTGAGTATTCCAGTTCTTCAGACGCTGCACTTCATCCATGATAAGGAAATCAGTATGAAGAGACTTCAAGATTTTAATATCATTGCACACACTGTTGTAAGACACTATCTTATAAAATTCTTCCGCTCCATATAGCACTTTCCTGGTCAGGTGATTTCCTTCTACCACAATAGCCTTGGCATCGGTAAAACGCTCTATTTCCTTTTTCCATTGATATTTCAATGATGTAGGGCATATAATCAGAGCGGAAGATATAAACTGATGCTTCCTCATCAGTTCAGCCGTTCCAATAGCCTGGATAGTTTTGCCCAGTCCCATTTCATCCGCGATGATAGATTTTCCGGCACGAAAAGCAAAACGGATTCCTTCTTTCTGATAAGGGTAAAGTTTTGTTTTCAGCAATGTGTCCAATGCTGTGTCCGAAGCATAGTCCGGTAGCAATTGCGACCGCCTCCGCAAATCACGCTGTTCAAGTATAAATCCCAGTGCGTCGGGATACCAACGGAATGTGTTATTCAGGCGGGTAGCAGCCCTCAAGAATTCAGTTATCGAGTCAATGGCGGCAGGGCGCATCACTCCGTCGGGAGTAAAATAAGGACTTGCCAGTTTGCGGAACTCCTCCTCATTGTCCGTACCGATTCGCAAGCAAACTTTACGCTCTCCCTGATAAGACAGGTATACGGAAGAATACGGTGGCGTGACACGGCAAACTTTACGTCTTTTCTCTCTAATCCATAGTTTGACTCCTTCCAAATGTTTGCAAGTACCCAATTGGCTTGCCTTAAAATCCATACACGAACAATAATTCCAAGGACTCTGATGTCCTCTATATACCACATTATATTCATTGCCGGATGTAGGATTTATCACCGTATAATAACCGGGATATTCTTTTTTGTCTCTCTCAGATATTACAAACTTCTCTTTCATTGCCGCCTGCCTCCGCAAAGCAATCTGCCAGTCTTGCAAAGTCATATTGTCCGGTCGATAATGATAAGAAACTTTATTCACTGTGCTTTTCGTCTTTTTATCTGCTTTTGTCTTTTTTGCCATGCTCATTGTACCTTCGAAATTTTGCCAAAAATACGAAAAGGTTTCTGTTTCTCCACAATATAAAGTATACAAATTATCAGGAAATTACTATAATAACTGGTACATTCCCCCTACCAACACACGAACTACACCTTTCATTTCAAGCTCGAAAAGAATCGTATTCATTTTCTGCACGGGAATATCCGCTTCAACTACTAATGTATTAATCTGTAAATCGCCTCGTTTCTCAAGAATTTCAATAACCTTTTGCTCCTCTTCAGACAAATCAAGAAAAAGACTACGCTGCACATTTGCCACTTTTGCCGAATGAGCACTAACCTCCCAGCCCATAGCCTTCACAAAATCTTCGGCTGATAATAACAAAGAAGCTCTGTTTTCTCTGATTAACAGGTTGCATCCTTTTGAATATTCATCATTCACGCGACCGGGGAAAGCGAAACAGTCGCGATGATAACCTTCGGCAAGTTCGGCTGTAATCAGTGAACCGCCTTTCTCTGCTGATTCAATGACAATTGTAGCATCACACACACCGGCGACAATACGGTTACGGCTGACAAAGTTATGCCGGTCGGGATTGGTGCCGGACAGAAATTCGGTCAGTAATCCCCCTTTTTCAAGCATGTCAACAGCTGTTTTCCGGTGGACATGAGGATAAATACGATCCAGCCCATGAGCTAAAACACCTACTGTAGGTAATTCATTGGCCAAAGCTTCACGATGCGCATGAATATCGATTCCATAAGCAAGACCGCTGACTACAAGCACTTCAGGACAAAGTGCTTTCAGATCCCGCAGAAAAGAGGCGCAGATTTGTGTCCCATAATCAGTAGCATTACGGGTTCCTACCATATTCAGGATATGAAGGGAATTTAGATCGGTATTTCCTTTAAAGAAAAGAACAATAGGGGCATCTTCACATTCCCGCAAACGGGAAGGATAAGCCTCATCATGAAAAGACAGACAAGAGATCCGATTCTTCCGAATAAATTCATATTCTTGTTCGGCGCGGAGCACAGCTTGTGGACAATCCAATGCCTCTATCACCCGTTGACTTACTTCTGGAATACGTTCCGGTATTTCTTTGCGCAAACGGAAGACATCAACGGCATTACCCATTCCATCTATCAAATGTTTTGCTCCTATGTGCCCGATACCGGGCACCATTGTCAGAGCAATACTATAAATTTGTTCTTCTTCCGAGCTGTTCATTTCAGGTAGGGCGCAAAGACATTATCGAACAATTCGCTGTCACTTAAACGTCCGTTTACCACACATACCGTCTCAACAGTGGATTTCACTACTACTTTATTATCATTCTTACGGAAGATATCCTGATAAAACACATATTTGATACCTTCCTTTTTCATATATAGTTTCGAGACAAACTCATCTCCGCTTTTCAATGGAGTCTTGAATGCCATACTAATGCGTGCCACTACCGGATCAACTCCCTGCTCATGAAGTGCAGCAAAACTGACACCCACCGAAGTCAGAAACTCGTGACGGGTATGTTCCAGATAGTGCTGATAATTGGCATTATTGACAATACCTTGAAGGTCACATTCGTAATCGCGAACCTTCATTTCCAATTCATAGATATAGTTCATTTAAATTGAGAATTGAGAATTAAAAGTTGAGAAATAACAGTTAGCCTCTTTTTTGCTCAATATCGAGCCCTTTGAACTTCTTCAATTCTTCGGTCGATACCAGTTTATACAGCTTATCACTGGGACGTATCTTATCCGATTTCATAGAGAAATGCTGTCCCTTCTTCACTGTTTGCACAGGTTCCAAGTCAACACGGGCTTCTTCCAAAGTCATAAATAGGGCACCGGTAGTCGGCCCTGTAATGAGAAGCTTATCGCCTACACTTACTTCAGCAGCTTCTACCAGGAATTCGGAAACTCCGATATTGGAGAAGTATTTGATACCTTTGCCTACATAAATCTTACGTTCCGTAGCTGCCGAACCATAATTCCTAGTCCATTCGCCCAAACGCTGTCCCAAGTAATATCCATCCCAGAAGCCACGGTTGAATACGGTTTTCAGGCGTTCATCCCAAGCCGCAATCTTTTCATCGGTGAATGTTCCATCCAAATAAGCCTTGATAGCTTCTTTGTAACATTCAACCACCGTACGTACATATTCAGGTCCACGGGCACGACCTTCAATCTTGAATACACGTACACCGGCATCCAACATTTTATTCATAAAATGGATGGTCTTCAAGTCTTTGGGAGACATGATATATTCGTTATCAATATCCAGTTCCACATCCGTTTCCTTATCACGAACCATGTAAGAACGACGACATACCTGCATACAAGCACCGCGATTGGCCGAATGATTCATCTCATGTAAAGAGAGATAGCATTTACCCGATACTGCCATACAAAGCGCGCCGTGGCAGAACATTTCGATACGAAGTTGTTCGCCGCTCGGACCACAAATATGTTCTTCCTGTATCTGACGATAAATCTCGGCCACCTGTTCCAGATTCAACTCACGGGCCAATACTACCACATCTGCAAATTGCGCGTAGAATTTCAAGGCCTCCGCATTGGAGATATTCAACTGGGTGGAAAGATGCACCTCCTGTCCTATCTGACGGGCATAATTCATCACTGCCACATCAGCTGCAATCACCGCAGAAATTCCCGCTTCCTTGGCTGCGTCGACAATGGTATGCATCAAAGGAATATCTTTATCATAGATAATCGTATTGACCGTCAGGTAGCTCTTCATCCCGTGCTCGTCACACGTACGGGCTATTTCCCGCAAATCATCAATCGTAAATGTATTAGCCGAACGGGCACGCATATTCAGGTTTTCTATACCGAAATAGATAGAATCGGCACCTGCCTGAATGGCCGCAGCAAGAGATTCGCGCGAACCCACAGGAGCCATTATTTCAAAATCTTTTATATTCATTTTACTGTCCAATAATCATTAATATGATAGAAGTGTGCAAAGGTACGAATTTATCCGTATTTTTGCAGAGAATAAAGCAGAAAGAAGAAATGGAAAATAAGAAACCAATCGTACTCAACAATCTGGAAGAGTGGGATTTCACCGACTATATAGACTCGTTGATACAAAAAGAGGAAGCTGTAGATTTGGAATTCAAGATTGCCAAAGATGGTCTTCCCAACAGTTTATGGGACACTTATTCTTCTTTTGCCAATACAGATGGAGGAGTTATTATACTTGGTGTGAAAGAGTATAAACAGCAATTCATTATTGAAGGACTGACAAAAGAACAAATCAGCCAGTACAAAAAAGACTTTTGGAATCAGATTAATAATCCGGATTGTGTAAATGAGAATCTGCTTTCTGATAACGACCTGTATGAAGGTTGTTATAAAGGAAAAAATCTGCTCCTCATTTATGTTCCTCGTGCAACCCGTATACAACGTCCTATCTACAGAACAAGAAATCCTTTTGGCGGACATACATTTAAACGTAACCATGAAGGCGATTATAAATGTACAGATGCTGAAGTGAAACGCTTGATTGCAGATTCGGACGAAAACCACCCACGTGATTCCAGAATCCTGTGCAATTATTCCATAGAAGATATTGATAAGGAAACCCTGACACAATACAGGCAACTATTTGCCAATCTGAAACCATCTCATCCATGGCTTAGCCTGAATGACCTGGAATTTCTGACAAAATTGGAAGCGTATCGTAAAGACCGGCATACTAAAGAGGAAGGTTTCACTTTAGCCGGAATACTTATGTTCGGCAAAACAGAAAGTATCACAGATCCTGAATGCGCTCCTAATTATTTTCCAGATTATAGGGAACATTTAGGAGCAGACGATTCTATCAGATGGTCAGATCGTATCTGCCCGGACGGAACTTGGGAAGCAAATCTCTTCCAATTTTATCGCAAAGTATACCCTAAACTGACTGTCATACTCCCTAAACCTTTCCAAATAAGAAATGGTATACGAATTGATGAGACTCCCACACATATTGCAATACGTGAAGCATTTATCAACACACTTATTCATTGTGATTTCTCGGAAGAAGGAAACATTGTTGTTGAACAGTGGGTAGATAAATACCGCTTCAAGAATCCCGGAACAATGTTGGTCAGCAAAACACAATATTATTCAGGGGGAGACAGCGTATGCCGTAATAAAGCATTACAAAAAATGTTCATGCTAATCGGTTTCTCGGAGAAAGCTGGTAGCGGTGTAAATAAGATTATAAAAGGTTGGAGAGAAGCTAACTGGCAAAAACCGTATGTTGAAGAATTGAACCGTCCGGACAAGGTGGAACTAACTTTACCTATGATAAGTTTATTACCGGATGATGCTGTAATCAAACTAAAAGAACTATTTGATGGAAAGATTGAAAAACTAACCCAAGATGAGTTAACGGCTTTGGTTACTTGTTATAGTGAAAATGAGATTAATAACACTCAACTACAATACGTTGTTCCTCAACATCGTTCAGATATCACAAAGATGCTAAAAAAACTCTGTAATGAAGGATTTTTGATTGCAGAAGGAAATGGCAGAGGAACGAAATACCATATTAATGAATCTGAGGGAAAGTTTGAAACTTTGGAAAATAAGGTTGAAAGTTCAGAGAATAATATGGAAAGCTCGGAAAGTAATATGGAGAGTCTGAAGAGTAACATGGAGAGTCTGAAGAGTAACATGGAGAGTTCAAAGCAAAATAAACAAAGAATGACTTTTGAAGAATTGCAAGCACTCATCATTTCGCTATCACAAGACTATATTAGTATTGAAGAAATAGCAACAAAAGTTCATAAAACACCTAAATATCTTATCAATTTTATTATCCCCAGAATGCTTCAAAACGGTACAATAGAGAGACTATACCCCGGAATTCCCAACCATCCGAAACAGAAATATAAAGCAACCAATAAAAACTTTAATAAGCAGTAATATTATATATGAAAATAGCCCATATAGATTTAGGAAAACACCCCATCTTACTTGCCCCGATGGAGGATGTAACCGATCCGGCTTTCCGCCTGATGTGCAAGAAATTCGGAGCAGACATGGTGTACACCGAGTTTGTATCGAGTGATGCACTGATACGTGCTGTCAGCAAGACTGCACAGAAACTAAGTATCAGTGACGCAGAACGTCCTGTCGCCATCCAGATATACGGGAAAGATACAGAGACAATGGTGGAAGCTGCCAAGATTGTAGAGCAGGCACAACCTGACATTCTGGATATAAACTTCGGATGTCCGGTGAAAAGAGTCGCCGGAAAAGGTGCAGGAGCAGGTATGCTACAAAATATCCCCAAGATGCTGGAGATCACCCGTGCTGTCGTAGATGCGGTGAAAATACCCGTAACAGTGAAGACTCGTTTGGGATGGGATGCAAACAATAAAGTAATTGTAGAATTAGCGGAACAATTGCAAGATTGTGGCATAGCCGCATTGACTATACATGGCCGTACCCGCGCACAAATGTATACCGGAGAGGCGGATTGGACACTGATAGGCGAAGTGAAGAATAATCCGAGAATGCATATTCCCATTATCGGCAATGGAGACGTGACCAGTCCTCAACGCTGTAAGGAGTGTTTTGACCGTTATGGAGTAGATGCTGTGATGATCGGTCGCGCCAGCTTCGGTCGTCCATGGATATTCAAGGAAGTAAAACACTATTTAGAGACAGGTGAAGAATTACCTCCACTTAGTTTTGAATGGTGTATGGAAGTACTTCGTCAGGAAGTGGTAGACAGCGTTAATCTGCTCGATGAGCGTAGAGGTATTTTGCATGTACGCCGTCATCTGGCCGCAAGCCCTCTATTCAAGGGAATCCCTAACTTCCGCAACACACGTATTGCGATGTTACGGGCAGAAACAAAAGAAGAGCTTTTCCGGATATTTGATGAAATCACTTCCCAACGCAAAGAAAATCCGGAAATTTAAATCAGCACCTATTATATCTATTCTTCAGGAACTTGTACTTGTTCCTGAAGAATAACATGATCTAATTAAAACGTCAAGGTCTTTGGTTTCTATTTAAACATCGGCTGCGCAAACCACTTTTTGAACATCCAGGTTACGACTACATACAATAGGAATGCAGAGAAGAAACCAACAATGGCATCAATCACATAATGCGCCTGAATATATACGGTAGCCCCACAGAGCAACATATAGAAAGGTATAAGACAGGCAAACAACTTCTTGCTGCCACGCCAAGCCATAATCATCAGAATAGTAGAAATGCCTACATGCGAACTGGGGAATGCCGCCGTAGGACGTTCACCCACTTGCTGCGAGCCTTCCACCAAACTATAAAAAAATCCGTGCTGATAGCCCGGTCCGGGAAGTAACTCCTGATTATGATTGAAATAATCACCGATAGCAGGAAAAATACCTTTAGATACATTATCAATACCAATGGCAGGAAAATAGAATTGAGGGCCTGCAACAGGAACGAATATATAAATCAGATAGTAAATAAAGAAAGAAGTGACAAGCACAAAAGACATCTTTTCGAACCACTCAAATTTATAAATGAAATAGAATAGAGCCACAATCAGCATCATCGGATAATAAAAGAAATATCCCATATTGAATGCCTCGCTGACTATAAGATGTGGAAACGTATGGCAGAACCAAATAGCAGGCTGACCATTGAAAATAAACTGTTCGGCAGTTGCAAATACATGATCCAAATTCGGAAAGAAACGATTGAACTCGAAAGTATCCGGATACCAGTAAGACAGCAGACTCATCTGAATGACAATACGCACAAACGCCGAAAATTTACAGGGAGCAAGACGATAAAGATACATCAATAAAAAAGTCATAGCCGCGATCATCGCCCTATCCAGCAACATGTGCCATGGATGATCCATCCGCTGAAACAGGAACAGAATCAATATGGAAGTCAACAGATTATAAATCAATGTAATCTTTTCCACAGCAAACAACCCTTTCCGGGTTTCTACGCGCTTAAATAAGTCTAAAGCCATCCTTCATTTTTATACCAGGCAATGGTTTCCCGAACTCCCTTTTCCAAATCATATTCGGGCACATACCCCAGTTCATCCATTACCGGGGTTATATCGCATTGCCAGTTGCGTTGTTTCATTATCTTATATTTATCCGAATTCAGGGTACTGCTCCTCCCGGAACGTGTAGCAATGAATTCAGCGAACAAAGATATAACTTTTAGCACAATTAATGGACATTTCAAGTGAAGAACAAACGGATTACCCAATTCTTTTTGTATCAGATCCGAAAAGGCACGGCTTTTATAAACTTTCCCGTCTGTCAAAAAATACGCCTTACGAACTACTTTTTTCTCTATTCCCAGGAAAATAGCCTGCACAATGTCTTTTACATACACAAAGGTCAAGTCCTGACGACGGAAACCTACCGAGAAATCAACGTGTTTCCGGATAGACTTTGCCATCAGATAGTAATCAGCTTCACGAGGTCCATAGACTCCTGTAGGACGATAAATGACATAAGGGAAACCGGGCATACTCTGAATATACAACTCCGCTTTCAGTTTGCTCAATCCATAAGCAGTATTGGGTACCGCAGGGTCGTCCGCTTTTATCGGAGTATAGTCCTTCTCACGTACAGGTCCGAACACACTCAATGTACTGATATAGATAAACTGTTTCGGAACCATATTCAGCTCCTTCAACGTATCGATAAAATATTTGGTCTGAAGATAATTTACATAGTCAAAAGAGTGCTTGTCGGGGCACTTTGTAACACCGGCACAATGAATGATATAATCAAATTTGTTGTAAGTGCCTTTATGCCCGGAGAGTTGGGCACGAAGTTCATTAGGGTGCGCAAAATCCAGTTCCAGAAAGTGGATTTTCCGGTTTTTCAAATACCGCTTGCTACTCGTAGAACGAATCCCGGCCCACACACCAAACTTTCGCTTCAACGCTTCCTCCACGATGAAACTGCCGATAAAACCACTCGCGCCTGTAATTAAAATACTCTCCATTATTACTTTTCAGGTCCTACATGAATATTAATTGAAAAAATATGATGCCACAAAGATACGATAAATATAAAATAAAAGCCATTTTGCTTTTCTCAATTATTATTTGTTTATTTGCAACGCGATTTATTTACTATTCAACACTTTTAAAGCACGTGGAAGATAAGGCCGATTTTGATTTTCTTTTTAAAGAGTACTATCCTCAACTTTATTATTATGCATTTCACCTGATTAATAATATGGAGGCTAGCAAGGATATCGTAAGCGACGCCTTCGAATTTATTTGGGCCAATTATGCAAAAATAGATAAAGCCACGGCTAAATCTTATCTATACATTTACGTTCGCAACAAAAGCATTGACTTCCTGCGACATCAGAATATACATGAACAGTATGTACAAATCTATTCCGAACTGACCAAAAGTTATGTTGAAACGGAATATCTGGAGCAGGATGAAAGAATGATGCATATCAGCAAGGCAATGGAAAAACTGACTCCACATACCAGGCATATTTTAGAAGAATGTTATATTCAACGCAAGAAATATCAGGAAGTGGCAGAAGAATTAAATATCAGTGTCAGTGCAGTCAGGAAGCATATTGTGAAAGCATTACAGGTGATACGTGAAGAATGTGCAAAAAAATCATAAATCAGGTATCTTTATTTTATGATTAAACGTAATATAAATAAGTATGATACAGTCAAACAGTGATGAATAAAGATATTGACAATATAAATAATACAGATGAATCTGTAGAGAAGGCGCTCGACATCATGGAGAGTTCTTCAGAGATAAACGACGAACAGCTGCAGGAGATGCTTAAAGATAAAGAAGTCCTGCAAGCTTGTCGCGACATCATGGATAGTAGTCTTTTCCTACAACAAAAAGGAGGAATAGAGCTTCCTAATGTAGAAATGGAATTGGAGCGATTTAAGAAAAAACAACATTCAACACGAATGCGTTCCAATCTCTGGAAGATAACTATCGGAATAGCCGCCATGATTACCGTTCTATTCGGGAGTTACTATTTAATTAATAGCCTGACAACCCCTGCACTCGAACCAATCACTGTATTCACTGCTGATACTACTCCCCAACATATTGTTTTGCAAAAAGATGACGGAGAAAAAGTTGTGTTAGACGAACCGCAGTCAAACAATCAAGTCCTGCCTAAAACCGCCATCGCAAAGTCTGAAAAAAAAGAGCTGGATTATAGGCAAGTCATCTCAACAACTACACAGACACATGTACTTACCGTACCACGAGGTGAAAGTTTCAAAGTGGTATTATGTGACGGCACAGAAGTCTGGCTGAATGCTAATAGTAATTTTGTTTACCCTACAGCCTTTATTGGCAACGAGCGTATCGTTACTTTAGAAGGCGAAGCTTATTTCAAGGTGGCCAAAGACTCCAAGCATCCCTTTATTGTAAAAACCAAGACAGTCCAAACCCGCGTTCTCGGCACGGAATTCAATATACGTAGCTATACTCCCGAAGATACTCATGTAGTACTTATTAACGGGAAAGTAGAAGTAAGTAACACAAAAGGAGGATCATATACCCGACTATATCCGGGAGAAGACGCACACCTGCAATCTGATGGAAATTTCGTTCTAACAGAAGTAGACTTAGACTCTTACGTCTATTGGAAAGACGGCTATTTCTATTTTGACAATATTACATTGAAAGATATTATGCAAAACTTAGGACGCTGGTACAATGTAAACATAGAATTCAGAAACAAAGAAGCAATGACATATAAAATGCATTTCATATCCGATCGCACTAAAGATTTAGAGCATACAATCTCATTGCTTAACAGAATGAAAAAAGTCACTGTCACCTTGCAAGGCAATACGCTTACCATAGACTAGGTTTTTATTGCATAAGTATAACAAATCTATGCAATAAACAACAAAATATCACTTTTATTAAAAAATAAATCGCAAAAGGGGTATCCATTTTCTTTTCTCATACGCATTAGTTATATAAACATATCCAAATAGTGTTATTAAAAACAAACGTATGAGAAATAATTGGAACTTATTTATTGTGTGTTTTCTATGCGTATTGTGCTTCCAGCCTTACCAAGTTAATGCTCAAACGCAATCACAAAAGAAAATCACGATTGAGATTAGCAACGAACGATTGCCATCCGTACTTAAACGTCTGGAAAAACTCTCCGGCTACAAAATCCTATTTACGTATGACGATGTCAAGAAATTCACCGTTTCCGGCTCTGTCAAAGATAAGAGTATAGAGCAGACTCTCGATATTATCTTAGCCAATAAGCCACTAGAATACCATATTGAAGATCAATTTATCACAATTACTTCCAAAGGTCCTTCCAAACAAGCGAAAGTATTCAATGTAAAAGGAGTGGTAATTTCCGGTGATGACGGACAGCCTCTCATCGGTGCAACTGTTGTCATCAAGGGAAGCAAGTCCGGTGTATTAACAGACATAGACGGAAAGTTTTCGATAGAAAATGTATCCAATAAATCCCTGTTACAATTTTCTTATATAGGAATGAAGCCACAAGATCTGACTCCTACCCCAACTATGAATGTTACATTAATGCCTGATGTACAAACTTTATCAGAAGTAGTAGTAACAGGTATGCAAAAAATGGATAAACGCCTGTTTACAGGAGCAACCAAACAATTGTCCGCAGATGAAGTGAAACTAGATGGTTTGCCTGATATCAGCCGTGGACTTGAAGGACGCGCCGCAGGCGTATCTGTACAAAATGTTTCCGGCACGTTTGGTACTGCCCCGAAAATCCGGGTACGCGGTGCCACATCTATTTTCGGTAGTTCAAAGCCATTATGGGTAGTAGATGGAGTCATCATGGAGGATGCTATTGACGTAGGTCCGGATGACTTATCTTCAGGAGATGCAGAGACGCTAATCAGTTCAGCCATTGCCGGGTTGAATTCAGATGATATCGAGAGCTTTCAAATATTGAAAGACGGATCAGCAACCTCTATCTATGGCGCACGAGCCATGGCAGGGGTTATTGTAGTAACAACCAAGAAGGGAAAAGCCGGCGTTAGCAAAATGAGCTATACCGGTGAATTTACAACCCGTATGATTCCCAGTTATAAAGAATTCAACATTATGAATTCGCAGGAACAAATGGGAATCTACAAAGAGATGGAGCAGAAAGGATGGCTTAATAACAGCGATACTTACCGTGCCAAAGATAGTGGTGTATATGGACGTATGTATCAATTAATCAATCAATATAACCCGGCTACAGGACAATTCGGACTTGCCAACACGCCGGAAGCACGTAATGCTTACCTGCGCGAAGCGGAAATGAGAAATACCGACTGGTTCAATACCTTATTTTCCAACAACGTTACACAAAACCATTCGGTCAGTATCACTTCCGGAACTGAAAAGTCTTCATTCTATGCTTCATTAAGTGCGATGTCAGATCCGGGATGGTATAAACAAAGCGAAGTAAAACGTTATACTGCTAATTTAAATACAACATATAATATATATAAGAATTTATCTATAAACCTGATCTCCAGTGCTTCCTACCGTAAACAGAAAGCCCCCGGGACACTAAGTTCAGAGGTTAATGCAGCAAGTGGAGAAGTTACCCGTCAGTTTGACATCAATCCCTATTCGTATGCACTAAATACATCACGTGCACTAGATCCAACAGTTGACTATACAGCCAACTATGCACCGTTCAATATCCTCCATGAATTGGATAACAATTATATGGATTTGAATGTAGCTGATGTTAAGTTTCAAGGAGAAATAAAATGGAAAGCACTTCCGGAGTTAGAGCTAAGTGCATTAGGAGCAGTCAGATATCAGGCTTCTTCACAAGAACACAATATCAAAGATCACTCGAATCAGGCAACCGCTTATCGCACAGGAATGGACGACGCTACCATTCGTGACGAAAACAACTTATTGTATACCAATCCGGATAATCCGTATGCTTTGCCTATCAGTATACTACCGGAAGGAGGTATTTACCAGCGTAAGGACTATCGTATGTTGGGGGTAGACTTCCGTGCCACAGCATCCTGGAATCATTTATTTGCAGAAAAGCATATAACCAATCTTTTCGCCGGTATGGAAGTAAATGATTTGAAACGTATGCAAAATTATTTTCAAGGATGGGGAATGCAATATACAATGGGTGAAATACCATCGTATGTATATGAATTCTTCAAGAAGGGCATTGAATCCGGTGAAAGCTATTATGGATTAAACCATACAACAACAAGAAGTGTAGCAGGCTTTGCCAACGCAACTTATTCTTATGATGGACGTTATACAGTAAACGGAACATTCCGCTATGAAGGCACCAATCGCATGGGAAAAAGCCGTTCTTCCCGCTGGCTTCCTACATGGAATATGTCAGGAGCATGGAATGTACATGAAGAAAATTTCTTCAAGACATTCAGCTCTGTACTGTCACACTTAACATTCAAAGCATCCTACTCTTTAACAGCCGATAGAGGACCGGAATATGTGACCAACTCACATGCCATAATCACTAGTTATTCACCATTTCGTCCTTTCACCAGCGGACAGGAAACAGGACTTTATGTATCTGATCCTGAAAACAGTGAATTAACCTACGAAAAAAAGCATGAGTTGAACATCGGTGCCGACCTGGGATTCTTAGACAACCGGATCAATTTTTCGATCGACTGGTATAAACGCAACAACTATGACCTGATTGGTATTACCCCGACACAAGGAGTAGGCGGTTCTATCTACAAATATGCCAATATAGCTTCCATGAAATCACATGGTATCGAGTTCACCATCTCAAGTAAGAATATCCAGTCGAAAAACTTTTCATGGCATACAGACTTCATCTTTTCCAAAGCAAAAAATAAAGTTACAGAACTGAATGCCCGTTCCAGCGTAATGGATTTAGTTTCAGGTTACGGTTTTGCCCGTCAGGGTTACCCGGTACGTGGTTTGTTTTCCATTCCATTTGTCGGCCTAAATTCAAATGGTATCCCGATGTATAATATCAATGGAAAAATAACCAGTACCGATATTGATTTTCAGACACGTGACAACATAGACTACCTAAAATATGAAGGTCCTACTGATCCTACCATAACAGGAAGTTTTGGTAATATTTTCACTTATAAAGCATTCAAACTGAATGTATTCATCACCTATTCATTTGGTAATGTAGTACGTTTGAATCCATGTTTCAGCTATCAATACAGTGACTTATCTTCTATGCCACGCGAATTCAAGAATCGCTGGACAGTGCCAGGTGATGAGAAACGCACGAATATCCCCGCTATTATCTCGAAACGCCAATATGAAGATAATAAAGATTTAATGTATGCATATAATGCCTACAATTATTCTACAGAACGAATTGCCAAGGGAGACTTTATCCGTATGAAGGAAATATCCTTGTCCTATGACTTCCCCCAATCATGGATTGCACCAGCAAAGATATCTAATTTATCTTTGAAACTTCAGGCTACCAATTTATTCCTGATTTATGCAGATAAAAAACTCAACGGACAGGACCCGGAATTCTTCAATACCGGTGGAGTAGCTTCCCCTGTACCTCGTCAGTTTACATTGACTCTTAGATTAGGATTTTAACCATTCAGATAATTATAAAAATGATGAAATACAGAAACGTCTTATATACAACACTCATTTCAGCTCTATGTCTGGAAACAACTTCCTGTAGTGATTTTTTAGATGAAATGCCGGATAACCGAACTGAATTGACTACTGAAGAAAGTATTACTAAAGTTCTGGTATCTGCATATCCTATGACTACCAACTGCCATATAGGAGAATTTTACAGTGACAATATCGATGAAAATAGCAGAGCATACAGCTATCTTTTCCGATTAAACGAACATTTGTACCGTTGGCAACAAACGACTGAAGAAAATCAGGACTCTCCCCATGCTCTATGGAATGACTGTTATAACTCGATTGCATCAGCCAACCAAGCCTTGGCGGCTATTGAGCAGATGGGAAATCCTCAATCATTATCAGCCCAAAAAGGCGAAGCTTTGATATGCCGTGCATACAATCATTTTGTATTAGCTACCACATTCTGCAAAGCGTATGGTACAAATGGAGACAAAGACTTGGGTATACCTTACATAAAAGAACCGGAAACATCTGTAAATCCACAATACTCACGCGGAACAGTTGCTGAAGTATACGAAAATATTGCAGCCGATTTAGAAGAAGGACTGCCTTTAATTGATGACAATATTTACTCACGGGTAAAATATCATTTTAATAAGAAGGCCGCTTATGCATTTGCAGCCCGCTTTTATCTATATTATACACAACCGGATTTTTCCAACTGTCAGAAAGTTATCAATTATGCCAATATAGTACTCGGTAATAATGCGTCCCAATATTTACGTGACTGGGCTGCATTAGGAGCTTTATCTCCCAACAAGAATATACAGCCGAACGCTTATGTAGATGCAGATAACCGTGCCAATCTAATGGTAATATCAGCAGCTTCATATTGGCCATTGGTTTCCGATCCGGGTTATGCCAACTGCGAAAGGTATTGCATGAACAATATTACTGCTTCGGAAAGTTGTAAATCCGAAGGTCCATGGGGAGATCAGTCAAGTTATCATCAGATCCCATTTTCACCCGGTGGCTCTATAAAGAACGGATTCCGCCGCTTAGTTATCTATCAGCAATTCACGTCGGGCAACAGTTGGATCGGCTACATGCTGTATCCTGCTTTTACCACCGACGAAGCATTGCTTTGCCGAGCTGAAGCCTACACGTTACTAAAACGTTATGACGAAGCTGCCGCTGATATAGATGCCTGGCAGAAAGCCTTTACAAAAAACACCCAAACTTTGACCAAGGAGACAATCAATGATTTTTATGCCCGACTAAAATATTACACACCGGAAGCTCCGACAGTAAAAAAGGAATTGCATCCGGATTTTGTAGTAGAAAAAGGAATGCAGGAGAATCTAATACATTGTATTCTACATGCAAGACGTCTGCTAACCTTAGAAGAGGGGCTTAGATGGCAAGATATAAAACGCTATGGTATTATAATCTACCGCCGCTATTATGAAGGTTATACCTTGGTGAATATCACCGACAAGATGGACACGAATGACCCCAGACGTGCAATTCAGCTACCGGCCAGTGTCATTACAGCAGGTATGCAACCAAATCCAAGAAATGACTAAATAACTTTAGGAGGAAAAAAATATGAAGAAATACATCATATACAGTTTAATCATGACATTGACCTGTGGACTGGGTGCTTGCAACAATGACGAAGACGTAGACAAAGCAAACAGCATTTTCTCCACAGAAGAAGTAGATCGTAGCCCATTCGACAAGTGGATATTAGGCAATTATACCCATCCATACAACATTGCATTAAAATATCGCATGGAAGATAACGAGAGCGACATGACACACATATTAGCACCTGCCGAATACAAAAAGTCTGTGGTACTGGCTAAAATTATCAAACATGTGTGGCTGGAAGCATACGATGAAGCAACAGGCAATCCGAACTTCTTACGCCAATATATTCCTAAGACAATCCACTTTATCGGTTCCCCCGCCTATGAAGACAATGGAACTATGGTATTAGGAACAGCTGAAGGCGGCATGAAAATTACATTATACAATGTAAATGACATCAATCCCGACCAAATAGATATTAACCTGTTAAACGACTACTATTTCCAGACAATGCACCATGAGTTCGCACATATTCTGCATCAAACTAAAAACTATGATCCGGCCTTTGACCGTATTACGGAAAATGCCTACATCGGTAGCGACTGGTATATGGTGGGAGCCGACCGCAATGCATGGCAACAAGGATTTGTCACTCCTTATGCAATGAGTGAATCACGTGAAGATTTTGTGGAGAACATCGCAGTGTATGTCACAAATACCAAAGACTACTGGAATAACATGCTGCAAAATGCCGGTGAAAACGGCCGTACACTCATAAAGCAGAAATTCGAAATAGTCTATAGTTATATGGAACAAACCTGGGGAATCAATCTGGACGAATTACGCGAGATTGTTCTACGACGCCAGGATGACATAGCAAACGGCTATGTAGACTTAAGTATTATTGAATAAAATATGAAAATTATGAAGAAATATCTATCCATATACACACTTCTGGCATTGGCCTGCATTGTTTTGCAATCTTGTCTTTTCTCCGAAGAAGAAATATTCGACGAATCATCTGCCAATAGAGCCACAGCCGATGTAATCAAATGCCAGGAGATTCTTAAAGATGTGCCGAACGGCTGGAAACTGGAATATTACATAGGAAGCAACTATTCTGCAGGTGCAATCACTTTACTAATGAAATTTGACGGGAAGCAGGTAGAAATGGCTTCGGAAACAGGCGCAGAAAGCTATAAACCGGGAACTATAATAACCTCTCTGTATCAAGTAAAATCGGAACAAAGCACAATGCTCACTTTCGACTCATACAACCCACTGATCCATATGTTTTCAGGTCCTTTAGGCCTGAACATGAACGTGGGAGGAGATTATGAGTTTATTATCATGAGCGCAACTCCCGACAAGGTTATTCTACAAGGAAAAAAATATAAAAATATAATGGAAATGACGCCTATGCCCAAAGACATACCATGGCGTATCCAGCTTGAAGATATCATTAACATCGAGAAAGATGCTTTTCTGAATACATATCGCATGGAGAAAGGGGACCAAGTACTGAACTACTTTATACGCGACAATGGCACAATGTCCACATTCTCCGTTTACAGTACCGATTATAGCAGTGCAGAAAGTTTACCATATATTTATACAGAAAAAGGGCTGAAGTTACAGTCTCCATATAATGTCAACGGAGTTGAAGTCCAGCACTTCAAATGGGATAAAAAGTCCAGGCTATTTGTTTGTACCGATGCAGATGCAACGGATATTGTATTAAAAGAGTATTATCCCGAAAATTATCCGCAATACGAAGACTATATCGGTACCTACACTGCAACGATTGACGATTATGACGAAGGGCCAACTTCGCAATCTGTAACCATCTCTCCTAAAGTCAGAGGAGAAAGTTATACACTGAAAAGTATTGGCGGATTCAACTTCACTCTTCTGTATGACAAAGCCAGTGGGAAACTGACTTTAGATTCACAAAGTATAAGTCCGGCTTCTTCATCGTCTTACTACTTTGCGTGTGCGGCAGGTGTAGAAGGATACGCTCACACAGAATTAAGTTTGCCTTCACGCTTACGCAGTGGATTAGTAAATGTTACGGTGAAAACCAATCCTTTCACTTTCTACTTCGCGGATAAAGCAAGCCAAGAAAATACGTCATTGATAATCTGGGCTTATTCATCCGATGAATATTCAACTTCGGGGCTAATGGGTTACTGGAGCTGGTATAACTCAATCTTAATGGTAAAAGAAAACGAAGGTAATTAATACAATTATGAGAAAGTTTTTTAATATATTCTTATTTGTACTTTGCACCATAGCAATAGCGGGATGCAATGATACGGAAAGCAGCGAATCCAAGTTAGAAATCAAAGCTGTAAATACTAATTTCCAAGCTACCGGCGGAAAAGGATACATACAACTTCAGTCAACAGGAAATATAACAGCAGATGTTGACGTCGATTGGTGTGTGCTGAAAGAAGTAAATCCTAATGAAGTGGTATTCGAAGTAAAAGAAAATACCGGGTACTCCGGTAGAAATGCTTTATTGACAATCAGTAACGGAGTAGAGACAGAAGCATTCAACATCAATCAATCCGGAGCTGTTTTCATCTTCGGCAAAGACGAATGGATGCTCCGTACCGACAATAAAGCAGCTACTCTGCCAATAAAACTACAAAGTTCTTTCGATTATACAATAGACATACCCGCAGAAGCTCAAGAATGGTTGTCATTTGAACAGAATGCGAAGGGAATAAATTTCAAGGTAAAAGAAAATACCTCCGGAAAAATGAGAGGAGCTATTGTCAATGTGGCAGCAAAAGACAGATCGGCTTCTTATCAGGTAATACAATATGATGTTGACGAACTTACCGGAACATGGCAAGGCATGTTTTCAGACGGGCAAATGAATTACGGTTTGAAAGATGTCACCATTGAGAAACAGGAAGACGGAACATACCTGCTTTCAAACATTCTAACCGGATTGCCTTACAAACTGAAAGCAAAAGCCATAGACAATTGCCTGGCTTTTGGGGCCGGTCAAAACCTAGGAGTCTTCGAGGACAATTTATATCTCTCATTCGAAATTCTTAGCTCTGACCTATATTATGTAAAAGATCCTTCTGTAACAATCTCATTAGGCCCCGTAATGTTAACAGACGGAACATTCGTTTTCGCTTTTTCCGGAATAAAAGAAAGTGATCCTTTCGGTTTTGTTTTCCGGGTATATGAAGATGCAAAACTACAGAAAGTTATAGACAATCTGTCCATTTTTATTAATTGTATTCTATTTAAAGAAGACATAATCCAATAACATATGAAAAAGATACTATTAACTAGCTTTATCGTGGCATTAGGATTACTTGGTGCAAGCTGTAAAGATGACAACAGCACCGCAGGCGGAGGAGGAGAAATACTTCCGGACCAACAGGTAAGCTGTGAGATATTTATGCCGACTAACGGAGAAACCGTTATAATATCAGACAAACTGATTATCAGAGGAGAAGGAACGACTAACTATGGTAAAATTATCTCCGCTGAACTTAAAGTAGGAGGAGAAGTTATTACCGACATAAGTTCGGTTCCATTCTACTATGAATACACTTTCCCCAAGGAAGCTGAACCAGGAGAGTTGAAAATTGAATTAGCAGTCAAAGGAGATCATGAAGGCAGTGCTTTGGCAACTATTACTGTCACAACAGAACTCGGTGACAGACCTGCACCACCTCAATATGGAGAAGACCTCACAGATACACGTGATGGAAATGTATACAAGACGGTACAACTTGCAGACCAGTTATGGATGGCAGAAAATTTACGCTATTTACCGGAACAGAATTTTGATATATCTTCAACAGCGCCCCAATATTATGTCATGTTCGACAGTGATATCAAAACAGACTTGGGAAAAGCTTATTTAAAAGCTTATGGAGCCTACTATAACTTACCTGCAGCACTTCAAGGTGAAACAGCATTAGGAGAAGATGAAACACGAAATATAAAAGGTGTTTGTCCTGACGGATGGCATATTCCGTCGCAAAAAGAATGGCAGACATTATCTAAATATGTTTTAGACTCCGGCATGGCCGCTATCATGAGTGATGGTCAAGTAGACGAAACAGCCATAGCAAAAGCTTTAGCTTCAACAACAATGTGGATGCTGCCAGAATATACAGAAATAGAACCTCAACCAACTTGGGTTGGCGTAGAAATGGAAAAGAATAATGCAACCTTGTTCAACGGTTTACCCATCGGATTCCGTGCATGTGCAGGTGACGAAGATTGGATGCATACCTGCTACAGTGCCGGCTGGTGGAGTTCGACAGCCGGAGTACAAATGGGACCTGAATTCGGTATCACCGTACGTTTATGGTCAGACCTCCACACATTTGTAACCAATGCAGAATTCAATCCGGGAGTAGGTCTTCCTGTCCGTTGTATCAAAGACTAACGATTATATTATTACTCACTAAATATAAATACATTTATGAAAAAATTTGGATTCTTTTTATTCGCAGTCTTAGGACTAATTGCTTGTGGTGACGACAACAACGACCCTACTCCCGAGCAACATGTAACATGCTCCATATCTGCACCTGCTGAAGGAGCTATGGTAAACATTGCAGAAAAAATGACAATCAAAGGAGAAGCTACGATTGACTCTGGTGAAATCTCAAACGTCACATTAAAAGTAGGAGGCAAAGCTATATCAGAAGTTACTGCTGTGCCTTTTAGCTATGATTATACATTTGAAGCTAACCAAGCCGAAGGAGCATTAAAAATTGAATTAACCGTCAAAGGTGATCAAGGAACAATGGCTACAAGCGAAGTTAACATCACTCTGACAAAGCCGGAACCCACTCCTGAACCTGGCGAAGGAGAAATGGTTGATTCACGTGATAACCATGTATACAAAACCGTAGAAATCGGTGAGCAGACATGGATGGCTGAAAATCTGGCTTATTTACCTAAAGTGAATAAACCTGCCGCTGCCGCTACTTGCGAAGGAGAACCTCTTTATTTCGTTTATGACTACGATGGTGAAGATGTAAATGCCGCAAAAAATACTGAAACATACAAAACATATGGAGTTCTATATAATTGGTATGCTGCAATGAACAAAGAAAATGAAGAAGGGAAGGACGCAGATGCTGTACCAAGTGGAGTACAAGGAATCTGTCCAAGTGGATGGCACCTACCTAGTAAAGCAGAGTGGAAAATATTAGAAAATTTTGTAGCTGAACAATTACCCCCTGTCGAAGGAGATGTATGGGAAGATGATTTTGGAGACAAACACTCTGATCCAAATTGCAAGAATGTTTGGTCAGCATTAGCAGGTCTTGAAGGATGGAGTGCTTCCGGAAACTCCGACATGAACCCTGACTTGGCAAATGGACCTCGTAATACTTACGGACTTACAATTATTCCTTCCGGGCAATGCTATCAAACAGGAAGCTTTGGCTGGTCAGAAAGTGGTGCTGATTTCTGGACCACAGAAATGCAAAGCCAAGGAGCAGGAAATATTACTTTTAGTAATAATAGCTATGGAATAACTTATTCTAAATATGGAATAACCCCCAAACGTGGTTTTCCTATACGCTGTATAAAAGACTAATTTAATAATATAAATCTCTCTTAAGTATACATAGAGGTGTGTCGGGATGACATGCCTCTTTTTCTGTTTATAAATAATCAAGCAATATTTCTCTATCGACTTAATACTTCACAGAAAAGCAAATCAAAAAATAAACAGACCTTGACAACAAACTAACCAAAAATTTGTTTACTTTGTATCCTATCAATGATTGAACTACTAATAAATTCCATATAATATGGCAAAAAAGAAAGAAAAGAAAGAGAAAAAGGCCGGCAAAAGAATGAGTAAGAAAGAGCTGGCAGCATTATTAATAGACTTTTTCCATGCCAAATCCAGCGAGACCTTGAGTATGAAATATATATTTTCGGAACTGCGTCTCACTACCCATCCGCAGAAAATGTTATGCGTCGATATATTACATGACCTTTTAGCTGACGATTATATTTCTGAAATAGAAAAAGGAAAATTCCGTCTCACCAATCACGGAACAGAGATGGTAGGCACTTTCCAACGGAAAAGCAATGGCAAGAATTCCTTTATTCCTGAAGGAGGAGGCGAGCCGATATTTGTAGCCGAACGCAATTCGGCACATGCCATGAACAATGACAAAGTAAAGATCACCTTCTATGCCAAACGGAAGAACAGAGAAGCCGAAGGAGAAGTGATAGAAATACTGGAACGCGCCAACGATACATTCGTCGGCACACTGGAAGTAGCTAAGTCATACGCATTTCTGGTGACAGAGAACCGTACATTAGCCAATGATATTTTCATCCCGAAAGATAAGCTGAAAGGCGGAAAGACCGGAGATAAAGCCATTGTGAAAGTAACCGAATGGCCGGACAAAGCAAAGAATCCTATCGGACAAGTAATAGATATATTAGGTCAGGCTGGCGACAATACCACAGAGATGCACGCAATTCTTGCAGAGTTCGGTCTGCCGTATGTATATCCGAAAGCAGTAGAGACAGCAGCAGATAAGATTCCTGCCGAGATTTCAGCAGAAGAGATTGCCAAACGCGAAGATTTCCGTAAGGTAACAACTTTCACCATCGACCCGAAAGATGCCAAAGACTTTGACGACGCACTTTCCATCCGCAAGCTAAAGGACGGATTGTGGGAAGTAGGTGTACACATTGCCGACGTGACACATTACGTAAAAGAAGGCAGCATCATCGACAAGGAAGCAGAAAAGCGGGCAACTTCCGTTTATCTGGTAGACCGTACCATCCCGATGCTTCCCGAACGCCTCTGTAACTTCATCTGTTCCCTGCGTCCCGATGAAGAGAAACTGGCATACTCGGTCATCTTTGAGATCAATGAAAAAGGAGATGTGAAGGATGCACGCGTGGTACATACGGTAATCAAGTCTGACCGCCGCTTTACTTACGAGGAAGCACAACAGGTGATTGAGACTAAAGAAGGTGACTTCAAGGAAGAAATCCTGATGCTAGATACCATTGCCAAGGCATTACGTCAAAAACGTTTCGTCTCCGGAGCCATCAACTTCGACCGCTACGAAGTGAAATTCGAGATAGACGCAAAAGGCAAACCCATCAGCGTTTACTTCAAAGTGTCCCAAGATGCCAATAAGTTGGTAGAGGAGTTCATGCTGCTTGCCAACCGTACCGTAGCCGAGAAGATCGGTCGCGTACCGAAAAACAAGAAAGCAAAGGTATTCCCTTATCGTATCCACGATCTTCCGGACCCGGAAAAGCTAGATAACCTGGCGCAATTCATTGCCCGATTCGGTTACAAGCTACGTACCAGCGGTACGAAGACGGATGTATCCAAGTCCATCAACCACTTACTGGATGATATTCAAGGGAAGAAAGAAGAGAACCTTATCGAAACCGTATCCATCCGTGCCATGCAGAAAGCGCGTTATTCCACGCATAACATCGGGCACTACGGATTGGCATTCGATTACTATACGCATTTCACCTCCCCCATCCGCCGGTTCCCGGATATGATGGTACACCGCCTGCTCACCAAATACCTAGCTGGCGGACGCAGTGTTTCCGAAACTAAGTACGAAGATCTCTGCGACCATTCCAGCAACATGGAGCAAATTGCAGCCAATGCCGAACGTGCTTCTGTGAAGTACAAACAGGTAGAGTTTATGACGGAACGTCTGGGACAGATATTCGACGGTGTAATCTCCGGTGTAACGGAGTGGGGGCTGTACGTAGAGTTGAACGAAAACAAATGTGAAGGTATGATACCTATCCGTGACCTCGATGATGATTACTATGAGTTCGACGAAAAGAACTACTGTCTGCGTGGACGCCGCAAGCACCGCACGTATAGTCTGGGTGATGCAATTACGATTAAAGTGGCACGCGCCAACCTGGAGAAGAAGCAACTGGACTTTGCTTTGGTAGACTAAATAATCTAAATAATGTATGAAGGTGCGGAATCCGTGCCTTCATACATTATTATTGTTTCTGCTTTACATATCCGGAAGGTGAAACCCCATACTCATTCTTGAAACATTGCCGGAAATAAGCCACGCTACTAAATCCCGTCATATAGGAAATCTCTGAAATTGTATATTCACCAGATATCAACATCTCCACACTTTTACGCATCTTTACCTTACGAATAAACTCATTGGCCGACATATCTGCCAAACCTTTAATCTTCCGATATAGGGTAGAATGACTCATACACATCTTATCTGCAATGAAAGCCACATCCATCTTCTCCATCTCTATGTTCTCCTCGATGATCTGCGTAATTTTCTGCATAAACTCATTATCCAGCCTGTTCAGTGAACTTACAGCTTGTTCCTGAGCAGGCTTTACATCGGCCAGTAATAATTGCGAAGCAATCTTCTTGCGTGTTTCCAGCAAGTTATTGATACAGCTATGCAGCAGTTTTGCACTGAATGGTTTCGTCAGATAAGCATCCGCACCCGAGGCATAGCCTTCCTCCTTGTCATGCAAAGAATCCTTGGCCGTCAGCAGGATAACCGGAATATGACTGGTACGCATATCCTCTTTTACTTTCTTACAAAGTTCCACTCCATCCATAATCGGCATCATGATGTCCGATACTATAACATTCGGAATCCGCGCTTGTGTCAATTCCCAACCTTCTTGTCCGTCTTTGGCAGTAATCACTTCATAAATATCAGCAAACGAACTTTTTATATACTCACGAATATCAGAGTTATCCTCCACCACGAGCACAATGGGACATCCGTCCAAAGCAGGATCCATTCCGCCCATATCCTCCGTTGGAATGGGCAGTTTTTTCACCTTGCTCTCCACATGAATTGCATTAGGATAAGTATTCTCCGTCAACAAACGCAAGATAAATGTGGTTCCCACTTCTGGTGTACTTTCCACCTTCAGCATACCTTCGTGCAAATCGGTAAGTCCTTTCACCAGTGCCAGACCAATACCTGAACCTGATGCCTGAAACTTACTTTTAGCCTGATAATAACGGTCGAAGATATGCGGTAATGCTTCCGGCTCGATACCATGCCCGGTATCTTTCACACTGATTTCCGTATATTTTATCTGCATTTCCTCTACCGAACGCAAGGTCAGTGTTATCTCTCCTTCCGAAGTATATTTGACGGCATTACTCAATAGATTATCCAATATGATAGTGACCATATCCGCATCATAGAACAGCTCGGCATCTTCGGTTTCAATATGAATATGGTAAGCCACCTTATTGTTGGGATTCAGCTCTTTATAACGCAGCCCGATTTCCTGTACCAGTTGTGCCAGATTTCCCCTTGCCACTGCCAGTTTCCGGTTTTGAGTCTCTGTTTTACGGAACTCCAGAATACGATTGATTAGATTCAGCAGGCGGGTAGCACTATCGTGGATGATACTGATCTTATTGGCATGCTTGGGAGACAGGGTACCGTCACTCAGCAGATCTTCCAATGGCCCCAAAATCAGTGTCAGCGGTGTACGCAACTCGTGCGTGATATTGGTATAGAAACGCAGCCTTTCATTGTTCAGTTCCAAGTCATTCTGACTTTTTCTGCGTTCCAAATCCAATGAACTTTCCAAGTCTATCTTATGCTTATAGAAATGAAGTAATCCATAGAGAGCCAGGACAAAGAGCAATACATAAACCAGTTTGGCATACCATGTGAGCCAAAACGGTGGCTGTATATGAATCACCAGCGAAGCCTCTTTCTCATCCCATTCCTGGTTGCGAATACGTGTCTTTACTTTAAAGACATACGTACCGGGAGAAATATTACGAAAAGTTACCTGATTCTCTCCTTGCGTGTTATACCAGGCTTTTTCTAACCCCTCCAGCATATAAGTAAATTCTACTTGCGGGCTTTGGGTATAGTCCAGCACATTGAAAGATATCTTGAATGTATTCTGATTATACGGTAAATTTATCTCCCCATCAGCAATAGGCATCGGCAATTCCTCGTCATGACTCTCTTTCATACGGTGATACGTACAAAAACGGGTAATGACAATAGAAGATACCTCACGGTTAGTAGGAATATCCTTGGGATTAAAATAACACGCACCATTCTGTGAACCAAAATACATGGTGCCATCAGAAGTCATGCAGGTAGATCCATTCATAAAATCACCCATAGGTACTCCGTCGTGATGGCTATAATTATAAAATACCTTCTTCGCCTCATCCAGCCGGGAGACTCCACCATTCGTACTGATCCATATTTGATGAAGCTTATCCTCAGTAATAGCACGCACCTGACTGTTTTCCAAGCCATTCCGTTCTTTAAAGACTTCGTACTTCTCCGGATTGGCCGTATCATGGAAAAGTGCCACTCCCTCACGCGTAGCAACTAATATCCTTTGTCGGGAATCCTGCATCATATGGTTGACGGCATTCGAACAGAAACCATTTTCAACTACGAAATTATATATAAGCTTATTGTTCGGATCGAATACCGAAACACCTTTGCCGAATGTTCCTATCCACAGTTTATCTTCTTTATCCCTCAAGATACCATGTATCTTTGTATCCGGCAGCTGACTTTGAATGAAACCTGCCACTTCCAGCTTTCCGTTTTCATAGATATAAAGTCCGCTCTCCGTCCCAACACAGATACTCCCGTTTTTATCTTCATAGAAACAATGAACATTCAGGGTTTCCTCGTGAGACGTTTTACCGATACGGGTCATTTTCTTGTTTTGCAGATCATACAGAAGAATACCGTTCAGATAAGTCCCCATCCACAACCGGTCCTGAGAATCTTTGTACACAACATTAATATGAGTATTGGATTGAGTCTGATAAGAACGCAATAAGAAAGTATCTATCAGCTTATTCTTCTGAAAAACAGCAAACTCACCTTCGCCCCCAACCAACACTTTATCATCTTTTGCAAATAATCCCCAAACTTGTTTACTACTCTGTTTACCGTCTCTTTCCACTGTGTAGGGCAACATATTAAAAATGGGCTGTGCATAACTTATAAAATCGACTCCTCCCCGGTAATTCCCCAGCCAGATATTCCCAAAGCTA
>OGUQ01000789.1_pt1 | contig 28899 bp, 27 predicted proteins | sample 1574701 | NCBI WGS metagenome assembly OGUQ01 (sample SAMEA2582087, study PRJEB24529) | metagenome | biome: Human gut stool | place: China | collected 2011 | reverse complement strand
GGATACACCGGGACATGAGGCGTTTACTGCAATGCGTATGAGAGGAGCAAATTCTACAGATATTGCGATTCTTGTAGTTGCAGCAGATGACGGTGTGATGCCGCAGACGATCGAGGCGATCAACCATGCCAAAGCAGCGGGAATTGAAATTATCGTAGCGATCAATAAGATCGATAAGCCAAGTGCAAATATTGAGCGTGTAAAACAGGAACTGACAGAGTATGAACTGATTCCGGAAGACTGGGGCGGAAGCACGATTTTCGTACCGGTATCCGCGCATACAAAAGAAGGAATTCAGGAGCTTCTCGAGATGGTTCTTCTGACAGCAGAAGTGATGGAGCTCAAAGCAAATCCGAACCGTGTGGCAAGAGGACTTGTGATCGAGGCAGAGCTGGATAAAGGAAAAGGTTCTGTTGCGACAGTGCTCGTACAGAAAGGTACCCTTCGTGTGGGAGATGCCATTGCAGCAGGATCCGCACACGGAAAAGTAAGAGCCATGATGGATGACAGGGGAAGACGTGTAAAAGAAGCAGGTCCGTCCCAGCCGGTAGAAATCCTCGGATTGAATGAGGTTCCGCAGGCAGGAGAAGTCTTTGTGGGATGCGAGTCAGAAAAAGAAGCAAGAAACTTTGCAGAGACATTTATTTCACAGCACAGAGTGAAGATGCTTGAAGAGACAAAATCCAAGATGTCTCTGGATGATCTGTTCAATCAGATTCAGGAAGGAAACTTAAAAGAACTCAACATCGTAGTGAAAGCAGATGTACAGGGTTCTGTGGAAGCAATCAAACAGAGTCTGATCAAATTGTCAAATGAAGAAGTTGTGATCAAGATCATTCACGGCGGAGTTGGTGCGATCAATGAATCCGACGTGATTCTGGCATCTGCTTCCAATGCGATCATCATCGGATTTAACGTGCGTCCGGATGCGACAGCGAAGGAGATTGCAGACCGTGAAGGCGTTGACTTAAGACTTTACAGAGTCATCTACAATGCGATTGAAGATGTGGAAGCGGCAATGAAAGGTATGCTGGATCCGGTATTTGAAGAGAAGGTACTGGGACACGCAGAAGTACGTCAGACATTTAAGGCATCCGGAGTGGGAACGATTGCAGGTTCTTATGTACAGGACGGTACTTTTGAACGAAATTGTTCTGTTCGTCTGACACGTGACGGCATTGTGATCTTTGACGGACCTCTGGCATCTCTGAAACGATTCAAGGATGATGTGAAAGAAGTCAGAGCCGGATACGAGTGCGGTTTCGTATTTGAAAACTATAATGATATCAAAGAAGGCGATCTTGTAGAAGCATACAAGATGGTAGAAATAGAAAGAAAATAAGGAGCAGTTATGAGGAAAAACAGTATTAAAAACACAAGAATCAATACTGAAGTCCAAAGAGAACTGAGCAACATCCTACGCGGAGGCATCAAGGACCCGAGAGTGGCGCCGATGACTTCCGTGGTAGCGGTGGAAGTAGCACCTGATCTGAAGACATGTAAGGCATACATCAGCGTGCTGGGAGATAAGAAAGCCCAGGAAGATACGATCACAGGACTTCAGAGTGCAGAAGGATATATCCGGCGTGAACTGGCAAGAACGATCAACATGCGCAATACACCGGAGATCCGGTTTATCATGGATCAGTCCATTGAATACGGTGTCAATATGACGAAAAAAATCAATGATCTGACCAAAGATTTGAAAAGTGAGGATGAATAAATAAGCATGAAAATTGTATTATCTGATATTTTGAAGGGAAAGAAGCGGATCGCGCTCTCCGGTCATGTTCGGCCGGACGGAGACTGTGTAGGATCGTCGATGGGATTGTACCTGTATCTTACAGAGCAGTTTCCGGAAATAGAAGTTGATCTGTATCTGGAAAAGATACCGGCATCCTTTTCCATAATCTCGCGTACAGAGGAAATCAGACATACACTTTCAGAAGAGACGGCATATGATCTGTTTATCTGTCTGGACTGTGGGGACGAACAGCGGCTCGGACCGTTTGCACCGTTACTTCGACAGGCTGCACATACGGTTTGTATCGATCATCATGTGAGCAATGATGCATTTGCAGAGTTAAATTACATTCGCCCGGAGGCAAGTTCTACATCAGAGCTGGTTTATACACTTCTGGAAGATGAGAAGATCAGTAAGGCATGTGCGGAAGCACTGTATATGGGAATCGCACATGATACGGGAGTATTTCAGTACTCCTGTACCTCTCCGGAGACGATGGAGGCAGCCGCACAGTTGCTTAGAAAAGGAATTGACGGCAGTGAGATTATCGAAAAAACTTATTTTGAGAAGACCTATATCCAGAATCAGATCTTAGGGAGAGCGCTTTTAGAAAGCATGCTGGTTTTAGAAAAACAGGTGGTCGTTTCTGTTGTATCCAGAAAAGAGATGGAATTTTTCGAGGCAGTTCCAAGCGATCTGGAGGGAATCGTGGCTCAGCTTCGGCAGACAAAAGGTGTGGAAGTGGCGATTTTTCTGCATGAGACGGACACCCGGGAGTATAAGGTCAGTCTGCGTTCCAAGGGCAAAGTCAATGTAAGCAGTATTGCTCAGTATTTTGGTGGAGGCGGTCATGTGCGTGCAGCAGGGGTTACAATGAAAGGTTCTGCGCACGATGTGATCAACAATCTGCTTAGACAGATTACATTGCAGCTAAAAGAGGCATAGAAGAGAAAGACAGGAATTGTTATGGTAAATGGAATTCTGAACGTATACAAAGAAAAAGGATACACATCCCATGATGTAGTGGCAAAGCTGCGTGGAATTGTGGGGCAGAAGAAGATCGGACATACAGGCACGCTGGACCCGGATGCGGAAGGCGTGCTTCCTGTTTGTCTGGGAAGAGCAACAAAGGTATGTGATATGCTCACGGAAAAGGATAAAACATACGAGGCGGTCCTGTTGCTTGGAAAAGAGACCGATACCCAGGATATTTCAGGAACTGTGCTGAGAGTGGGAGAGACAGAAGGACTCACGCAGGAGCAGGTAAAAGACTGTGTGATGAGTTTTGTGGGGGAATATGATCAGATACCGCCCATGTATTCTGCACTGAAAGTAAACGGCAAAAAGCTGTATGAGCTGGCACGGGAAGGGAAGACGATCGAGCGCAAAAGCCGCAAAGTTGAAATCAAAGAGATCCGGATCCTGGAAATGGCACTGCCGCGTGTGAGGATGGAGGTTTCCTGTTCCAAGGGAACCTATATCCGGACATTGTGTCACGATATCGGTGAAAAGCTGGGTTGCTTTGGATGTATGGAGTCGCTTCTTCGTACAAAGGTGAGCCGTTTTGAGATTGAGAGCAGTCTGAAGCTTTCAGAAATACAGAAAAAAAGAGAGGAAGGAAAGCTTTCAGAGATTATAACCCCTCTGGATGCAGTGTTTTTCCAATATCCTGCCGTGACGGTAAAAAAAGAGGGGCAGGCGCTTGCGTATAACGGAAATGAGATTCCAATCCGCTTTGTAACAGATATGGAAGAAAGAAAAAATCAGGAATGGATACGTGTATACGATCTGGAAAATCATTTTATCGGTATCTTCTGTTTTGATAAAAACAGGAAAAAACTTACTGTGGAAAAGATGTTTCTGGATCAGGAAGAAATAAGAGGATGATTATGCAGTACGTAACAGACTTAAGCAAATATCAGACAGAAAACAGGACAGCTGTCACACTCGGAAAGTTTGACGGTCTTCACCGAGGACATCAGGAACTGATCAGCCGGATTCAAAGATTTGCGGATCAGGAAAAAGCGGAAAGTGTTGTTTTTGCATTTGATATGGGGAAAGAAGCATTGATGACAGGCGAGGAAAAGAAAGCATATCTGGAAGGATGTGTGGATACGCTGATCATCTGTCCGTTTACTGAGGCAATCCGTGAGATGGAAGCAGAGGAATTTATTGAAAAGATCCTGATTGAACAACTGCATGCCGCATACATTGCAGTGGGAACAGATTTTCATTTTGGTCATCAGAAGCGAGGAGATATCTGTATGCTGAAACAGTATGCAAAGCGCTATGGATATGAGCTGGAGATTGTAGAAAAGGCAGTGTATCGAAAAAGGGAAATCAGCAGTACCTATATCAGAGAGGCGCTGAAAGTCGGCAATGTGGAACTTGCAGAAAAGCTTTTGGGATACCGATACCGTACAGAGGGCGTTGTAGAGCATGGACAAAAGCTCGGGAGAACGCTGGGATTTCCCACTTTGAATGTCGCATGGAAGCCCGAAAAAGCAGCCCCCCGGTTTGGCGTATATGCATGCAGAGTAAAAATGGATGGAACCTGGTATTGCGGAATCGGCAATCTGGGGATCAAACCGACGGTAACGGATGCAAAACGGATTTTGACAGAGGTGTATGTATTTGATTATAAGGGAGATGCATACGGAAAATATGTGGAGATTGAATTCTGTGCGTTTGAGAGACCGGAGAGCAGATTTGCATCTCTGGAGGAGTTAAAAACACAGGTGGATCGAGATATTTTATTTGGTATGGAGTATTTTCGGGCGCAGCAGTGAGGTGGTTTATGAAGAAAGGGAAGAAAAAACCAAGTTTTCGTACAAAGCTGATCTTTCTGACTTTGTCGGCCTGTATTATTTCGACATTGATTCTTGGAATCGCACAGATGGTGTTGTCCGTTTTTCATTTTTCGAGACAGGCTCGTTCTGACCTGGAATTTTATCTCGAGAATACAAGCGGGCAGTTTGATACAAGAATCAAAAATATGGAAAATATGGTGATTTCTCTGCGGCATAATAATGTGCTGAAACATTTTATCGCGGGAGAAGCGTACAATGAGCAAGAAGCAAGGGAGCAGTTTGCAAACAGTACCGATTTGTTTTCGGAAATGAATATGGTTGATTCCGCCTCTCCGTTTATCGACTGCATCTATCTGTTTAATGAAAACGGAGAATGGGTGAGCAGTCGTTTCTACCCGGAGACAGTGGAAAATATGGAGCTTCAGAATCAAATTTATAAAGAAATCAATTCCAGTTTTTTGAAAAGCAGCAATGAATACTGGTATATGACACATGATGAACGCGCGTATGTATGTATGCGTGTATACAATGAGGAGATGGAGGAGTCCGGCTGCTGCATTATTTCCCTTGGAAAAAGTGCGGTGGATACGTTGTTTTCCAAAACAAAAGAATATCCGGAAAGCAGCTGGCTGATCACAGGAGAAAAAGGACAGATTCTGTTTGCAAATGAAAAGGGAAAAGAACAGGCAAAACAGATGCTGGAAATTCAGGATTTGGGAAGCAGTGAGGAAAAGATCGGAAATCAGATGACTCTCTTTTATGGAGGGAAAACCGGGTTTGGGATTGAACTGAGGATGGCACTTCCCAAGAATCTGATCTATGCCTCGATCCGTTCCACCGTACAGCCTTTTGCAGTGATTTTTCTGATCGTGATCGGAATCACGGCGATTGTCGTATTTGCGGTATCCATGAGAATGACACGTCCGCTGAAGTTTATCGGAGAAGATATCCGGAAATTTGGAAACGGCAGACTGGATGCGCAGATGCGGGAATTTGATACAAGAGAGTTTGATGAGATCAGCACACGGTTTAATGAGATGACCGGGCAGATCAAAAATCTGATCACGGAAGTCTATGAAAAACAGCTTCTTGCTACACAGGCTCAGGTAAAATATTTGCAGTCTCAGATCAATCCGCATTTCATGTTTAACATTTTATCCATGCTCAGTATGAAAGCAGGATTGCAGGGAAACAAAGAACTGCAAAAGCTTTTGAGCGCATTTTCCAGACTGATTCAGGGAAAGATTTTCCGGAACGGAGAGATTGAAATCCCGTTATTTCAGGAGATGGAGTTGATCGAGTTTTATCTGCTTTTACAGGGAGAGCGGTTTGCAGGAAAGATTACATATGATATACTTTGCAGTGAAGAAGTGAAAAATGCCAGAATTCCGCGGCTGAGTGTGGAACCATTGGTGGAAAACGCTGTTTCACACGGTCTCGAACCGAAACCGGGAAGCGGTCATATCAGGGTGGAAGCAAAAGAAGAAAATGGGAAGCTGCGGATTCAGATCAAAGATGACGGAGTCGGATTTGATGTGGAAGAGCAGAAGAAGAACAAAGGGCAGGCGGTGGAAGATGAGAAGCATACGCACATCGGTCTTACCAATACACAGCAGATGCTTCATACGATATACGGTGAAGAAGCATCGATGAAGATTGAGAGTACACCGGGTGCGGGTACTTGTGTAACGATGTGTCTGCCGTTGGAAAAAGGGGGAAGAAAGTCATGTGGAGAGTGATGATTGCAGATGATGAACCATATATCCGGGAAGGGTTGGAAAAGCTGATTCCCTGGGAGGAGCTTGGATGCGAGCTGATCTATGTTGCGGAGAATGGTCAGGATCTGTTGGAACAGATCCGCAGCTGTCCGCCGGATATTGCGATCATTGATATAAAAATGCCGCTGATGGACGGCATGGAAGTTGCGGAATACATTTATAAAAATCATATCCGGACGTCTGTGATCTTTCTGACTGCGTATGCGGATTTTCAGTATGCACGAAAGGCAATTCAGTACCAGGTGAGTGATTATATTGTCAAAACAGCAGCTCTGGAAGAAATTCCGGCAGCCATTGCAAATATCAAACAGCGGCTGGAGAGTGAAAATATGACCTGGTATCGGATGCTCCTGGTAACACCGGTGCGTCAGGGTGAAAAGGTGAGAAAATTCTTTCTGCATGCCTTTCATTCGTTTGAATACCGCGCTCTTTCACCCGGAACGGAGGAAGAAGGACTGGTGCTTACAGTCAATGACAGTGAACGGACAGAGGAAATCTTCAGCTGTTGTGAGAAAATGAAAGCCTTTTGTAAAAACTTTCTTGGAGAGACGCCGCAGATTTTGTGCAGCCGGGCCTATCAGCAGGGAGATGATTCTTCCTTGCTCTATGAACAGACAAAGGCCTACGCCAAGGGAAGAAGTGCAGAGCAGATTTTGATCGTGCCGCAGAATGCAGAAGAGGGAGATGGGACAGATACATTGTTAAAGCGTGTTCAGACCTATATCCGGAACCATTATACAGAGCGCCTGACACTGGCGGATATTGCGGAGGCAGTCCATGTCAGCTCCAGTTATCTGAGTCGGTTTTACAAATTGAAGGCAGGAGAGAACCTGTTTGATACGATTAATTCTCTTCGTGTGGAAAAAGCCAAAGAACTGCTTTTAAGAGGAGACAAGAAAATCTATGAGATCGCAGCATTGACCGGTTTTGAGGATACGGCATATTTTTCAAAGGTGTTTAAGAAATATGCAGGATGTCCGCCAAAGGAATACGAGCAGTCCGGAGGAAGAAATCTATGAGAAAAGGAACGTGGGTTTTACTGCTTCTTATGACGGCCTGTCTGCTCGGAGGCTGCAGTAAGGAGAGCGCGGAGCAGACAGAGATTACGCTGATACATGGTTGGGGCTCCATGGAATCGGAGCATGTCAGAATGCGGCAGATTTATAAGGATTTTGAAAAAGAGCACCCGGAGATCAAGCTGAATCTGATGTCTATGACTTCATCGGATGAGGTGATCAAAAAGACAAAAAACATGCTTTCTGTTGGAGAGGTTCCGGATCTGATTTTTACAGGAGGCTACGGAAAAGATTCGGTGTACCGCTTTATGGAAGAAAAAAACAAAGCGGCAGACCTTATGCCTTATCTGGAGAAAGATCAGGAATTTGCAGACTCTGTAGCGCCGGAGATCATTTCCTACTGGCAGAAGGACGGGAAGCTGTATACCCTGTCAGATGTACTGTTGCTTGGAGGGGGATACTGGTATAACGCGGATATTTTTGAAAAAGCGGGGATTGAATCGGTACCGGAGACCTGGGATGAGTTTCTGGAGGCTTGTGAGAAGATACAGAGCTGGTCACAGAATGAAGGAAAATCGGTGATCCCGGTACAGATTACGAAAGAAAACAGTGCTTATCTGGCAGATGCCCTGCTTTTGGACACTTCCAAAGAAGCACAGGACGCAGTGGAAAATCATTCGATGATGCTAAGTGCAAAAGAACTTTTTCCGGTTTTAGAGACAATGAAGCAGATCAGACAATATGGGGACAGTACAGACAAAAATTATGGATACAGGGACGAAGGAAGTATGTTCAACAGTGGAAATACAGCCATGTATATCAATGGAGTGTGGGCAAGTAAGCTGATCGATGAAAAAATCGATGCCTGCTATGCACCGTTTCCGGGAAAGAATGGCAGCACGATCGCCAGTTCTTCCGTATGTCTGGGATATATTGTAGGCAATACCGGGAATCAAGAGACAATGGATGCCAGTGTTGAATTTTTAAAGTATATGCTCAGCGAAAAGGTACAGAAGCGGATTCTTCTGGAAACCGGACAAATGCCGTCCAGCCCAAAGATACATCTGGAAGAATATAAGGAGCAGATTCCGAGGATGTGCAATGCTGTGGAAGCAATTCGTGGAGCAGACCGTATCATTGAGGTGCCGGACAATCTCTGGACGGCAGATCAGCTGGAAAACTTTCGGAACCAGATTATGGAAGTTCTTAACGGGACTTTGGATGAAGAGCAGTTTTGTACAAATTTATATCAATAGTTGCAGCGTCATATCATGAAAATGGTATGGCGCTTTTCATAAATATGACAAAACAGAGGTAAATAAATTACAAGAAAACGGCAGAATCATAAATATATTACAAAAAATAGGAAATTGACACGGAAAAACCAGAAATAATGCAAGAAAGTGTCAATTCTATCCATAGAGTCAGGCTGATGATCATGATATTCTAAATTCAACAGGAAATCGAAGGAGGATTTAGTAATGAAAAAGAAAAGAATCATCAGCCTGATTTTGGCTACAACTATGGCGGCAACAGTAGTCGTTTCCGGATGTGGGAAATCCGGTGACTCTGAGAAAACAGATGACGGCAAAAAGAAAACAGAAGCATCTGATGACAAGGTATTGGAGTTTTATCATGGATATTATCAGGATGCAAGCGAATGGGCACCTGCACAGGTTATGCGCGATATCTATGACGAGTTTGCAAAAGAGCATGCAGATGGAGAAGTGGAATTTAAAGCAATTCCGACAGAGGATATCGACAGTGTGGTAGAAAATAAAGTGGCAGGCGGAAGCTATCCGGATATGGTGGATCTGGCAGGACGGTCTGTATCACTGGCAGCGATCAGTCAGGATTTGCTCCTTGACATGAAACCATACATAGATGAAGAAGGAATCAAAGACAACGTTGGAATCAACTATACACAGAACGACGTGGATGGAAAGATTTATACGGTTCACGATCAGCTTCTGACACTGGGATACTGGTACAATGACAAGGTGTTAAAAGACGCAGGAGCAACAACACCGGATACATGGAAGAACTGGAGCGATTTTGAAGGAGCAATGGAAAAAGTACGTTCCGCAGGCGGAGATGTGTATGCATATGGTGCCGGTCAGGGATCTACAAGATGCTTTAACGCAATCCTCGGTATGTCCGAAAATGGAAGAAAAATCGTAGGAGAGCCTCTGACAGAAGAAGCAATCGAATCCAAAGAGTTTGAAGAAGCATTCAAACAGGTGGCAAATATGGATCAGAAAAACGGATCTTCCAATGCCAGCAGCAATGCCGATGACGGTGCAAACGACTGGGCAGCAGACTTCAACAAAGGACAGTCTGCAGTGTTCTTCAACGGAGTATGGGCAGCAGGCGGATTTGAAGATACTACAAACTTTAAACCGGCAATCTTCCCGGGAAGCGTTTCCTTATCTTCTGCAAGCGGCGGAATCACAGCAGCAAATGATATGAGTGATGCAGAAAAAGAACTGGCACTGGAATTTGTAAAATATATGACAAGTGATGAAGTACAGACAAAGATCTTCAAAGAAGTAGGTGCAAACCCATGTACAACAACACTGGATCTGAATGCACTGGCAGAAGGATCTGACGAGAAAACAAAACTTCTTGCAGAGGCATGTTCTCAGGCAAATGATGCAGAATATGTGATTGCAACAATCGATTCTACATGGGGAACAGATATTGCAAATGCGATCGGTAACAAACTGATCGAATCTACCGTTTCCGGAACTGATGTAAATGCAAAATTTGAAGAATTAAAGAGTGAACTGATCGGTCTGATTGGTTAATTGTAAATCATGGAAGCTGCTCTTTGCAGGAGGTATTTAAGGAGCAGCTTCCTTCTCTATGAAATTTTCCAGAGTAGGAGGTAGCAAAATGGAAATAACCGGAAAAAAACAAAAGTTGAGAAAGAATGCGTTTATTCTCTTCTTTCTTTTACCGACTCTGGTCTGCTTTTGTGTGTTTTATTTATATCCGATCGCAACGGTGGTCATCAGTTCCTTTGCAAAATGGGACTACACGAATTTGAATGATATGCAGATGTATTCCTTTGGACATCTGTTTGACAACTATAAATATATTTTTGAGAAATATCCGTATTTCTGGGAAGGACTTAGAAATTCCTGTATCTGGGCATTGTGCGGACTTGTAGTCCAGGTTCCGATCGCGACAGGAGTGGCACTGGTAATCTCCAAGAAATGCAGAGGATGGAAGCTGGCAAGAAATATTTACGTGATACCGAATATTATTTCTTCGGCAGCAATGGGATTGATCTTCTTACAGCTGTACAATCCGAAGTATGGTATTATCAATGAAATTATCCGTGTTTTTGTGCCGAATTTCCAGGACAACGTACTGTTTATACCAAAGGTAAATATGATCGCTTTGACCTGCGCATACATCTTCTTTGCAGGAACAAACATGATCATGGTTCTGGGACAGATTTCTGCAATACCGGAAGAGGTTCGTGAGGCGGCACTTTTGGATGGAGCCAAAGGATGGACACTGGATCGTTGTATCGTTCTTCCATTGATTAAAGATACAATAAAGACAATCAGTATTCTCTCCGTATCCGCAGGATTCCTGTTGTATAATGAAGTTTATTTCCTGACGAACGGAGCAGCAGGAACAAAGAGTATCAGCTTCCTGATCCGTGAACTGGCAGTTGTCAGTCCAAGAGCACAGTACGCACGTGCAAATGCGATCGGTGCGATTCAGATCCTGGGAGGTCTGGTATTGATCCTGATCATTAATATGCTGTTTCGTGAGAGAAAACAGAAAGGAGGCAGAAGATGATGAGCAGACAGAGAAAAGGCAAAGAAAATGAAGCGGTCCATGGAGTGGGGACTTTTGGAAAGATCGTTTCGTATGTTGTGATGATTCTGGTATGTTTCATCTCCCTGTTTCCGGTTATTTGGGTGGCAATTTCCTCGTTGAAGGCAGATCCTCTGGCAGAGCCGGGATTTACTCTGCCAAGTGCACTTTGTTTTGATGGATATATCGGAGTATTCCGGGACATGCATATTATGAGATACTTCTTTAACAGTTTTAAAGTGGCAGGTATTTCTGTCGTATTAAGTATCATCATGATTTCCATGTCAGCGTATGTTGTGGCAAGAATGAACTTTAAATTTAAATCGGTGGTCAGCGTCATGTTGATGTCTACATTGTTTATTCCACCGACAGCGATGACATTCCCGGTTTATAATCTGATCAACAGTATGGGAATCAACGATACGCATGCAGGATTGATTTTAATCTATACATGCAGCGGTATCGCAGTCAGCTTTATGGTCATCAAAAACTATTTCCTGACGATACCGGTAGAGCTGGAAGAAGCAGCGCGTATTGACGGCTGCGGTTATACACAGACATTTTTCAAGATCATGCTGCCGATCGCACGTCCGGGAATCCTGACAGCAGCAATGCTGGCGTTTATGAATTACTGGAATGAATACTACTGGGCATCTATGGTACTGACAACAAAAGAACTGAAGACTGTTCCGGCGATTCTGGCACAGTTCCAGAATGCATTTTCTACGAACTACAACGGAATGTTTTCCGCAATCGTTGTAATTCTGCTTCCGCCGGTGATCTTGTTCTGCTGTTTCAGCAAGTACTTTATTGAAGCACTGTCTGGTGGGGCAGTAAAAGGCTAAAAGGAGAGAAAAAACATGAAACAAGTAACAGCCATTCTTTTGGGAGCCGGACAGAGAGGGGCAGAGGCTTATGCCTCTTATGCCCTGGATTATCCCAATGAATTGAAATTTGTAGCAGTAGCGGAACCAAGAGCGGATCGACGGGAAGAGTTTGCAAAGCTTCATGATATTGCACCTCAAAACGCTGTGGAATCGGACATGGAGCTTTTGAACCGTCCGAAAATGGCGGACTGTGTTCTGATCTGTACACAGGATCAGATGCATTATGAGGCATTGAAGCTGGCTGTGGAAAAAGGCTATCACATTTTATGTGAAAAACCGATCTCACCTGTAAAATCTGAACTGATCGAGATCGGGGAGATCGCAAAGAATTATGACAAGGTGATCAGTATTTGCCACGTGCTGCGTTATTCTCCATTTTTCAGAGAGCTGAAACGGCTTCTGGATGAAGGAGCGATCGGTCAGCTTGTTGATATCCAGCATATTGAGAGTGTGGGATACTGGCATATGGCACACAGCTTTGTACGTGGTAACTGGAGAAACAAGTCCTTAAGCAGTCCGATGATCCTGCAGAAGTGCTGTCATGATATGGACATCTTATTATGGCTCGTAGGTGCGTCCTGTACAAGACTTACAAGCTTCGGAAATCTGATGCATTTTAAAGAAGAAAATGCACCAGAAGATGCTCCGGCTCACTGTCTGGACGGATGTGTACACCGGGATGAATGTCCGTATTTTGCACCTCGATTCTATCTGGAGGATTTAGAGGAAAAAGGCGGAACATTTGCAAAAGTGGTAAGTCTTCAGACGGATAAAAAATCTCTGCTGGATGCATTGAAAGACGGACCATATGGAAGGTGTGTTTACCACTGTGACAACGATGTGGTAGATCATCAGGTAGTAAATCTGGAGTTTGACAATGGTGTGACAGCAAGTATGACAATGTGTGCGTTTACCAATAAATGCGAGCGGATCATCAATCTGATGGGAACAAAAGGACAGATTCGCGGAAACATGGAAGAAAATGAAATCATTGTGGAAGATTTTGCGTCTGGAAATACAACAAAGATCAAGGTAAAAGTACCAAAAGGTGGACACAGCGGAAGCGATGTCTCCATGATGAAAGACTTTGTGGAACTGGTGGCAGGAGGCGGAACTGCAAAAAGCGTAAGCGCCGCATCAGAATCCATCGAGAGTCATTTGATGGCACTGGCGGCAGAAGACAGCCGGGAACACAACGGTGTTGTTTATGAAATGAAAGGATATGGAAAATAGTAATGAATCAGGAAATATGGAATCGGACCGAATGGTTCCGGAAAGAAAGATTCGGAATGTTTATCCACTGGGGACTGTATGCCATTCCGGCGCTGGGCGAGTGGGTAATGTCCGAAAAACGAATGACAGTAGAAGAATATGAGAAATATTTCGAGCAGTTTGATCCAACGGATTACAATCCGAGAGAATGGGCAAGACTGGCAAAAAAAGCAGGTATGAAATATGCGGTGCTGACTGCAAAGCATCACGATGGATTTTGTTTGTTTGATTCTGCACTGACAGATTATAAAGCGACAAATACAAAGGCCGGACGGGATCTGGTTCGGGAATTTCTGGATGCATTCCGTGCGGAAGGATTAAAAGTAGGGCTTTACTTTACACTGATTGACTGGCATCATCCGGACTATCCGAAATACAATGATATGCACCATCCAATGCGCGGAAATGAGGCGTATAAAGATGAAAATATCAATTTTGACCGGTATCTGGAATATATGCATGGCCAGGTGGAAGAACTGGTGACCAATTACGGAAAGCTGGATATTCTCTGGTTTGATTTCTCTTATGACAACATGTGTGAAGATACATGGAAAGCAGAAGAGTTGATCCGTATGGTCAGAAAACATCAGCCGGATGTTATTATTGACAATCGTCTGGAAGGTTCCGGAGAGAAGAACGGAAGTATCGTAACAGATCATCCGAATATTTACAGCGGAGATTTCGCAAGTCCGGAAATGATCATTCCGCCGGGAGGAATGAAAGATCTGAACGGAAAACCGATCCCGTGGGAGCTTTGTGCAACGATGAACAACCACTGGGGATACTGTTATTATGATCATACTTACAAAACATCACAGACCATTATCCGCAAACTGGTTGAATGTGTCAGCAAAGGCGGAAACTTTATCCTGAACGTAGGACCGGATGCAAAAGGAAGAATTCCGAAAGAAAGCCAGGAAATTCTGACGCAGGTAGGAGAATGGATGGAGCAAAACGGAGAAAGTCTTTATGAATGTGGAATTTCCGAGTATGACAAGCCGGAATGGGGACGTTATACACAAAAAGGAAACACGGTATATGCCCATATTTATGAAACGCCTCTGGGAGCACTCCCATTGTATGGAATCAGCCCGCAGGAGGTAGGAACAATCACCTTCCTTTCCAGCGGAGCGCAGGTGCAGAGGGGTGAGGCATGGAATACAGCTATGTATTCAGATACACCGTTTGTGGCGCTGGGTGAAAATCCGGTATTCAGTTATCCGCTGCCGGATGAAATCGATACTGTTTTGAAAATCGAGTTGAAAAAATAGGACTTTACATCCGAAAATCCCTGTGGTATACTACCTTAGGATTCAGCCGGTGTTCGGTAATCGGACAACTCCGACCGTTACTTAATACCAGGCGGTTTATTATTAAGTTTAAAGGAGGATCATACGATGATCGCAAAAGAAAAGAAACAGGCTATTATTGCAGAATTTGGAAGAAGTGAAGGAGATACAGGATCTCCGGAAGTACAGGTAGCGATCCTGACAGCAAGAATCAACGAGCTGACAGATCACTTCAAAGCAAATCCAAAAGACCACCACTCAAGAAGAGGACTTCTGAAAATGGTAGGACAGAGACGTGGACTGCTTGCATACCTGAAAAAAGTAGATATCGAAAGATACCGTGCTTTGATCGAAAAACTTGGATTAAGAAAATAATTCATGGAAGAGGGACTTCTGCCTGTGTCGGTTTATCCGGCAGGCAGAGGTCTTTTTATTTCTTGCGATTCATACATATCTATGGTATAATAATCTAGATTGCGGACAAGTATGTATACCCGAGACCACTGAAAAGTATATCGAAAGCTTCCGGTGTTTTTTTCAGTAGTTTCGGAGACACTTGTTCCGGGAAATGTTTCAAACAAAAAGGAGAATATTATGTATAAGAAATTTGAGATGGAACTTGCCGGCAGAACTCTGCGCGTGGATGTTGACAGAGTGGCAAAGCAGGCAAATGGTGCGGTTTTGATGCACTACGGAGATACTACAGTTCTCTGTACTGCGACAGCATCTGAGAAGCCAAGAGACGGGATTGACTTTTTCCCGCTGAGTGTAGAGTACAATGAGAGACTTTATGCAGTCGGAAAGATTCCGGGAGGATTCAACAAAAGAGAAGGAAAGGCTTCTGAGAATGCAATTTTAACATGTCGTGTCATTGACAGACCGATGCGTCCTCTGTTCCCGAAGGATTACAGAAATGACGTGACATTGGAGAATCTGGTTATGTCTGTTGATCAGGACTGCAGTCCGGAACTGACAGCAATGCTTGGTGCGGCGATTGCCACAAGTATTTCAGATATTCCGTTTGACGGACCGATCTCTACGACTCAGGTTGGTCTGGTTGACGGAGAATTTGTATTCAACCCGACAGCAGCACAGAAAGAAGTATCGGATCTGGCGCTGACAGTTGCATCTACAAAAGAGAAAGTAATCATGATCGAAGCCGGAGCAAATGAAGTTCCGGAGGCTCAGATGATCGAGGCTATTTTTGCGGCACATGAACTGAACCAGAAAGTCATCGCATTTATTGAGACGATCGTGGCAGAATGCGGAAAAGCAAAACATGAATATACAAGCTGCGCGGTTCCGGAAGAACTGTTTGAGGCGATTAAAGAGATCGTTCCACCGGCAGAGATGGAAGAAGCAGTCTTTACAGATGACAAACAGACAAGAGAAGAAAATATCCGTGTCATTACAGAAAAACTGGAAGAGGCATTTGCAGAGAACGAAGAATGGCTGGCAGTGTTAGGGGAAGCAGTTTATCAGTATCAGAAGAAGACTGTCAGAAAGATGATCTTAAAAGATCACAAACGTCCGGACGGACGTGCGATCGATCAGATTCGTCCGCTGGCAGCAGAGACAGACCTGATCCCGAGAGTTCATGGATCTGCGATGTTTACAAGAGGACAGACTCAGATTTGTACAGTGACAACACTGGCACCTCTTTCAGAAGCACAGAGAATCGACGGACTGGATGAGACAGAGACTTCCAAGAGATATATGCACCACTACAATTTCCCGTCTTATTCTGTTGGAGAGACAAAACCATCCAGAGGACCGGGACGTCGTGAGATTGGTCACGGTGCACTGGCAGAGAGAGCACTCCTTCCGGTACTTCCAAGCGAGGCAGAGTTCCCGTATGCGATTCGTACGGTATCTGAGACATTTGAATCGAATGGTTCTACTTCTCAGGCAAGCGTATGTGCGTCCAGTATGTCACTGATGACAGCAGGTGTGCCGATCAAGGCAGCTGTTGCCGGAATTTCAGCAGGTCTGGTGACAGGAGAGACAGACGATGATTATCTGGTTCTTACAGATATCCAGGGACTGGAAGATTTCTTCGGAGATATGGCCTTTAAAGTGGCTGGTACACACAAGGGTACATTAAGATCCACGGACTGACAAGACCGATCATTGAAGAAGCAATCGCAGCGACAAAGAAAGCAAGAACTTACATTCTGGATGAAGTGATGAATAAAGCAATTGCAGAACCTAGAAAAGAAGTGGGAACTTATGCACCGAAGATTATTCAGATGCAGATCGACCCACAGAAGATCGGCGATGTTGTCGGACAGAGAGGAAAGACGATCAATGCGATCATCGAGCAGACTGGAGTGAAGATCGATATCACAGACGATGGAGCAGTTTCTATCTGCGGTACAGAAAAAGAAGCGATGGAAAAAGCAGCGAAGCTGATCGCAACGATCGTAACAGATTTTGAAGCAGGACAGCTTTTTGAAGGAAAGGTAATCAGCATCAAAGAATTCGGAGCATTTCTTGAGTTTGCACCTGGAAAAGAAGGAATGGTTCATATTTCCAAGATCTCCAAAGAGAGAGTCAACAAGGTAGAAGATGTTCTGAACATTGGAGATGTTGTGAAGGTTGTATGCCTTGGAAAAGATAAAATGGGAAGATTCAGCTTCAGCATGAAAGATGTTGCAGAAGACTAATTTGAACTGAAGAGAAAATAGAAAATCAGGATTACCATTTAAGTGGATAATCCTGATTTTCTATTTTGCATTTACGACAATGCTCTGGTCTCCCTGCATTATTTTATTAAGTATTCGTTTCATTTCTTCGCCGTTATCTCCTGACAAATCAATGCTTGAAAAAGGCAGAGTCAGTCTTTTATTGTTGTAATAAGTAATCCATATTGTATTATTTCTGGTTCCTGGAAATACATAGCGCAAATCCTTTATATACTTTTTGGCATAGAGGTTTCCGTTTATAACGAACCAATTTTTACTGACAAACATTCGTGTTGAACTTTGCACAATGATAGGGCGTTTTGATATATTTCCATATTTTATATGCGGTCAACAAAGTAAAACAAAGAAAGAATAATTCGATCCATAGAACTTCTTGATGTTTTTCAATCCACACTATTCTAAATCCCCGTACAGACTGATAAGCACAAAATCCCCATATAAAGGCTAGCAATAACTTTTTAAGTGGGTAAAGACGAAACCATTCAATCATTTTTAGCGGTCCATTTGATGGATGGTAATCTTTATTTATGAGTTTATTCGTAAGGCATTTCTGTACAATGGATGGTAAATTGACCCACAGGATAATTGCTAAAAATAGAAGCCAAATAACCATTCTGCTCCCCTTCCTTTCTCTGATCTGTCGTTTTCTTGATACCTTTATTATATCAGTTCCATGGATCCGCCACAATAAAAATGAAAGGTCTCTGTTCCGGCAGAAGTCGAGTTAAAGGACGGAGAATTTGTGAATTATATCGCATGCGATACAATTGAATATGCAAAAATGCATAATAATAGAGCAGTGAAGAAAACATTAACCATACCAGAGTGGTTGAATGAGGCGGCTACGAGAGCCGGGGTAAATTATTCTCAGGTTCTTCAAGAAGCACTGATGAGAAAATTAAATATAAGCAGATAATCATTGGAGAGCTTGGAAACAGGCTCTCTAATCTTTAAGATTTCTTAAAGATTCTTAAAGATACAGTAAAGACTATTGAGTAAGAAACAGAAAACGACTATACTAAACACTGTCAAATGTTGGAGAAGAAGGAGCAGGCAAGATGAGATACAGACAGAACAATGTAAGGAAGAAACTGATTCCGGCGTACGGGATTGTGCCGCTTTTACTGGCATTGTTATGGAACTCACTGGCATATAATGGTGCCAGATGGATTGCATCCGGGCGATATCATTACAATATTGAGACTGTGTTGGATGAGAGGATCCCTTTCATACCCTGGACATTGGTAATCTATTTTGGATGTTATCTGTTTTGGGGAATCAATTACATTTTGATTGCGGGACAGGAAAAAGAGAGTGTATATCGCTTTTTTACAGCAGATGCAATATCCCGGATTGTCTGTTTCTGTTTTTTTGTCTTGTTTCCGACGACCAATACCAGACCGGAGATTGTGGCAGACGGATTCTGGAATCAGGCCGTGATCTGGCTTTATTCCATTGATGCCGCGGACAATTTGTTTCCTTCCATTCATTGCCTGGTAAGCTGGTTTTGTTTTCTGGGAATTCGTGGGCGGCAGGAGATTCCGAAATGGTATCAATACCTGTCCTGTGTGATTGCAGTTTGCGTGTTTTTATCCACTTTGATGACAAAACAGCATGTTGTCTGGGATGTGGCAGGTGGTGTTATCCTGGCGCAGATCTGTTTTACGGTTTCCGGGAAAACACAGTGGTATCGGATATATCAAAGATTTTGTGAAAGGATACAAAGCTGTATTTTTCATTTGACAGGAGGAGCACGACATGAGAGATAAGAAAAAAGCAGTTTTTAATATTTTATTTTTATTACTTGTATTTGGTCTGACTGTATATGGTGTTTTTCGAGGAGAAGACCTTGAGAGTATGATGCACTCCATTCGACAGGCACAGTGGCAATGGCTGGTGCCGGGAGTGGCTCTGGTATTATTCTTTATATGGTCAGAATCAATTATTATCTGGTATATGATGAAATCGTATGGAACCCGGTTGAAGAAACGGTCTTGTTTTCTGTTTTCTTCCGTTGGTTTTTTCTTTAGTTGCATTACACCGTCGGCAAGCGGTGGACAGCCGATGCAGATATACTATATGAAGAAAGAAAAGATACCGATTCCAGTATCGACGGTAGTATTGATGATTGTGACGATTACATATAAGCTGGTCCTGGTTGTGATCGGAATCGGGATTCTCATATTTGGTCAGGGATTTCTGCACAGATATCTGGAAGGCATTCTGCCGGTCTATTATCTGGGATTGGGATTGAATGTGTTTTGTGTGGTATTTATGACAGTTCTTGTATTTCATCCGGTGCTGACAAAGGAAATCCTGAAAAAAGGCGTCCATTTGCTGGAAAAGCTGCGCCTGATGAAACACAAAGAAGAACGGCTGGAAAAGCTGGATGCATCTATGGATACTTACCGGGGAACGGCAGTATATTTAAAAGAGCATATGGGCGTGATCGTGGTTGTATTCGGAATTACATTTGTTCAGAGAATGGCCTTGTTTGCAGCTACCTGGTTTGTGTATCGGGCGTTTGGACTGTCAGGAACTTCATTCTTTGATATTCTGTTTCTTCAGGCAGTGATAGCAGTTGCGGTAGATATGCTGCCGCTTCCCGGTGGTATGGGGATCAGTGAAACATTATTTTTGAATATTTTTCGCCCGGTGTTCGGATCTTTGCTGCTTCCGGGTATGGTTTTAAGCCGGGGACTGGGATATTATGCAGAATTACTGATCAGTGCTGCATTTACAGTGGTGGCGCAGCTTACGATAGGAAATGAAAAAGTAAGAGAACAAAAGAAGTGTATAAAGGAGCGTGTTGAGGGATGATAGGATTTTATGATTATACGGTGGTGCTGACTTATATTAGTTTTACTTCATCAATAATCGGCATTTTTTGTGCTGTTACAGGACATCCAAAGTGGGCTGTGTTCTGTCTGGCGCTTTCCGGATTATGCGATATGTTTGATGGAAAGATTGCGCGAACGAAGAAAAACAGAACAGAGGATGAGAAGCAGTTCGGAATTCAGATTGATTCTCTGTGTGATGTGGTCTGTTTTGGAGTGTTTCCGATTGTATTATGCTATGAGTTGGGCATGCGCCGTATTTACAGTATGGCAATTTTAGTACTGTATGGGCTTGCCGGAGTAATCCGCCTTGGATATTTTAATGTCATGGAGACCAAACGGCAGCAGGAGACCAGCGAAAATCGAAAATACTATCAGGGACTTCCAATCACATCCATGTCAGTCGTACTGCCGCTGCTCTTTGTAGTATCGCTGATACTTCCGGGATATCACTGGTTTCTGTATGCACTGCATATTACAGTGGCAGTGGTCGGTATCTTGTTTGTGGCAGATTTTAAGTTCCGCAAACCAACGAATAAAGAACTGGCAGTTCTTGTCGGAATCGTAGGAGTCGCAGTCCTGTTCATCCTGTTCTATAACGGAGGATGGTGGGAGTTCTGCAGAGCGCGGTTTTTCCGGCATATGTAGTTTTCAAAGGATGAGATCAATAAGGAGGTAAAAAGGATGAAGCTGGCAGACAGAAGAGGAAACATAGAAGAATGCAGTTCAGGACAGGATCGGCTGCTGGAATGGATTTACACGCATGAAACAGGAAGGTTTCTTATGAAGGGACTGATCAATCCACATATCTCTGAAATCGGAGCTGCGTTTTTGGATTCTCGGGCCTCCAGAGTGCTAATTGCGTGGTTTATCCGGAAGAACAAGATTCCGATGTATCAGTATGAGCAGAAAAAGTACCGCTCTTTCAATGAATTTTTTAAACGAAAAGCACTTCCGGGAGCACGAAGAATCATTCGGGAGCCAGAGAGGCTGATCAGTCCTTGTGACGGAAGACTCAGTGTCTATAAAATTGAAGAAAATTCCCGGTTTCAAATCAAACATACAAGCTACAGTACAGAGAGTCTTTTGAAAAATGAAGGGCTTGCAAAACGCTATGCAGGCGGGTATGCATGGGTGTTCCGGCTTTGTGTGGAAGATTATCATCGTTACATTTATGTGGATGATGGAGTAAAATCGGAAAACGTGAAAATACCGGGAGTATTGCATACGGTCAATCCGGTGGCGAATGACAGTTTCCCAATCTATAAAGAGAATGCAAGAGAGTTTTCGCTGCTCTGCTCAGAAAATTTTGGGACGGTTTTAATGATGGAAGTAGGGGCAATGATGGTGGGAAAAATTGAAAATCGCCATCAGGCGGCAAGAGTGCGAAGAGGTCAGGAAAAAGGAAATTTTGCATTTGGAGGTTCTACGATCATTCTGCTCACACAAAAAGGAAAGGCAATGCCGGATCCGGATATCTGGGAGAATTCTCTGAATGGGATTGAAACAAAAGTAAGGCTGGGAGAAAGCGTCGGGAGAGGAAAGAAACGATAAAAAAGAGCTGAGATTTATCATCGGAAATTGAATGATAAAATCTCAGCTTTTCTATTTTATAAATTCAATGCAGTCTGATATCCTTCTGTTACAGCATCTTTGATATTTCCAGGTTTTTTGCAGTCGCCCAGTACATGACAGGTAATTCCTGCAGAGGTCAGCTGTTCCTCTAAAGTGTTAGACGGACGGTATCCCATTGCAAGAACGAGTGTATCGGCATCTGTAATCTCGTGAGTCTTTCCATCTTTTGTATATTTGATCACGGTATGATTGACCTCTTCCACTTTTGCATCGCAGAGAATCTGGATTCCTTTTTCCATCATTCTCTGGACAAGCAGACTTCTTCCCGGACCACTTTCTGCTTCCATGATCTCATGTGCCATTTCAATCAGAGTAATCTCCCGGTTTCTAGGGAAACGGTCATTCAGAACCGGAGCCAGATAATCTGCGGTTTCACATCCGACAGAGCCTCCGCCGATGACTACAATCTTGCGTCCCGGGAACTTCCTTCCATAGAGGACGTCGTCCGCAGTCATCCAGTCTTTAAATTGTGTCATAAACTGAGGAACAACCGGAGTCGCACCTGCACAGAGTATGACCTCATAATCTGGATAGTCCTTCTGGATTGTTTCCAGTGTAACCTCCGTATTTAAAAGAACCTTTACGCCGGCCTGTTCCAGTTTGTGTGCCTGATATTTGATCAGCTGTGTCAGATCCTGTTTTGCAATCGGAACGGCAGCGATCCGAACGGTTCCGCCAAGGGAATCCTGACGGTCTGCAAGTACAACATGATGTCCGCGTTTTGCAGCAACGTAAGCAGCTTCCATTCCGGCAGGACCTCCACCGATAACAAGGACATTTTTTGTCTCTTTTGCAGGGGTGATGGTGTCTTCATTTTCCGGTTCCAGAGAAGGATTGACAGTACATGCAACCCGTTTTCCGAACATAATGCCGTTTAAGCAGCGCAGACAGCCGATACATGGACGGATATCTTCCTCGTGTCCGGCCTGAGCCTTGTTGCAGAATTCAGGTTCACAGAGATTTGCGCGGCCGATCATGCAGATATCTGCCTTATCATTTTCCAGAAGTTCTTCTGCCAGCCATGGTTCTGTGATGCGTCCCACAGTTGCCACCGGGATCGAAACATGTTTTTTGATCTCTGCGGAGAGCGCGCTGTGAGATCCCATTTTTGTTCCGGGTGCAGGAATGGAGCTTCCTCTTTTGATCGTTGTTCCGCCGGAAACATGAAGCATATCCACACCGGCTTTTTCGAGCTGTTTGGAAACATAGATGGCATCATTTAAATTCAGACCCCCGTCTGAATATTCATCTCCGGAAATACGTACATCGATGATGAAATCTTTTCCACATATTTTTCTGACTTCGGCAATGACTTCAAGAGTCAGTTTTAAGCGTCCATTGATATCTCCACCATAGGCATCTGTCCGTTTGTTGTAGAGCGGGGAAAGGAATCCGCCAAGGAGTCCATGTGCATGAGCGGCGTGAATTTCCACTCCGTCAGCGCCTGCTTTTTTTACACGCAGAGCAGCCTCGCCGAACTGCCGGATAATGACCTGCAGTTCTTCAACAGTGACCGGTCTTGGCGCTTCCTTGGCATAGTAAGGACCTACAAAAGACGGAGCGATCAGCCGCGGAGTACCAGGAATCGGGAATGCCATGTAAGCAGGATGAAAAAGCTGCGGCAAAATCTTTGCGCCGTACTTGTGGACGGCAGCAGTCAGCTTTTCCCATCCCGGGATATAGCTGTCGTCACAGATGGACATATCTCCCGGAAGATATACATAAGTAGGCTCTACAGTTGTTACTTCTGTTACAATCAGTCCGACACCGCCTTTCGCGCGGGCAGCGTAGTGCTCCACCAAAGCATCTGTTACGTATCCTTTGTCAGCCAGATTTGTAGAGATCGGCGGCATAAATACGCGGTTTTTTACAGTAGTTTCTCCGATTTTGATCGGGGAGAAGAGTTTTGGATATGTATTCATAATTTGATTTCCTCCTGTACAATTCTACATTTATTTTAATATGCAGAGACAGAAATATCCTCTCTTTCCCAACACAATACAGGGCAAAATTTGTCGTGTTTTTTGCAAAAATAGATTTTCCTGTAAAAAACATAGCAAAAAATGCCTGAAAATAGAAAGGAAACAGTTATGTTCCTGTGCAGGAAGGCCGTATCGTCAGAACAATATCGTCCTCTTTCTGAGAGAGAAGCAGTTCTTTTTGACGGGCATCAGAAAGTGTACAAAGGAGTGTATCGCCATCTGACACGATTTGAATCCCCTCTGCGTGAAAGAGAAGACGGTTTGTATCATCCAGATGAAAGACCTTTGTAAGCAGTTCTTTTTGTTTCTGTGTGAATTCCATCGGACGTGTTTCCTGCTCCGGAAGAGGAAGCAGATTTTTTACGAAACGCTTCCGATAGGTGCTCGGTGTAATGCCGTAGAGTTCCTTGAAAATCTGAGAGTAGGCCTTGGAGTTTGGCATCCCGCATTTTCCGGAAATCTCTTCAATCGAAGCTTTCCCTTCCAGAAGGTCCTCCAGAGATTCCCGGACTCGCACATAGGACAGATATTTGACAAAGGAAAGTCCGGTATAGCGGGTGAACAGTCTGGAGGTATAGCTGGTGCTGAAAGAAAGCGTTTTTGCAATGTCTGTAAGGTGAATATCCTCTTGATAATGGCGGTCGATAAACTGGATTGCCCGCACGTAGTTCTCGTGGTGAGTGGAGTCCACAGGAAGCTGTTCAAAAGGTGTGTTGCGCTGCTTTTTTGCAATGCAGAGGATCTTCATCATAATCTCATTGAGGGCAAACAGATCAGTTCCATCTGCGGAATCTCCATTGAAAAGAACCATAAGAAGCCGACGGATTTCTTCTTTCAGGGAGCGTAAAAGAGCGGCATTGCTTACCGGAGTACACAAAATTGTATGGAACAGATTTTTACAGGAACCGAGCATATTTTCCGGAATCCGCTCAAAATCAATGTGAATGGTCAGAATCACGCTTTCAGGCTGCAGTTTTTTCAGTATATGGATCTCGTCCGGTGCAATCACAGCCAGTTCCTGCTCTGTCAGGGAGTGGGAGATGTGTTCTGTGATCACCTCATAACTGCCCTTTAGAACATAGGAAAGCTCCAGGCTGGTCTGTCTGGAAAATACTTTGCGGTCAAAGCTGTTGATGCTAAGACTTAAGGGATGATTGAATTTCTGTCCGGAAAAGTCATAATAATAGTTCATGTTTTGCATAGGATCACCTCGTTATCGTCAGTCTGCCGGGAAGGCATATAGTGTCAGTATAATATAAAACAAAGCGAAATAGGTGATTTTGATCATATTTTTTTGTTTTTAAGTGTTACTGTTTACATTAGATGTGGGTATTCTGAGTACATACGTGAATCAGGTAATTAAGCAGATTAGAAAAAATAAGATACGTAATATTACAGAAAAATATTGATATACGTAAAAAATACGTGATATAATATAACCATGATAAGGAAAGGAGATACAAAAGATGCCAATGACACCGAGAGAGATGATTAAATATCTCAAGAAAAACGGGTTTGAGGAAATCAGACAAAATGGTTCTCATATTACAATGAAGAACCGGTCTACTGGAAGAACGGTAATCGTTCCTTATCACTTCAAGGCTATGAAAAAGGGTTTGGAGCAAGCAATATTAAAGCAGGCAGGGTTAAAATAAAATCCTGCCTGAAAAATAAATGGAGGTATTACGTATGGAAAAATTATTCTATCCGGCACTTTTTCATAAGTCGGAAGAAGGCGGCTTTTGGATTTCGTTTCCAGATTTTCCGGAATGTTTTACTGAAGGAGATGACATGAAACAGGCTTACGAAATGACAGTAGAAGCGTTGGGTCTTGCTTTAGTGAACAGGAAGGAAGAGAAAGAAGAAATTCCGGATCCTTCCGATTTGGATAAAATTCAAAATGAAGATGGAACGATTTTGAATTTACAATCTGCTCCACAAGCGGGGCTTTTATCGTCCGCAGGTATCATTATATCTACATTTTCCCATAAAATCAAACATAATTTTCCCCACTTTTCCTACATTTTTCGACTGATTTACATAAAAATACAACATATGGTGCGTCCTCTTTTTTCACCCCCATATGTTGTAAATTTTGAATTATATTTTTATGCTGACATGCCCATGAAAATGGGCAGAAGCTCGGCCTGGCGCGCCTGCATGGCGGCATCCATTTCAGCCTGAACCTTCTGGGCGCTCTTGGAAAGGGCTTCTCCCTTTTCATTAATCTTCGCCATCTTTTCCGCAGCTGCGTCTGCAGTAGCCTTATCTTTCACCGTACTGAGCGTGGCGGACATTTCCTTCATCAGCGCCAGCATCTGATCAGCGGCTTCCTTCGCTTCCTTGGAAACTTCAGCGGCCGGCGCAGCGGGCGCGGCAGGGGTTTCAGCGGCCGGCGCGGGTGCCGGAGCCGGGGCATCCTGGGCGGAAGCCATACCTGCAAATGCCAGGGCACATGCCGAACTAATTGTTACAATGCTCTTCATAACGTTTCCGTTGTACAGGTTCGCCATGCATGCGTCAATGAATCATTGTGTAACGGCTTCCCGTGATGCCGCAGAAAGAAGAATTTGCATTTTTCCCCCCATGAAGGATTTTTTCAGTTGCATCTTTTTAGAATTATTATAAATCTACTCCCGATGACTAAAACCATAGAAAACCTGAAAGCTGCCATTACGGGCGAAAGCACCGCCTCCGCCACTTACGCGGCCTATGCCGTCAAAGCCGCCCAGGAAGGGCAGCCTCTCATTCAGAAATTGTTTGAAGCCGCCTCCAAGGCGGAATCCGTCCATGCCGCCAACCACAACAAGGTTCTGGAAAAGCTGGGGGCAACAATGGAGCCCATTGATATCCAAATCCATGTAGGAACCACCGCGGAAAACCTGAAAGCCGCCATTGCCGGGGAAACCCATGAATTTGAAAGCATGTATCCGGAATTCATCGCTGTGGCGGAAGAAGAAGGGCAGAAAGCCGCCGTCCGCTCCTTCACGTGGGCCACGGAAGCGGAAAAAGAACATGCCGATTTTTATTCTGTCGCTCTCAAAGCCCTGGAAAACGGAGACACCAGTTCCCTGCCCAGGCAATACTGGATATGCCTGGTTTGCGGAGATACTTTCAGATCTCTGGAAGGCGTGGATGCGTGCCCCCTCTGCGGAACCAAAGCTGAAAAATTCCTCGTCATCGGATAAACTCCGTTTGAGCACCGGAGGCCATCCACGGCACCTAAAAACCGCCCGGAACATCCCGGGCGGTTTTCTTTTCCCAGAGCAGTCCATGGAAGAAAACCCTTCCCTTTTTGCGGAGGCGGCCACTCCGCGAAAAGCTTCTCCTACATTCTGCTTGCGATTTATTCTGAAACTCTTATAATTTCTTCCGCCTTTTTAAGCAGGAAGAATTTTTTATCCTTTCTTTGCGATGATTCCTCCCCATGCATCCGTCGGTTCCGCAGAACGGTATCCGTCCACATGCGGCCCGTTGACCGTTATCTGCCAGGCTCTGCGTTCCGCGTTCATTCCCCGCCGCATGCGATGCCTGTGGGCAGCCGGACTTGCGGCGGCTCTGGCGGCCAATCCCTATGTGCTCAACGACGGCCAAAGCCTGTTGATGAGCTGCCTGGGCATCGCCTGCTCCGCGTCCCTGCTCTGCGGCACCATTCTTTTCTGCCTGAAATACCGTTTCACCGCCTATGTCCTTCTTCCGGTCATTATCCTGTTTAATGCGGGCCTGTACATGATGCAGATGCGGTACGGATTGACCCTGAACCTTTCCGTGCTTTCCAGCATGGCGGAGACCAATTTCCGGGAAGTCTGCGCTTTTTGTACCCCAGCTTCCATTGCAGGAACCCTGCTTCTGACCGGGTTTATCTACCTGGCCATCCACTGGAGCCGCCGTTCCCTGCGCCAAAAAGCCACATGGGGCGCACTGACATGCATCTGGGGCTTGTACGGGGCTTTCCTGCTGCTGAGCATTCCGGCAGCCTCCTACAGCTCGGAACCCCTTTATCTTTACTATACGTCCGACAAGGCAAAAGGCTGGCCTCTCGTGGATTTCACAATGACGTACAAACTGGCGGACGAATACGTCACCCAGGATGCTGGGCGCTTCAACACATTGCGGAATCTGCCGTCCTGCGCGGAACCCCTTTCCCGATGCGAAGCCCCAGATGACCTGGCTGTGGTTTTCCACATGGGGGAAAGCGTCCGGGCGGACCATCTTCCCCTGAACGGGTATCACCGGAATACGATGCCCCGGCTTTCCAGAGAATCCAACATCGTCTCTTTCCCCCACGCCACCTCCTTCGGCATCGTGACCAGAATTTCCGCCATCGGCATGTTTACGGATGCGGAATTGTGCCGCCGCACCCCCGGTCACTCCTCCTTCATTGACCTGTTCAACAAACACGGGTTCCGCACCGTCCGTATCATGGACCTGAGCGGAGATTCCATTCATGATTATTCCCTGGGCATCCTGACACGGAACTGCCGTGAACGGGAACAGACCCCGCTCCAGCACCAGACGCCCGGAATGATGCAGGAACGGACCTCCCTGGTCATGGAGGAATCCCTGAAGCGCCACGGCAGCGACAGGCAGCTCTATATCATTTACAATAACGGGAGCCATATGGCGTTCAGCTATCCCGCGCAGGCGGAACGTTTTACCCCGGCATCCTGCAATATGGACGACCCCAAGGCCCGTCTGGAAGAAACCGTCAATGCCTATGATAACTCCATCGTGGACCTGGATGCCTCCATTCACCGCATGATTGCACTGTTGAAGAACAGGCCCGCCATTTATTTTTACTGTTCCGACCACGGCGTAGCGCTGGGAGAGGAAGGGAAAATGTTCCAGGGCCATATTCTGCCGCCCGTTTACCGGCCTGCCATGTTCATCTGGTACTCGGACGCTTTCGCTTCACGCTATCCGGACATGGTGCGCGCCCTGAAAGCCAACCGGTTGAAAGCCGTCTCCCACGACCACATCTACCATACCCTTCTTTCCCTGGCTTCCATCCGGTCGGAAATCGTCAGGAACGACCTGAACCTGGCTTCTCCGGACGCGCGGGAAACTCCGGCTCCCCTCCAGCCGGAAACGCTGGCGGAATGGCTGCCTA
>OGUQ01000778.1_pt1 | contig 29508 bp, 16 predicted proteins | sample 1574701 | NCBI WGS metagenome assembly OGUQ01 (sample SAMEA2582087, study PRJEB24529) | metagenome | biome: Human gut stool | place: China | collected 2011 | reverse complement strand
AGACGGACACTCGCCACAGATGTGTGAGCCGCCTACAACGGTGACCCCGCCGCACAGTCGTTCGGCGAAGTCATCAGCTGCTATCCGGCCATCCGCGCCATCAGCAACTACCGCATCGCACACGAGTTGCTCAAGTTGGGTGTTCCCCTCATTCCCCGCATCATCACCGAGATGGCGCATAGTGAAACAGGAATCGATATCCATCCGGGAGCGGAAATAGGCGGTTATTTTACCATCGACCATGGTACGGGTGTGGTAATCGGCGAGACCTGCATCATCGGCAACAACGTGAAGCTGTACCAGGGTGTGACCCTCGGTGCCAAGAGCTTCCCGCTAGACGAAGACGGCAAGCCCATCAAGGGTATTCCCCGCCATCCCATTCTGGAAGACAATGTGATAGTCTATTCCAACGCCACCATATTGGGACGCATCACCATCGGACAAGGAGCCACCGTAGGCGGCAATATCTGGGTGACAGAAGATGTTCCCGCAGGAGCAAGGATTGTACAGACAAAGGCCAAGAAGTAAGTCACAAACAACCAATAAACAATTAAAATCGTAAATAACTCAAATCAGCAGTTCAAGTAGTTAAATGGTTATCAGCCACTAATGAGAGAAACGAGTGACAACTACCCAGATTGCCGATTCACATAAAGTAAATGCATAGATGAGCGAACAATCTTTTGAAATGATTGCCAAAACCTTCCAAGGACTGGAAGAGGTACTGGCACAAGAGCTGACTGCACTGGGCGCCAACGAAATAGAAATAGGCCGCCGCATGGTATCTTTCAGTGGTGATAAGGAAATGATGTACAAGGCAAACTTCTGCCTGCGTACAGCCATCCGGATACTGAAACCCATCAAACACTTCACAGCCAAAGATGCCGACGAGGTTTACGAACAGATTAAAGCCATCCGATGGGAAGACTATCTGGATACGGACAAGACCTTTGCCGTGGACGCGGTTGTATTCAGTGAAGAGTTCCGTCATTCCAAGTTCGTTTCCTACAAGGTGAAGGATGCCATCGTGGACTATTTCCGCGAGAAGACCGGCGAACGTCCCGGCGTGCGTGTCAACAAACCGGACGTGCTGCTGAACATACACATTGCCGAAACCAAATGTACGCTGTCTCTCGACTCCAGCGGCGAATCGCTGCACCGCCGCGGTTATCGCCAGGAAGCAGTAGAGGCCCCGCTGAACGAGGTGCTGGCCGCCGGCATGATATTGATGACTGGCTGGCGTGGCGAATGCGACATGATAGACCCGATGTGTGGTTCGGGAACCATTCCCATCGAAGCGGCGCTGATTGCACGCAACATCGCTCCGGGCGTATTCCGCAAGGAGTTCGCTTTCGAGAAGTGGGTGGATTTTGACCAGGAGCTGTTCGACACGATATACAATGACGACAGCCAGGAACGTGAATTTACGCATAAGATATACGGTTACGACAACAGCCCGAAGGCAAACGAAATTGCCACACACAATATAAAGGCTGCCGGCGTAAGCAAGGATGTAGTATTGAAGCTGCAACCCTTCCAGCAATTCGAGCAACCTGCGGAGAAATCCATCATCATCACCAACCCACCCTGCGGTGAGCGTATCTCTACCAACGCCCTGCTGGGCCTTTACTCCATGATTGGCGAGCGTCTGAAACATGCCTTTACGGGCAACACCGCATGGATTCTTTCTTACCGGGAAGAGTGCTTCGACCAAATCGGGCTAAAAGCCACCTCCAAGATACCTTTATTCAATGGTGCGCTGGAATGCGAATTCCGCCAGTACGAAATCTTCGATGGAAAGTACAAGGAATTTCGTGCCGAAGGCGAGGAGTTGAGCAAGGAGCGCAAAGAATTTCGTCCGGCTTCAGGAGAAAGGAAAGAGTTCAAACCCGGAGAAAGACGCGAATTCCGTCCCCGATTCAGTGGAGAGAGACGTGAATTCGGTAGCGAAAGACGCGAGTTCAACGGCGAACGCAGACCAAGAGAATTCAAGGACGGCGAAAAGCGCGAATTCCGTCCGCGTGAAAGAAGAGAGTTCAAGGATGGGGAAAGACGGGAGTTCAGACCGAGGGAAAGACGCGAATTCGGTGGAGAACGCAGAACAAAGTCGGGTGAGTCTTACCCGGAAAGAAAAAGAAGAGAGGCGGGAAAGAAGGAAGAAGAATAACACGAACAATGACAAGGAGAATGAATGCAAAGAAAATAAGTAAGAGCATTCTTGCACTGCTGATAACAGTACCTGCTCTGCTTGCAACAAACGCTATGGCACAAGAACTAAAAAAGCCGACCCTGGAAGATCTGATTCCCGGAGGTGAGACCTACCACAAACCGGAAAACAAATCGTACCAGTGGTGGGGCGATGCCGCTTGTCTGGAACTTGGCATCGACAATATAGAAGGTACATGGGCTGTCAAAGGATTAGGTGCCAAGCCCGGAGAGAAATTCACTGCCATCACATTGGAAGAAGCCAACGCGCTGCTGGAAGAAAAAGGACTTGGAAAACTGCGTCACTTTCATGCTGCAAAGGCTGTCAACGTACCCCGAGGCGTCAATCTGGGTATTCAAGTCCAAATAGACCCACTCCTGCTGCTGAACACCGGCAAGTACCGTGCCCTCGTCGACTGGAAGAAGAAAAAAGTCATCTGGAGCCAGCCTTGCCCCGCCCAAGCCGCAAATGAGGATTGGAACGAGGTAAGCCGCCATTTGGCTTATACTATCGGCAATAATCTCTATGTGATGACCGGTGACGGGCAAACCCTGAAAGTCACCAACGAACCGGAAGGCATCGTCTGCGGTCAAAGTGTGCACCGCAATGAATTCGGCATTTCAAAAGGCACTTTCTGGAATCCTGCCGGGGACCTGCTGGCTTTCTATCGAATGAACGAAAGCATGGTTACCCCCTATCCATTGGTTGACATCACGGCAAGAATAGCGCTGGTGGATAAAATACGCTACCCTATGGCCGGCATGCTCAGCCATCAGGTAAAGGTAGGTATCTACAATCCAGCTACTCAAAAGACCATCTACCTGGACATGGGCGACCCAAAAGACCGCTACTTCACCAACATCACCTGGGCACCGGATGGCAAAAGCCTCTATCTGATAGAGCTAAACCGAGACCAAAACCACTCCAAACTGTGCCGGTACGATGCCGAAAGCGGAAAGCTGCAACAAGTGCTCATCGAAGAGAGACATCCCAAATATGTGGAGCCGCAATCTCCCATTCTATTCCTGCCATGGGACAGCCACAAATTCATCTATCAAAGCCAGCGTGACGGCTTCAACCATCTGTACCTATACAATACGGAAGGGGAACTGCTGAAGCAACTCACCTCCGGCCCCTGGCTTGTACAAGACATCGTAGGTTTTAACCGGAACACGAAAGAGCTCATTATCAAGAGTACGGAAATCTCTCCTTTGCAGAGCAACCTTTACGCTGTCAACCTGAAGAATGGCAAACGCAGCTTGATAGGAGACCCAACCGGCATGCACTCGGCACAAATCTCCGGTTTCATGGGAACTTACCTCATCGACAATGCCTCTTCGCCCACTTGCCCCCGTATCATAAAACTGATGTCCACCAACCCGAAAAAACAACGGGAACACACACTGCTGACAGCCAAGAACCCCTACGAAGGCTTTGAAATGCCCAGCATAGAAGTAGGCACCATCAAAGCCGCCGACGGCAAGACAGACTTGTACTACCGCCTGATAAAGCCTGCCGACTTCGACCCGGCAAAGAAGTATCCCGCCATCGTCTACGTATACGGCGGCCCGCACGCCCAGATGATAACGAACGGCTGGATGAACGATGCCCGCGGCTGGGACATCTACATGGCAAACAAAGGCTACATCATGTTCAGCCTCGACAACCGTGGCAGCAGCAACCGTGGACTGGAGTTTGAAAACGCCACCTTCCGCCAGCTGGGCATCGAAGAGGGCAAAGACCAGGTGAAGGGCGTAGAATTCCTGAAAAGCCAGCCTTATGTGGACGGAGAGCGTATCGGCGTGCACGGCTGGAGCTTCGGAGGACACATGACTACGGCGCTGATGCTGCGCTATCCCGAAATTTTCAAGGTAGGCGTTGCCGGCGGACCGGTTATCGACTGGGGATACTACGAGATAATGTACGGTGAGCGCTATATGGACACTCCGCAAGCGAACCCGGAAGGCTATAAGCAGACAAATCTGAAAAACCTTGCCGGTAACTTGAAAGGACATCTGCTCATCATACACGACGACCACGACGACACCTGCGTGCCGCAGCACACCCTTTCATTCATGAAGGCGTGCGTGGATGCCCGTACCTATCCCGATTTGTTTATCTATCCCACGCACAAGCACAACGTCCTGGGACGCGACCGTGTGCATCTGCACGAGAAGATAACAAGATATTTCGAAGAATATCTTTGATGTACAATGTACCATATACAATGTACAATTTGCTATGCAGTGCGGGCGTGCAAATAGGGAGTAGATGGTAGAAGAAAGAAGAGAATAAAAGAGAGAATAAATCATTAAGTATAACAATCTGTACAACTTACCTGATGTCCCACAGCACAGACAAATTGTAAATTGTACATTATAAATTGTAAATGAACCCATGAAAATATTATTATTAGGCTCCGGTGGCCGCGAACACGCTCTGGCATGGAAGATTGCCCAAAGCCCGAAAGTAGAGAAACTATATATTGCTCCCGGCAATGCAGGTACAAGCGAAGCAGGCGAGAATGTGAACCTGAAGGCGACAGACTTTCCCGCACTCAAGGCCTTTGCCCTTGAGAAAGAAATCGACATGATTGTTGTGGGTCCCGAAGACCCGTTGGTACAAGGCATCTTCGACAGCTTCAAGGAAGACCCTGCCACCTGCCATATCGACATCATCGGCCCCACCGCCAAAGGTGCTACACTGGAAGGTAGCAAGGAATTTGCCAAAGGCTTCATGATGCGCCACAACATCCCCACTGCCCGCTACAAGAGCATCACCGCCGACAACTTGCAGGAGGGACTCGACTTCCTCGCTTCCCTCGAAGCGCCTTACGTACTGAAGGCCGACGGACTGTGTGCAGGCAAGGGCGTGCTGATTCTCCCCACACTGGAAGAAGCTCAGAAAGAGCTGAAGGAAATGCTGGACGGCATGTTCGGCGATGCCAGCGCCACGGTAGTCATTGAAGAGTTCCTCAGCGGCATCGAATGTTCCGTATTCGTGATGACAGACGGCCGCCACTATAAGGTATTGCCCGTAGCCAAAGATTACAAGCGTATCGGCGAAGGCGACAAAGGCCTCAACACCGGCGGTATGGGCAGCGTTACTCCCGTACCTTTTGCCGACGAAACATTTATGGAAAAAGTACGCACCCGCATCATCGAACCTACCGTAAACGGTCTGCTGGAAGAAGAAATCGGCTACCAAGGCTTCATCTTCCTGGGACTTATCAACGTGAAGGGCGAACCGATGGTGATTGAATACAACGTCCGCATGGGCGACCCCGAAACCGAAAGTGTGATGCTACGCATCAAGAGCGACCTGGTAGACCTGCTCGAAGGCGTTGCCCAGGGCGACCTCGACCAGCGTACACTGGAATTCGACCCACGCACAGCCGCTTGCGTCATGCTGGTAAGCGGAGGATATCCGGAAGCCTACGAAAAGGGCAAGGTGATGACCGGATTCGAGAAGGCTGCCGAAACGGACAGCATCCTCTTCCATGCCGGAACAGCCACCAAAGACGGACAGACCGTAACTGCCGGTGGCCGTGTCATCGCCGTCTGCTCCTATGGTGAAACAAAGGAAGAAGCCTTGCAGAAGAGCTACCGCGTGGCCGACATGATAAACTTCGAGAAGAAATATTTCCGTCGCGACATCGGATTTGACTTATAAATGAGAACGAAGAGATTCCAGAACCGGATAACGGCAGGGCGGTTCACACTTCCCACCGCTATCCTGATTTCAGTATCCTGCTGGATACTGACTGCCGTTCTGTTGCCCGAGACGGAGACACAGCAAAGCGGATATTCCCTTTGGGAAACATTCTGCGACTTCTGCATCCCCACCTGGGCAAACCGTCTCTTCAGCTTTATTCTGTATGCCGTCATCGGGTATTTCCTGATACAGCTCAACAATACGTTCGCCATCATCCGGATGCGGGCATCGGTACAGACTTCTGTCTACTTCCTGCTGATATCCGTCTGCCCCAGCCTGCACATGCTGTATGCGGGAGACTTGGCAGCCGCCTCCTTCCTGGTGGCACTGTTTTTCCTCTTCAGGAGCTACCAGCAGGCACGGCCCACAGGCAGTCTCTTCCACACCTTTGTCTTCATCGGACTGGGCAGCCTGCTTTTTCCGCAGCTCATGCTGTTTGTCCCCATCTTCTGGATAGGCGCCTACAACTTCCAGTCTCTCCAACCCAAAAGTTTCTTCGCCTCCTTGGTAGGATGGAGCGTACCCTACTGGCTGTTGCTGGGACACGCCCTCTACTACGGGCAAATGGAACTCTTCTGCCAACCCTTCCGCGAGCTGGTGACCTTCGCTCCCACCCGGTTCGACTATCAGCCGTGGGAACTCGCCACCCTCGGGTATCTCCTTGTTCTGTTCATCGTCAGCGCGGCACACTGTCTCATTGCCGGCTATGAAGACAAGATACGCACCCGGAGCTATCTACACTTCCTCATCCTGCTGAATTTCTACATCTTTGTCTATATCGGACTGCAACCGGCATTGAGTGTCCACCTGATGTCCTTCCTGCTCATCGGTGTCAGCATCCTGGCGGGACACTTGTTTGTACTGACAAATAGCCGCAGTTCCAATATATTCTTCATTTGTGCATTTATCGGATTATTCATTCTATTAGGATTCAATATATGGACGCTTTTGTAGATACACTCGTACAGCTGCTGATTGACTGGGGATATGTCGGTCTGTTCATCTCTGCCCTATTGGCAGGAAGCATCATTCCGTTCAGTTCCGAGATAGTGATGGTAGCACTGGTCAAGGTCGGTCTAAGCCCGGCACTGTGCGTACTCTCCGCCACCTTGGGAAATACGCTGGGAGGCATGACGTGCTACTACATGGGACGTCTGGGACGTATAGACTGGATTGAGAAATATTTCAAGGTAAAAAGGGAAAAGATAGAACGGATGCAGCATTTCCTCCAAGGGAAAGGGGCACTGATGGCTTTCTTCGCCTTTCTGCCTTTTGTGGGAGAGGCCATAGCCATTGCACTGGGCTTCATGCGCAGTAATCTGATGCTGACCACCACGTCCATGTTTGCAGGGAAACTGGTGCGCTACATAGCTATGCTGTGGGCACTGCAAGGAGCCATTTCGATGATGAATTATTGACATGTAGTGAGTTTGAGCAATAGATGTATAGATACAACGCGTTGGATGTATAGATGCAACGTGCTGGATGTATAGATGCAGCACGCTGGATATATAGGCGCAACAACACGCTGAATCACAGATAATTAAACTAAATAAAAACATTCAACAAAAGCAGAAGTGATGCAACGAATCATAGAGAAGACGGAAGACGGAAGTGCGACACTGTTTGTACCGGAACTGAATGAACATTATCATTCGGTAAAGGGGGCACGTACAGAATCACAGCACATCTTCATCGACATGGGACTGAAAGCATCCGCTACTGCCCGCCCGCATATCCTTGAAATCGGTTTCGGCACCGGACTGAATGCCCTGCTTACACTGGAAACTGCCGAAAAGGAAAAGAGACCTGTGCACTATACCGGTATCGAACTCTATCCGCTTGCATGGCCGGAGGTGGATGCGCTAAAATATAGCGACAATCCTCTGTTCGAGGAACTGCATCGGGCTGCGTGGGAAGAAGAAGTTGCCATAACTCCTTATTTCACACTGAGAAAAGTGCGGGCAGATGTCGAAACAATAAGCATTGACAGTTTGTTAATGATTAATAAATCTCCGTTCGATGTTGTCTACTTCGATGCCTTTGCACCCGAAAAGCAACCGGGAATGTGGGAGGAAAAAGTCTTCCGGAATATCCATGCCGCCATGAGCACTGATGGCGTGCTGACCACCTACTGCGCCAAAGGAGTAGTACGCCGCATGCTGCAAGCCGTAGGATTCAAGGTAGAGCGTCTCCCAGGTCCCCCCGGAGGGAAACGGGAGATACTGAGGGGAAGGAAAGAGGAAGTGATAAATGGATAAGGAATAGTTGATAATGAATAGTTGATGCCCCCTGCCACAGCGCAGCCAAATTGTAAATTGTAAATAGTAAATTGTAAATGAAAAAGTTTTGTTTTTTACTCCTCATAGCCACCTTGCTCTTCTCGTGCAAGCAAGGAGGCCAACAGAACAAGAAGAATGACGATAAACCCGTGATTACCGTCACCATCGAGCCGCTGCGGTATTTCACCGAAGCCATTGCCGGCGATGAATTCACCGTCGTCAGCATGGTGCCCAAAGGTTCAAGTCCGGAAACCTACGACCCCACGCCCCAGCAGCTTGTCGACCTTGCCCAAAGCAAGGCCTATTTCCGCATCGGCTACATCGGTTTCGAGCAGACATGGACGGAAAAACTGACGGACAATGCTCCCCACCTGCAATTCTTCGATATGTCCGAGAATGTGGAACTCATTCTGGACGATACCCATGCACATCATCATAAAGACGGGCATGTACACGAAGGCCATACGCACGCCGGTGGTGTGGAACCCCACATCTGGAATTCCACCATCAACGCCCAAATCATTGCCGGAAACATTCTGAATGCACTCTGCGCCATAGACAAAGCCAATGAAAGCGTCTACATGGAACGTTACAACGTACTCATCCGGCAGATAGAGCATACAGACAGCCTCATCTGCCAGATGCTTTCCAGTCCGAATGCCGACCGTGCCTTCATGATTTATCATCCGGCACTTTCCTACTTTGCCCGCGACTACAACCTGAACCAGATTCCTATCGAGGCAGGTGGAAAGGAGCCCTCCCCCGCCCATCTGAAGAGCCTGATAAACTCCTGCAAGAAGGAGAAGGTACGCATCATCTTTGTACAGCCGGAATTCGACCGCCGCAATGCCGACCTTATCGCCCAGCAGACCGGAACCCGGGTAGTGGCTATCAATCCCCTCTCATACGACTGGGAGGAGGAGATGATGAATACGGCCAGAGCGCTTGTAAAAGAGTAAACGATGATTCTGTCCATTTAACGAAGAAGAAGCTATGCCTGCATCCCCCATTATAGAGATAAAGAACCTCAGCGCCGGATACGATAACCGGACCGTACTGCATGATATAAACCTGACTATCTACGAACGTGATTTTCTGGGTATCATCGGTCCCAACGGTGGTGGAAAGACTACCCTTATCAAATGTATACTGGGACTGCTGAAACCCACCGCCGGGGAAATTCTATATCACTCCTGCCCCCCATCCCCCTCCGAAATTGCCAATTGTCAATCATCAACTGTCAATTGTCAATTATCTATGGGTTACTTGCCCCAGTACAGCAGCATCGACCGGAAATTTCCCATCACCGTAGAGGAGGTCATCCTTTCAGGACTCAGCAGCAAGAAGCCGCTGGCTTCACGCTTCACCGCCCGACACCGCGAGAAAGCCTCTGCCGTGATAGCCCGCATGGGGCTGGAAGGCATGGAGCAGCGTGCCATCGGCGCTTTGAGCGGCGGACAGTTGCAACGTGCCCTCCTGGGCCGTGCCATCATCTCCGACCCGCAGGTGGTGATTCTCGACGAACCCAGCACATACATCGACAAGCGTTTCGAAGCCCGCCTCTACGAACTGCTGGCAGAGATAAACAAGGATTGCGCCATTATTCTCGTCAGCCACGACATCGGCACGGTGTTGCAGCAAGTCAAGTCCATTGCCTGCGTCAACGAAACCCTGGACTACCATCCCGATACCGGCGTTACGGAAGAATGGCTGGAACGCAACTTCAACTGCCCGATAGAGTTGCTGGGGCACGGGACACTGCCGCACAGGATATTGAAAGAACACAAGCATTCTCACGGATGACTGGAAGCAAAGGAGGCCGACCCATTGTAGAACCGACCTCCCGTTACCCTTCCGAATAACTATCCGACAATCTTCTTACCCGTCATTTATATTGGAAAGCCTTATACGAATGGGGCAGTAATGACAAACGGAAAGAGTTCTTTGGTGTCACCGGACGCCTGCTCTGTACGGGTTCGGCAGGAAGGGGAGCCAGAATATCTCCATTCTCCAGATTTTCCAACCTCGTCACCTCATCATCGGTAACAATACGCACTTCCACCGGTTCATCATTGAAGTTCTCCACCACCAGTGTTTTATTGTCATACACAAACAATCCGACTTTGGAGGGAGCCTCCAGATAGACATCCATATCCTTACTCATAATGCGGCGAATCTCATTCAAGGCTTTTGCCGGGAAATCATATAAATTTCCCATATCATCGGGAATGGTCAATACATATAGATTGCCGGCGGCATAGGGAGCTCTCAACAAAATAGGATACCCCGATACTCCTCCCGTCAACGGACGGCCCGCACTGACTACTTCCCAAGCATCATTCGTATAATACTGAACCTGCGGTATCAATAAATCGCGTCCGGCTTGTCCATATCGGCCAAAATCATTGACAAGAGCTTTCAAATCGGTACAACGCAACTCTACTATTTCGGCAATTTTTTCAGGAATGGCTTTCAGCAAGCCGCTTGTAATCACCACATCCCGTCCGCTTTGCAATTGCTTCCTAATGTCGGTCATGAGCTCCGGAGCTTGAGCCGCCTGGGCAGTCAGCAGCACCACTTGTTGGTCTTTCGGAAAAACGGGACGTATATCCATCGGCAAACCTATCATGCCCAGATAATTCTGCAAGAAATCATCACCCGCCACATGAAAAGGCTTGTAGGACTTGATGCCAATGGGGTTACCCAACTTACCTACCAGTTTATCAGTCTGTTTCAATACAACATCCGCAATGCGTGCCATGGTGGTAGGCTCTATGGAAGTTCCGTTCTTCTGCCGGATAGGGGCAGTCATCTCATCATAATTAAAGCTGGTGCCCATGCCCTGCCAAGGGGTACGGAACCTGGGAGACAACTTCACGCCCAGAAGCTGGTTATAGGCAAAGAGAATGATTTCGGGAGCCTTGGCAAGCATGGTCAGATGCAGCTGCTCAGCATAGCGGTCCATACCCAGATTCAGTCCACCGGAGTCCACCCATCCTCCACCATTGTAGCCCGGACGCAGATTATCAAAATAACGGATAATATTATAGCTTAGATAATTCTGCAGATGCTGGTTGCCGGCAGGGTCCCTTGTTTCGGTACCCGTCCAGACACCGTCAAAGAGTTGGGGACCTTCCTCCAGATTAAAGCCCAAACCTTGGAAATGGTCGTACCAGTTGGGATACTTGATGATTACCTTTACACGAGGATTCACCTTCTTGGCAGGTTTCAGCACAAGGTCGCGCCCGGCTTCAGTCATCAGCTTCAAACGGTATTCCGTCCAGCTCTGCGCACCTTTGGCTTTTATCTCTATGTCCGACTTGCAACTGGTGAAGAAAAAGTCATCCAGAATAAACTCGTCAAAGTGCTTTGCCGTATGTTCTGCAATCTTTCGCACCATCTCACGATGCTCGGGATTGGAATAGCAGAACGTCTCGAAACTGTTTGCCTCGTTGATGGTGTAGGTAATTCCTCCGGCAGTCTCTATTCCCCGGTCATGGAAAAATTTCTTAGCTTGCTCCAGGGTGGCGTCATCCACAATCAGTAAATCACGATGTGTTTCCAAATAAATCTTGTCCACTTCCAACTGTTGTGAAATCACATTCCAAGTCGAATCCAGCCAATGGATGTCCTTCATCTTGTCTACCTCGTAGGCACGTACATAGACCGATACCTTAAAATTGTCATAAGCTTTTGCCTGCATGGCCATAGTGCAGACCATGCAGAGCAGAAAAGCTACAATTACAAACTTATCTACCTTTATTTTACTGTTCATTACCATTCAATATTTTCTGAGATGCCAATACCATATACATAAACCACGTAGCATGTCCGCCCAAACAGTACTCACCCTCCTGCCATAAGAACGGGAAATGAAGTAATTCGGGCAAGTCAGGACGAATCAGATTTGTACCCGGAGACACTCCACCCGGAATATAAGACCAGTCGGCACGGTTGACACCATAGGCAGCTTTCATCGTTTCGGCACCGACTCCCGTTACAAACGCTGCCTGATTACGTCCCGGATGCATACCGAGCAGGTATTGGACAGCATTGAAAATATAGTCCGGTGCAAACAAGTCAGGATAGGCAGCATGCAGGTAACAGTAATTGTAGCCCAGATGCTGGGGTTCCCATGAACCGGAAGAACGGTTACCTCTGTCATGCGGCACTCCATACGGAGTTTTACTGCTATACTCCTGATACATAGCCTGCAACTCCGGCAGTGCTTTGCGAACAGTCTTGCTGAAACGTGCATTTCCCACAGCCTTGTCGAAACGTCCGATGAACCAACCCGTCTGACGGATATTCTTGCAGATGAAATCCTGCTGCTGCAAAACGAAATCACGGTACTCCACTTCCTTTGTCGCCAGATAAAGTTCTACGGCAGCATGTACCTTGGCTGTCAGCACCCGGTTGTTGTCGCAGCGGGTAATCCTGAACAATTCACGGGCTATCTCCAGACAATCCGCTCCCAATGCATCGTTATGTCCCTTCAAGACACGTGAAATACCTGCCAGCCAAGCGGCTACCTGAAGTTCCCTACCAGGGTTGTCTTCCGTAAACACCCAGCGGTCGTCGGCAGTCCCACTGACATGGTCTGTATGGGCCGACGCATCACCCAAGTGTGCATACTGGCGTACGGTAGGACACAGAATCCCTCTGTAGAGACGCCCCAGAGCCTTCCAACCCGCCACTATCGTCAAAGCACCGTTTTCCACCTGCTGCAACAAGTCATTCTTTCCATCCGGCTGGTGAATCTCGACTATCTTCTTTTCAAAATCTATGGAAGTCTCGTCCCAATAGGTACCAAAGTTCTCACAAGCCATGGCAAGTATATAGGCCTCGCCTGCCTGGGATTCCACACGCAGGTCATAGTCCCCCGCATCGTGCCATCCACCCACATTCAGCCCTGGAACCAAATCACCCGGCTGGTACTTACAAAGAGTAGAGGTTCCCTGAGTATATCCGTCTATATGGTTGATATCGGTTTTGGCCATACGTGCATCGTCATGATGACAGAAGTCATGCCATACACGGTATTTTTCGTTCACACGCATGTGGCACATCTGTACCGGCAAAAAGTATTCCACCTCTGCCTGCCAGATACCCTTGTCCCACACATCTTTGGCAATGCGGAACACCGGAGAAGCAGCATCGCCGTACATTACCTGATAGAGCCCTTCTTCCGTCACTTCCGTGAAGTCGAACTGCAGATAGTGGTAACGTTGGAAATCTCCCCAATCCTTGGCAGCCTGCTGCTTTACCAGTTTCCTGCCATCGGCAGCAATGCGATAAAGGGCAGGTTGCTTGAAGTCTGTATCCCGTTTATCCAACTCTATGACAGCCACTTTCTTCTGTCCAGGATGGTAACCTACTTGAGAGGCTTGCACCACCGGTGCATAACGCCAGTCTTTAGTGACTGTCGGACGGATTATCCATTTCACCGCACCTTCCTTTGTCCCTGCCGGGAACTCCGAACGGAGCACAAACCAACCGTTGTTATGATTTATCCTTCCATCATACAGCAGCAAGTCTCCTTTCTCACTTTCAATCGTAATCTTTGCCAAATCATCCTGAGGATTGAGTACAAACTTTTTCCCTGCGGCCAAAGGAGCAGAGACGATATCATCGGCAATCATCGGGTTATAAGTCTTTCTATCCAACAGCAACTGGTCCAAATCAGCTTTCCCGTCAGGGTTGAAATCTCCGATATGCTCCATGTTGGAAGACTGTTTCATGGTGGGCCCCATTGCCTGGTGGGGAAAGACTCCCGTCCGGTTGTCCATAATCCACGGCTTGCCCAGCAAAGTGGAAGGTACCAATTCCAGATTAAAGCCCAACTTGCCGGCAAACCGCTCGGGCACTGGTTGGTCCAAATCAACGGTCAATACCAGATAATCCTTCTCGCCTTTGACCTTAATGGTATAGCCAAAAACAAAATCCGGATAAAGCATCGGATTAAAGCCTGCCATGTGTTTGGCCGAATCCGGATAACTCAATGTGACACGGATTTCATTGTCAGCCTCATCCACCACCCGGCTTCTCATCTTGGGCAATCCCTGCCACTGCCCTTGCGAGATTTCAAAGCGCACATCTCCATTGGCAGCCCTGCGGTCTCCATTCAAAACAAGGGTCAGTCCTCCCTGGTGTCCTTCAGGGTAGACGTCACTGAACACCATCACATTGGCCCCGCCATTCTCAAAATATCCCGATGGATTGATTCTGAAATCCTGGGCGTGCAGCCCCATACAAAGCATCAGTGATGCTGCACCTGCTATAAATTTCTTCATAAATACTATTTTAAACGATTATGTATTTCCACTCCCAAGCGTACCGTATGATACGGGCAACGCCACATACTCACTTTGGGAGTATCCTTCTTGGGTTCTCCATCAAAACAATCACTGTACCATTCACCGTATTCCCGGTCTATCATACAGTCCTTTACGAAAGTCCAAACCGTATCGGCCGATTGCAGATAAACGTCATTCCCGCTGATTTGCCAGGCATTGACACAAGCTATCATCGTTTCAATCTGGCCCCACCATGAGGCATGGCCGGTTGTTCTTCCGCCCTTCTTTTCATACATCATATACCCTTTGTCACTCAGTCCTTCCGCCAAGCAAGCATCCGTCACATCCAGCGCAAGCCGATTCGCCCTATCCATCAGTTGCCGGTCTTCTAACACACGGGCAGCCTCACAAAGCAGCCATCCCGCCTCTACATCATGTCCATAAGAGTCCATCTCAACCAGACTGTTCCATGCATTATCAAAGAACAAATTAAAATGTCTCTTTGAAGAGTCATAAATGCGGTCCATAAACAACTCGGTGCAGAATTCGAGTCTTTTCCTCAGTCCGTCGTCTTTCCAGCACTGATATAAAAGGGTATAAGCCTCCAGCACGTGCAAATGCGCATTCATAGTCTTAGGGGCATTGTTATCATAATTATCCAGTTGTTTCCAATCTTCAGTAAAAGATTCCACATAACCGTCATATTGCGGTTCGCGGCCTTTCTCCTCCAAGGTATGATATAAACCGACAGCCATATCCAGACTCTCGCTGTTACCTGTTGCCAGATAGTGTTCAGCCAGCCCATAGATGGCGTAGGTCATGGCATACGTATATTTGGAAGCATTCAGCACCTCACCGTCAGGATTGACCAGCCAATATACCCCACCATGTTCCTTGTCTATAAATGTATCAATGAAGTAGCGTTGCGATTTATCCGCAAGCTTCAGATAAGCCTCATCCTTAAACGTACGGTATGCGGCAGAAAAACTCCACAGAATCCGGGCATTCAGAACCCCTCCTCTCGGAGCATCCACTACCGGAGTACCATTCCGCAATACAGTTCCATAAAAACCGCCGTCGGGAGCCACTGCATAATCCATCCAAAACGGCAACACGCTGTCTCTGACATTCGTGACAATCTCTGTACGCATGCGTGTCTGCATATCTGTCTCCCCTGAATGCGACCGGCAGCCTGCCAGACAATATGCAACCAGCAGTGCTATCCAATAAAACATCTTCCTTTCCATAATTATTCTCTAAAACCATCAAACTTTTCCTTGTATAATTCCCCGTTTATCAGAGACTGGTGTTCGTCGTCTCAAGTACTGGTGTTTGTCATGTCAGACACCGGCTTTCATCACGACAGACGCTGACGTCTATCACAACAACTACTGGTGCCTGACATTTCACTCACAAATATTTTATTATTAAGTGTTTATCTATAATTTATCAATATCCCGGATTCTGGTCAGCCTGATTGATGAGCGGGTTGGTCAGAATCTCATTCGTCGGAATCGGGAAGATTTCCTGATAAGCCTCGTGCTCAAAGAAACGGAATGAGTCACCAGTCTGCAGACAAGCCTCTTGTGAAGAGTTGGCTGCTGTCTTCGGATATTCGGCGGCAAACCATTCTTTGCACATACCCATACGGCACAAATCATGGTAAAGCGAGAACTCGGCATTGAATTCATGGCGACGCTCTATAATCAGCGCCACCTTCCATACCGGAGAAGTATAGCCTTTGGCTGCTTTATAGCTTGTATAATAGGTCTCTGCATCCGGCACTTCCACCGTCTGGGTATTCAACATGTCGGCGGGTAGGTCAATCATCGTCGCTCCCATCTCCAAATTACCCCAAGCACGGTTACGTATCTGACGTATCATGTTCCATCCGGTAGCGTTGTCACCTGTCTCGAAACAACATTCTGCATAGTCGAGCATGATGCCTGCATAACGCTTCAAAGTCAACGAAATAGGATTGAATACTTTGTTGTTCTCACCTGGCTTGCATCTCCAGTATTTCAAGGAATAAACAGTAGGCATATTTTCGGAGCCTTGGAAAAGACCGTCAAAACCACTTGTCACCCCTACAGTCTGCCCGGTAATGGGATGCGTATCCCCTTTGGCAACAGCAGAGTACTGGCGGCGTTTGTCACCCGGTTCAAAGGAACGTACAAACTCCCAAGAAAGACAGAGAGACCCCCAGCCTCCCCATTCGGGTGCCGCACACATATATCCGTACCACATCATGGCATCTGAAGACGAATCGGCTCCCCAGCCCATATATCCTTGTTCATGATACATCACCTCAAATACAGATTCTTTGGTCCAATGTGTATCCCAGGCATGAAGATTACCGAAGCAGGGCTCCAATGAATAGGTTCCACTGTCCACTATATCCTTCAGTTCCGTCTTGGCTTTCGTAAAGTCTTTCTTCAACATATACAGCTCGGCCAAATAAGCTTTGCAGAACCCCTTGGTTATACGTCCGTATTCACCATTCATGGGTAACCAGTCCAGATGGTCGCGTCCAAAAGACAAATCTTCCTCGATAGCCGCATAAGTCTCATCCACGGATTCCGGACGTGCCTTTCCTACCGAAGTAGTATAGGTTTCACCGGTAAGCAACATCGGTACCCTTCCGAAAAGTTTCGTCAGGTAAAGGTAGTTATAACCGCGGATGGCACGTGCTTGCGCTTCATAAACGGTCTTGGAATTGCTGTCCGCAAATATAGAGGCATCCGCCGTCTCCAGGCCAGCCAGGAAACGGTTTGCACGGTCCACTGCACGATAACTCATCCGCCATGCAGTCTCCAGGGAACCCTTATCGGGTTTCCAGGCATGACGCTGCCATTCCGCATCCCAACCGGAAGCCTGACAGTCCATCGTAGAATGGTTGGCAGCAAATACCTGAGGCTTGAATCCCCATGTTTCGTCATCACCGGAACCGTGCTGGTCCGTATAAAAGGTATCATAAAGTCCGTTCAATCCGGAAAGGACATTCTCCTCCGTTTTAAACATGAAATCTGCCGGAAGAATATCGTAATGATCCACTTCCAAATAATCGTCACAAGACGTTACGGTGCTTAAGGCCAGCACACCGATCAACAGTTTATATAAGTTTTTCATAATCATATTTTTTATCCGTTAGTATTAGAACTGTACACTCAGACCGAAAGTAACCGACATCGGGAACGGATAACGTCCTCCGTCAAATCCCGAATACAATACATTGGAGTCACCAACTTCCGGATCGCCGAACTTATTGTACGAAGAGATGGTACATACATTGTCGACACTGGCAAATACGCGTGCATTTTCCATTTTCACCGGTTTCAGCACATTCTTCGGGAATGTATATCCTATCTGAATATTTGAAATCTTCAGATAATCCCCCTTCTGGATGTAGGCGTCGGACACACGCATGTTCTTATTATAGTCTGTCTTGGTGATACGCGGATATTTGGCGCCGGTATTCGAAGATGACCATGCATTATTGATATATTCCTTCAGTACATTCTGATAACCGCCGTCGGGTGCATAGACTGAGGTCAAGCGGGCCGAAGAATAAGAAAGGATATCCATACCGGCTACACCGTACAAGTTCATCGAGAAATCAAAGTTTTTCCAGGAAGCGGTAAGGTTCATTCCGTAAGTGAACTTGGGATATCCATTGCCTATAACAGTACGGTCGGCATCGGTAATCTGCCCGTCACCATTCAAATCAACAAACTTATAGTCGCCGGGCTGGGTAGTCTTGTCCTGATATACACCACTTTCAACTCCCTTTTCAACCGCCAGCCTATTCATTTCATCAATTTCGGCCTGGGTTCTGAAAATGCCTTCTACCTTCCAGCCATAGTAGGAACCTACAGGATAGCCGTTCTGTGTAATGGAGTGGTTGTCCCAGTTGTCGCCATCTTGTGCTGAACCTGACTTGCTGAATATCGGATCGCCGACTTCAATAGCCTCGTTCTTCAGGGTAGACCCATTCAGTCTTATGCCGATATTCCAATCGCTGAAGCTCTTGTTCCACGCAGCAGTAAACTCGAAACCTGAGTTACGGATATGTCCCGCATTAGTATAGACATTGGAGAAACCGGTGGAAGGACGAATCTGGCGATACAGAAGCAGATCCTTTGCGTCACGGATAAAGTAATCGGCAGAGAAAGAAAGCTCATTGTTCATAAAGGCAAAGTCAATACCGATATTTGTCTGCTCATTGGTTTCCCATTTCAGGTTGGTATCAATTTCTTTCTGCTGGGCAATACCGGCACCGTTAATCACACTCGAACCATTAAAGAACCAGTACATTGCATTTGCCGAAGACAACTGTGCTATGGACAAGTTGGTACCATTGCCCGCATTACCGGTCTGTCCCCATCCGGCACGCAACTTCAAGTTACTGAACAGTTCTAAATCCTTAATGAACTTTTCCTCGGAAAGACGCCAAGCTACAGAAGCGGAAGGGAATGTACCATAACGATTGCCGGCACCAAAGTTCGAAGAACCGTCGCGGCGTACCGTTGCAGTCACAATATAGCGGTCGTTCAAAGTATAAGTCAGACGGCCGAAGTAAGAAAGGAATCTTGTCTTCAAATCCAGCCCACCATCCGTTTGCTTAGACGATGGGTCATTGGTCAATGAAATTTTGCGGATGTTGTCTGCCGGAAAATCGTTGGCACTGGAATTCAGCCAGGCACCGTTCGTATCGCTGGTAGAGAAACCGGCCATTGCACTTACGCGGTGATGCTCATTGGACCAGTCATAGTTCAAGAACGCTTCCAGACCGAGTGAAGTGGACTGGCTCTGGTTCAGCGAGAACGAGTCCTTACGGTCTTGAGTTCCAAAGGTTCTATCATTATAGGCTGTATAGCCATTATAACCTTTTGTATAATAATTATAACTGGCAATAGTCTTGAAAGTCAACCCTTTGTACAAATCGAGTTGTAGGAAAGCACTAGCAAGCATACGGTCCCATTTATTAATACTGTCGGCAGTCTTGGCAGCAGCAACCAGATTGTCAGCTCCCTTGTTCACGTCTCCATTGCCTTCTTTCTTGTAATGTCCCCAAGTACCGTCGGGCAACACAATAGGCATGGAATAGAAAACACCGTCCTCTACATAATCCATGGTTGGAATGGCTTGTGCATAGTTTCTCAGGTTGCCTCCTCCCATCTTTTCCGAATGTGCATAGTTCAAGTTCAAGCCTACATGCAGGAAGTCTTTCACTTTGTGAGTGATATTAGCGCGTGCCGTCAAGCGTTTAAAATTCGACTCAATCACGATACCCTGGTTGTTCAAATAACCCAGAGATAAATTGGCTTGGGTATTTTCGCTGCCTCCCGAAGCAGAAAGATTATAGTTCTGCTGTAATGCCGTGCGTGACATTTCGTCCTGCCAGTCAATGCTATTCAGTCTGCCTATGTAATCCTCGCCATACGCCAGATTGGTCATGGCAATACCGTCATTCTTGACAGCGGAACGTACAGCACTTGCAAACAAGTCCGCATCAGCCACATCAATCTTATTCGAATTGAACTGAAGGGCATAGTTGGCCGAGAAGTTTACCTTTGCCTTACCCTTACCGCCGTTCTTGGTAGTAATCATAATGACGCCATTGGCACCGCGAGTACCATAGATTGCCGTAGCCGAAGCATCCTTCAGAATTTCGATGGACTCTACATCATTAGGATTCAAGAAATCGATAGAAGTTCCTACCTGCACACCGTCCACTACATAGAGTGGGTCGGCAGAACCATTCACGGTTGCCACACCGCGGATACGGATGGAGAAACCTCCTTCCGGGTCACCGGAAGAACGGATGACAGATACACCTGCCGCAGCTCCCTGCAAACCTTGTCCCAAGTTCACCGGATTCCGCTTCATCATTTCCTCCGCATTCACGGAAGCCACAGAACCGGTGAGGTCGGATTTCTTCATCGTACCGTAGCCCACAACAACTACCTCATCCAAGGTTTCGGTATCCTCCTTTAAAATAATTTTCAGAGCATTCATATTCCCGGTTACTTTGACCGTTCGCGCCAGATAACCGATGTAACTGGTCTTCAGCGTAGAACCTACGGGACACTGCAAGGAGAAGTTACCGTCCAAATCGGTAATCATACCGTTTGTCGTACCTTCCACAATGACATTGGCACCGATGATGGGCTCGCCTTTCTCATCCACCACTTGGCCCTTCACAGTAACTACACTCTGCTGTACGACAGTGACACCTGCAAACGGCTGTACGCTTGTTGCAAAGAGAGGTCCGGCACATGCCAGCGATACTGACATGATACCCAAATACTTCATCACATTTCTCATAAATACTAAATACTTAGGTTTAACAAATACCCCGGTCATAAGCACATCGGGAAAAAGATATGCGACACAATTTTGTGCCACTATAGAGGCACTGCCGTGCCATTGGGAAGGCACATCTGTGCCACCATAGTGGCACAGATTTCGGTAACTATATCCCTTTCTCTTCCATACCGACAGGGGTGAATTCAATATAGATTTTCAAAGATTAAGTTCAGAAACTCAGGGAAGTGCCTTCAATCTGGTTCAACAGTTGCGGTTTGGCCTTTCCACAATCCACTTTCACAACCTGAATACGGTTGTCGGCAGGTAGACAAACCAATCCTTCTGCCTGCTTCTTGTCAGCACTGTATACCTTCAGGCTCATTTTGCTCCAATCCATCTCAGCAGTGGACTGCGCCAACTTCAGATGAGGAAGTACCGAACCGTCACGTACCAGCATGATTATCGGCAGACTGCCTGCTTCAATTTGGTGCCATCCACCTTCGTAGACTTTCTCTGTCTGGTAGTCTATCCATTTTCCTTCGGGAAGGTAAACTGTGCGGCCCGTCATACCGGATTCAAGCAAGGGGGCAACCAGAATCTGCGAACCGAAGAGATACTCGTCATCCACTTTCCATGCTCCCGGATCATCGGAAAATTCTACAAACAAGGCTCTTAGCATCGGTAAGCCCTTTTCTGTACATTCCTTAGCCTGAGCATACACATAAGGCATCAGACGGTACTTCATCTCTGCACTCTTGCGGAAGACATCCTGCACACGCTTGCTGTCGTACAACCACGGCTCTGTCGGAGGTGCCCCATGCGCGCGGGTATGGGAAGTAAGAAAACCGAACGGTATCCAGCGGCAATACAAGTCCTCCGGAGTGGCTTTTACAAAGCCACCCATATCATGGCTCCAAAAGGAGAAACCGGACAAGCCGAAGGACAAGCCTGCACGAAGCGTACCTAGCAGTCCCGTGTTCGTAGTTGCAGCATCACCGCCCCAATGCAATGGATAACGCTGGGAACCGGCCCATGCGGCACGTGCCCACATTATATTCTCGTTGTGCAACTTCTTGGTTATCTCGGACACTGCCATATCATAACGCACCGGATAGAGGTTATGCTCATACCATCCGCTCTTGCCGGAAGCGTAAATACCATTCAGTGGAGCAGCCTCGCCAAAGTCTACTTTAATGGCACTGACACCGATATTCAGCAATCCCGCCAGTTTGTCCTGATACCACTTTACTGTTTCCGGATTGGAAAAATCAAGCACCACATCTTCGTAGGGAAGTTCACCATTTCCATTTTTCACATACATGTCTTTCTCTATCAGTTCAGAGAAATAACGATTTTTAGGAGTGAAATAAGGCAACTGCCACAAACATACATGGAAACCTTGTGACCTCAAATCCTTCAACATCTGCTGTGGATTCTGGAAACGGTTCTCGGAGAATTTATAGTCACACTGCCAGTCCACATCAAACCAGCCGGTATCGAAATGGATAACATCGCACGGATACTTGTTCTTACGGATATTGGCCGCTACATCATAACCTTCCTTTTCACTGAAATAGGTAATACGGCTCATCCACGTACCGAAAGACCACAAGGGGGGCATGCCCGGCTTTCCTACCAAATCGGTGTACTCGTCCAGAATATCTTTCGGCTCGCCGAAGAAAACGAACAAATCCAGGTTCTCGTCACCCATGAACATTTTGTTCAGCCCAATATAGGTAGCACCAAAATCACAAGTCACGGGAGCGGATGTATGCATAAACATGCCATATCCCCGGTTACTCATAAAGAAAGGAATCGGTTTGTACATCTGGTCCGTCTCAGGCCCTTGTGGGTCTGTAACAAACAAGTTCACCTTCTGTCCGGCCTTGTTCAGCCCAGTGGCAGACTCTCCGCAACCAAAAATCATTTCATCCGCAGTCAAGGTAAATACCGGATTGATGCGGCGGGCATTGTCACTTCCCCGCTTCACAAAACAGAACGGTGTATATTTTACCTGCGTAGAGTCCGCGTCGCTCAAAGCGGCAGTCTGGCTCAAGATACGTCCGGCTTTATCCTTCAAGACGATTCTCCAAGGATTCTTGTTAATCTGAATGGTTCCATAGTCGCTGGAATAGATAATCTTGTCATTCGTCTCGGTAACTTTCCAGCTTCCATCCCTGCCCGGTTCCTTTGCCAACATGATGGAAGCGGCAGGTTTGGGTTCCACCGGGGTCGTTAGCATACGGATACGTACCGTACGCGGAGTTACAAAGTCAATCTTGAATTTGAGGTTAGGGTCATTTTCATAGGCAGTGAAAGGAAAATCGAGCATTCTCATTTTCCGGGGCTGTGCACCGTTGGTATTGAAGGCTTGACGGGGCATCAGATGCCCGCGTTTCCAGTTCACCAGCCCTTCACCCGACTTGGCATCGAATGACTCCAGGTGATCTGCAAAAAACAAGGTATTACTCAAGTCACGGAAATCGGTACTCATGTCCAGAGGTTGGTTCATCAAATACGAAGTACCGTCATTGACATGTGGCTGTGCCAACAGATTGCCGCCGGCAAACAACAGCATCGCCACTGCTAAAAGTTCTTTCTTCATACTATTAGGATTTAAATGATCTTGCCTGCAAATGTATTTTTCTTAAAGGAAACACAGATGCCTTAAAAATGTCTTTTAATATCCGGTTTTGTTTCATAGAACCCATATAGGATCATTGGAAACAAAATGCATACTATTTTTCACCAAACGGAGGATATCATCCCACACGAATACGCAAATCTTTCCTTGCTCGTTCGAAGGATTATATTTAAGTTTGCAGTTACAATATTGTTAATCCTTCTAATAAAGAAAATACATGAAACAACTGCTCCTATTCCTTATATGCAACCTGACCTTTCTCCTTACTGTTCAAGGTAACTCAGCGGAAATCCCGCCGGCTGTCATGTTCAAGCAGCTCTCTACAACAGAAGGACTCTCCAACAACAGTATCCGAAGCATCTACAGAGACAATAGGGGATTCCTCTGGGTGGGGACAGAATCAGGACTCAACAAATACGACGGCTACTCCTTCCAGCAGTATTACCAGAACAACTCCAACCTGCCGGACGATGCCATCAGCGAAATTTTCGAAGGACCGGACGACAATGTATGGATAAGGACTTCCAGCGGCTACAGTATCTATAATTATAAGACCGGTAAATTCGACAATGACTATAAACCCATACTCGATGGGCTGCAAATCCCCAGTAAAAACATTCTGAGGATGGGAAAAACATCCAAGAATGAGTTTTGGGCCTACGACTATTCCAAACTTTACATACGAAGCATGGACAACAGCTCCATCAAAGCCTATCCACTGGCAGTTGAAAAGATTTCAAACCTCTATATAGGTGTCCAGTTCATTTATATAATGTACTCCAACGGTATCCTATACAGTATCAGCAAGCAGACTTCCGAAGTCAAGGAAATAGCCATTCCCGCCATCTATAGACCTTTGCTGGAGAATCATGAGCCACACATTTACATAGACCAAAACGAAAGCCTATGGGTATACACCTTCCAAAACAGCCTGCTTTTGCACAAGAACAGTTTTACACAGCAATGGGAGAACATCAGCCTAAACAATAACACCCACATACAGTACAATCGCGTGCAACGCATCCTCGACCTGGGAGACGGCAACGTATGGATACTTACCAGCCATATGGGGCTGTTCGTTTACAACACCCTGACCAAATCGCTTACCAACTTGGTGCACAATCCATTGAAACCGCACACCATTGCCAGCAACAATCTGAATACCATTTACCGGGACAAAGACGGAACCATATACATAGGGAATTTCAAACACGGTATTTCCTATTATAGCCCCATGTCTCAAATCATACTATGCAACAAATCCCTGGAATATGATGATATCCTAACCTTCTGCGAAGACACAAGCCAGGAATCCATTTACTACGGAACAGACGGTACGGGACTAATCCGACGTTCACTGGTGACCGATTCATACGAAAAGATAGCAACTCCCGCCAATATTGTAGTCGACTTATCCATCGACTCCAAAAACCGCCTATGGATAGGCACCTTCCAGAAAGGACTGCTATGCTACTCGAAAGGGCAAATCAAACAATACACGGTAAACAACAGCCAGCTTCTCGAAAACAATGTGTATACAGTAGAGGTGGACAAACACGGATACATCTGGATAGGTACCATGAAAGGATACATACAGAGGTTAAATCCGGAAACCGAGCAGTTTGACACCATCTTGTACCGTCCGGGAGAATTCTTTGTCCGTGATATGTACTATGACAAAGACAGCACCCTTTACGTAGCAACCAGAGGAGGACTCATTATTATCGATACGGAAACCCAAGCCTATAATATATACGCCGAAGCCAGCCGTTTCAAGGAGAACAATATGCTCACTGTCTATAAGGACAGCCGGGACCTTCTTTGGATAGGACATCCACACGGACTGAGTATATGGAACCAGAAGAACGACTCCATCTACTTCCTTGACCAGAAAAACGGACTTGCCGCCAACCTCGTCAGAGCCGTCACGGAAGACAACAACAACCAGATGTGGATTGGTACCGGCAACGGCATCTCACGAATCAAAATAACAAACGGTACATACGCCATCGTGAACTACTCCGTAAGCGACGGACTGATATGCAACGATACCAATGTCCACGCCATCCTCAAACTGCAGAACGGCAATATACTGATAGGTACTCCTCAAGGTTACCAGACTATCATTCCACAAGACATCCTGACCACAAGTTATGATGCCAACATTTACCTTACCGGTATTGAGTTCAAATCCGGAATGCCCCATCCGGACATCCTGAACGGCAGCTCACTTGAATGTGCACAACATCTTTCCTTCACTGAAAAGGAAAATTCATTCACTCTGTCCTTCTCTGCCCTCGACCTGGTGGAAACGGATAAGATAAAATATGCCTATAAGATTCATTCCAACTGGATTTATGCTGAAAACAACAAAGTAAACCTATCCATGCTGACTGCCGGAAACTATACTTTATCCGTCAAGGCATGCAACTCACAAGGCATATGGAGCCCCAACGTCAAGGAACTGAAAATAAAGATACTCCCTCCTTGGTGGCGCACCTGGTGGGCCTATACCATATATACCGGTATCATTTTGTGTATCCTTCTGTCCATTATCCGCAATCTGCGCTTACGCCAAAAGCAGAAACAAATCATGCAGGCCATCGAGGTGGAAAATGAAAGGCAGCAGAAAATCAACAATATGAAACTGCAGTTCTTTGCCAACATAAGTCACGAACTGCGGACCCCCTTGTCACTTATCATCAATCCGCTTGAAGAGTTTTTCGTAGACCATCCCGAATATCGTAAAGGCATTCTGGATATAGTCAAACAAAATGCCGACTATCTGCTGGAACTGATTAACCAACTGCTGGATTTCAGAAAGCTGGATGCCAAGGCTGAAACCCTGAAATGCAAACATGACAACATCCTTATCATTCTGAGTGAAATATTCCACTCTTTCGATCCGATAGCACAGAAACGGAACATCAGCTATAGCCTTACCGCTCCACAACATTCTGTATTCATGGATTTCGACTATGACAAGATACGCAAGATATGCACAAATATCCTGTCAAATGCATTCAAGTTCACTCCCAATAAAGGAAGCATCTCACTGGATATTGCCGTAAGAGGCACAAATCTGGAACTGACCTTTACCGACACCGGTTGCGGCATAGAGGATGAAGCCAAGGAGAAAATATTCCAAAGATTCTATCAGTCGGGCAAAAACCAGTCGAACAACGGAGGCAGCGGCATTGGACTGCACATTGTTTCCGAATACGTAAAGATGCATCAGGGTACTGTCTGTGTCAGGGATAACCAGCCTTGTGGTTCTGTATTCCTGATTGCCCTACCCCTACACCAGAACAGTAATGAAACCAAAAACGGAGAACCGGTCGAAGAACCGGAAATAAAGGAAGAATCCCATCCATTCACCATACTACTCGTAGATGACAACTACGACTTCTTGAAATTTCTCTCTGAAAGTCTTGCCAGGCAGTATCATGTATTAAAAGCCACAAACGGAAAACATGCACTGAATGTACTGGAAAAGGAAGATATTGATTTAGTGGTCAGTGACATCATGATGCCCGAGATGGATGGTCTGGAACTATGTTCAACCATCAAGAATGACATACGCTACTCCCATATCCCCATTATCCTCCTGACAGCTAAGGCAAGTGAAGAACACCAATTGGAAGGGCTTAGCGTTGGCGCAGACGACTATATCACCAAGCCTTTCAATATGGAAGTCCTCAAGCTGCGCATCAACAAGATTATCGAGATGAACGTCAAACGTCAGGAAATATTCAATCAGGACATTAAAATCGAGCCAAGCCGTATCACCATCACTCCCCTTGACCAGCAGCTGGTGGAAAAAGCCATCCAGATTGTAGAGGACAATATCAGCGAAACCGAGTTTTCCGTCGAGGAGCTGGCCAGCAGCCTGAATATATCACGCAGCTATTTCTACAAGAAAATGATTAAGATAACGGGAAAGAAACCCATCGAATTCATCAGGACCATCCGTATGAAACGTGCACAACAACTCTTGACAGAAAGCCAGATGCAAGTTTCGGAAATTGCATATACCTTGGGGTATAACTCCCCCAAGATATTCTCCAAACATTTTAAAGAAGAGTTCAACATCAGCCCATCCGAATTTATAAGGCAGCAGGCTGAATAGAAACATTATTTTGACATCAAAGCATCCAACGAAGACACCAACGCCACCAAAGCAGCACTCCAATTAATGGCTATTTCATTGGAAGCATACGAACCTTCCACATCTGCATAAGACTCATCCGGCAGATTGGAAGGATAGGGTACACCGTCTTGTTGGCCAGGATTGGGACCGCCAACAAGGAAACCGGGAAGAGGTGCCTCTATATCATCCGATGTAGAAAGACGATGGTGCGGATACAGAGGACTCTTCATCCCGAAACCGGTAACATAACAATATCCCGTAGCATTCTTTCCTAAAATGTAGTCCATATTGCGGTAGGCGTTCGTCAGGTACGACTTCTCACCCGTAAGCAAATAGGCGCAAACCAGTGAAGTGGCTTGGTTAGCACACCCTTCGGCAAGGCATCCCCAAAAGAAATCTTTGGCATCGTTGCCGTAAGGAGCGTGGAAAGGAGAGCGGTCAGCACCCCGCACAGCCTCGACAGCATAGTCCAGTAACAGGTCTTTCATGGCATTTGCCAATTCCACGTCTTCACCCTGATATTCCCTGCCCGGTTGCAGCCAGGCAAACACGCCCAACGCAGTGGTATTGCCCCAAGAAGGAGTCTTATATGCAGTGGGCAGATGCTTCTTCACTTGTTCCCGGTAAACGGGCTTTCCCGTAGCAAGATAGAGCTCGGAAGCCGCCCAGAAGAATTCGTCATCGGCACTACGATCACCGTAAGCTCCCGTAACCACGGCAGGTTGATATTGCTTGTTGAGGAGGTCCTGATGATAGAGCGCTTGCGGATGCGCTTCTGCCCAGGCGTAAGCACGTTCGGCAGCCTGTAAAGCCACTGTCGAAAAGCCCGGATAATCCTCTTCGTAAGGAGTAAACAAGGCAGAAGCCTGCGCCAAAGCCGCAGCATAGTCCAATGCCGCCGTTACTGATTTCTGAACCACATAACGAGGCTGCTTACACTCCGTAGGCTTGATGAATCCCTCGAACGAAGGGGTAGTCAGCTTGTGGTAGACTCCTCCGTCGGCAGGGTCTTGCATGGTCAGCATCCATTTCAGGTTATAGTACATCTCGTCCAGCAAATCGGGCGTGTGGTTTCCGCTTTCCGGGATGTTCACCTGTTGACGGATAAAATAATCAGGAAAGCGGGCATAAATCGCCTGCATCAGTCCAATGGAATAGGCGGAGTTCACAATATACTTGTTATAGTCTCCGGCATCATACCATCCTCCCGGAGAAGAAATCACCGCTCCCGCCTTACGTTCCGGCCCGGCAGCATTGGGATGTACCAGCACCTTGTCATCTGGATGGCCTGCCGGACGGCTCCACCGACCCGCATAAGTCGCTTCGATGGGCATACCCGTACGTTGGTAATAGAAAGATTTCAAAGCGGCATCGGCCAAAGGGGACAGCACCTTTTCCTTTACTTCGAATGCCACTGAATCGCCGTTAACCAACAGAAGATATCTTCCCGGTACCGTGATGTCACTGAAATCCAATATTGTCCTGCTCCTATCCGACCAAGCGGATGAAGCGGTATATCCGGGTTTGCCGGAAAGTAGCCGATTGCCCGTGGCTGCATCTACTATGGTAAATTCACGTACCTCACCGGCATTCACCACAGCTACTTTTTCCTGCTGGGGATAATACCCTAACTGATTCAAACGTACAGTTTCTGAAGGATGCCCTAAAGTGGCCATTCCTCCCAGAACTGTAAACAGACATGTAGTTATATTCATATCACTATTCTTTATATATTAATATTATTCCATTTCAAAATTATTTATCCGACAATAAGGTAATGAAACTGATAGCCGGCAAGTGTACCCGTACCAGTCCATTCTCCACCTTCACTGCAGTTTCCTTCATGCAGTCCTTTGTATTGGTCACATAGACTTTCAGTTCCTTCACTTCTGCAGGGATACCGGAGA
>OGUQ01000765.1_pt1 | contig 29939 bp, 24 predicted proteins | sample 1574701 | NCBI WGS metagenome assembly OGUQ01 (sample SAMEA2582087, study PRJEB24529) | metagenome | biome: Human gut stool | place: China | collected 2011 | reverse complement strand
GTTATGAAAAACTGCAAACGTGGCGCCATCCTGATCGGTCTCGTCGGCGCTGTCATCGGCCTCGTCGCTTTCGGTGTGTTCAATTCCGTGATTCACTGGGCCGGTTCGACTGAATTCTGCGGCTCCTTCTGCCACTCCATGGATTATGTCTATGCGGCCTATCATCAGGGCCAGCACGCCAAGACCCCGTCTGGCGTGACCGCCGGCTGCTCTGACTGCCACCTGAAGTATGGTTCCACCCACGAGATCAACGGCTTCCAGTACATCGGCATGCTGATCCACAAGGGCACTTCCGGTTCCAAGTCCTTCTTTGGTCAGGTTCCTCCGCTCTTTTTAATATACTGGCTGATTCCGGATTATTGACAGGCTTCACTACGATAAATTTCTTCTGCCTAATCTCATCGGCTTCCAGCCGAAATCGTTCATCAACTGTCAGCTCATCAAATACTGCCTGCGGAATCAAAACATCGCCAAACAGTTTTTCCAGCAAATCTATACGATTGATTTTAAGAAGTGATATCAGCGGTGTTGTATCTGATACAACAATCATACCGCAGCCTCCTTCTTTTTGAGTTCTCTGAAAGTATTGAGTTCATCATCCAGATCATCCATCGTCATATCAAAATAGGAATATCCCAGCTTATCATACAGATCAATCAACTCGGATTTTCTGATTCCCAGAATTTCAGCCGCACGACCATGGGATATCGTCTGATTCAGTATATATGGATACAGCAACAGTGCATTTCGGGTAAGCTCTGTTTCCGGATTCATAGTTACCAGATATTTTGACATTCCTACCGGAACTTTAATAGTTACAGATTCTGTTGTTACCATAATATCACGTCCTTTCTGTTAGAAATCTATGTTCGTCTCTTTTCCTATATTATTATTATATCCATTATTTGGATTTTCTACAACTGATTTTTATCTGCTTTTATTCAAGTAATCTTCCTCGTCAAAATTGTGCGTATTGGAACTATTCTGGACGTGCTATGTTTTACAATGCACTACAAAAGAATGGGTTAATTTAGAACTGTACATATCCCATTTGTTGCAGTGTCCTAGAGATTTGCTATTTTTATCTTGTTTTAATTATCAATTGCGTTAACAACCTCCTGTATATCATCAGCAGTGAGTTTTGTCAGCTTATCATATAAGTCAGCTTCAAGCTCATCATCCATATCACCATCTTGAACTTTAATAATATACTCTCTGACTTCCATTCCAACCTTTACAAATTCATAATCTCCACAATTGTAAATATTATTTAACCAATATATGATTCCACAATAATAAAACATCTGCGCAAAATTATCACTTTCCCTGCTTATTCCTTTAATATTATCCTGTAAAAATTTCTTTGCCTCCTGCAATTGTAAATTAATAGCTTCTTTGTCCAAAGAATTATTCTGCAGATTTTCTGCGTATTTTGATGCAAGATTATAGCCTTCTGTTTCAGACTTAAAAGTCTGATATTCTATGCTCTGTTGTACAATACTAACTTTCATATTATTATCTTCTCTTGTATTTCCCAGGAAAAGAACTCCAGCCATAAAGTACATAATTATTATGATTATAAGAACAATTCCAAGAAAATACTTATTTATTTTCATTTTCCTCAACAATTTTTCCCTCCGCAATTTTTAATATCACATCACACACTTCCTTTAAATCTTCTTTATGATGAGTGGCTACAATAATCGTTGCGCCTCTTGACTTCTCCTCTCTTATTATTTTATATATAAGCTGCACTGCATCTTCATCCAATGCATTTGTCGGTTCATCAAGCAACAGCACGCGCGGATTACTCACCAGCGCGCGTCCTAATGCCGCTTTACGCAACCAGCCGCCGGAAAGCGACGACAGCGCAACGTTAGGATCTAACCCCAGTTGCGCCAGCACTTCGTTGATGCGGTTTTCCAGCTGCCACAGGTTGTGGTGATCCAGCTGTTCCTGAACCTTCGCCAGTTCGTTGAGATTTTTCTCGCTCGGGTCGTTCATCACCAGGCGCGAAATATCGTGATAGCGTTTCAGATATTCCGCTTGTTCTTCAATGCCTTCGGCAACGAAATCATAAACGCTACCCTCAACGTTACGCGGCGGATCCTGTTGCAGACGCGCTACAATCAAATCTTGCTCGTAAATAATGCGACCGTCATCCAGCCCTTGTTCACGGTTGAGGATTTTCATTAACGTCGATTTGCCTGCGCCGTTGCGGCCCACCAGACAAACACGTTCGTTATCTTCGATATGCAGTTCTGCGTTATCGAGAAGCGGCGCGTCGCTGAACGACAGCCATGCGCCATGCATACTGATTAATGACATTACTATTCCTTTCAGGCTGCGGTAATCAGCCAGCAGTTGTGGATCTGGCGGTTACGGGCGAAATCCTGGGAGAGCGTTTTTTGCGTAATTTCTTGTGCTTTCAGTCCCAGTTTTGCCAGGCCGTCGAGATCCATACGGAAGCCACGTTTGTTGTTCGAGAACATGATCGTCCCACCTGCACGCAGCAGACGTTTCAAATCTTTCATCAGCGCCAGATGATCGCGCTGAACATCAAACGCATCTTCCATTCGTTTTGAGTTAGAGAAGGTTGGCGGATCGATAAAGATCAGATCGAACTGTTCATTTGCCTCACGCAGCCACGCCAGGCAATCGGCCTGAATCAGGCGATGCGCACGCCCGGTCAGGCCATTCAGACGCAGGTTGCGTTCTGCCCATTCCAGATAAGTACGCGACATATCCACGGTGGTGGTGCTGCGTGCACCGCCTAATCCCGCATGCACGGTGGCGCTGCCGGTATAAGAGAACAGGTTGAGGAAATCTTTGCCTTTGCTCATCTGACCGAGCATACGACGGGCGATGCGGTGATCGAGGAACAGACCAGTATCGAGATAATCCGTCAGGTTCACCCACAAGTGAGCGTTATATTCGGTAACTTCAAGAAACTCGCCCTTCTCGCCCAGTTTCTGGTATTGGTTTTTGCCCTTCTGGCGTTCACGGGTTTTCAGCACCAGTTTGTTTGGCGCAATCCCCAGTACCGAAATGGTTGCAGCGATAATATCGAACAGACGCTGACGCGCTTTGTGAGCATCAATAGTTTTTGGCGGCGCATACTCCTGCACCACCACCCAGTCGGCATAACGGTCAACGGCAACGTTATATTCCGGCAGATCGGCGTCATACAGGCGGTAACATTCAATCCCTTCCTGGCGAGCCCACTTCTCGAATTTTTTGAGGTTCTTACGCAGGCGGTTGGTGTAGTCTTCCGCTACCATCGCCGGTTTGCTGTCTGGAGTGCTTTCGGCAACGTGGTAATTTTTCTGTACGCAGTCCAGCGGGCCGTTTTTCGCCTTGTACTGTTTGTCTGCACGCAGCTGCAAGCAGCTTAGCAGATCCGGCGAGGCACTAAACAAAGAGAGATTCCAGCCACCAAACTGGTTTTTCATGATCCGACCCAGCAGGCTATGCAGCGCAATCAGCGCCGGTTCGCTGTCCAGACGTTCCCCGTATGGCGGGTTGCTCAACACTGTGCCGTACGGCCCTTTCGGCAGCGGATTGGTCAGTTGCGCGACATCTTTCACCTCAAAGGTGATCAGTTCACCAATCCCCGCAAGACGGGCGTTAGTGCGTGCACGTTGAATCACCCGTGCGTCGCTGTCCGAACCGTAAAAATGAGAGCTATACTCAGCCAGGCCTTTACGGGCGCGAGTTTGCGCTTCCGCTTTCACTTCCTGCCAGATAGCTTCATCATGCTGCGCCCAGCCGCTAAAGCCCCAACGCCCACGGTGCAAGCCTGGTGCGCGATCGGTCGCCAGCATCGCTGCTTCAATCAGCAACGTACCGGAACCACACATCGGATCGAGCAGCGGTGTTCCTGGCTGCCAGCCGGATCGCATCACAATAGCGGCTGCCAGGGTTTCTTTGATCGGCGCAATACCAGCACGATCGCGATAGCCACGCAGATGTAAACCATCACCACTCAGATCAAGAGCGATACTGGCGGTTTCTTTATGCAGCCAGACGTTAACGCGGATATCCGGCGCATCGCGATCAACATTTGGACGCGGCAGATTTTTCCGCGTGAAAGCATCGACGATCGCGTCTTTCACTTTCATCGCGCCGTACTGACTGTTGCGGATGGTGTCATTCAAACCACTGAAGTGGACAGCGAAGGTCGCGCCAGGATTAAACATCTCTGTCCAGTTGATCGCCTGAACACCGAGATAGAGGTCTAAATCGCTGTAAACCTTACACTCGCCCAGCGGCAACATAATACGCGAGGCCAGGCGGCTCCACATCAGGCTCTGGTAAACAAGCCGTGTGTCGCCCTTGAAATGGACCCCACCCTGAACCACCTGGCATTCAACGGCCCCCAGGTTTTCCAGTTCAGTTTTTAACAGCTCTTCCAGCCCACGGGCCGTACTGGCAAACAGAGAATTCATATCGTCACTTTTACTCTAAGAGCCTACCGCAGTAGGCGTAATTGTTGCAGTCAGTCTGGACATGGACAGCGCGGAGAAACCGGAGCGTACACAAGTACGTGAGGATTTCGAGCATAACCCAGGGCCAAACTGACAAATAAAATAGCCTAATGGGACAGGCGCTAAGAAAATTGTTGCGCATTATAGCTAATAAGCGCGTCATGTCATAAAGTTGAGGGCTTATTTTCATTTGAGGACCGCACCGTGGCGACATTAATCCGGCTTTTTATTCATCCTGTTAAATCGATGCGCGGCATTGGTCTTACACATGCTCTGGCAGATGTCAGTGGTCTGGCCTTCGATCGCATCTTTATGATCACGGAACCTGACGGTACGTTTATTACCGCTCGCCAGTTTCCCCAGATGGTACGGTTTACTCCTTCACCTGTGCATGATGGCTTGCATCTCACCGCACCAGATGGCAGTAGCGCATATGTTCGTTTTGCTGATTTCGCCACACAAGACGCACCAACCGAAGTTTGGGGCACACATTTTACCGCGCGAATTGCGCCAGACGCGATCAACAAATGGCTAAGTGGATTTTTCTCCCGCGAAGTGCAATTACGCTGGGTGGGGCCACAAATGACCCGGCGCGTGAAACGCCACAACACTGTACCTCTGTCATTTGCTGATGGCTATCCTTACCTTCTTGCTAACGAAGCCTCGTTACGTGATCTCCAACAACGTTGTCCGGCCAGTGTAAAAATGGAGCAATTCCGCCCCAATCTGGTGGTTTCCGGCGCGTCAGCCTGGGAAGAAGATCGCTGGAAAGTGATTCGCATTGGTGATGTGGTGTTTGATGTGGTTAAACCTTGTAGCCGCTGTATTTTCACCACCGTCAGCCCAGAAAAAGGGCAAAAACATCCGGCAGGCGAACCATTAAAAACATTGCAATCTTTCCGCACTGCCCAGGATAACGGCGATGTCGATTTTGGTCAGAATTTAATTGCCCGTAATAGCGGCGTGATTCGCGTTGGCGATGAGGTGGAAATTCTGGCAACGGCTCCGGCAAAAATTTACGGCGCAGCTGCCGCTGATGATACCGCCAACATCACGCAACAACCGGACGCAAATGTAGATATTGACTGGCAGGGACAGGCATTTCGTGGAAATAACCAACAGGTGTTGCTGGAGCAATTAGAAAATCAGGGAATTCGTATCCCTTATTCTTGCCGCGCGGGCATTTGTGGAAGTTGCCGTGTTCAGCTTTTAGAAGGCGAAGTCACGCCGCTGAAAAAATCAGCAATGGGCGATGATGGCACCATTCTTTGCTGTAGCTGTGTACCGAAGACTGCACTTAAGTTGGCGCGTTAGACTGCCTGTTCGAGGCTGAAGCTGTCAACATTAACCTGCGGTTTCAGCCTGTCGTTCATGATTTTAATGGCGTCGCCCAACTGCATCGCGCGACCCGCAATAACAACGCAGGGTTGTGCCAGCAGGCATAGTGCGGCATTTTCGCCAGATTCAACGACCAGCAAATTGACCTGCTCGTGAGTATCGCTCAACCAAACGCAGGCCGCATCGCCCGGCATGGGCACCCACATTTCACCATGGGAAACAAAATGCCAGCTTTTCGGCATTTGCGGTTTGAGATAGCGAATTGCTACCAGTGCATTCAGCACCAGTTCGGCTTTTTGTTCTTTAGATAAATTAAAATCGCGGCACTTTTCTTCAAAAGAGAAATAGAGCGCGGCGTCGTCAACGCAAAAGCCTGCGGGAGAAAAGGCATCTGGAGTCAACATCTTGCGCGCAAAACGTGAGCGAAATAGCATACCATTGGCTAAATCGAGCATCATTCGATCGTGCTCTTCATCGTAATACCAACGCCAGTTATCGTCTGGTTTAATTCGCATCTGCCTCTCCCCTACCCTATAAAACCGCAGCAACACAATCCATTGTCGCTTCGCTTAATAACCTCAACAATAAAAGTACAAAATGTCTAAATAAGCAACAGCGATGAATATAAAACAACCAGGGCTGAAAATAAAGCCCTGATTATCTTATAAAGAGGAATTCGAAGAAATAATTAGATATGGGTAACGATTTCTTTAATCAGCGGCGGACCTTTAAAAATAAAACCAGAATAAATTTGCACCAGTGAGGCACCCGCAGCAATCTTTTCACGCGCAGCGATAACCGAGTCGATGCCGCCAACACCGATGATCGGTAAGCGACCGTTTAATTCCAGTGACAAGCGGCGAATAATTTCGGTGCTTTTTAACTGAAGCGGACGACCACTTAAGCCACCGGTTTGATCGCAATTTTTCATTCCCTGAACAAGAGAACGATCGAGTGTGGTATTGGTTGCAATAACGCCATCAATATTATGGCGAACTAAACTATCGGCAACCTGGATCAATTCTTCTTCAGAAAGATCCGGCGCGATCTTCACTGCGATCGGCACATATTTATGGTGCATCGCTTGCAAATCATTTTGCTTATTTTTAATCGCGGTTAAGAGATCATCCAGCGCTTCACCATATTGCAGCGTGCGTAATCCTGGGGTATTCGGCGATGAAATATTGATGGCGATATATCCCGCATAGGCATAGATTTTTTCCATACAAATCAGATAGTCATCTTTGCCCTGCTCCACTGGCGTATCTTTATTTTTGCCGATGTTAATACCCAGGACGCCGTCATAATGGGCCTTTTTTACGTTCTCTACGAGGTTATCAACGCCAAGATTATTAAAGCCCATACGGTTGATCAAACCTTCGGCATCTACCAGACGAAAGAGACGCGGCTTGTCATTACCTGGCTGTGGACGTGGCGTGACGGTACCGATCTCGATCGATCCAAATCCCATCGCGCCTAACGCGTCAATGCACTCCCCGTCTTTATCAAGACCGGCTGCCAGACCAAGCGGATTTTTAAACGTCAGGCCCATGCAGTTAACAGGTTTCGCAGGCACTTTCTGCCGCACCAGTGCTTCAAACGGCGTTCCTGTAATACGGCGTAATTGCTGAAAAGTAAACTCATGAGCGCGCTCTGGATCGAGCTGGAAAAGGGCTTTACGAACGAAGGGGTAGTACATGAACTCTCCTGGATTCCCGGTGTGCAAACCGGGGGCGTATTATGTGCGAGTTCGGACCAAAAGGGAATTGACCTGCGGCAAAAAAAACGCAAACGTTTTCCGAACCTGTTTCAGGGCAGATTTTGCTCCTTCTTTGCACTCAACCCGCCGTAATCATTTATCGCCCGCCAGGCGACATGACACGGTGCGATTGCCTGACACCAGCTTGTCTGACGCTGGCTTTTAGGCGGCACAACTCCCACATTACTTAACGCTTTACCATTTACACTCACCTGAATCAGGTTAATGTAATAAGGCGTTGGGTTAGTGAGTTGTACACCCTGCGAATTCCGTGTCCAGCGTAATTGTTGATAAGCTTCCAGCGGGTCGCCCGGCAAACCTTCGGGTCGCCAGAACAGTTTAAATACCGAGCGCATCGCCACTTTTACGCTCTGATTTTCAACTTTGCCGGATGGCACGCTGGCAATGCTTAACTCAAATAGCGTTTCGCGATCCACAGGCAAGATGTCGCTTTCCGTTCTCAGCAAGCGCAACGTGCCTGTCGTACCGGGCTTCAGGAGAATAAGTGGCGGAGCGGCCAGTAATGGTGCTGGCACTGTCGACGCTTCCCCCCCGGCCCAACGCGTTGGGCGGTTGATTTTACTGTTAATAAGCCAGGATTCCTGACTGGTATTAGTCAGTAAAATAGATATCGATTCTCTGTCTGCCGGAAAGATAAATCGCGTTCCGCCGACCACCACTCCTGCCTGCAATTCACCCGCCACCAGCAGCGATAAAACGGCGAAAATCAAGAGCGCCAATCTGTTCCACGTATTAGTCATAATGAAGTACAAATGTCGCGCTGGCATTCACTTTACCCGACTGCACATCGCTATTGACAGGTCGCAATTGCGCATAAAAAGTTAATGGCACCTTACCGCTATGTAGGCTGTAGTCTTTACTCGCCTGGTTAAGCGGAATCAATATCTTCGCATCATCCAGAATCGCAATTGCCAGCCCGCTGGCTGCATCCGTACCACTTTCAATGGACAACATTTCGCTCTGCACTCCGTCGGGGGTTCCTGAAAAGGTGACGTCAACCGTGCTGACATCTGTTCCGCAATCCTGCAAATTAATGATGAAAGATTTCTCCGGGCCATAATTCCCATGAGAAAAACGTGTCAGCGAGACATCGCCTAACTGCACATTGATTTGCTTGCTATCCTGTGCCAGCACGCATGTATTACGGCGAAACGATCCGCTAATGTTGACCGTGCCATCATGGGCAAATAGCTCACAGCCCCACGTTAATCCCAATAAGAACAGAATCCAGATTATCCGTTTCAACATCACTCCTTCACTGGTAAACCAGATCAAAATAGAGAACCGCCGTCGCATTACCGCCCGTTGCTCCCGCCTTTGTGGACTTATAACGAAGTTGATATTTGAGTGTGTTATCCCCGGCTTTTAAGGGCGTAAGAGGCTGGACCTGATTGAGCGGGATTTCTTGCTGACTTTGCGCATCAAGAATTTGCACGGCAATCCCCGTTGCCATACCACCGCTTCCGCCTGTGTCAGTTAGTTTGAGCAGTGTCGGCGCAAGGGTGTCAGCCTCGCCGCTAAAAAGGACGTCCGCGCCAGTAATACCAGCGGCACAACCGGTGATATCGATATTCAAATCAGCAGCAGTGCTTACGGTATTCGCGGCCTGAAAATCACTGATATTAAAATCACCAATATGAATATTTTGTAATGCACTTTTGGTGGCGACATCACAGCCCTGATCGACCACATTCCCATAAATATGCATACTAACTTGTTCAGGCCCAGCCATCCCGACATGGATGTTAAGAATGCTAAAGAACAAGATAACGCACTGAAATATCGTTTTTTTCTTCATACGTTCACGCGTTAATCAAAATTTATTCTCACCGTTGCCGTGGCTTCAAATCGCCCGGTTTCTGGTGGTACACCTGTCGTGCTGACTGGATAGACATTCATTCGCGCGATACTGTCTGCATCATCAGGAATAGAGAGCGGTAATGTTCCACCAGCAGGGGAAATAATGTTGTTCTGGCTATCGGTCACCACCACGCCCACGCCAGGACGTGACGTCTTAATCGCCTGGGGATAGCTGGGGTCTGTGGTTGCCGTCAGACTCAGGTTGACATTAACTAATCCCGCGTTTCCCGTGTTACACCTGACTGGAATTGCAAGTTCTGCCGTTCTGGCCCCAAGAGGTTTATGCCCTACAACACGGAAATTGGCAGCGAAGACATCACCTAAATCAACTTCAATTGTCTCTCCGGCATTGACGGAACATGAGCCAAGTGAATTGATCGTACCAGACAGGTAATACACTAAAACCGGTGTACCTGTAGTCGTGCAGGAATCACCTGCGGGTATGTTGTAGCATTCATATAATCGCGCCAGCGCCATAGGAGGAATGACGACCGAGCCAACGAACGGCTGCAATATTTTCAGGGAAAAGCTACCGCTATTACCGCTTGCCCCCTGCCCACCTAAACGTTGACCGCCAGGGTCGCAAATATGCCATCGGGTATCCCCCCCTGTGCCCACGTTTTCGAAAGGAACCGCAGTAGGAGAACTGCCTTTAACCTGCAATAAAACTTTGGCGGCAAGATAGTCATTAATTTTGTACCAGTTGTCGCCTAAATAGACTAACGGTGAATCCGCGGCGAATGCCCATCGGCCACTTCTGACATTGTCTTTATCGCAATCACAGGAAACATAATAATCATTCGATTCGTTCCACTGATAAAATTTGTCTTTAACTACCCCTGCCGTATTTGCTTCTTCCTCCAGGGTTTTAACGCCAAAATTGACGCCAATATACGGATTCCCCTGAGTAGTATGACACTGCCCGCTATAAGCAGCGGTTTGAGCGCACCATAGCATTAAGACGGCGGCAAAAAATAGTCGTAGTAATGACACGCATTTTTCTCCAAAGATTATCTGCATATGGCATCCATTCGCGTAATCGCAGAGTTAATTTGTTGTTCGGTAAGCTCGTAATTGATATGACAAATTTGATCGGGAGCTTCGCCCCAGCGCACGCTTATTGTTCCCTTCGCCGGTAAACCCGCCATATAGAGCGAGCCATCATCATCAATTATGCCGCTATTAGCCTGTACGCCGTCCAGCGTCGCTATCGCGCCAAAACGCAGCGGTATACCCTGCTTTGATGTTTTCATTAATACCCTTGCACCCGCATGGGCATTGAACTCCGCCAGAACCAACGCCCCTTTGGTGGGAACCACGTTGACTACTGCATTTTCAAGATCCACGTTACGTTTTAACGACGCCGCATCAAGTGCGATTCGATTTTCCCGATAAGAAGTGGCATAAGGAACAACGGTATATCCGCGCCAGTCAGTTTTCAGCCCGGTGCTGTTCGCCACACGAGTATTCTCTGCGCCTGGTGCTGCAATCAGAACGTTAGTTTCCCCCAGCGATTGCCCCAGGGTAATGCCCTGTGAATGGGCAACTAAACTGCCTGAAAGAGCGTAGTTCAGTTGTTGTTGACTGCCGTTATCGCTGTAGTTGTAGCCCACTCGGGCATCTGCAAACGCCCCTTTGTAATCCATGCTGGCGCTACCATTAGCCGTTTTCCCCTCGCTGTTATATCCCTGTTGCACGCTGTAGCTCAGGTTACCGTCATCGAGTAATGTCTCCGTTAAACCCAGGTTTTGTGTAGTGTGCCCTTCGTTATCGATACTGGTGTTAGAGGTCATCCAGGCGTAATTTTTTTTCCTGGTATAGCTATCATTACTTCTGGGGAGCAACAGATTGAGCGGCAGGGAAAAATTTAGAGCAAACACCTGATCAGCATCAGGTTGACCACGGGACTTACTGTAGTTCCAGGAAATCCCCAGCGAAAGATCTTTAATTTGCGTGTTGTAGCCAAACTGTAATAGCCGATCCTGTTGATCCGTATGCCAGTAAGTTTGCTGGCTACCACTTAAATAAAACGAACCGTACTCGCCTAATTGCTGGGAGATATTGACCTGCAGTTTGCCACGTTTGGTGTAAAACAAATTGTAATAACGCGACCACATCGGCGTATCTTCATCATCACCGTCATTAAATTCGTAGCCATCCATATGTTTATACATGGTGTCGGAAAGGGTGTAGAAACCCGACGTCGAATAGCGATAGCCCATCAATTGAAAGTTAGTGCCCAAGTGGTTGAGCGTTTTGGCATACAGAAAACGATATGACTGACCTTTATGTTCGCTTTGATCTGCTAGCGTACTCTTCGCCTGGGTCGCATCGAACGAAATTGCTCCGAAATCGCCGAGGTTAAATCCCAGACCAAACATGGCGGCACGGTAATATTCAGCATATTGTCCACCACCATACCAGGTCGTTCCCCACGGTCCGCCCCACTGCAACGTGGCCTGGGCAAATTTGCTCTCCTGCTGTTCATTACTATTGGTTCTGTATTTCGCCAGTGTCACCGCGTATTTGATTCGCCCCTGACGCTGGAGTAATGGCACGCTGGAAAACGGTACGCTGTAGCTATTGACGCTGCCGTCCGCTTCTTTGATTTCAACTAACAAATCACCGCTCGACGACGTGGAATAGAGATCACTAATTTCAAAAGCACCAGGCGATACATAAGTTTGGTAAATGGTGTAACCATTTTGCTTAATCGTTATCTGGGCATTGCTTTTGGCGATACCACGCACCACAGGCGCAAACCCTTTCAGGCTGTCTGGCAGCATGTTGTCATCTGACGCCAGCTGCACACCACGAAAGCTGACACTATCGAAAAAATCGCCTGCAGTATAATCATCACCTACGGTCAGTTCGCCTTTCAGAGGAATAACCGCCCGTTGCAAATAGCTGCTGAGATTCTTCCATTCTGCGGTTTGGCCACTACTACGACTCCATGTTGAATTGTTGCGCAATCTCCATGGGCCTAAATTAACGCCACTGTTTAAATTCAGAAAATAGCTGTCGCCAGAATCACTGTCTGCGCTGCTATGAATACTGTTAGCCCCGCTAAACGAATATCCCAGTAATAGCGCGTTGATCCCTTCATCCCAACGTTCAGGGGGGACATAACCACGGGCATTACTTTTGATGGCGATTTGCGGTACTGAAATTTCCAGACGGAGTTTATTCACATTAAACGTTACGCTGGCATCCGGAATAATCTCCGCCAATGGCACACACGCTTGTTTGTCCAGTTGTTTAAAAGCCGGAAACGCATCAGTATTAACACCCATTGCATCCAGGCTTTCAGTCGTCAAACAGGCGGCAATCCCCTTCTCTGGCGTTATCTCAACAAAATTGACGTTGCGCGTATCTACAATTGTCTGATTCAGAACAATATCGACACGATAAACCCCTGGCGTTATTTTTTGTCCTTTTTCGAAACGAGACAAATCGGCCACCATTGAGGGATCATCTTTGAAAAAAGCAGGATCGAACCAGGTTTCAGCTTGTGCATTGAACGCTGCCGACACAAACACCACCAGCCCACCAATAAACGATGGCACTCCACCAGAGCTTAACAGGCTGTGTTGTCGATGAGTTCTATACATCTCGCTCTCTTAACTGAAGACGGCTTACGATTTACAGTTGAGTTGCGGCGTTTCCGCCCCGTAGTCATTGATGGTTCGATACGTTACGCTGCTATTTTTGGCCCCCTTTGGCAGAGAAAATTGGTATTTATCAAAGGGGGAAATCATTTGATTTTTAACTACTTTTCCACCTATTTTCAGGTCTGTCAGGGTAATGAAATAAGGTGTTGGGTTACTGACCGTAACCATGTCAGCTGACGAAGTGCAACGCAGTTTCGCCGGAGCCTCGCCTAAGGGATACGCTAAACCTTTTGGTCGCCAGAAAAGTTTGATGACGCTTTGTGTGGCAATCTTCAGGGTATTTCCCTCTTCCCGCTTCGTTGTTGAAGGGACTGCCCGTACGCTAGTGAAGAAAAGGGTTTCTCTGTCTTTCGCCAACGGCGCTCCAATGTACATAATGCGTAACAGATTCTCATTTGCCGGATTCAGCACAAATAGCGGTGGTGTAATAATAAAGTCTGCTGATTTTTTATTATCTGGGGTCATCACCCATGACTGAATAAGATAAGGAACATCCGGACTGGTGTTACGTACACCCAGTGAAATTTGCTCTTCACCTTCTGAATAAACAAGACGTGTTGCTGCAAGTCCAATCCCGCCTTTACCTGCCGCCCATGCGGATGAGCAGCTGAGTAATATTGCCGTTAAACTTACGGTCACAATTCCCTTTGTTATGCAAGTTTTCATAAATAGTCACTCTTAAAAAATATGAATATCCCCTCCAGAACACTGGAGGGGTACTAATTAATAAAACAATTAATGAGTTCTATTAATAATAGTTAATATGGAAATTTGTTACCGCATTCACATTACCTGAAGTCGCTTTCCCCGTAGCGATATAATCAACTTTAAAAGTCAACGTCTGATCTCCATCCTGCAACAAAATGTTCCCGGTTTCTGTGTCTGGCGTGATGGCCGTTGTACCATCATTCATATACATTTGCAGGGCCACGTTTGTAGCAGCATCAGATGAGGCCTGGTTAGCAAACGCTGTAATCTGAGTAGTATCCGCAGTGCCATTAAAGGTGAACGTTGCATTTTTTGTTACGGTAGTATCACAATCTTTTAATTCAATTGGCACATCAATTTGCACGCCAGAAACCTGACCATTGGTTTGCAACTTCGTGGCACTAACATCTGGCAAAGTCACCACGGAATCTTTCGTCGCAGCTACCAGGGTACAAGCTGGAGCAATAACTTTACCATTAAATGTTACTGAGCCATCCGTGATAGCATTATCATCAGCAGCCATAACGCTGGACGTTGCACATACCACAGTTATAAACGCCGTCAATACACTTTTTTTCATCGTTATCATCCTGATCTCTTCGTAAATATGATAATGCCTTTAAATGACATTAGACTTAATAATAACAATAATTGACCGCCATTTAAATCAAGCATACTAAATCCAATAAGTGACAAATCTTTAATTTATAGATTTCATGAATATTTAAATATTAACTGAACGAGTAATTCATTGATTCAACATCTAATGACTATCCAATAAATAAATATGCGTGATATATAAAGCCCTTTCTTTAGTTTATTTTCAGAAAAAGATACACAAAATTTATATTTGGAATTTTCTTGTCTCTCCGACAGACTGACCGAATTGTTATCAATGTTAACAAAAAAAGAACAATTGGTTATAAGGAGAGAGTATGCGTGTCATCACCCTGGCGGGTAGTCCTCGCTTTCCTTCTCGCTCCAGCTCCTTGCTGGAATATGCGCGGGAAAAACTAAATGGCCTGGATGTAGAGGTTTATCACTGGAATCTGCAAAACTTCGCCCCGGAAGATCTACTTTATGCTCGTTTCGATAGTCCGGCACTCAAGACCTTCACCGAACAGCTGCAACAGGCCGATGGGCTGATTGTCGCCACGCCTGTGTATAAAGCCGCCTATTCCGGTGCGTTGAAAACCCTGCTCGACCTGCTGCCAGAACGCGCTTTGCAAGGCAAAGTGGTGCTACCGCTGGCGACGGGCGGTACCGTGGCCCATCTGCTGGCGGTCGATTATGCCCTTAAACCAGTTTTAAGCGCACTGAAAGCTCAGGAGATCCTGCACGGCGTGTTTGCCGATGACTCACAAGTAATTGATTACCATCACAGACCCCAGTTCACGCCAAATCTGCAAACCCGTCTTGATACCGCGCTAGAAACTTTCTGGCAGGCATTGCACCGCCGCGATGTTCAGGTTCCTGACCTTCTGTCTCTGCGAGGTAATGCCCATGCGTAACATCATTAAACTGGCGCTGGCGGGATTGCTTAGCGTCTCTACTTTTGCGGTTGCTGCAGAATCCTCGCCTGAAGCGTTACGTATAGGCTATCAGAAAGGCAGTATTGGTATGGTGCTGGCAAAAAGCCACCAGTTACTGGAAAAACGCTATCCGGAATCAAAAATCTCCTGGGTGGAGTTCCCCGCGGGTCCGCAAATGTTGGAAGCGTTAAACGTTGGCAGTATTGATCTCGGCAGTACCGGGGATATTCCGCCAATCTTTGCCCAGGCTGCCGGGGCTGATTTGGTGTACGTGGGCGTCGAGCCACCGAAGCCCAAAGCCGAAGTGATTCTGGTGGCAGAAAACAGCCCGATCAAAACCGTAGCCGATCTTAAAGGTCACAAAGTTGCCTTTCAGAAAGGTTCCAGTTCACACAACCTTTTACTGCGTGCACTGCGTCAGGCCGGACTTAAGTTTACCGATATCCAACCCACTTACCTGACGCCCGCTGATGCCCGCGCCGCGTTCCAGCAAGGTAACGTTGACGCCTGGGCTATCTGGGATCCCTACTACTCTGCTGCATTATTACAGGGCGGCGTGCGGGTGCTGAAAGACGGCACCGATCTCAATCAAACTGGATCGTTTTATCTGGCAGCTCGTCCCTATGCAGAAAAAAACGGCGCTTTTATTCAGGGCGTACTGGCAACCTTTAGTGAGGCCGATGCGTTAACCCGCAGCCAGCGCGAGCAAAGCATCGCTTTACTGGCAAAAACGATGGGCTTACCGGCACCGGTGATTGCCTCTTACTTAGATCATCGCCCTCCTACCACCATCAAACCGGTTAACGCCGAGGTTGCCGCCTTACAGCAGCAAACGGCAGATCTGTTTTATGAAAATCGTCTGGTGCCGAAAAAAGTCGATATTCGCCAGCGCATCTGGCAGCCCACTCAACTGGAAGGAAAACAATTATGAGTCTGAATATGTTCTGGTTTTTACCGACCCACGGTGACGGGCATTATCTGGGAACGGAAGAAGGTTCACGCCCGGTTGATCACGGTTATCTGCAACAAATTGCGCAAGCGGCGGATCGTCTTGGCTATACCGGTGTGCTAATTCCAACGGGGCGCTCCTGCGAAGATGCGTGGCTGGTTGCCGCATCGATGATCCCGGTGACGCAGCGGCTGAAGTTTCTTGTCGCCCTGCGTCCCAGCGTAACCTCACCTACCGTTGCCGCCCGCCAGGCCGCCACGCTTGACCGTCTCTCAAATGGACGTGCGTTGTTTAACCTGGTCACAGGCAGCGATCCACAAGAGCTGGCAGGCGACGGAGTGTTCCTTGATCATAGCGAGCGCTACGAAGCCTCGGCGGAATTTACCCAGGTCTGGCGGCGTTTATTGCAGGGAGAAACCGTCGATTTCAACGGTAAACATATTCATGTGCGCGGAGCAAAACTGCTCTTCCCGGCGATTCAACAGCCGTATCCGCCACTTTACTTTGGCGGATCGTCAGATGTCGCCCAGGAGCTGGCGGCAGAACAGGTTGATCTCTACCTCACCTGGGGCGAACCGCCGGAACTGGTTAAAGAGAAAATCGAACAAGTGCGGGCGAAAGCTGCCGCGCATGGACGCAAAATTCGTTTCGGTATTCGTCTGCATGTGATTGTTCGTGAAACTAACGACGAAGCGTGGCAGGCCGCCGAGCGGTTAATCTCGCATCTTGATGATGAAACTATCGCCAAAGCACAGGCCGCATTCGCCCGGACGGATTCCGTAGGGCAACAGCGAATGGCGGCGTTACATAACGGCAAGCGCGACAATCTGGAGATCAGCCCCAATTTATGGGCGGGCGTTGGCTTAGTGCGCGGCGGTGCCGGGACGGCGCTGGTGGGCGATGGTCCTACGGTCGCTGCGCGAATCAACGAATATGCCGCGCTTGGCATCGACAGTTTTGTGCTTTCGGGCTATCCGCATCTGGAAGAAGCGTATCGGGTTGGCGAGTTGCTGTTCCCGCTTCTGGATGTCGCCATCCCGGAAATTCCCCAGCCGCAGCCGCTGAATCCGCAAGGCGAAGCGGTGGCGAATGATTTTATCCCCCGTAAAGTCGCGCAAAGCTAAGGAAGAAATAATGGCAACGCCAGTGAAGAAGTGGTTATTGCGCGTTGCCCCCTGGTTTTTACCGGTGGGCATCGTGGCGGTGTGGCAACTGGCCTCCTCGGTTGGCTGGCTGTCGACGCGTATTTTGCCTTCACCGGAAGGAGTGGTGACGGCGTTCTGGACGCTCTCCGCCAGCGGCGAATTGTGGCAGCATCTGGCGATCAGCTCCTGGCGGGCGCTGATTGGCTTTTCAATTGGCGGATCGCTGGGGTTGATTTTGGGACTGATTAGCGGGCTATCTCGCTGGGGAGAACGGCTGCTGGATACCTCAATTCAGATGTTGCGCAACGTGCCGCATCTGGCGCTGATCCCGCTGGTGATTTTGTGGTTTGGCATTGATGAATCCGCAAAAATCTTTCTGGTGGCGCTCGGTACGCTATTCCCCATTTATATCAACACCTGGCATGGCATCCGTAATATCGATCGCGGGTTGGTGGAGATGGCGCGTAGCTATGGATTATCCGGCATACCGCTGTTTATCCATGTGATCCTGCCTGGTGCCCTGCCCTCAATTATGGTCGGCGTGCGTTTTGCGTTGGGCCTGATGTGGCTGACGCTGATTGTTGCCGAAACCATTTCTGCCAATTCAGGCATTGGTTATCTGGCGATGAATGCGCGGGAGTTTTTGCAAACGGACGTGGTGGTAGTCGCTATTATTCTTTACGCCCTGCTCGGCAAACTTGCTGACGTCAGCGCGCAGCTGTTAGAGCGCCTCTGGTTGCGCTGGAACCCGGCTTATCATTTGAAGGAGGCCACGGTATGAATACTGCTCGTCTGAACCAGGGCACGCCATTGTTGCTCAATGCAGTAAGCAAACATTACGCGGAAAATATCGTCCTGAACCAACTGGATTTACATATTCCGGCAGGTCAGTTTGTGGCGGTGGTGGGCCGCAGCGGTGGTGGCAAAAGTACCCTGCTGCGCCTGCTGGCAGGTCTGGAAACGCCAACCGCAGGCGATGTGTTAGCGGGCACCACACCGCTGGCTGAGATTCAGGAAGACACGCGAATGATGTTTCAGGATGCGCGTCTGCTACCGTGGAAATCGGTGATTGATAACGTTGGGTTAGGCCTTAAAGGCCAGTGGCGCGATGCCGCACGTCGAGCGTTGGCTGCGGTAGGACTGGAGAATCGCGCCGGGGAATGGCCTGCCGCACTTTCTGGCGGGCAGAAACAGCGTGTGGCGCTGGCAAGAGCGTTGATTCATCGACCGGGTTTATTGTTGCTTGATGAACCGCTCGGGGCGCTGGACGCCTTAACGCGACTCGAGATGCAGGATTTGATTGTGTCACTTTGGCAGGAGCACGGCTTTACCGTACTGTTGGTGACGCATGATGTGAGCGAAGCGGTAGCGATGGCTGACCGGGTGCTGTTAATTGAAGAGGGAAAAATTGGTCTGGATTTGACAGTGGATATCCCCCGTCCGCGTCGATTAGGGTCGGTGCGATTAGCGGAGCTGGAAGCGGAGGTGTTGCAACGGGTGATGCAACGTGGTGAATCTGAAACTCGCCTGAGAAAACAGGGGTAAATTCCCCGAATGGCGGCGCTATTGCCGCCATTCGGTTATTTATCAAGCCAGTGCTTTAGTTATCTTCTCGTACAGATCGCCAGAGAGATTTTCCAGCCCTTTCAACTGTTCCAGCGCCGCGCGCATTTTCTCCTGACGTTTGGCATCATAACGTTTCAGGCGAATCAGCGGCTCAATCAGGCGCGAAGCCACCTGCGGGTTACGGCTGTTGAGGTCGGTAAGCATTTCCACCAGGAACTGGTAACCGCTGCCATCTTCGGCATGGAACGCTGCCGGGTTGCTGCCCGCAAACGCACCAATCAACGAACGAATACGGTTCGGGTTGCTCATGGTAAATGAGCGATGCTGCAACAGGCCGCGCACCGTCTCCAGCACATTCGCCGCCGGGCTGGTGGCTTGCAGGATAAACCATTTATCCATCACCAGACCGTCCTGATGCCACTTGTCGTCGTACTCCTGCATCAGCGCGTCACGGCATGGCAGCTGTGCGGCAACCGCCGCAGAAAGCGCCGCCAGCGCATCAGTCATATTGTTTGCTTCGTGGAACTGCTTGCTCACCAGCACATCAGCCAGATGCGTTTCACCAAAAGCGAGGAAACGCAGGCAGGCATTACGCAGAGTGCGTTTTGCAATATCTTCATGCTCAACACGGTACTCGCTCTGGTAATTCGCGTTGTAAATAGCCAGTAGCTCATCCGCCAGTTCAGTCGCCAGAGTACGAGTGAGTGCTTCGCGTACTTCGGCAATAGCAATCGGGTCGATGATATCGAACAGTTCAGCCATTTCATTGACGGATGGCAGAGTCAGAATTTCTGCCGCCAGTGCCGGGTCAATCTTCTCATCGAGCAGCACCGCGCGGAAGGCGTCGGCCACATGCACCGGCAGAGACAGCGGCTGACCTTGCTGATGACGCGCGACGTTCAGCTTGATGTAGGTTGCCAGCAAACTTTGCGCCGCATCCCAGCGGGAGAAATCATTACGCGCATGACGCATCAGGAAGGTCAGTTGCTGATCGCTCCACTTATATTCCAGTTTCACTGGCGCAGAGAATTCGCACAGCAGCGCAGGCACCGGCTGGAAGTAGACATTATCAAAGACAAAGGTCTGTTCCGCCTGAGTGACGTTCAGCACGGAATTCACCGGATGACCGCCTTTCTGCAACGGGATCACTTTGCCTTCGTTATCATACAGTTCGATGGCAAACGGAATATGCAGCGGCTGTTTTTCTGCCTGATCCGGCGTGGCTGGCGTGCGCTGGCTGATGGTCAGGGTGTACTGCTCGGTTTCCGGATTGTAGTCGTCTTTGACGGTCACAATCGGTGTACCGGACTGGCTGTACCAACGGCGGAAATGGGAGAGATCGACATTCGACGCATCTTCCATCGCCTGCACAAAGTCGTCACAGGTCGCTGCACTACCATCATGACGCTCGAAATAAAGCTGCATCCCTTTCTGGAAGTTTTCTTCGCCAAGCAGGGTGTGGATCATGCGAATCACTTCCGCGCCCTTCTCGTAAACGGTCAGGGTGTAGAAGTTGTTCATCTCAATGACCATATCCGGGCGGATCGGGTGCGCCATCGGGCTGGCGTCTTCTGCAAACTGCAATCCGCGCATGGTGCGTACATTATTGATGCGGTTAACTGCGCGGGAACCAAGGTCAGAGCTGAACTCCTGATCGCGGAAGACGGTTAAACCTTCTTTCAGGCTGAGCTGGAACCAGTCGCGACAGGTCACTCGGTTACCGGTCCAGTTATGGAAATATTCATGGCCGATAACGCGTTCAATATCGAGGTAATCTTTGTCGGTGGCGGTGTCGGTGCGGGCCAGCACATATTTGGAGTTAAAGATATTCAGCCCCTTATTCTCCATTGCGCCCATATTGAAGAAATCCACCGCGACGATCATATAGATGTCGAGGTCATACTCCAGGCCAAAGCGTTCTTCATCCCATTTCATGGAGTTTTTCAGCGAGGTCATCGCCCACGGCGCGCGATCAAGGTTGCCGCGATCGACGTACAGCTCCAGTGCTACTTCGCGACCAGAACGCGTGGTAAAGGTATCGCGCAGTACATCAAAGTCGCCTGCCACCAGCGCAAACAGGTAGCACGGTTTCGGGAACGGGTCCTGCCACTGTACCCAATGGCGTCCGTTTTCCAGTTCGCCTTGCGCAACGCGGTTACCATTGGAAAGCAGGAAGGGATATTTGATTTTATCGGCAATAATTTTGGTGGTAAAACGCGCCAGCACGTCCGGGCGGTCGAGATAATACGTAATATGGCGGAAACCTTCGGCTTCACACTGGGTGCAAAGCGCATCGCCTGACTGATAAAGCCCTTCCAGCGCGGTATTCGCCGCCGGGCTTATTTCATTAATGATCTTAAGCGTAAAACGCTCCGGCAAATTACTGATAACCAGTGCGCCCTCTTCTTCTTTCCAGGCGGTCCACGGCTCATCATTAATATGAACAGAAACCAGTTTGAGGTCTTCGCCGTTGAGACGAAGGGGAGCATCTGATGCACCATGACGGACAGCCTGGCTGACCGCGGTAACGACCGTCTTTTGCGCGTCGAGGTCAAAGGTCAAGTCAATATCAGTAATCTGGTAATCCGGCGCACGATAATCGTGACGGTATTTGGCTTGTGGCTGTTGAGTCATAAATAACCTTTAGCATCTTTTATAGAGTCTGGTGTTCAGTCTATTCCTGTTGCGTAAATCGCGCTATGCAGAATCTTCATCTTTTCAGGTACAAACGCCTTTATTGCTACATTTTTATAACATACACCGCGTAATGCCATCGACCAGAAAGGTGGCATATGGTGTGATCGGGGTTCAATAAATTGCGAAACAAGGTATACTCCAGCAGTTCCTGAAGATGTTTATTGTACTAAACGCTCCTGTACGAGGACGCTACTGCGCACCTATGACACAATTCGCTTCTCCTGTTCTGCACTCGTTGCTGGATACAGATGCTTATAAGTTGCATATGCAGCAAGCCGTGTTTCATCACTATTACGATGTGCATGTCGCGGCGGAGTTTCGTTGCCGAGGTGACGATCTGCTGGGTATTTATGCCGATGCTATTCGTGAACAGGTTCAGGCGATGCAGCACCTGCGCCTGCAGGATGATGAATATCAGTGGCTTTCTGCCCTGCCTTTCTTTAAGGCCGACTATCTTAACTGGTTACGCGAGTTCCGCTTTAACCCGGAACAAGTCACCGTGTCCAACGATAATGGCAAGCTGGATATTCGTTTAAGCGGCCCGTGGCGTGAAGTCATCCTCTGGGAAGTTCCTTTGCTGGCGGTTATCAGTGAAATGGTACATCGCTATCGCTCACCGCAGGCCGACGTTGCGCAAGCCCTCGACACGCTGGAAAGCAAATTAGTCGACTTCTCGGCGTTAACCGCCGGTCTTGATATGTCGCGCTTCCATCTGATGGATTTTGGCACCCGTCGCCGTTTTTCTCGCGAAGTACAAGAAACCATCGTTAAGCGTCTGCAACAGGAATCCTGGTTTGTGGGCACCAGCAACTACGATCTGGCGCGTCGGCTTTCCCTCACGCCGATGGGAACACAGGCACACGAATGGTTCCAGGCACATCAGCAAATCAGCCCGGATCTAGCCAACAGCCAGCGAGCTGCACTTGCTGCCTGGCTGGAAGAGTATCCCGACCAACTTGGCATTGCATTAACCGACTGCATCACTATGGATGCTTTCCTGCGTGATTTCGGTGTCGAGTTCGCTAGTCGGTATCAGGGCCTGCGTCATGACTCTGGCGACCCGGTTGAATGGGGTGAAAAAGCCATTGCACATTATGAAAAGCTGGGAATTGATCCACAGAGTAAAACGCTGGTTTTCTCTGACAATCTGGATTTACGCAAAGCGGTTGAGCTATACCGCCACTTCTCTTCCCGCGTGCAATTAAGTTTTGGTATTGGGACTCGCCTGACCTGCGATATCCCCCAGGTAAAACCCCTGAATATTGTGATTAAGTTGGTAGAGTGTAACGGTAAACCGGTGGCGAAACTTTCTGACAGCCCTGGCAAAACTATCTGCCACGATAAAGCGTTTGTTCGGGCGCTGCGCAAAGCGTTCGACCTTCCGCATATTAAAAAAGCCAGTTAATATCATCAGGGAGCTAATCGGCTCCCTTTTTTTACCTTTAATTCCGAAATCTTTCGCTGCATTTGCGAATTCTGCTTGTCTGATTGCAGATGCCAGGTAACATAGGTATCCCCCCATTTACGGGTGGACAAGTGTTTATTTTTTCCGACTATTAACAGAGAGAATATTATGAGCGTTGTGCCTGTAGCCGACGTACTCCAGGGCCGCGTAGCCGTTGACAGCGAAGTCACCGTACGCGGATGGGTACGTACCCGCCGAGATTCAAAAGCTGGCATCTCCTTCCTCGCCGTTTATGACGGTTCCTGCTTTGATCCTGTACAGGCTGTCATCAATAATTCTCTGCCCAATTACAATGAAGACGTCCTGCGTCTGACCACCGGTTGCTCGGTCATTGTGACGGGTAAAGTCGTGGCGTCGCCGGGCCAGGGGCAACAATTTGAAATTCAGGCCAGCAAGGTTGAAGTTGCTGGTTGGGTTGAAGATCCAGACACTTACCCGATGGCGGCAAAACGCCACAGCATTGAGTATCTGCGTGAAGTCGCTCACCTGCGTCCGCGCACAAACCTGATTGGTGCCGTCGCGCGCGTTCGCCATACGCTGGCGCAGGCGCTGCATCGCTTCTTTAACGAGCAGGGATTGTTCTGGGTTTCAACCAATAAAGGGCTGGTGCATTTTAACCCGAAGAATTCCAGTTTTAAAGTGTATACAGTTGCTAATGGGTTGCTGAGTAACCAGTTTAATTACCAGTCCAGCTATAAGGATAAGAATGGACGGATTTATTTTGGCTGTATTAACGGTTTCATCTCCTTTGCCCCCTCCTCCTTTATTGATAATGATTTTTTACCCTCTGTTTTGATTACCGATTTTATGCTCTTTAATAAAAAGGTGGTAGTCGGAGAAAAAGGCTCTCCATTGAAACAAAGTATCACTTTGTCAAACCATATCGAACTTCAGTCAAATCAGAATTCGTTCTCCTTCAGGATAGCTGCGATAAGTTATCAGTCACCGAGCATGAATACACTGCTATATAGACTGGAAGGGTATGATTCCGAATGGCATACAGCGGGTAAGGGCCCTATTACGTATTCCAATTTACCTTATGGGACATACATGTTACGCGTGAAAGGTGCGAATAGTGATGGTGTATGGAATCCAGATGTACGCACATTGGGGATCAGGATATTGCCCCCGTTTTATTTATCCGTATGGGCATACCTGATTTATATCCTATTGATACTCGGTACATTTTTCGCCCTCTTCTTTTATTTAAGGAAGCGTACTATTGAAAAGCAGCGTAAAGAGATGGAGAAGTTCGAACAGGAAAAGGAGCAGGAACTCTACACCACTAAGATAGATTTCTTTACAAATGTGGCACACGAAATCCGTACTCCTTTAACACTGATAAAGTGCCCATTGGAGAATGTACTTGCTGATAGGGAACTCTCCGAAAATGTAAGGATGGAATTGGAAATTATGGATCAGAACGTGGAGAGGTTACTGAACCTGATAAACCAATTACTTGATTTCCGTAAAGCGGAAAATAAAGGTTTTAAATTGAATCCGAAAGAATATAATATCGGTACTATCGTCCACTCTGTTTATAAGTATTTCACCACTTTGGCAAAGCAAAGGGGAATTAAACTTGAAGTAGAAGTTCCAGAGGAAGAATTGTTGGCTTCTGTTGACAAAGAGGCTTTGACCAAAATTCTCAGTAATCTGTTTGCTAATGCATTGAAATATGCCCGGACATACGTTTATCTCCATTTGTCTGTTGATGAGAAGAATGAGGTGTTCACTATCTCTATGAGTAATGATGGGAATATAGTCCCTATCGAAATGCGTGAAAATATTTTTAAAGCCTTTGTCCAATACCGGGACGGGAAAGATATTGTCTCGGGCACAGGCATCGGATTAGCTATGGCTCGTTACTTGGCAGAGTTGCATCAAGGTATGCTGGTGATGGACCGGGAGCTAGATTGTAACCGTTTCATTCTTTCCATTCCAATATTACACCAGACACTTCCGGATGATTCGGAAGAACAACATAAGAAACCTGGGTATGATGATGAAGATCGTGAAGTTTCTGATAAAGATAAAAGAGAGGTTGCTTCCATATTGGTTGTAGAAGATAATAAGGATATGCTTGCTTTTGTGTTCAGGCAATTGTCTTCATTGTATCATGTACTGATTGCGGAAAATGGGGTCGAGGCGTTGGACGTTCTTGAACAGAAATCTGTGGATCTGATAATAAGTGACATTATGATGCCTCTGATGGACGGGGTTGAATTATGCAAGCATCTGAAACAAAATCTGGACTATAGTCATATTCCTGTAATATTATTGACAGCTAAAACTAATCTGGAATCAAGAATCGAAGGACTTGAAGAAGGGGCGGATGCGTATATTGAAAAGCCGTTTTCTATGGAGTATCTTCGTGCCAATGTAGCAAATCTGTTGAGTAATCGGGAAAGATTACGCCGTCACTTTATTGAATTTCCTTTTATCAAAGCAGATGCAATGGCGCAGACAAAGGCCGATGAGATGTTTATTAGCAAGTTAAATGAGTATGTATTACGCCATCTTGATAATACGGACCTGCAAATTGATGATATAGCGGATGCAATGAATATGGGACGTTCCAACTTTTACCGGAAATTGAAAGGAATCCTAAATATGAGTCCGAACGAATATCTCCGCCTTTTCCGTTTGAAGCAGGCAGCTTCCATACTGAAAGAAGGAACCTATGGAGTGGTGGAAGTCTCTTACATGGTAGGGTTCAGTACCCCCTCCTATTTTTCAAGCTGTTTTAAAAAACAGTTCGGAGTACTGCCTAAAGATTTCATATCGCACTAGTAATATGTATTTTGCTTTAAATTTTATAATATCAGGTCATTTTCTGATATTTTATCCGAGTTGTTCCGGGTAATTTTGCAAATATATTAACAACTAAATTTGATGTATGACAAGGTATTTACTTTTTTTTGCCAGCCAGCCTTCGGGCGGAAGAGAGAGTTGTTTTCCTATCGTATATATAAACGATTCTTAGTTTGAGAATTTGTACTGTAATTTATATAAAGTCAAAGAAATAATTATAAAATAAATTGCACACACAATGAATAATAGAAAAGAAAATGAACAGAGTTGTATAGTAATGAATAAAAAAGAGGGTACATCGTGCATTACGACACACCTCCCTGTATTTCAGAGAAAAATCTACACTACTAATCAAAAAATCTATTGATATATGAACTGTAAAGTAAAACAAGGATGCCTTACCAGCGAAAGCTGTTGCATCCTGTTATGGTTAGCCTTCACATTATTTCCCGTTTCCGTTGTAACGGCGGCAGATAATAGAAAGATCGACGAGAGCCAGCAAAAAGAAGAAAAAGCAGAAATGAAAGGATATGTGGGAGACGAAAACGGAGAGCCTGTTATTGGAGCTACCGTATTGGAAAGTGGAACGCAGAACGGGGTTATAACAGATGTGGACGGTATATTCACTATACAGTTGGCAAAGAACGCATCATTGACCATTTCATATGTTGGGTACCAGAAGAAAACGGTAGTGGTAAAAGATAAGAAGTTCATTTCCGTTAATTTGACTCCGGACAGGAGTATGATGCTGGATGAAGTGGTCGTGGTCGGTTTTGGCAAACAAAAGAAAGAATCCCTCGTGGGAGCTGTGCAGGCAGTGAAGCCGGAAGACCTGAAGATGACATCCAGTAATCTTAGTACTTCATTTGCCGGGAACGTTCCAGGTATCATCGCCGTACAAACACAGGGTGAACCAGGCTCTGATGAGGCGAAATTCTATATACGTGGTATATCAACTTTTGGTTCGAATACCTCACCGCTGATCATACTTGACGGTGTGGAAATCAACGCTACGATGATGAACAATATTCCTCCAGAATCTATCGCGTCGTTTTCTGTGCTGAAAGATGCTACGGCAACGTCCCTATACGGCTCACGGGGGGCTAACGGAGTTATCATCGTTACTACCAAGCAAGGACAGCTTTCCGAGAAAATGTCTGTAGATATCCGCTTTGATAATACTTTCTCCATGCCTACCTATGTGCAGAAAATGGCAGATGGCCCGACTTACATGGATATGTATAATGAAGCCGTTTATAATCAGGCTATTGCCAATAACCAAGAGTATGAGCCTTTCTATAGCCGGGATAAGATAGATAAAACACGTGCCAATGCAAATCCCTACCTGTTCCCAAACAATGACTGGTACAGTATGTTGTTCAAAGACTTCGCCGTTAATCAGAATTTGAATATCTCCATCAAGGGCGGAAGCAAAAATGTGGATTACTTCCTGAATGCTGGAATCTTCTATGAAAATGGTATCATCCGGCAACCCAAGGAAGATAAGCTTGATGTGGGTATGCGCAACAAGAAATACCTGTTTCAGAGTAATGTGACAGCCCGTGTTACCTCTACGACGAAAGTGGGGCTAAATATGAATACGCAGTTGTTCTACCACCATGCCCCCAAAACAAGTACCCGGAATTTGTTCGCCTATTCCATGCATGGGAATCCCGTACGTTTTCCTGCTACACTTCCTGCTGAACCAGGGGATACATACATCCGCTACGGTAGCAATGATCCGTGGGATGTGGGAAAATCAGAGCCGAATCCTTACGCCAAATTGAGTGAAGGTTATACGGAACGAAATTATGTCTATATGACGACCGCTTTCAATCTCGAACAGGACTTGAAGTTTGTCACACCAGGGTTAAAACTCACCGGACTGGCATCTTTCTATAATTACAGTTTTAACTGGCTGGATCATTGGATTGTACCTTTCTACTATAAAGTATCTGATGACTATACGATGGATGATCAGGGAAACTACCTTTATAAGACTTCGACTATCGGTGAGCCGGGAGAACCTTATCTGAAGAGCAATTCCGGGCGTGATCCGACAGAGAGTGTCTGGTCTTTACAGGGAGCGCTGGACTACTCACGCCAGTTTGGTGGACATGATGTGGGAGCTACCCTTGTTTACCACATGAAAGAAACCAAGAAAGTGAAGGACGGCGGAGCTGAAAAAGATCTTCTTCCTTACCGTGAGCAAGGGATGGCCGGACGTCTGACCTACAGTTTTGGTCAGCGTTACCTGCTTGAGGCTACCTTTGGTTATAATGGCTCGGAGAATTTCAGAAGCGGGCATCGTTTCGGATTCTTCCCTGCGATTGCCCTAGGATGGACTATTTCTAATGAAAAGTTTTTCCAACCGTTAAAAAAAACAGTTTCCACTCTGAAAATCCGAGCTACTTATGGATTGACCGGAAATGATGCGCTTGCCACTCGCTTTCCCTATGTAACAGAAGTCAGTATGAATAATAATTTGGATTGGTGGACTGGTAGCGGTACCCGCGTGAATGGGCCGCTTGTAAATATTTATGGTAATGCGAACGCTACATGGGAGAAATCGAAAAAGCTGAATTTAGGTGTCGATATGACCCTTCTTGAATCTATGGATATAACCATTGATTATTTCAAGGAAGACCGTAGTGGAATTTTTATGCAACGTTCGTCCGTCCCTTCAACAATGGGAGTGACAGGTATGCTGCCTTATGCCAACATTGGCTCGGTAAAGAATAAGGGTGTGGATATGAGTGTAGCATACAGCAAAGTAATTGGCAAAGATTGGGTGCTCCGCCTGAACGGTAGTCTGACCTATGCACATAATGAGATTACGGAGATAGACGAACCGGTGAATGTAGAACCCTATTCTTCAAGAATCGGACACCCGATAAACAGTATTATGGGATATGTGTCTGACGGATTGTTTACTTCTCAGGAGGAAATAGACAGATCTCCCAAACAGTCGTTCGGAAATTATACGGTGGGAGATATTAAATATAAAGATCTGAATGGTGATAACGTGGTGAATGGTTATGACAGGACGATTATCGGCAATCCTGAAATTCCGGAGATTATCTATGGTTTTGGAGGAACGTTGAAGTATAAAAAGTGGGATTTGTCTCTGTTTTTCCAGGGAGTGGCCAAAGTCAGTTTAATGATGAGCGATATTCATCCGTTCAGCGAAGCGGGCCATAAAGGATATAACATTGCACAGTATATCGTTGATGACCACTGGTCGGAAAGCAATAATGTAGCCGGTGCCGCCTATCCCCGATTATCACCGGAATTTATCACGAACAATGCGCAAACCAGCACTTATTACCTACGTAACGCAGCTTTCCTGCGCCTGAAGAATGCCGAACTGGGCTATTCCTTCTTCCCGTGGCTGCGTGTGTATGCAGCAGGTACTAATTTGCTGACATTCTCTCCGTTCAGTACCTGGGATCCTGAAATGGGAAGTGGGAATGGTTTGAAATATCCGCTACAGCGCACGGCCAAGATCGGGATTCAGTTTCATTATTAATTAAGAACAGAATAAGTTATGAAAAATATATATACAAAGTTATGCCTGTCGGCAATCGGCTGTTTAATGATGGCATCATGTGATTTTCTTGATGTGGTTCCGCAAGGTACTGCTACCGTGGATGATATCTACCGAACACAATATCAGGCTGAAGGAATGGTACTGTCTTGCTACGCGAATATCCCTAACTATTTCCATCCCCAACAATTTCCTGATTTTACCGGAGGAAACGAAATCATAACGAGCAAAGGAGGAACAACGCGCTGGTTTCATTTCCGCAGTCTGGTTTATGGGGAAGAATCCCCAACAACGACTTATTACTCATTATGGAGCAATACAGCAAAATCTTATCCGCAGGGTGCTGTGAAGAAAGCAGTATGGGAAAGTATCCGCAATTG
>OGUQ01000753.1_pt1 | contig 30185 bp, 29 predicted proteins | sample 1574701 | NCBI WGS metagenome assembly OGUQ01 (sample SAMEA2582087, study PRJEB24529) | metagenome | biome: Human gut stool | place: China | collected 2011 | reverse complement strand
AATACTTTGAAAAACTCTCTGCGTGACGGCATCCAGCGCGCCCTCACCGGCTTTGCCGCCGGAGTGATGGTGGCGGCATCGGTATGGAGTTTGCTGATCCCGGCCATGGAGCAGGCAGCAGATCTGGGCAGGCTGGCGTTTTTCCCGGCGGCGGTGGGTTTCTGGCTGGGCATCCTGTTTTTGCTGCTGCTGGACCATCTCATCCCGCATCTGCACCAGAACAGTTTGCAGGCCGAAGGGCCCAAAAGCCAGCTCCAGCGCACCACCATGATGGTTCTGGCGGTGACGCTGCACAACATCCCGGAGGGCATGGCAGTGGGCGTAGTCTATGCCGGATATCTTGCCGGGACCGCTCAGATCACTGCCGCCGGGGCGCTGGCGCTTTCCCTTGGCATTGCTATCCAGAACTTCCCGGAGGGTGCCATCATCTCCATGCCCCTGCGGGCGGAAGGAATGAAAAAAGACCGGGCGTTCTGGGGCGGCGTACTGTCCGGCGTCGTAGAGCCCATCGGGGCAGTGCTGACGGTTCTGGCGGCAGGCATCGTGGTGCCCGCTTTGCCCTATCTGCTCAGCTTTGCCGCCGGAGCCATGCTGTATGTTGTGGTGGAGGAACTGATCCCGGAAATGTCGCAGGGGCAGCACTCCAACGTTGGCACCGTGTTTTTTGCGGTAGGCTTCAGCGTGATGATGGTGCTGGATGTGGCATTGGGGTGACGGTTGAGGGTCTTGAAAACGAAATCTATTTCGGAATCTCCGAAAATACCTGAACTTCTTGACAGCGACAACAGCAGGGCGTATTATTTTGGCAGAAGGGCCGCTGAGATGCGGCTTTTTATAGAACAAAAAGTTAGCTTTTGCTAACTACAGCGCGAGGAACTGCGTGAAAAGCATTGCATTGTGAACTGTAAATAGAAAGAGGGTGGCGTTATGTCATTTTTTGAAAACACCCGCAAGCCCGTAGGTCTTGGCGGGAAGATCATGGTTACCATGATGAACTTTGGCCACAGCGCAATGGCAGCGTGGGGGCTGCGTTTTTTGCAGCCTGCCCCGGATGCCAGGGTGCTGGACTGCGGCTGCGGTGGCGGGGCGAACATCAAAACGCTGTTGAAACTGTGCCCTAAAGGCAAGGTGCAGGGCATCGACTATTCGGCTGTCAGCGTAGAAAAAGCGCGAAAAGTCAATGCGGGTGCCATTGCGGCAGGACGGTGTACCGTGCAGCAGGCAAGTGTGGCAGAACTGCCGTTTGGACCGGAGCAGTTTGAGGTAGTGACCGCCTTTGAAACGGTCTATTTCTGGCCGGAACTTGTGCAGAATTTCGGAGAGGTCTATCGGGTGCTGAAACCCGGCGGGGTCTTTTTCATCTGCAATGAAGCAAACGGCGAAACCGCAAAAGACGACAAATGGACACAGATCATCAATGGCATGACCATCTACACGGATACTGCCCTGAAAGCATATCTGGAGCAAGCAGGCTTCTGTAAGATTCAGAGCCACAAAAATAAAAAGGGCTGGCTGTGCGTTACGGCGCAAAAGCGGTGAAGTAGTGCAACCGTAACACTTGGAACAGTGAAGAGCATGGCATGGTTTGCCTGCCGGAAAGCAGAATAAGGAGAACAGGAAGGAACCTATGAAATACAAAATCGAGAAAAACACCGTGCAGGAGACGCTGATTCTCCCACTGTATTCCCGGAAGCTGTGCACAGAGCTGTATCCGAACCTTTATCGGGACGAATCAGCGGTGCATCTGATCGACCAGATCGACTACGACTTTTCAGAGGCAGAGAAAAACTCCCGCAGCCTGATGCAGCGGTTCGGTGCGCTGGAGGTCGCCATGCGGCAGAATGACCTTGCCTTTGAGGTGCAGGCATACCTGAAAACGCACCCCTGTGCGGCGGTAGTCAACCTGGGCTGTGGGCTGGATAACACCGGCAGAGCCTGCGACAACGGCAGCTGTAAAATCTACAATCTGGACTTCCCGGATGTGATTGCCTTGCGGCAGCAGCTGCTGCCCGCCGGGGAGCGGGAGCAAAACATCCCCTGCGACCTGAAAGACCCCGCATGGTTTGACAAGATCGATGCCTCCGGCGGGGCGGTGTTCTTTGCCTCCGGGGTGTTCTATTACTTCCTGACGGAGCAGGTTCGGGAACTGGTGCAGGGGATGGCGGACGCTTTCCCCGGCGGAGTGCTGGTCTTTGATGCTGCCAACCGTACGGCGGTGAAGATGATCGCCAAAACGTGGCTCAGGACGGCGAAAATCAAGGATGTGGGAGCATATTTCGCGGTTTCGGATGCGAAAAGCGAGCTTTCCCCATGGGACAGCCGTTTGCAAGTATCCAGCAGGGGCTATATGATGGGTTACAACGACCTGAAAGACCCTTCCGTCAGCGGCTTTTTCCGATTTCTCGCCAAGGTCGGGGACAACGGGATGAAAATGCAGATCGTGAAGATCAGATTTGGAGGCAAGCTATGAAAATTCTGGTATATGGTGCGGGCGTTCTGGGCTGCAATCTGGCAAGGAATCTGCTGTGCGCCGGAAAGGATGTCACCCTGCTGGCACGGGGAAACTGGGCAGCAGAAATCAAGCGGAACGGCCTGCGGATCAAGGACAAATTTTCGCTCCGCACCTCGGTCAGCCGCATTCCGGTGGTGACTGAACTTGCACCGGATGCAATGTACGATGTGATCTTTGTGGTCCTGCGCTATACACAGCTGGATTCCGCTCTGGACACGCTGCGGGCGAATCGGACGAAGAACATCGTTTTTGTGGGGAACAATGTGCAGGCGAGGGCACTGGCGGCGGCGCTGCCGGGGAAGAACGTCCTGTTTGCCTTTGCGCTTTCTGCGGGGCATCGGGAGGTTGACCGGGTGGTCTCCATCGACCTGAAAAAGATCACCATCGGGCAGCTGACTGGTGCAACCTCCAATAAACAGTTGATCGGGCGCATCTTCCACGGCACAAAATACAAGGTAGTTTACGAGCCGAACATGGAGGACTATCTGCTCTGCCATGCCGCGTTTGTGATGCCGGCGGTCTTCGCCTGCTATAAGACAGACGGCGACCTGAAAAAGCTCAGGGGAGATACCGCGTACCTGAACCGTGTGCTGGATGCCAACATCGAGGGATACCACGCTATCCGAGATGCCGGGCACACCATTCTGCCCAAGGAGGATACAGACTTTGAAGGGGAGAAATACCGCAAGACCTGCCTGCGCTTTTTCAAGCTGATGTGTGCCACCTCGCTGGGCAAGCTCTGCGCCTCCGACCACGCAATGAACGCCATCGACGAAATGAGTGCGCTGAACCGGGATCTCAAGAAATTTTTCGATGCGAACGGCGCAGCCTACCCGGTGTGGCAGGCACTGGAAGCGGAAGCTGGGAGGTATCTGCAATGAAATACGCTGGAATGCCCTTTGGAATGTGGGCGCTGTTTGCCGGTTCCTTTCAAAAGCAGCTGATCGCGGTGCTGGGCTATGATGCAGACACTGCAAAAGCCATACAAAGATTCAAAACTACGTGTGGGATGTCCGGCGATTTATCTTGCTCACTAACTTGGTCACTGACTAAGGTTTTCTGACTACCAGTTTACAGAAAACAGAATAGAATCGTCTTCGATGCCTCGTTGGGAAACCAACGGGGTATTTTTTGCTCTGAATCAGACGATACATGGCACAGGAAAGGTTAGCTGTGTGCGTTTTCATATGCTTTTTGGATTTCCTCCGGCAAGCGGTCAGGAATCAGTGACTTTAGTCTGTCCTCACTGCCGTCTTTGATTGCCTGCTCATAGTACCAGCATTTGAATTTCAGCATATCCAGAGTGCGGTTCATCTGCTCAAGCTCTGTCTCCATGTGCGACCGTTGTTCCTCAAATAGTGCCTTGCGTTGCGGGTAGGTGGACGGCCCTTCTACACACCAATCCATGAACTGCCGGATGTCCTTGATCTCCATGCCAGCTTTTTTCAGACATTCAATGACCCGGAGTGCTTCAATCTCCGTGTCACCGAATTTGCGGATGCCGGATACTCGTTCTATGTTCGGAAACAGCCCCTGCTTATCATAATAGCGCAGCGTGGAGATAGGCAATCCGAACATCTCTGCCACCTGTCCAATTGAATACATAAATCTCCCTCCAAAAATCTTCAAAAAATATCTTGACCTAAAGTTAGGTTTAGGTGATACCATGAGAATACCACAGAGACTATCAAAACGCAAGGAGTGTTCTACAATGAATAAAAAGATACTGATCATTTCCTCAAGTCCCCGTAAGGGCGGCAACTCCGAAACGCTGGCGGCAGCGTTTGCCAAGGGCGCACGGGAGGCGGGCCATCAGGTAGAAACTGTGTATCTGCGAGAAAAGCAGGTTGGCTTCTGCAAGGGCTGTCTTGCCTGCCTGAAGTTGGGGCACTGCGTCATCCGGGACGATGCCGTGGAAATTGCCGCCCAAATGCACGATGCAAATGTGCTGGTGTTCGCAACGCCCGTCTACTATTACTGCGTCAGCGGTCAGCTCAAGACCATGCTGGATCGTGCTAACCCGCTGTTTGATACGGACTACGCCTTTACAAAAGCCTATCTGCTTGCAGCGGCGGCAGAGAACGCACCGGAGACCTTTGCGGGCACAGAGAAGGCTGTGCAGGGCTGGGTGGACTGCTTCCCACGCTGTGCGCTGGTGGGCACAGTGTTTGCAGGCGGTGTGAACGGCGCGGGTGAGATTGCCGGACATCCTGCGCTGGAGCAAGCCTATCAGATGGGCAAGGAGGTGTGAGACATGGCAGTTAAACAAACGGCAGGCAGAGAGGCTTTGGGGGAATTTGCTCCCAAATTTGCGGAATTGAATGATGATGTGCTGTTCGGGCAGGTGTGGAGCAGGGAAGACAAGCTTTCCCTGCGGGACCGCAGCATTGTAACAGTGGTGGCGCTGCTGGCGCAAGGGCTGACGGATTCGACCTTTCAGTACCATCTGACAACTGCAAAGAACAACGGCGTGACGAAAACGGAAATTGCGGAGATCCTGACTCATGCGGCATTTTATGCGGGCTGGCCCAAGGCATGGGCGGCTTTTCGTATGGCAAAGGAGGTATGGGCGGAGGACGCCGCCGCCGATGCAAAAGCCAAGCATCAGAATGAAATGGTCTTTCCCATCGGCGCATCCAATGATGACTTTGCGAAATATTTTATCGGCCAAAGCTATCTCGCACCTCTTTCTACGCAGCAGGTCGGCATTTACAATGTAACCTTTGAACCCGGCTGCCGTAACAACTGGCACATTCATCATGCGAAAAACGGCGGCGGACAGATTCTCGTCTGCGTAGCCGGGCATGGTTACTATCAGGAATGGGGCAAACCGGCACAGGAGCTGCGCCCCGGCGATGCAGTAAATATTCCTGTGGGTGTCAAGCACTGGCACGGTGCTGCGCCGGATAGCTGGTTCTCTCATCTGGCGGTAGAGGTTCCGGGGGATGAAACCTCCAATGAATGGTTGGAAGCCGTGGACAACACAGTATATTTTAAGGCAACAGGCAAGGAGGTCTGAATATGGAAAAACTGAATCTGACACAGGAATGGGACAAGGTGTTCCCGAAAAGCGACAAGGTGGATCACAAAAAAGTGACCTTTCATAACCGCTACGGCATCACACTGGCGGCGGATATGTACACGCCGAGGGGCGCAGAGGGCAAGCTGCCCGCTATTGCCGTCAGCGGTCCGTTCGGTGCGGTAAAGGAGCAGTCCTCCGGTCTGTATGCGCAGAAAATGGCGGAGCTTGGCTTCTTGACGATTGCCTTTGACCCGTCCTACACCGGAGAGAGCGGCGGTACACCCCGCTATGTCGCTTCGCCGGACATCAACACCGAGGATTTCTGCGCAGCGGTAGACTTCCTCTCCGTGCAGGAGAATGTGGACTCCGAGCGTATCGGTATCATCGGTATCTGTGGCTGGGGCGGCATGGCGATCAATGCGGCGGCAATCGACACCCGCATCAAAGCTACCGTCACCTCCACTATGTACGACATGAGCCGTGTGAACACCTATGGCTATTTCGACAAGATGGATAAAAATGCTCGCTATGCATTGAAGCAGGAATTGAATGCCCAGCGTACCGAAGACACCAAAGACGGAACCTACGCACCCGGCGCAGGTCTGCCTGATAAACTTACCGGCGATGAACCTCAGTTCGTAAAAGATTACTGGGAGTATTACAAGACACCGAGAGGCTTCCATCCGAGGTCCATCAACTCCAACGGACACTGGAACAAGACTTCGGCGCTCTCCTTCATCAATACACCGCTGCTGACTTTCGCTGACGAAATTAGAAGTCCGGTGCTGATGATCCACGGAGAAAAAGCCCACTCTCTGTATTTCAGCAAAGACGCTTTCAAGAAGCTCACCGGCGACAACAAAACACTCATGATTATTCCGGCAGCCAATCACACGGATCTCTACGACAACATAAAATATATTCCTATGAGGGAAATCGTTGCGTTCTACAAAAAGAGTTTTTCTTAAAACAAACGCTTCTTGATTCGCCTTTCGAGGGCGGCCTATTGGCCGCCCTTCTGTTTTTATTAGAAATAAATTATTACAATACGCAAAAGTCTCTTTATTGATACTTTGTCCTAATTAGGATAGTATATCAATCAAGATTTAATGTTATTAAAGGCAATGACTAATTCTCGTAACACGATTCAGAGACAACTGGTATTAAGCGCAGTAAGGCAGCTGCAGAACCATCCGACTGCTGACGAGGTTTATCAGGAAGTTCAAAAAAACTGCCCGACCATCAGCCGTGCAACTGTTTACAGAAACTTAAAACTGTTAGCAGAAGAAGGAGAAATTCGACTTCGCAACATCTCAGGTTCTCCTGAACGTTACGACCATATTTGCAGCAATCACTATCACCTGAGGTGCGAGCAATGCGGCAAGGTAATGGATGTAGAAATGCCTTACATGGCATCTCTAGATGAGGAAGTCAGAAAAAGAAATAAATATCTGATAAAGAGTCATGACCTCACATTTGTCGGGCTCTGTCCCGAGTGCGCCAAGAAAAAACATTAAACCGAATTGAAATTGATACCGTCCTCACTAAGGAGAAAAGTATGAGAAGCATCACGTCTTTTGATTTGCAGTACGCACATCGTTTTCTTAATTTTCAAGGAGAAGCCCAGTATTTACACGGACATACCGGTGTTTTAACCATCGAAGTTGAAGACACGATCGAACCCGGGGTCAATATGGTCTTTCCTTGCAACGAAATTCGAAAGACTGCTTGGGAAGTTTTGAAGAACTTCGACCACGCTCTGATTCTTAGAGAGGATGATCCTTTGCTTCCCGCTATCCTTGCCGTCTACGATGCACAAGGCATTCGAAACGGAGCTCCCTCCAACAGAATGAAGGGTGCTCCAGTTAAGACAGACCTCATTACCTGTTATCCCGATTGCCGTCTTGTCGTTACAAAGGAAACGCTCACTACGGAAGGAATGATCAAGATCGCTTACGATCTGCTGAAAGACAAACTCAACATTGCCAAAATCACTTTCACGAGCGGTGTAAATGCAGCTTCTCAGGAATATAAACCTCAAGGAACTGTGGACCGCTGTCCTCTCTGCGGTATCGCGTTAGATGAGAACGGCGTATGCCCGAAGTGCGGTTACCGCAAATAGGACGATAACCTTTTGACAAGTAGCCCCTCCCAAGGGATTAAAAAATCTCAGCAGGGTTTCTCTCAGAAGGAAAACCTGCTGTTTCTCTTGCAGCCGGTTATTTCAAATCACGCGCAACAATATACACTTCTGCCGAAGAACTTCTAGAGGCCTCGGGCTTTCGCACGGAAACCTTTCTAAAAGTCTTTTTGCAAGCTTCAACGTACTGAGAATAGCCGCTCCCCTGAAACACCTTGCAAACAAAAGAACCGTTCTTCTTGAGGTTCTCTTTAGCGAAATCCAAGGCCAGTTCATTCAAGAGCAGGCAGCGGGCAGCGTCGGCCGCGGCAACACCGGACAAGTTCGGGGCCATATCGGAGAGAACGACGTCGACCTTCTCGCCTTCCAAGAGATCGGTTAGCTTGTCTGCGACTTCCTGCTCTCGGAAGTCGCCCTGCAGGAAATGGACACCTTCAATCGGCTCCATCGGCAGGATATCCATGGCGATAACTTTACCGTCGATTTTCCCGTCCTTATCGGTCAGACGCTCTTTGACAATTTGGGTCCAGGACCCGGGCGCAGCGCCTAAATCGACAACACTCATGCCGGGTTTGATGATTTTATCTTTATCATCAATCTCCATGAGCTTGTAAACCGAACGGGCTCGGTAACCTTCCTGAACACTTTTCTTAACAAAAGGATCGGTCAGGTGACGCTTAATCCACGCAGGATTAGAGCGAAGTTTCTTTTCAGATACCGGCATAGGCTTACACTTTCAAAAAAATCAAATAAGGAGTTAATAATGTCACAATTAGTGCTCGATCGTAACGCTCGCCTCTTACTTCAGGCAAAAGCACATCACCTTGATCCGGTGGTTCTGCTCGGCGGAAACGGTCTTACAGAAGCCGTGATTAAGGAAGTGGACCGCGCCTTAACCGCTCACGGCTTGATCAAGGTCAAAGTCCCGAGCGACGACAGAGAAGAACGCACGGCCATTTTTGAAGAGCTGGCTGACAAACTCGGCGCCGCCAAGATTACCCAAATCGGAAAACTTTTAGTCTTGTTCCGTCCGATTCCTGAAAAAGAAGAAACCGAAGAAACCCCGAAGGTTAAGAAAGCTGCTCCGGCAGCCGCTCGCAAGACCGGCGCCAAAGCACGCAACAACCGCAAGCGCCTCACGGAAATGATTCAGAACAAGAACAAGGAAGCTAAGAGCCTTCCCTGGGCTAAAACCGTGAAGAAAGGCAAGACACCGAAGGGCCAAGTAAAAGCAGTGGGAGCCAAAGGCAAAACCCTGGGCTCCCGCTTAGCCAGCAAGAATAAAGGCATCTCCGAAGAGTAACTGCCTTTATCGATGCATCAATTAGATGTATTGGACCGAAATAATTTCGTATTCCGACAGGCCCCCCGGGGCCTGTACTTCCACCTCGTCCCCTTCCGACTTGCCGATTAAGGCACGAGCCATCGGGCTAGCCACGGAAATACGACCGAGTTTAGTGTCGCTTTCATCGTTGCCCACAATCTGAACCGTTTGACGATTGCCTGTCTCAACATCTTCAATCGTCACAGTGGCGCTGAACACAACTTTGCCGTTATCCGGAAGTGTGGACGGATCAATCACCTGGAACTGAGCAATTTTGCTCTCGAGCTCTAAAATTCGGCCTTCAATAAAGGCCTGAGACTCTCTGGCTGCATCATATTCGGCATTTTCAGAAAGGTCTCCCTTTTCACGTGCTTCGGCAATTGCCTGAACAACCGCAGGTCTATCCTGCGTTTTCAAACGCTGAAGCTCGTCTTTCAACATCTTTGCCCCGCGGGCAGTAATAGGTATAGGCATTTTCTAAAAATCTAAAGGCGGTCGTTGACCGCCTGTTTATTAACGAATGCGCTAATCATAGCGCATTCAGTCATGAGGTTTCTCTCATTGCTCCTGATGCGGGCCGAACTCCCGCTTTCTCCCAAGCAACATTTCTTCCGTCGTTTATGCCAAAGAGGAAACTAAGACTGCCTTAATTGTATGAAGGCGGTTTCCGGCCTGCTGGAACACAATAGAAGCAGGAGACTCAAATACTTCTTCAGTCACCTCCACACCGCCCGCGAGTTCCGGGTGAGCCTTGATAACCGCTTCTCCGACCTTTGTCTCCGTGTTATGGTAGGCAGGCAGACAGTGCATAAATTTCACGTTCGGATTGCCGGAAGCTTCCATCAGTTTTTTATTGACTTGATAGGGCAGAAGCGCTTCGATACGTTCATCCCAAACTTCCTTTGGTTCTCCCATAGAGACCCAAATATCCGTATGGATGAAGTCCACCCCTTTTACCGCTGCTTCGGGATCTTCAGTAATCGTGATCCTTGCGCCCGAAGCCTTGGCGAATTCTCGGCACATGTCAATCAGTTCCTGAGAGGGCCAATAAGCCTTTGGTGCTCCGATACGAACATCCATGCCCATTTTTGCGCCGACAAGTAGCAGAGAATTACCGGTGTTAAAGCGAGCATCTCCGAGATAAGCAAAAGAGATGTCTTTCCAGCGCTTTCCGCTGGCCTCTTTCATGGTAAGCAAGTCGCAGAGCATCTGGGTCGGATGCCATTCATCGGTCAGTCCGTTAAAAACAGGAACGCCCGCATACTCGGCGAGCTCTTCAACCGTTTCCTGCTTGAAGCCGCGAAATTCGATTGCGTCATACATGGAGCCCAAAACGCGAGCGGAGTCTTTAATACTTTCCTTATGACCAATCTGTGAAACAGCAGGATCAAAGAAAGTCGTATGTGCACCCTGATCATAGGCAGCCACTTCAAAGGCAGAACGAGTACGTGTAGAAGTTTTTTCAAAAATCAGCGCAATGCTTTTTCCGCGAAGCTGAGGACGTTCCGTACCTGCTCTTTTGGCCTTCTTAAGATCTTCGGCCAATGAAACCAAGTAATCAATCTCTTCGGGTGTGTGGTTCACAAGACTCAGTAAGGAACGATTTTTCAGATTAAAGGGCATATTTACTCCCGGTTAATTGCGCCTTCTTGAAAGAAAGCGCTCATAAGAATGAAATTAGTGCTGAAGGTGTTTGTGCAGCTCTTGCTGCGCATAAACCTCGGTATCCTGCATATGACGAATTCCTTCAATCACTGCCAAGGCATTTGCCATAGCCGTGTAGAAAGTCACGTGGTTAGCCAATGAGGCAATTCGAATGGCGGAAGCATCTGCGATTTCAGAGCGGCTTTCGGCTGCGACTGCAATCACCAATTGGATAGTGCCGTTTTTCAATTCGTCCACAATATTCGGGCGCCCCTCGGAAACCTTGTTCACCACATCGCATCGGTAGCCGGCTTCGCGGATGACTTTGGCCGTGCCGCGAGTAGCAACGAGCTGATAGCCTGCTTCCGTGAAGTTCTTAGCGAGCTGCGGCAGACGAGGCTTGTCTTCTTCCTTGACGGAAATAAAGACGCGCCCGGACTTAGGAATCGCAGAATCGGCACCTAATTGGCTCTTAAAGAGAGCTTCGCCGAAGCTGCGGCCGACACCCATGACTTCGCCGGTGGAACGCATTTCCGGTCCGAGAACCGGGTCAACGCCTAAGAACTTGGCAAACGGGAAGACGGCTTCCTTAACGCTGTAGTGGTCGAGTTCAACTTCTACCGGCTGCTTCTGCTCTTCCAGACTCTGGCCGACCATACAGCGGGCGGCGATCTTAGCGAGCTGCTGTCCGGTGGACTTGGAAACAAACGGAACGGTTCTGGAAGCGCGCGGATTGACTTCGAGCACGAAGATTTCCGGATGATCGGAGAAGGCGTGCTGAATCGCAAACTGAACGTTCATCAGACCGACAACGTTTAAGGCGCGAGCCATTTCGCGGGTCTGGCGCTTAACTTCTTCGACCAGGGCCGGATCAAGAGAATACGGAGGAATCGAGCAAGCGGAGTCACCGGAGTGAACGCCAGCCTGTTCGATATGCTGCATCACGCCGCCGATTCTGACTTCTTTACCGTCAGAGACGGCATCGACGTCCATTTCAACGGCATCATCCAAGAAGCGATCCAGAAGAACCGGAGAATCGAAAGAAACTTTAATGGCTTCGCGCATGTAGCGTTCGAGTTCGCTTCTGTCGTGCACGATATCCATGGCGCGACCGCCAAGCACGTAGCTCGGACGAACAACTAGCGGATAACCGATTTCGTCAGCCAAACGAATGGCCTCTTCTTCGGTGCGAGCGGTTCTGTTAGGGGGCTGATGAAGTCCGAGATTCTGCAGCAAGTGCTGGAAGCGTTCACGGTCTTCGGCAGCGTCAATGGAATCCGGAGACGTACCGATAATGTTGACGCCGTTGGCTTCCAGGGCGCGAGCGAGTTTAAGCGGTGTTTGGCCGCCATACTGAACAATGACGCCTTCGGGTTTTTCGACATCGATGATTTCGAGCACGTCTTCGAGCGTGACCGGTTCAAAGTACAGTCTGTCGCTCGTGTCGTAGTCGGTGGACACCGTTTCCGGGTTGCAGTTGACCATGATGGTTTCATAACCGTCTTCGCGAAGCGCCATAGAGGCATGAACGCAGCAATAATCAAACTCGATACCCTGACCGATACGGTTAGGGCCACCGCCCAGAATCATGATCTTGCGGCGATCGGAAGGATTAACTTCAGATTCTTCCTCGTAGGTCGAATACATGTAAGCGGTATCCGTCGGGAATTCGCCTGCGCAGGTATCCACGCGTTTGTAGACCGGACGAATTCCGAGTTCGTGACGACGAGCACGAACCTGGTCTTCCTTGACCTTCAGAAGCTTAGCAATGCGACGATCGGAGAAGCCTTTCTTCTTGAGGAAAAGCATTTCTTCCTTAGAGAGCTCAGGCAGGCTGTATTCCTTGAGACGGTTCTCAATATCGACAAGCTCTTTAACCTGAACCAAGAACCAAGGATCAATCTTGGTGGCGCGATGAGCTTCTTTGACGGTGTAGCCCAAACGGAAAGCGTCGGCCAAGTACCAGAGACGGTCGGGGCCCGGTTCACTGATCTCGTGGTGGATCGTAGCGCGATCGGTCGAGATTTCGTTTAAGCCGTCTTTACCGGTTTCCAAACCGCGAAGTGCTTTCTGAAGTGCTTCCTGAAAGGTACGGCCGATGGCCATCACTTCGCCGACTGACTTCATCTGTGTGGTCAGGCGCTTATCGGCTTTGGGGAATTTCTCGAAAGCAAAGCGCGGTGTCTTGACCACAACATAGTCGATGGTCGGTTCGAAAGATGCCGGAGTACGGCCGCCCGTGATTTCGTTTTTGAGTTCGTCGAGCGTATAGCCCACGGCCAGCTTGGCTGCTACTTTGGCGATCGGGAAGCCCGTTGCCTTAGAGGCCAGAGCGGAAGAGCGGGAAACACGCGGGTTCATCTCAATGACGACGAGACGACCGTCTTTCGGGTTCACAGCGAACTGAACGTTGGAGCCGCCGGTGTCGACACCGATCTCTCGCAGAATGGCGATAGAGGCGTCGCGCATGATCTGATATTCCTTATCAGTCAGCGTTTGAGCCGGCGCCACGGTGATGGAGTCACCGGTGTGGACACCCATAGGGTCGAAGTTTTCAATAGAGCAAACGATGATGCAGTTGTCTTTGCTGTCGCGGACAACTTCCATTTCGTATTCTTTCCAGCCGAGCAAGGACTCTTCAATCAAGAGTTCGTGTGTCGGGGAGAGCTCAAGGCCGCGGGTACAAATCTGGATGAATTCTTCCATGTTGTACGCAATACCGCCGCCGGAGCCGCCGAGCGTAAAGCTCGGACGAATAATTGCCGGGAAGCCGATCTTAGCCTGGACTTTTAAAGCGTCGTCTAAAGAGTAAGCAATACCGGAGCGAGCGCTGCTCAGTCCGATCTTGTCCATTGCTTCTTTGAATTTCAGACGGTCTTCGGCTTTTTCAATCGCTTCGGGAGAAGCGCCGATCAGCTCGATATTGTATTTTTCGAGCACGCCGCTCTTTGCGAGTTCCATGGCGCAGTTAAGCGCCGTCTGGCCGCCCATGGTCGGGAGGATGGCATCCGGTCTTTCTTTTGCAATAATGCGTTCGACCACTTCTTTGGTGATCGGTTCAATATAAGTTACGTCCGCAGTCTGCGGGTCGGTCATGATGGTCGCCGGATTGCTGTTGACCAAAATAACCTTATAGCCTTCCTCACGGAGAGCTTTACAGGCCTGTGCACCGGAGTAATCGAACTCACAGGCTTGTCCGATGACAATCGGACCGGCTCCGATAATCAGAACCGATTTAATGTCAGTGCGCTTAGGCATGATTTCTTATTCCTTGGATGGATTGGGTTCAGCCATACCGGCTTCGATTAACTCGATGAGGATGTGAATGACTTTGATGTGCAGTTCCTGAACGCGGTCGGCAAAACGACCGGCAGGCGTGATGATGGCCACATCCGCAAGTTCGCAAATCGGAGTATTCGGTTTGCCGGTGAGAGCAACGACTTTTATTCCTTTCGCTTTCGCCGCTTGAGCTGCTTTGACGACGTTTTTACTCGTTCCGCTCGTTGTAATACCGAGCAGAACATCTCCTTCTCTGCCTATGCCTTCTACAAAACGAGAAAAGACATCTTCGTATCCATAATCGTTAGAAACGCAGGACATATGAGAGGGATCTGCCAGTGACATTGCCGCATAAGCGGGACGATCTTGTCTGAAACGACCGGAGAGTTCTTCGGCAAAATGCATTGCGTCGCACAAAGAGCCTCCGTTGCCGCAGGACATAACCTTACCGCCCTGCTGCATGGAGGCAACCATGAGGTCGGCCGCTTTGACTACTTTTCCAAGCATTTCTTCATTGGAAAGCAGGTTCTCTAAACCGCTGCGGGCCTCTTGGAGCGCTGCTCTAACTGTCTGAACTTTATCTGTCATAAAGACTCTTTGTACTTCTGAATATTTGCAATGAAACGGTCAAACAGCGGCTGAATGTCGTGCGGGCCGGGGCTGGCTTCCGGATGTCCCTGGAAGCAGAAAACCGGAGCGTCCTTTAATTCGAAGCCCTGGAGAGAACCGTCAAACAAGGACTTGTGCGTGACCTGTACGTTCTCAGGAAGACTCGCTTCGTCCACCATAAAGCCGTGATTCTGGCTCGTGATGTAAACACGTTTCGTTGCTAAATCGACCACAGGATGGTTGGCACCATGATGACCGAATTTCATCTTGAGGGTCTTTCCGCCGACGGCCAAACCCAGAATCTGATGACCTAAACAAATGCCGAAGAGCGGAATCTTGGCAGCAATCGCTTTCTGCGCAACCTCAATTGCGTAGTCACAGGGCTCAGGGTCTCCGGGACCGTTAGAAAGAAAGATGCCGTCCGGATGCAGCGCCATAGCTTCTTCAAAAGTCGTACGAGCCGGCACTACATGAACATGAATACCGCGGTCAGCCATTAAACGAAGGATGTTTTCTTTTACGCCGAAATCCCAAGCGACCACGCTGTAGGGATAGTCTTCGGGTTGGAAGGACCCCGGGCGCCCTAGACCGTTGTCCATGCGCCAAGTACCTTCGCCCCATTCGTAGCGGTAAGTCGTGCTGACTTTAGAAGCCAGTTCCTGGCCAACCATTCGAGGTGCTTCTGCTGCCGTTTTGGCAGCAACCGCAATTTCATTATCTGTGAGTTTGCCCTCAGCAGCAGCCACGATGCAGCCGGTTTGTGCGCCGGTCGTACGAAGGATTCGAGTGAGACGTCGGGTATCCACTTCAGCGATAGCCACGATACCGTTTTGTTTGAGATATTCCGTCAGACTTCGCTGGCCTCGCCAATTGGAGACCACCGGAGACTCGCTGCGGATCACGAGGCCTGCAACGTGAACATCGGAAGATTCCACATCGTCTTGGTTTACGCCGACATTACCGATGTGTGGATAAGTAAGAGTAACGATTTGTCCTGTATAGGAAGGATCCGTGAGGATCTCTTGATAGCCCGTCATTGCCGTATTAAAAACGACTTCGCCCACGGCCATGCCGGAAACGCCGATAGACCGGCCTTTAAAAACAGCTCCGTCCGCAAGCACTAATGCTGCTTCAGGTCGGGCGTCATTAATTAGATGATTATGCACTATGACTCCGTATCGCCATCGAGACGCCGTTTCGGTCCCGATCGCAGTTAGAAAAAAGCTCGATTCAAGTTGTGTTTGAGACCGAGCGAAATTGATTATATCAACGGGTATTTGGCTGACTTGAAAGATGAAATACTGTTTTTAGCTATAGAGGAAAGTTCTTAGGCGGCGATTATTTAAGTTTGTTTTTAGGAGAGTTTTCTATAATTTCTGAGACAGTTTGAAAAGTCAAAAAATTAAGCCGGAACAATCATCATTCCGGCCTTTGAACCCAAACCCGAGGAAATTTGCCGTCAAGACCTCCAGTTGAGGGCTTTGAGGCAGTTTGAAATGCGGGTTCTAATTACTACAAATTTTTGCTTTTCAATTTTGTCTTGAAGCTTTGGCACACTCGGCGGAATGCCGAGTGTGTTAGAGCCGAGAGGCAATAGCTAGAACTTACATCTCAGCCCAAGCATCACTTCGATTTCCTTCGTGTAATGCTTGCCGTTTTCCCGTTCGAGCTGACCATAAAGGCTGACCTTCTTGTTCGGATTCGCTTCGAAGCCAAGACCATAATAGCCGCTTGTTCCCTTCAGTTCATCCTTAAATTGAACCGAATTGGCATACAACTTCTGCTTGCCTGCAAACTGTTGTTTGACGCCGCCCTTTACAAAGACCTGAGCCTTGGTGTTGCCTTCAGCATCTTTGAAGTCTTTACCGGCGACGAGGCCCAAGCGGCCAACCCAGCTGTTGAAGTCACCTTGTTCGACTTTCATACCGTTGGACATAGAGAAGTCTTTACCCTTGATCCAGTAGTAAGCCAACTGAGCCTGGGGCTCGACGAAGAAGTCCTTAGTCAAACCGAACTTCTTGCCGACTTCGGCAGATAAACCGAGACCGAAGTTATTGACCTTACCGCTTACACCTCTTCCATCCAACATTGAAGTTGTGATCTTCTGTTGGTAGAGGTCGAAGGGGCAACGGTATCGGTGTAAATGCCACGGCAGAGCTGAAATTCTTCTTTTCTCCCGAATGTGAACAATCTATTCGCTTTTTACAGATATTCGGGTTTTACAATAGAAAAATTTGACCCAAGTTATAAAAAGACATGACTCAGCTTGATCAATTAGCTTCCCTGACGACCATTGTGGCTGATACTGGGGATATCGCGTCTATCGCAAAAATCCAACCACAAGACGCAACAACCAATCCTTCTCTTATCCTGAAAGCTTCCAAAGATCCTGCCTATCGGGCTTTCTTAACGGAAGCAGTTGAAAATTCCGTTTCCTTAGAAGACGCCGCTGATCGCGTTCTTGTGAACTTCGGCGCAGAGATCCTTAAATACGTCAAAGGCCGTGTATCTACCGAAGTCGACGCTCGCCTGTCCTTTGATGTTGAAAAGACAATCGTCAAAGCTCGCCGTTTAATCGAACTCTATCAAGAAAAAGGCATTGATAAAGAACGTGTCTTGATTAAGATCGCTGCAACATGGGAAGGCGTCCAAGCCGCTCGCGCGCTGGAAAAAGAAGGTATCCACTGCAACCTGACGCTTATCTTCTCCGTTGCTCAGGCAGAAATCGCTGCCAATGCCGGTGTCACTTTGATCTCGCCTTTCGTCGGCAGAATCTACGACTGGTTCAAGAAAAAAGCCGGCGCCGATTGGGATGAAGAAGCAAACGCCGGAGAAAACGACCCTGGCGTTCAGTCTGTGAGAAAAATCTTCGAGCGCCTCAAAGGTTTGGGCGCAAAAACTCAGATCATGGGTGCCAGCTTCCGTAATAAAGGCCAGATCGTGGCGCTTGCCGGCTGCGACCTGCTAACCATTTCTCCTAAACTGATCGAAGAGCTCTCAAACTCCGAAGAGAAATTCGAAAAAAACTCGACGTTGCTAAGGTGAGCCCAATTCGTGCTGAACCTTTAACGGAAGCTCAATGGAGATTCGCAATGTGCGAAGACGAAATGGCATCTTATAAATTAGACGAAGGCATCAGAGCATTTGTTAAAGATACGCTCACACTCAAGGAGACACTGCGACAAATGCGTACTGAGACAGGTAAGATTTGGCCGCAGGATTAATTGCAAAATCTATTTTTAAAAGAGTCTTTCAATGACAAACCAATCTTTTAAACCGAGAAATGCAGGCTCGCTCTTTTTGGTCTCCGCCCCGAGCGGCGCCGGAAAATCTTCGCTGGTCAATGCACTCCTTGCAAAAATTCCGGGTATCGCACTCTCCATTTCTACGACGACCCGCGCCCCTCGTCCGGGTGAAGTTAACGGACGCGAATATCATTTCACAACGGTCGAGGAGTTTCTCGCCGCCCGCGAAAGAGGTGAGTTTTTAGAATCTGCAGAAGTTCACGGAAATTTCTACGGCACTTCCAAAAAGTGGATTGAGGACACAATGGCCAAAGGAGGCGACGTCCTTCTTGAAATTGACTGGCAGGGAGCCCGTCAGGTGAGAGAACATTTCCCCGAAGCTGTAAGCATTTTTATCCTGCCTCCTTCTATCCAAGCCTTGGAGGACAGGCTTCATAAGCGCGGACAAGATTCCGAACAGACCATTACGAGACGTCTTTTGGGCGCCGGCGCCGAAATGGCTCATGCAAGTGAATTTGACTTCGTTATAATTAATTCAGTTTTTGAAAATGCGCTCGATGAATTCTGCGCAATCGTGACCGCAAGCCGTCTCCGTTTTGATAAACAGGCGGCTCGTTGTCGTGATATTTTTATTCAGCTCGGAATCCCGAACTGAATTTGATAGGTTAGATCAATGGCACGTATTACAGTTGAAGATTGTTTAAAAAAGATCCCGAACCGTTTCCAGATGGTTCTCGTAGCATCTGTCCGCGCTCGTCAGCTTTCTCAGGGTCATACTCCTAAGATTGAGTGTAAGGATAAGGCGACTGTTGCCGCACTCCGTGAAATTGCTGAGGGCGTCACAGGCTTAGAAATGCTCAACGGTATAAGATAATAGAAGTTATCTGCACAGTCGGGGTTCGGCTCGCAGCCGAACCCCGTTTTGTTTTTTGGTGAAGCGCAGAAGAAAACACGAAAAATAAAACCTCAGCTAGGAGAGCAACCATGGCCCCGAATACCGCAACTGCAGGAAAAAGCTACGCACAAAAAGCCGCAGACTTGTTCATGACAGCCGTCGGCATGAAATCGGCGACTAAACCGGAGCCCAAGGAGGATGCCTTCGCAGAGGAAAAACTCAACCCTGTCGCGTCTGCCAATCTGCTTGCCGAACGTTGCCGTCAATACCTCTCTAATAGCGACGTTCAGAAAATTCGTGAAGCATTCCGATATGCTGACCAAGCGCATTTAGGTCAATTCCGTAATTCCGGTGCTCCCTACATTACTCATCCGATCGCAGTTGCAGAAATCCTTGCCTCCTGGCACATGGATGCCGAAACCATTGAGGCCGGTCTCATGCACGATGTCTTAGAAGACACGGGCATTACCAAGATCGAAATGAGCGAAAAATTCGGAGTGAAAGTTGCTGAGCTTGTCGACGGCGTCTCAAAGCTGGACAAGCTCAAATTTTCTTCGAATGAAGAGGCTCAGGCGGAAAGCTTTCACAAGATGCTGCTCGCGATGTCCCGCGATGTTCGTGTCATCCTAATTAAGCTTGCCGACCGTCTTCATAACATGCGCACATTGGGCGCGGTTAAGCAGCATAAAAAATTCCGTATTGCTAAAGAGACCATGGATATCTACGCTCCGATTGCGAGCCGCCTTGGTCTCTTTTCTGTTTATAGAGAGCTCTCCGACATGAGCTTCTCTTACATGTACCCGATTCGCTATCGTGTTCTTGAAAAGAAAGTTGCTGAATCCCGTATGCGCAAAAAGAACGCTCTGGATCAGATTTATCACGAAACGTCGGATCGTCTGGCTGCTCGTAAAATCCGCGGCGACGTACAAGGTAAAAACAAATCCCTTTGGCGCATCTACTCCAAAATGAAGGAACGCAAGATCCGCTTTAGCGAAGTGCTGGACGTGCACAGCTTCCGCGTTTTAGTTCCGACAAGGGATGACTGCTACCGCGCCTTAGGCGTGATTCATGAACTCTATAAACCAGTTCCGGGACGTTTCAAAGATTTCGTTGCGATCCCGAAAGCTAACGGTTACCAGAGCCTGCATACCACCGCCATCGGACCTGGCGGTCTCATGGTCGAATTCCAGATTCGCACGGAAGAAATGCATCACATCTGTGAAGACGGTATTACAGCGCACTGGCTTTACCGCGACCGCAACACGTCCGACCAGCTGCAGCGCAATACGATGGACTGGCTCAACGGGTTGCTGGAAATTCAAAAGCAGAGCGGAACATCCTTGGAATTCATGGAAAATATCAAAGTCGATATTTTCCCCGATCGAGTTTACGTCTTCTCTCCGCGAGGCAGAATTATCCAGCTGCCTAAAGGGTCAACAGCAGTTGATTTCGCTTATCAAATTCATACTGACCTCGGCAATTGCACAATCGGCTGTGAAATTAATGGCGAAACGGCGCCCCTTACTCGTGAACTCAAGAACGGCGAAATGATTAACATCATCAAGGGCGACAAACCCACGCCTAATCCTTCTTGGCTCTCCAGTGTTCGAACCGGTAAGGCAAGAGCTGAAATCCGCCAATATATGCGCTCCCTTTCTGAAGAAGGCAAAATCGAACTGGGATCCAAACTCTTGGAGAGATCTTCCAAGTCTCATCACTTACCCTATTCAAAAGTCACCAATGAGGATTGGACCCGCGTCTGCAAGGCGAACGGTTTTACAGATAAGAATGCTTTGCTTGATGCAATCGGCTCGGGACAGAAGGACTCCCTCCTGCTTCTTCATCAATTGACCGCCCCCTACACATTGAAGGGTAACGAAACGGCGACTACTGTCCAACAGAGCCAAGAACCTGTCTTAGCACTCAAAGGCCAAATCTGCAAGCTTGCGCCCTGCTGCACACCGGCAATGGATGATGTCATCATCGGACATTACATCGCCGGTACCAATACCCTTCATGTTCATCGCAAGGACTGCAGTCACGTTCAGCGTGGAATGAGGACCGACCCTGAAAATTGGCGCGATCTGCAATGGAACAGCCAATATAAAGGCGGCTATCCGGTTAAGTTAGACATTGAATTGACCAATACCCATGCCACGCTTGAAAGATTGACCAGCATGATTGCTCAGCAGCATTCGAGCGTCACGGGCTTTGCCATGAGCCAACAAAACGGCGTGGATAAGGTCGAGCTCACAATCTTAGTGAGCGATACGAAACATCTGCAGAAGATCATCAACGCCATTCGTACGATTGATACCGTTCGACTCGTCAGCCGTCATTTAGAAAGTACGCCGGCGATGAAGCCCGTTGACGTCGAAATCGACGAATAGGTTCTTTACGGTTTCAATCGAGTAGGGGGACGGGGTTCCCCGCCCCTCTCTCACAGCACCCATCGTGCGGTACCGCAATGGGCGCTTCATTAACGGATCTCCATAAAGCGGAGAGAGTACAGGCCTAATCTTACAAAACGGTCGTTCTTGATAGCTTGATTCATGTGCGATTGTCCTGAATTCCACCAAGCTCCTCTTCCGTTGACAGAACTCTTCCAAGCTCTTTCGGGATCGATTCCAAGTTTCACAAGGTTTCGCTCCCTCGTTTTCGGTTTCTTCCATGCTATCCAGATAAGTTTCCTGAGATGATGTCGGATTCTTTGGTCCATTTCTTCCCAGTATTGCTTTCTGTCGTCCAGACGATAGTAGTTCCTCCATCCTCTAAGGATTGGAGTAATAGCTTTAATCGTCCATCCTAGTGAAGTCCCCCGCGCAGTGTTAAATATCTTGTGTAGTTTCGCCCACAGCCTCTTTACGGACTTTTGTGCCACGACAATACGTGTACAGTCTGCTTTCGAGAAGGTGTACCCGAGAAAGACCGAGTCCCTCGGACGAAAGGTGCCACTCTTGTCACGATTTACTCGCAACTTGAGTGTCTCCTCTACATATTTAGTGATATTTGTCAGAACTCGCTGAGCCGCTTTCTCCGATTTCACATAGATGTTGCAGTCATCTGCATATCTGACATGATTGAGTCCTCTTGTTTCCAATTCTCGATCCAAGTCCGTCAGCATGATGTTTGACAGTAGCGGACTGAGCGGCGATCCCTGAGGTACGCCTTCCAGTCTTGGACTTACCAGCCCGTCTTCCATGATGCCTGCGTTTAGGTATCGCCTGATTAGTTTCAATATTGCCTTGTCGTCGATGACTCGGCTGACTCTGTCCATCAAAATATCGTGGTTGACCCGGTCGAAGAATTTGGACAAGTCCATTTCGACGACCCATCTATTTCCATCTTCGATGTACTTTTGAGCTCTTTGCACTGCCTGCTGGCAGTTCCGTCCCTCTCTGAACCCATAACTTTTGTCCGAGAATTGATCCTCGAACGCGTCTCCAATGGTCATCACTATGGCCTGTTGGATTGTTCGGTCCAAGAGAGTTGGAATTCCTAACATCCGTGTGCCCCCGTTTGGCTTGGGTATATCCACGCGTCGAACGGGAGCGGGAATGTAGGTACCGTTTTTGAGTTTCTGTCTGATCTTCTCCCCGTGAACTCGCAAAAGGTTAGGAAGTTGCTCATAGGTTATCCCGTCTATGCCGGGAGCTCCTTTGTTCTTGATAACCTTCTGCGCCGCATCGTCGAGATAGAAACATACTAAATCGATGAGCGGACAGCCTCTAGGTTCAGCTTTCGTCCAATGTGACTTCGCCATGACTAGCTACTCCTTCTTTTACCGTAGACGACACTGCGCTGTTCTGCCCGCTTTGCGTCGTGACAGTCGCCCTCTAGGACGTTGTTCTGAGGTCCGCTTGAATTTGTCATGAGAGTTGTCACCTCTACTCGCGTTGTTAATGTTCGGCCCTTCAGGTCGCCCCTACTATGGCCTCGGCTGACTTCCGATTTGACATCCGAACTCCTCGCGAAGCCCGTAGCCAGTGGCATCAAATCGGATCTCCCCAGGTAAGACACACTTCTTTCCTGCCTGTCCATCGGATCTACGTCTCAGACTCCTGTATGAGTATTGGATATTGAGGAGTCGTGCCCCCACATCCGTCTGAACCGCCTCATATCCGCTTCCTGTTCGTTGAACATGCATTTTGCTATCGGCTTCCTCCAGACCTAGTGTTGCCACTACGCCATTGCCGAGTCGCTAACCCTTCCCCTCATCGGGCGGGTTCAGGATTCGCACCCTATAGAAGTGCGCCATGCTGGGCGCACACGAAAAAAGCCCAAGACATGCTTGAGCTTTTAAATCTACCTAAGCCTCCCATGACATTTAAGTCAATATAGAACTATGTCACGAGAGTTACGGTTCAAAAAATTGCTTATCTTTCCTTTGAGCAGAGAAACTTTAATTTTACAACGGTCAAAGAGAAACAATGTATTTTTTAATTATTACCCCTTTTTGTCTAGAAGAACTAGATCAGGAGGTTTTTATTTCAAATCTTTTTCTTGGGCAGCGTTCTTTCCAGCGATTCGTCCAAAAACCAGACATTCTCCAAGGTTTGTTCCGCCTTCGTAGATTGTGCCCCACATAGAGCCTAATTCACCGGCAGCGTAAAGATGAGGTATAACCGAACCGTTTACGGAAATAACTTGAGATTTTTCATTGTGTTCAGGGCCTCCCTGTGTATTCAATAAAGCGGGGTATAGACTCATGACATATATTTCTTCTCCTTCAAGGGGCTCGGAGAGAATATTCTTTCCCCGACTCATCATTCGGCCAAACTCTGTATCACATCCGTTCTTTACGTCTCTATTCCAACGTTCCAGGGTTTCCTTGAAAAGAACTGGATTCAATCCTTCACCCTTAGCCGCTTCTTCCGCATTTGCATACTTTCTGATGACCCCTGCCTCAAGTTCTTTTTTCCCGTCCGGGGACCAAACAAATTTCTCCTGCCAACCAATCCAGCCAAAGTATGGGATCCGCTTAGAACCTTCTGCCACACGGAAACCATAAGAACCTTTTTCAAAGGCCTTCTTATCAAAAATAAGAAACGCCGGAATTCTGGGATAACAAAGTTTTGCCGAGTTATAAACATTGACTTCATACAGTGCGGCATGAAGATCCGTACCTTTTTCATCTGCAAACCGGCGGCCGCTCTGGTCAACCCAAAAACCGGAGCTCGGTATTCCCACGGTCGTGGCTGCACACTTTCCCGGAATTCTTGCGCCAATAGGGCAGCTATAAGCAGTCATCCTCCAAATCTTTGCACCCGCTTGAATCGCCATATCTACACCGTCACCAGTATTGGCTGGAGTTCCGAGATTTAAGATATCCTTACCTTGAGTGTAGTTTGCGAGCATTTCCTGATTATTCTCGAAACCACCGCAAGTAAGAATGACAGCTTTTTTAGCTCTGATGGTCTTTGGGCTCCCTTTATGTTCTGCTATTACTCCAACTACTGAGCCCTTATCAAGAATAAGTTGTTTTACGGGCGTTTCAAACATAACTTGTATCTTTCGATTGCTTACTCCGGTCGAGAGAATATGCCAGAGGCACGGCCCCGAGCGCATTCCATCTCCTCTGACGCCAAACTTCTCAATAGTGTCGGAATTCGGCAGCATCGTGTAACGAGCTCGTCTATACAGATAGGTCTCGATTCCAGGACATAGGCTCAACAACCAGGGCATTTGCTCCCTGATCTCCCGACAGAAAACCTCGACAAGTTTTGGGCTCTTTTCATTATTGGCAAAATTAAAGGTTCCATCAAAGAATTTTTGGGCATCTGAACCGCTCTTGGGGATAGTGATTCCGCCCCCGGAGATTGCAGTGTTACCACCCCCAAACGGCATCTTTTCAAGAATGAGGACTTTTGCTCCGTTATCCGTTGCTTCAATAGCAGCCGCAGCACCGGCTCCCCCGTATCCGACAACGACGACATCAGTTTCCTCGTCCCACTTAAGTTTTTTTATTTCTGACTTTTCAACAGCTCCGCACGCCATGGGAGCCAAAGCGGCACCGGATACAACAGATGAGATAAAATTCCTACGTTTCATTAGACCCTCCGAGATTATTTAACTTTGAAATTAAAGGTGTGGCATTGGAGGCAATAATCTTCACTTTGAGAATGGCCGTGGTGACAATTGCCGCATTCAAGATTCTCGTGGTAATGAGGTGAGTCATGAGGATTGGTTGGTTTGTAATCCTTTGTCTTTTCAGCAACAGCTTTGGGCGCGTGGCAAGTTGCACATGTATTGATGGTCGGCTCCTGTAAGTTCTTTGTATCATTGCCGTGACAGGAAGCACATTCCACGCCTTTGGATTTATGAAGGTCAGCAATACCCGCCGCGTAAGATAGATTAAGACTCAAACCGGCTGCCATAAAAAAACAGAAAAGTAACTTTTTCATTTTTTTCTCCTTGGCCAGAGAGCCCATTCGGGCCCTCTGGCACCTGATATCAGGAAGCGGATGCAGCACTTTTTCCTGCGATTCTTCCGTTTACCAAACAATCAAGGACAGCGCATGAGCCAAGACGAACTGCTCCGTGAACACCGCCGGTGGCTTCTCCCGCGGCATAGAGACCGGGAATCGGTTTGTCAGTCACGACATCGAGACAGCGAGCTTGAGCGTCCGTTAAGATTCCGCCCATGGCATGATGAACTTTCGGCATTAATTCAGAGCAATACCAAGGACCCTTGTCAAGTGGCTGAGCGCCCTTCATTACATGGCGTCCGAATTCTTTATCGACACCGGTTTTAAGACTCTCGTTTACAGCCTGAATGGTTTGCTTCAGCCCTTCTAACGGAATTCCTTTGGCTTTGGCGAGTTCTTCAATAGTTTCAAATTTCTCAACCACTCCGCGGTCTACGCATTTTTGGAGCATTCCCGGACGCTTAATATTCTGGGCTGCCGTATTGGATTCATTACAAATCGAATAACAGTGTCCGCCTTTTTCCAATTCCGCAAAGATTGCATCGGCTCTGACCTTACGATTAGCCTCTTCATTTACAAAACGCTTACCCGTCAGATTGCTTACCCACGCACCGTATGGCGCTGCGCAGCCGGCATGGAATATGAAAGCTATTCCCAGGCCATTTTCTTTAGGATTGCTGTAAGGGAGACATTGAATGCGATCGACTTGAATCAGATGGCAGCCAATTCTTGAAGCCTCTCTCCAAAGTTCGGCCGTTGCGCCTTTCTGATTCGTTGTTCCGACCTGCGCTGAAAGTCTAGGGTCTTCCATGCTGCGGTATTTGACATCGGCCCCGAATCCGCCGTGGCACAGAACCACTCCTTTGTTTGCTTTGATGAACTTCACTTTTCCTGATTCGGCATTCGGAAACCTGTAGCCTTCACGAATTTTTAGGCCTAAAACAGCACCGCCGGGCTCTCTGATGATTTCCTCAACATAAGTTCGGGTTCTGACCGGAACGCCGAGCTCTTTGCACTTATTGAACTCAGGAATAACGATGCCGGAGCCGAAACCCGATTTTGTGGTCATTTCTCGGGGAACGGAATGCCCTCCTTCGACACCTACTCTTTCCCGATTCCATTCAACGCCCAGGTCGCTGCACCATTTAAAGGTACTTTGGGCTTGTGAAGTTGTAGCCTTAACTTTTTCAATATGATTAAGGTTTTCACCTGCTGCGAGCATATCTTTGATCAGCAGTTCTTCGCTGTCTTCGATCCCTTCTTTTTTCTGAAGATCAGACCCGGGCAACGGATAAATTCCGCCGTTGATAATAGAATTTCCTCCGAATGCCTGCATTTTTTCCAAAACGATAGTTTTGGCACCCGCCTGCGCTGCTTCAATAGCAGCTGCTAAACCTGCAAAACCAGAGCCCACAACGATCACGTCAACAGTTTCGTCCCACTTCTGCGGTGCGGTGATTTCAGCCTTAGCTGCAGGAACCATAATAGAGCCTGTCAGAGCAGCTAAAGAATTAAGGGCAAATTTTCTCCTGCTAATCATTTTGATTTTCCTTTTCTGAAAGTTCTGCGAGTGCGATTCCCTTTTCTCCCTGAACTGTGTAGAAGAGATAGAGTTTCCCGTTGTCAATGAAGGGATACGGATCACGAAGGCCCCTTTCCGGTGTCGGACTAGAACCTAAAGTGCCTGGTTTCATCGGAAGGTTGACTCCCTCGTAATCTGTTTCAGGCGTCAGAACCAGCTTTGGTTTTTCTGCGGTCCACTTTGTCCAATCTTCCGAGGGCATTTTGATCTTTGTGACAAGAATCGACTCAGGGGTGTCATAGATCTTAGAGTAGAAAACTAAAGCCCCGTCCTTAGTCTTCAGCAGACCCGGATGTCTCATTTGGGCAAACGTAATCGGGAATTTATCAATCGGTCCAGGTGAAAGTTTAGAAAATCTCCAAATGCCGTCGTGAGAGTAGTTGAGCTGACCGAGTCTGGATAATCCCCAGAAGCCGCCGTTGGAATCCTGCCAAACGCGCAAATAATGTTCACCCATTTGGCGGGCTCTCGGTTTGAAATGTACTCCGTCGGTGCTAATTGCTAAGAAGGAGGTCTGTTTTTGGGTTAAGATTTTTTTGTGATACTGCGGGTCATCAAACTTAGGAGCAGGAGTAGTCGGCGTATGGAAATACATCCGCAGCTGTTTGTTTTTATCGTCTACCCAAATTTCGGGAGATGCAACGTGGTCTGGACCCCAGGTCAGGCCGTTTTCCTTCAACGTCTTAATATCTAAAATTCGGTGAGGGCTGACTTTCCACGGGCCCGTTATCTTATCCGCGTAGGCTAGACGGATGTACTCACCTGTGTGATGAGCAAAATACATCAGATACTTCCCGGGAGCATCTTTCATCCAAGCCGGAGCTTTAATGACCGTCGGACCGTTGATGTTGGCACCGTCTTTACCGGGAAGCATGTCCTCTGAAATTACAACGCCGAGTCTCTTGACCTTATAGGCATACCCATCGCTCGGGCTGTATTTATGAACCGCATAGGCGGCAGTTGAAGGAACAACTATTGCTGCAGCCAGCATCATCGTTAAAATCTTTTTCATAGCGAATCTCCTTAGAAGCGGTGGCGCATACCCACGGTGGTTACGAAACGATTCTCTGTTTCCGCATCTTTTGCAGCTTGATTAGCCGTAGAGTAAGCCCCGATTAGATAGACGTCTGTGCGTTTCGATAAAAAGTGCTGATAACCCAAACCAAATGATGTTTTGGCAAATGAACCTTTACCTTTTGAATCGCTCTTCGCATTGAGATGATTAACCTGGCTCATGATGAGGCCTTTGCCGACCGGAACCTGAAGACCGACCCATTCTCCGTGAATGGTCCAGTCCGACGGACCTTTAAACTGAACCCCTGCAGTCGCCAGATGTTTCCCATAGCGATAGCCTGCAAATAACTTGAAAGGACCAAAGTCGTAGTGGCCGCCGGTTACAAAATTGAAAATACCGCTCTCGTTGCCGGCATCTTCCGTTTTATTTGCTCCGACCATAAAGTAAGTCTTCTTGCCTTTGTACCTCACGGCTAAGTCAACGAGACGATCATTTTGCGTCCAGGTTGCAGCCTCAGAATTTTTAAATCGCGTAAGCGAAAATGTTGTAACAGCTTTCCAACCACTAAGATTCGGAGTCGAATATTGGACAGCGTTTCTAAGCCGCAGAGTATTTTCTAAACTCAGCGTTCTGCAGGAAGCGTCAACCCAAGCGGTTTTGAAAGCATCTGCCTGAGCGAGAGTTTGGTTTCTTCCGGCCGGTCCCGAACCATTGTAAAGACGACCGAACATTACTTCACCATATTTACCGCCCACACCTAAGACACTTTGGCGAGTGAATAATCCGTCGGTTTCCCCGTTAAAATTTTTAACTTGACCGTTATCCGAATCAAACTGACCTTCAAGAATGAAGAAGGCGTAATTGCCGTTCCCAAGATCTTCCTGGCCTGTAAAACCCCATCTTGAACCTGATTGTTGGCCACTCACCATTTTGACCGTAGAGTCCGTGTGCTTCGCTTTGGTGAACTGAAGGCCTGTATCGATGATGCCGTATACTTTGACTCCACTCTCAACAGCATAAGCTTGGGCACTTAGCAACAGCGCGCCGACAACGCACGCCATGACGGAATGCAACTTCATAATTTCTCCTTGGTTAATTGGATTCACTCTCTGCTGAGAGGAACAATCATTTTTTGAATTTGAAGTGGCCGCTTCAGTGCGTATTGTTTCAAACAAACAAGAAATCAAATAGATGAGTTTGGGAAAAGAATTTGCAGATTTCTCAAGATCTTTAGTAATTAGACCGTTCGTATGCCCGAGTATCCGAGGATTTCTATGGTCCTGACGCTCTAAATTGCATTTACAACTAAAGTTGTTGAAAGTTAGAATTTCTCTGTCCCAAGTATCTTTCTCGGCAAAAATATGAAAACAGCTGATAACCTCGAGGCGTGGCGAGCGTTTATTTTCACCGGAACGACGGGAAGTATCACAAGCTCTTCCATCCAACTGAACTCTGAAATTTCAACAATCTCTCGATATATCCGAGGCCTTGAGGAAGAATTCGGAGTACTTTTTGATCGCCGAAGCCGTCCCTGGAAACTCACAAAGAGAGGAGCAGAACTATTTACGAGAGTGCAGCCTCTTATAGATCGTTTCGACGCACTGCAGCAGCTGTCTCCAAAACGGAGGAAAAAGACCCGAATCCGAATTTCTGCTCCGGGTTCCTTGGGTAGAGATTTCATCGCCTCAATGTTGTTGGAATATTCACAAAGCAACAAAAATGTGGAGTTTGAACTTCAGCTTCCAACGAATATTGAGGGATTGCTGAACGGGAAGACGGACATTGCTTTTCTTATTGAACCACCCCGACACAACCAGTTAATCTTCCGAAAAAATATTTCTGCCTCGACTTGGGTTTTTACTTCTAAAACTTATTTGAAAACGCACAAAGAACCTCTGACTCCCGAGGATCTTTCGGAGCATGTGGGAATTATGCAAACTGTTCCGAATGTTCCGGACACTACTTTTCTCGTTAGGGGTAAGGAAATCTCCTGCTCATTAAACTGGAAAAGTACGATGTTTTTTAATGACCAAGGAAATATTAAACGGATGCTTTTGAAAGGGGAAGGAATTTCGCCAGACCTCACCCCTACGATTTGTCTGGACGAAATTAGGAGAGGAGAAATCGTCCCTTTGTTAAAAGGGTGGAGGCGAGACAGATGGGATTTTTGTGTTGTGACCAACAAAAGAAAAGAGTGCACTACTCCCGAACTGACAAAATTTGCTGACTGGTACTCCCAACGCCAATGGGAAAGCGCCGCCAAACGGATGCAAATCGCTGAAGATTTGATTGAAGCTTATTGGGATCAAAAACAGACTTCGTATTGAATTGCTCCTTTTTGCTAATTATTCAACCACGGAATCTGCGTGCCTCTCACCGACAAATTCTAAGTGTACATGAGCCGCAGGTCTTTGAAATCCCGTTTCTTGCTTGTCCAGGTCGGACGCATCAGAAATTAAATAGAAGACCACGATAAGGGTTTCCTTTTGA
>OGUQ01000748.1_pt1 | contig 30402 bp, 20 predicted proteins | sample 1574701 | NCBI WGS metagenome assembly OGUQ01 (sample SAMEA2582087, study PRJEB24529) | metagenome | biome: Human gut stool | place: China | collected 2011 | reverse complement strand
GTCTCCGACTGTGGTTGCTGCATTAGGTATTACAGCCGCAAATCCTGACAACTCCTACATGCTTGTCGCATGCTTTGCAGCTGTATCTGCTCTGTTTGTTCTCCCGACTTATCCGACATTACTCGGTGCAGTCCAGATGGACGACACGGGTACAACTTGAATCGGCAAATGGGTCTTTAATCACTCCTTCTTTATCCCCGGCGTCTTGGCGATTTTCTTCTCCGTCGCTCTAGGATTTGTAGTGTGTGGATTCGTATAACTTAAAAAGGAAAGAGGGTTGAAATCCTCTTTCCAATGCTGAGGAGGTCCGGCATGAGCTCAGTTTTTCTTTGGTTATGCAAAGCAGGAACAGCACTTTACGGCCTCACGATGCTGATACTCACTATCGCATATTGCTCTGTCTGCATCTACCGTAAGTATTTTGATAACCAATAATTAATTTCCTAAATCCTCTTGTTGTTGTCCACCCATTGAATCTAAAAAATTCTTTGAGGTTTTGGCAAAGGCTGGAAAGTCCGAGGGCTTTCTAATCTTTGCCGTTTTCTTTTGGAACTTTGCTGAATTAGGACAGTAGAAAAAATAGCGTTACTTATAAGGCAGACAATTACTAATCCCATAAAACAGAAAGTTAATATTGAAATTGAGGGACTCCTAGACTTTAAGAAGATCTATAAATACAGAATCCGAAATTTCTGCCATCTAACAGAGGGCTAGCCAAGTAAAGGGCACGCCAAACGATATTGGTATCAATCGCCAATATGTTTGCTGGAAATTGTCTTGAAATCCGGAATAAGCTTTCTCTCGCAAAAGATAGTTATGTCTCTTTGGAGGACCAGATCAACTCCTCTCGGATAGGAAATTCCTACCGGATTCTTCGAAAATTCAGTCTCTGGAGGGCGCTTGGAAAAAATTACGTATTTTGCAGAAGTTCCTATAGAAATTTTCTACAACTCAGCCTTTTCTGCCGCTTTTCTCAAGTTCTCTTCATCCTTGCGCACGTAATTGCCCGTTGTTGCTACGCTAGCGTGTCCCATGAGTTTTTGTACTTCTACGATATCGACGTTTTTACTGATCAAGCGCGTGGCAAATGTTCTTCTGAGATCGTGCGGGGTGAGACGCCCCTCGAGATTATCGGTTTCAGAGACCAACTTTTCAACGATTCGTGTGATCGAGGACGGATCGAGCGGAATATCCAGGTGAAGTCTTTGCCTATTATCGATTCGCCCGAAGACAAAACCGGCATCGATTTCTTCTTTATTTAGCGACCTTGCGTCAAGCCAATTTTTCAAAACTTCGAGTACGGCAGTCGGAAAATAGATCGTCCGCTCTTTATTTCCTTTACCGATTATCTTTGCACTTTTATTTTTTATCGAAACTTGTTTCAACTTCAAATCACAGACTTCAGCTCTTCGTAAGCCGCATCCGAGCATGAGAAAAAAAATGGCCCTATTTCTTATCGTGCGCAAAGAATTCTTATTTAGCGAACGAATGAGCGAGGAAGATTCCTCGGGAGAAATGGCCCGGCCGGAAGGAGCCCGGAAAATTCTGCGCTGCTTTAAGGATTTAATTCTTTGAAACTGATCTAAATCAATTTGTTTATTTCGCCAGGCATTTAACGCAACAGATTTGATTGCCGAGAGATAGCAATTGTAGGTTCTGGCCGATCCCCAACTTTGTGCGGTTAAAAAAATCGTGATGTGATTCGGCTGCATCGATTTCCAATCGCAGTCCACCAATCCTTGGTAGCCGAAAAATCTTGCGAACTTATTTAGTTTACTTTTCATGCAGCGATAGGAATCTTTACTGCCGAGCGTAGCCAAATACATCAATGCCGGATTTTCGATCAAATTCTGATCGGCGGTCATTGCACCGAAGTTTGGTTTTTGGATCGGAGCCGGCTGAAACATTTTTTAAATTCCAAGTACGCACGATAATTAACATTATATTGCGTATTTTAAGGCTTTTTGCAAGTCCTTTTTTAATTTGTCTAGAGTTGAGCAATTACAGAAGCGGGAAAAGAGTAGGGCGAAAAACTACGTTGTTTAGCTTACGACATAGATGGGCTAATTTCCGCCCTGTTTTGCGTAGGAATTTGAATTTTCAGATTAAAGGTTTCAGATCTTATTTTTCAATGTTGTTGTACTGTTCATCCGTGACTTCTTCCAGCCAAGTGACGCCTTTGCCTTCCGGATGATCTCCGGTGACGGTCATCTGAACCATTTGAGTGTCGGGTCCAGCTCCGTGAAAATGTTTGACCCCGGCCGGACAAATTACAACGTCACCGGGTTTAACAACACGTGCTTTTTCTTCATAAACCCCGGTTCTACCTTCACCCTGGAGAACAGTAAAGAATTGGCCTGTCGGATGGATATGCCAGAATGTTCTTGCACCAGGTTCAAAAATCACAATTCCGTTGTGAACAGGCATTCCGGGAATTGGTTGACTCATCGGAATAACTTCTGCCTTACCTGTAAATACCTTAGAGTTCGCAGGGACTTTAGAAAGTGATTTTGCTTCTTTATAAATTTGGAAATTAGCAGGGACAGTTTCCGCAGCTATAACATTTACGCAGGAAAAAGCAGTAAAGAGAAGGGCAGCAACAAAAGCTGATTTTTTCAATTTTTCCTCCATGGACTCTATGTTTATTCCATTATTGTATTAATCAATCGCATGAGGACGGCGCGAATTATATGAAATTGAAAGGAATTAACAAGAGAAGCAGAGGATTAGATAAAGTTCCAATCGATTGGGACAAGTCTTCTTATAAAGGGTCCTTTCAAATAATTAGGCCTAAAAGTTACAATCCAGCGATTAAAAAATGGTTATATGCTAACTGTTCGCAGACGTGAGAGAAGGCCTTACGTCACATTTATAATTGAAAGTGCAGAGGGCGTTCTTCTCTGAAAAAAAATTGAGCCCTGATTTTCCAAATCAAGGCTCCGACAAAGCGCTCGGAACTCCGAGGAAGCTCCGATGCTTGTTTTCTGTCTAAATATTACAAATACAACAAACAATAAATTTCAAAAGAACGCCTACTGCAACTCATTTTCTATCTGTTGAACCCCTTCAAAAATCATCTGTTTATAGAAGCGGCGAACAAATTCGGTGTGGAAGTCCATGTTGTTGAAATAGGAAAAGGTGAAACGCTTTGGGTTAACTCCTACTTTTCTTTCCTCTGATTCTTCATGGCCTATGAACATGTGATCGGTTTTAGGGATGGCTTCAAATTTCTTACCATCTGTTAAAGACAGTTCCATCTTCATTGTCATATCATATTCATAGACGATCTTTTCTGGATATTCATTCTGGTTAGCTTTCTTAGAGGCCAGTGCGGCTTTAGTCTTTTCATCCATCTGACGAGTGACATCAATTGATATGACGCCTTGCTTCCCCTTGTCGTCGGGATCGACAATGATGAAATTGCCGGTTTCTTCCAGGTAGCGTGCGGCAGCCAATTCTAGACCGTACTGTTCTCGCCAATCGGCTGGACGCTCTTCGAAGGGCTCTTGAACAATAGGACGGCCTTCCCAGGTGTAATTCACCACTAAAGCCACCTTCAAAGGAGTCTCTAACTTCTTGAATTGATCGGCTGAAATCACTTGGGTAGATGGTGCAAACCAACTTTCACGAGGATAGTCTTTGTGATCATAGGAAGCGCAGGCACTCAATCCTAAGGCCGCAGCTGCTAGAAGCATGGCTACAAAAGTATTTTTTATCTGCATTTCTTAATTCCGTTAATAACAGGGGAGCCGCCCGAGGGGAAACGATTTATGGCCTTTCCTCTCGGATACTTAGGTCGAGTTAGAACATATATTTGAGACCAATCTGTGCGGTTTCGTTGTGATAACCATACTGTCCGGCTTGCACGCCGACGGTAGCCCACCCAAGCAGATTTTTAGTCACATGGCCCTCAAGACCGGCCCTGAATTCGGCTAAATTCCTGCCTCCTTTAATATATTTACAACCCGTTCCCATCTGTACTCCGGCCCTCTTGGTATTGTGGATCCAATTGCCTTCGATAAATCCGAGACCTTTATTCATGTGATTTGCATGAAGCCGTGCACCAACACGTAAAGAAACATTATTGGTTCCGAGTTGTTTAAAGCGCGTTCCCGTATCTTTATCGACTGTCGTATCTGCCTTAACACCGTCCCACACTAACTGAATCTCAGGCTGCAAGGTCCAAATGAGTTTGTTAAAGTCTTTAGAGCCAGATTGAGAAAGTGGGAAGGTATAACCGCTTTCCACTGACCAAACCCAACCATTAGATTTATATCGAAAGTTGGCTAAATCGTCACTCCAAAGCTTGTTATTGTAGTGGCCGAATAAAAGCCAAGAATCCACATAGAAGCCGTCATCCGGACTGTTCCCAGTATAAAGTGTTCCGTATACGCCTAGAGCATAACCATCGGATCGGCTTTGTGCGGAGTTGTAGGTCTTGGCGCTGGATCGATTGTATAAACCGCCTACAAAGATACCCCAGACAGACTTGATATCCTGATTGAACTCATTTCTGATGAGGTCAGTGCCAATCTGCGTTACAGCGGTTCGAGAGTGGGTCTTGATATCAGAACCGGCGCGGAAATGCGAGTGGGACCCAACTTGGCGTACCCATCCGGCGGCAGCCCTTTCTTCTCCACTGAAAGGATCGATATAGTAGGCCTGACCAAATCTGTCGTGCAACCTCATATGCATGCGAGACCATGCTAAAGAGTTCGAAATGTAAGCCCCGCTCTCTGGTCTTTCCCAAACTCGCTCTAGGACCAGATCAATACTGTCCCCGATCTGATCAGGGTAACCATCCCACTCGACTCTATATAATCCTTCCATTGGGCCTTGTTCACAAACAACAAGTTTATCTTTTTCGTAAACGACATTAAATGCAGTAAGACTGCCGGACTGGTTTTTAATAACTTCATAACGATCGGCTAATGAAGAGTCATCAGTAACAGCAATTGCCTTTCTGCTGCTGTGAATGTGGATAGTGCTGTTATCCAAATTCGTTGATTGGTTTTCCGTCAACAAAATAATCGGTTCTTTTTCTCTGACCATCAATCCGGCTAGATCAAGATCAATCCGATCGAAGTTCCCGATATTCTGCATTGCCCCTTTGAAATTAGTAATATTCAGCGTATTACCATTTGTTCCTGTCGTTGCTCTCCCTCGACCGTAAATCCAGGCTCCCGTGACATCTATACCTTTTCGTCCATCTAGATAAACGACGTTGTTCTTAACATCGCCGGCGCTCGTTCCTCCATATACCAAGCCTTTAATCGTTCCTCCATTGAGGAATACTTTATTGCCGATAACATTACCGGCGACAGCCGCACCTCCGGATATTCTTCCTTCAACGTAACCGTCATCAATCACTACAGTATTATTTTGGATATAGGCAGGCTTGTCCGTGACAGAGTTGCCCGCAAGGCTTTCGCCCCCGACAACCCATCCCACTACTGAAGTCTTGCCGGAGATATTGACTGTATTGTTTTGTACTAAAGCAGAATAGTTATTTGATGATTCTCCGATATTGGAATTAGCCACATTGAGGCTGCGCCGGTTGGATGTCTGTGCTGCTGTCACTCGACCGCCAGTTACGCCTCCGGTAACGTCTGCATTTTCAAGAATGACTGAGTTGTTTTGAGCTTGGCCGAGGCCCTCATTAAGTCCTGCCGCAATGTAAGGACCTGAGACGACCGCGTTTTTGATAACGACTGTATTCCCGTTTGTACTGCCTTCCCCGCTTCTTAGATAGCCCCCGACTACGAAATTATCTACAGTAAGTTTTGAAGTGCTGACCGATGCTGCTTCAAGCCAAACGATATTTCCGACAGCGCCATGCCCTTTTCCATCGTTAAAGCCACCGGCTACGTAGCCTCCGATTGCAATAGAAGAGCCTGCATTAGCCGTAATCGTCACTTGGTTTCCATCTGTATTTCCTTCAGATTGCTTACCGATAACGGCACCAGCAACAAATCCGGTAATCTTAGTAGTCCCATTTATCTGAACCGTATTTTGACTTGCGTTGCCTTTTCCTGAGACTTGATTAAAGCCGCCCTCAACATTGTCATCAACTGAAGAGTCATTGATTAAAACGGAATTTCCTAGCACGTCACCTACTTCTCCGGGCAGATGTGCTTCTATATAGCCTCCCGCAACGGATTTTTTAATATGACTCTGTAGGATTTCCACCCGATTATTCAATGAACTGCCGCCTCCGGCAGAAACGCCACCGCGTACTGCTCCTTCTACTAGCTCGACATCCTGTAATTGGACGAAGTTTAAAGACACGTCCCCGGAACCAATAGAACGAGCCCCTACCACTCGACCTGTTAACTCTTCGCCGGATACTTCTTTAACCAATCCTCCAGTAATAGATACTTTATTCCCGTATAAACTTACATTTTTATCACCCCAATCAAGGCCTCCGACGACTAGTCCTTGGACGGCGGTATCTACCAAAACAACTGTATTTTCATTCACTTGTCCGTTGCCTTGGCTTACACCCCCGGCAACATACTTAACTCTGATGTTGCTGTTTGTAAGCTGAACCGTATTTTTATAGGCATTTCCGTTCCCGGCCTGTTCTATTAGACCACCAGCCACAAAGTGTTCATTAATCTCGCCACTGTCATCCAATAGAGAAACATTGTTTAGCTCGATAACGTTTCTCTCTGCATTTCCTAGTGAGCTTCTGTTGTATCCACCAACCACGTACAATTTAATTTGGGTATTATTAACGAAGACTTGGTTGTCGGAAGTGTCACCAAGGGTTTGCACCTCTTTCCCGGCTGCATCTTTTTTAGCCGCGCCCACAAATCCACCAAGAACATAACCGATATGAATTTGAGTATCTGAAGGGGAGTCCGTACCAATACGAACCGTATTAATGTTAGCCGAGCCTGTTCCGGCTCCGTCGAAATACCCACCTGCGACGTACCCCGCTATTGAAAGAGTATTTTTTACCGAGAGGTTGTCAATTGTGACTGTATTTAAATTAGCAGATCCGCTTCCCCAGAAATCATTTTGATTTATCAGTTTTTCTTTACCAATAATCCCACCGGAAACAAAACCGCCGAAAGTGTATGTCTCTCCTTCCGTCGCAGTATCGATTACTATGGTGACGTGATTATTGTTAGCCTCAACCTTTCCCCCAGCCTGATTGTAGCCAGCTGCGATGTTGCTTCCGACATTGCTATTATTAACAGTAATAATATTGTTATCGGTATAGCCATCTTGACCGCCTTCAATAAATCCGCCCCCGATATAGCCATCTACCGTACTGTTCTCAACTAGAACCACGTTTTTCAGAGCATTTCCGCCAGCTTGGTTCGCACCGCCGAGGACATGCCCTTTATAGTTTTGAGCCTCGTCCTTCTTGATTTTAGCATTCAAGATTTTGACAGAATTGTCAGACACAGAAGAACCCTTGGTAACAGAACGAGCTCCAACAACCCTTCCTGTAACTTGCCCTCCCGTCATTTCAACTCGGTTATGATCAAGCGTTACACCAGTTTCTGGACCTTGCCCGTCTCCCCAGTCTAATCCACCAGAGACAAAACCGTTAACGTTAGTATTAGTGAGAAAAACCTTATTATATGTTGCTGAACCAGTTCCCTGATGCACAGCCCCTGCAACATACTGACTCAAAACATCGCCGTTCTCAAGAGTGACGGTGTTATAGTCTGCTGCCCCTGTACCTCCTGAGCCAATAAGACCTCCATAGACCCAAGAACCAATTGAAATGCGAGAGTTTTCTGATTTTATAGTAACGCTATTACCACTAGACTCTGTAGCCCCTTTAGTATATGAAGAGCCCCCTCCTACATAACTACCGATAGAGATAATCCCGCCATTGTTCTTGATAATAACGGTATTATTACTGGCAGATGTTTTGGTGTCTTCGCTTGCATTTATCCCTGAGATGTAACCACCGATTACATATTGGTTGATGGTAACTTTGGAAGTTTCTGCTGAATCTCTTATGGAATTAGTAGCTTTTATGCAGTTTATACAAACAGTATTGCCGTTAGCCTGACCAGTGGCTTGGTTAAAACCACCCGCCACATAACCATTTACGGTAAGGCTTCCTGCCGTGCTTTCGAGATTAACAAAATTGTTATTTATATTCCAATAAAAATTTGGACTGTCTGAATAATATCCCGTCAACCCTCCGGCAACAAAAAGGTTTATAACTGAATTTGATGTTGAATCATTATTCGAAATCTTGACAGTGTTACCAATAGCAACTCTTTGAGTAGATGATGACTCGTTGCCCTCACTTCCTTTACCGGAGTTATATCCGCCTGCAACTCCATCTCCTTTAACAGTCACATTGGTAAGAGTTACCTGATTGCCAATAGCAACTCCCCCGTTCGTTGAATTATTAAAAAAACCCCCGTAAACATACCCATTAACAGTCGTGTTGTCTGCAAAAACGTAGTTTTCCTTCACATCGCCTAAACCAGTCGTATGACCGCCAATAACAAAACTATTAATTTCAGATTGATGGAGATTGACGTGATTGCCTGTTACCGTACCTTTTCCAGAATGCCAGCCGCCAACGACACCAGTGGCTCCTTTTAACGTAGTTTTCGTGAGGGTTACCACATTCTCGGTAATATTCCCTTCTCCTTCCGAAGAAGCGATATAACCGCCGTAGATATAACCCAAGACTCCAATGACTTCACCTGCTTCGTTTTTGTACTCAAAACCACCAACAGTTGAATTCTCTACCGTGACCTTATTCCCCGTCACATTTCCTGAAGGACCTTTTGAATAACCTCCAACTACGTAACTGATGACAGTTGTATCATCCTTAAGCGTAACGACATTACCTCTTACGTCACCTTGTCCAAGATGATAACCTCCGACGACTCCTCCGAGTCCGTTTATAGTAGCTTTCGTGAGGGTTACTTTATTCTCAATAATATTCCCTGCCCCTGTAGAGGCGATATAACCGCCATAAACGTAGTTATTAACTTTGGTTCCCGCATTAAGAAAAACCTGATTTTTTGTTATCTCGACTTTTCCTAAGGAACCATCATAGTAACCACCTATAGCTCCGTCTGCGACAGATACCCCAGGAGTTACCGAACTTCCGGGAGTTTCCGAGATTCCAAAAGTTACTGTATTTCCGAGAACAACACCGCTTGCGCCGGCGCTTAAAGATTCGATTCGACCACCATAAACATATCCGTAAGTAGTCGCGTTGACAATATTGACTGCATTAGAGGATATAGTTGTTTGACTAGTGTTATTAGTGCCTTCCGCACCGATAACATCTCCTCGATGGGAACCATTGCTAATACTGACTGTATTGTTTTCCGCTACACCGAAGCCTTCAACAACTTGGGCACCAATGACTTCACCTACGTACCAACTTTCATATTCAACCAGTCCGTCAACTTGTATTTGATTATTTTTTGCAGTTAGCGATCCACTGCCCTGAACTTTTCCGCCAATAATTCCACATAATGTAGATTTTTTGTCGTTGGGATCCTCATTGTTTAATATGACCTTGTTGCCGGCGACGATCCCTTCTTTTGTTGTGTCAGCCCAATTGGATAGAGAACCAGCTATGATCAGTCTCTCTATATAAGCGCTATTTAAATTTCCCCATTTTGACTCAACTATGTTCCCCTTAACAGCATAATCGGTGGCATAGCCCCCAATGATTGCCGAACTATCACCTTGATAAATGGACCCTGTAATTTCTATAAGATTAGCAGTAAATTCTTCCTGTCTAAATTGAAATACCCCCCCCGCTGATCTCGTGAGTTGTATTTTCGGTAGGCTGCGGAACTTCAGCTGCTTCGCTATTAAAAGCAAAAGAGGTTGAGAGTGCAACTAAGCAAAAAGGTAATACTGACAAATAGGGTAAATAATTTCTTTTAAAGCCTGTAACTTTCAGTCTAAGACAATCAGAACAACTTAAGTCGTAAAACTTGGAACGTTGAGTATGCGTAAACATAATCTTTCTCTCGGGATTGAATTTTTAGTTTAATGGTTTCATTTTAACCGTTTCTAATCCAAAGTGGTTAAGCAGGTCTGACATTATCATCACCACCGTATAGGCGATTCCAATAGCTTTATCCACACTAAAGTGCATCTTCATTTTGAAATGTCAATCGTTTTCTTTCTTCGCTGAGTGTGCATTTCAGAATCCCGCTTTTCATCTGTATTTTCGTTGAACTCGTTTTTTTAATAAAACAGCTTTCAACAATCGTATCCTTAGTGAAGCGAAGATCTCTGTGCTTGAACAACTCAAAGATTTTTGTCCCAGCAGTTTTTTCTGAAGGAGACTGCGGAAACGCCAACTCATTGTCGCAGTGGGACATTTTAAATCCATCGCCAAACCTACAAAGCGATGGGATGCGAAAAAGTCGTGAGGTATCCCTTACCCTACGTTAACCCACAGATTACAAAAATAGAACCTCTGATAGAGGCTGAGAGTCCTGCTTATTCCCTCTGTAGTTCGGTCAGAGCAATGTTTTCAAATCCTGCCAAGGAATAGCGATGCAAAGTCTCTAAGAACTTTGTTCTTCTGGCACCGCCTAACTACGGAGATATTTCTGTGAATAATTCAGCGAACGAGGGGCTTTAGATCAATACTTTTATGTATTGTGTTAATTACAGCGTATTACCACCTTTTGTGTAGAGATTCCTTAAATAGATAGGGATAATCTGCAAAAGTTTCACATTTTCGTGCGGCTGATTGGATAAGTTTAAAATCTTTGAAAAATAAAGATATGGCGGAGACATTTGAATCTTTCGTCGTTGCGTAAAATCTCCCAAGAGAAAGGTCCTTCATGTTCGGCAAAAGCGTAGAGAAAAAAGAAAATCGAGGAGTAGTCATGTGCTTCCTCGTGGCGGTGTATACGATTACAAGTATCGTTTTTCTGCTTCAGGTCAATCAATACACACAGGATATTTACGATTTTCCCTACCTCGTCTCTTCTCAAGCCCGTATTATGAAAAGCAGGCTTTATGACTTCCGAAGTCTGACACCTGTGCTTTTTTCATCGAAGGATCTCAACTCAGCCCAACTGGAAAGCGCACTAAAGACGCAGGAAGCTCTCCAGCAGCAAAGCATTACGATTATCGAAGATCGCTATCGCGGCAGCCCGGAAGAACTGCAGGAATTAAAAGATGCATTGAAAAATATCGGTCAGCGCCGACGCGAGCTCGTGGAACTCACTCGCGAAGATCCCACCGTCGAAAACGTCATTAAACGCTATAACCAAATCGTAGAACCTGCATTTATTCATTTTGACGATATTCTTGATCGGATCGCATCTAACGCTGATCAGCGAGGCAGCGACATCAACGATAAATCCGATCGGAACATTTATGGGTTTGTGATCGGGACGATCATCATGGGCATCCTGCTCCTTTGGTTTATTTATACCGGCTCGAAAGACCTAAACCGTGCATATGTCAAAGGGCTCAAGCGAGATAAATTACTTAAATTGCTTTATGCCAACGTTGATGATGTTTTTATTATCTTCAACGAGAAAAAAGAACCCGAATACGTAAGCGACAACAGCCTTCGAATTTTGGGCTTCGATCCGGACGCAATTACAAATAACAAAGAAGAACTTTTGAACCGTTTCTACGATGAGGATAGAAATTGGCTCAGAAATATCTTGAATGATCGAACCATCATTAAAACTGCGACGCGAAATATCGAGCTTAAGGGCAGCAGCCAGACCTTCCAGTTAAGCGTCTATCCAGTTCGCCAAGGGCTGATTGATTGGACGGTAGTTTCATTATTTGATGAAACAGAACAAATTGCATACCAAAGAAACTTGGCCGATGCTTTGACAACGGCTAAGAATGCAAGTCAAGCAAAAAGCGACTTCCTCTCTCATATGTCGCATGAAATCCGAACGCCGATGAATGCCATCATCGGTATGACAACAATTGCTTTATCTCGAATTAGCGACAAACAAAAAGTTGAAGACTGCCTGAAGAAAACGCTTCTCGCCTCCCGCCACCTGCTGGGCCTCATCAATGACATCCTGGACATGTCCAAGATTGAGAGCAATAAGCTTGCACTATCTTATGAAAAATTCGATCTTCAAGAAACCGTCCACAGCATCTACAACCTGATTGAGCCTCAGGCAAAAGAAAAAGGCGTCAGCTTCGAAATCGTTACCAACGACGTCAATCAGGAATGCCTGGTCGGCGACCAGCTGCGCGTTAATCAGGTGTTTATTAACGTCATAGCCAATGCCGTTAAATTCACGCCTCGCGGAGGCAAGGTCACAATGAAGCTCTCGGAAAAGCAGACAAGTCCTGAGCATATTCATTTGCGCTGCATTATCAGTGATAACGGTATTGGCATGAAGAAAGACTTCTTGAGCCGCGTATTCCTGCCATTCGAACAAGAAACCGCAGAGATTGCTCAACATTTCGGGGGTACCGGTCTTGGTCTTGCCATTACCCATAACCTGGTCAATTTGATGGGCGGAAACATCGATGTCCAAAGTGAAGAAGGAAAAGGCAGCACTTTTACGATTGACCTTCCCTTCGGCATTTCCAAGGACTCTGCTAAACATTCGGAAAGCCTGCTTGAACTTCGTGCCCTTGTGATTGATGATGATAAAGATACGTGCGAACACGCCTGCGTCCTTCTGGATCAATTAGGACAAAAGACCGAATACGCATTAAGCGGCAAGGAAGGCATAGAAAAAATTAAGCAGGCCATGCAGGACAATGATCCGTTCGACATCTGCTTCCTGGATTGGAAGATGCCGGAAATGGACGGCGAAGCAACCGCCCGAGAAATTCGTAAGATCGTGGGACCTGAAACCCTCATCATCATTATCAGCGCTTACGACTGGTCTCCGATCGAAGGCCGAGCCAAAGAAATCGGTATTAATGGATTTATTGCCAAGCCCTTCTTCAGTTCTTCCTTCTATAACTGGCTGTCCGACCCGAGCATTAAAGAAAACAAGGGCAGAGACAAGGACATTGTCGTTCAAGAAAACACCAAGAAGAAAAGAGTCCTCTTGGCTGAAGACAATGAATTTAATGCTGAAGTTGCTCAGGACTTCTTAGACATGGCTGGCTACACTGCAGAAGTTGTCGGTGACGGCGCACAAGCTGTCAAGGCATTCGAAACCCATGAACCCGGTTATTACTCCATGATTTTTATGGATATCCAAATGCCGGTGATGAACGGTTTGGAAGCCGCCCAAATGATTCGCGCTCTCTTAAGAGAAGACGCACACACCATTCCGATTGTTGCAATGACGGCAAACGCCTTCTCCGAAGACGTTTCCAAGTCGCTCAATGCCGGAATGAACGACCACATCTCCAAGCCGATTGACCTTAAGAAGCTTCATGCTGTCTTAGGAAAGTATGGCGACAGAAACGAGAAAACGGCTAACGAATAAGACGCTAATGCGCATTATTTAAATTCTCGGCGGTCTGCAATGACCGCCGAAATTCTTTATTGCGCCCAAAACGCAAATTTCCATACAGCAAAAGTCCTACGGCTCGCATTCCCAAGCCCCCACATATCTCAAAGGATGCCGGCCTCCTTTTAATCCGCCCACTAAGAAAACGTCGAGAGCCCCAATAATTGAAGCTCTCGACGCAGGTGTGGTTTGAGGCCGCTCTCTTAAGCGGCATCTGTCGGTTGGTTTTTATGCAGGAAGAAGTTTTTTAACGGTCTTCTTGTAGATCTCATAACAGTTCTTGACCTGATACGGATATCCGTACTCATTGTCTCCGTGCATATTTCCGCCGGAAGGTCCGAACGTGACAACAGGAATTCCGCAGGAAACTGCCAGAATATTAGAGTCGCAAACCGACGGGTCATAATCAATCGGAAGATCTTCGCCGGTGACTTCCTTGAAACTTTCCTGAAGTTTGACAACAAGTTCATGATCTTCAGGAACAGCAAAAGACTTCATGTAGGGGCTGTTGCGCGGTTTCAAATGGATATTACCTTTGTCTGCCAAGCCGAGTTTTTCTGCAGCCTCCTGCATCTGACGGATGCACATCGCTTCATCTTCTCCCAGAACAACATAGCGGTCCACAAACATGTAGCAGCTGTCTGGAACAACCAGAGCACCGGAATTGCCGCCTGCTAAGTAACGGACGCACCATGTGCCGTGATGAAGTTTGGGATGCGGGAGTGTCGGGAGTGCTTCAATCGCAGCGGCCAAGCGACCGGCAGAAATCAGAGCGTTTTCTCCGACTTCCGGGTAACGACTGGCGTGCCCTGCCTTGCCTTTAACCGTGATTTCGAAGCTGAAACGACCTCGGAAGCCCACAGCCACATTGTTGTAGCGGCACTCCGCCATGATGGCGTAATCCGCATGAACCACGTCTTCGTCAACGAGCTGATAGGTTCCTTTGCTTAATCCTTCTTCATCGGCGACAAAGCAAACCAAGATCTTTCCGGAAAACTCATCTTTGTGCTGAGCAAAGTACTCAACTGTCGAAAGGATTACGGCGTCTCCGCCTTTCATGTCCATCGAGCCGCGGCCGTAGACTTTTCCGTCAATTTCGGTTGGCATAAAGGGATTGGTTTTCCAGTTCTTTAAGTTCACGTCAACAGTGTCAATGTGGCCGATAAGAAGCATGGTTTTGCCGGGCTTGCCGCTATCGAGTACTGTCCAAACAGAAGGACGCTGTCTGTCGGTATCTTCCGGGAAATAGCTGTAGTGAGGCTCCAGCCCCATGGAGCGCAGAACTTCGGCAACATAGTCTGCTGCTCCGACTTCGTGACCGGATACGGAATCAATGGAAATCAAGTCATACCAGCGCTGAAAAAGTTTTTCCATGATTTACTCCTTGGCAAGCTGGCCGTTAAAGCGGCCGCCTTCTTCCTGTTCAACCGTTTCTTCTTCGAGTTTTGCCATACCGATGCCGGTCAGTGCATAAACCGCGGACAGGATGATGGAGAGCCAAAGCATCGGAGCAAATGCAAAGAAAGCAATGTTGGCAACACCTAACGTGGAAGCTGTGTAAGAGCCCGTAGTAGACCACGGAACCAACGGTGCAAGACCGGTGCCGGTATCGAGCATCATACGCATCAGGTTCTTACGCTGCAGACCGTATTTGGGGAACATGTCCTTTGTCATGGAACCGACAACCGGATAGCTGACGTAGTAAGCGCCGGTGATCATGAAGAAGAGTGTGTGCAGACACATGACGCAGAAGGCCATGACGCGGCTGTTGCGGGCAAATTTTCTGACGTAGTCCAGTAAAACATCTGCAACGCCCGCGGTTCTCAAAGGAGCACCGAAAATAGCCGCTGTCATTAATAAGCCGATCGTACTTAACATGCTGGTAAAACCGCCACGGTTGAGCATCTTGTCAACGAAAGCAGAATCCGTGTGGATGCTAAAGCCACTGTACATGTAATTCATCATGTTCTTGAGGCTGACATCCTGAAGGAACATACCTAAGAATGCAGCAACAGCAATACCAGCAACGAATGTCGGAATGGTCGGTTTCTTCCAAGCGATCAGGCCGATTACGACAAACACCGGAAGCAGACAGATCGGATTGAGATTAAAGCTCTTCTCAATCGTTCTTAAAATTTCAACGTAAGTTGCGCTTTCAGCTGCAGAGCCGCCGCTGAATTCCAGACCGTAAACAAAGAAGAAAACTAAACTGATCAGATAAGCCGGACCTGTGGAAATCAGAGCATGTTTAATGCCTTCCATTAACGGTGTATCCGTCACGGTGGCAGTGATCACGGGAGAGTCGCTTAAGGGAGAAATCTTATCGCCGAAGAAAGCACCCACGCAGACCGCACCGGCGGCTGCCTCAACGGGAATACCAAGTCCTTCGCCCACGCCCATGCATGCAACGCCGACTGTAGCCAGCGTGCCCCAAGAGGTTCCTGCTAAAGTACTCATTAACGTGCAGAGAATACAGGCAACCGGGAGGAACAAGGCCGGAGTGATCACCTGCATACCGTAGTAGACCATGACCGGAATCGTCCCGGAGGCCATCCAAGAGCCGATGAGAATACCGACGGACAAAAGAATCAGCATTGCAACAAGCATCGAAGCGATGGTATCTTTGATGCCTTTTTGAACGCTGTCATAAGAAATACCGAAGGCACAAGCCATTAAGCACATAATGGCGCCGTCAACGGCAAGAACGATACGGGCATTAACCTTTAAAGCCATCAATCCGAAAAAGATTATGGCAATACCTACGGCAAGCATGGTCATAGCCTGCCACGGCGCTAAGCGGGAACTTGAGTTGGTTTGAGACATTTCGTCCTCTTGATATTGTTATGTTTCATTCCGGAGCTCCTCGAGCATCCGGACCTTAAGGGTAATATCAAAAGGAATAAGGTTCGAGACCTCGGGTAGCGCTCCACTATTCAGTGACAGTCCGCCGAATGTTCTTCGACGGCCCAGGTCCGATCAATTTAGGAGAGATCGATCGGCCTTCGGCAAGCTTTCCTTTTGCTGCCTCCTGATTCTCCTTTAAAGGAAGCAACTACTTATAAAGTCTGCACCTCTACCTGATCCTTTAATCTTAGAACTTCAGGTGCTCTCTTGACATACATTTAGATACAAAGCACCTTATCGTTTTCCCGAGAATCGACTTTCGTTAATGAGCAGTCTGACAAATGAAAACGACTCCTCAAGTGCATTTTTCTAACATTTATCTAACATTCGATTTGTTAGATTAGATGGAAATTTGTTAGAAAAGCGTGTTAGAAAAAATTCCGCCGTACCACTGCTGATTCGGCGGAATTCGTTTTTATTCAAGAAATTACCTATTATGTATCATTCCCAAGCCGGAACTACTGCACCTTTAAATTCTTCCTTAATGAATTTAGCTACTTCCGGAGATTGGAATGCCTTCACAAACTTCTGGACGTCTGCATTATTAGCATTGTTTTCTCTTGCAGCAATAATGATCAGCGCATAAGGTGCTTCCTTAGATTCGTAGTAGAAGCCGTCTTTTTCCGGAGAAAGACCTGCGCTGATAACGTAATTCATCGGAATCGTAGCAATGTCGACGTCGGACAAACTCCTCGGCAGCTGAGCGGCTTCGAGTTCTTTAAATTTCAGATGCTTCGGATTGTCGATGATGTCGGCAACCGCAATTGCAGAGCCGTCTTTTCCAGGCTGCAATTTAATTAAACCGGCTTTTTCAATTAACTGAAGTCCGCGGCCTTCGTTGCTCGGGTCATTCGGGATCGCAAACGTTGCGCCGTCAGGAATGTCCTTCAGACTGTGAATATTTTTTGAATAAAAACCCATCGGCTGAACAACAGCTACACCGATATTTTTGAGGTGTGTACCCTGCTGCTTGTTGAAATTGTTGAGGAACGGCTCGTGCTGATAAATTACGATATCTAAAGAACCCTCTTCCAAGCTCTTGTTCGGGGAAATGTAGTCCGTAAATTCAATGACCTTAACGTTTAAGCCTTGTTTCTTAGCTACTTCTGCGGCCTTTTGAACATTCGCTGCGTGAGGGCCTGCGGTCGCACCGACTTTAAGTTCGGCGGTTTTTTTATCGCCGCATCCGGAAAGAAGAAGCGGAACGGCAATCACTGCTGCGGCAGCCAGTTTTAGAAATTGGAATCGTTGCATGCTTTTCACCTATTACAAAGTTAGTTGTTAAATTTTGTCGGGACTTGAAAAGCGGGCGATTTTTGGATGTACCTTCACTCTGCTTATTCTTATCCCGAGTTAGAGATGGATTTTGGGAAAGACAAATAGAGAAGTCAGTAAGACATTCCTTAGCGGAAAGTCAGACTCACATTCGGCACATTCGATTGAACAGCACAAAGCATTCGCTGTGAAGCGAAGCTTTAACGGTGTGTTTCAGTGTGCTGTTCATTTTCAAAGTTTCAACGAAGATCGAATGGTTTCATTCTATGGACAAAAAGAAGTTAAAACGGAAATGCGGATACGATTTTCACAGCACTCACTTTATGAACTTATCGTTTTCCACAATTTATTATGAAAAACAAAGAGCTCGATGCAATTTAAGAGGACAACAATCCGAATCCGACTAGCTTCAGGACAAGGTTTAGGTCTATTCTTTGACTCTGATGGCCTTCCTCTCATTCCCGACTTCAACGCCGATCTAATGTTTACCGCTCCCTTTCCTGTACTGTCAAAAAGATCCATTCCAAGAGACTCGGTCGACGGAGCCTTGAATTCATGTGGTTTATCTCAGAGAGAGCTCAATGGCTGGTTGGGACAAAAAGCGTTCCTTCCGACTCAAGAGTACGTTGCTGGATGCCGCCAGAGGGGAAAACATCGGTTTTAATGATGTTTTTCTCCATATTTGGAAAGGATCCTCTCCAGAGTTATGGACCTCAGACATCGAATGGACAACGTTTTATGGATCCTTTCTAAGGCGATATATCCAAAATCTTACCGATCTTTCCAGTGAACAAGATTTCCTTAACTTTATGCGTCTTGTAGCTGCGCGAATCGGTCACCAGTTAAATTTTCGGGATTTGTCAGAGGAGTTAGGGATTCCAGAAACCACACTCAACACTTATCTGGCCGTTCTTGAAAAAACAGCCCTTGTCTACCTGCTTCCAGAACATTCAGAGAATGGTCGAAATCGTAAACTTCAAAGTCACAAAGTCTATTTCACAGATACGGGGCTTTGCGCCTTCTTAAGCGGATGGCCTACTAAAAAGGCTTTGATGGACGGCGCGATGAATGACCTGATGCTCGAAAACTTTGTCATCATCGAAATCCTCAAAAGTTATAGAAACCGGAGTGTCGAACCACAACTTTATTACCTCAGAGACTCAGACGGAAAAGAGATAGACCTTTTAATCGAAGAGAACGAAAAAATCTACCCAATTGAAATAAAGAAAACAGCATCACCTAATCCTTCGATGGTCAAAAATTTTGAGGTAATTCCGGAAGAAATAAGAGGAAATGGAGCACTTGTCTGCTTCGTTCAGGATGATTTTCCTCTTAACGGTGAAGCGTCAGCCATTCCAATCAGTTATCTCTAGACGACCTTAATAGCTCCGTTTAGAAGGAATAACACCCCGTACACCGCCCCGTGGGCTCTCCACATCCCCTTTATATCGAGGAATGAGGTGCACATGCACATGAAAAATTGACTGACCTGCGTCCGCACCTACATTTACACCGATGTTGTAACCGTCAGGATGAAATTTAGCCTCAACCTCTGCTTTCATTTTGTTGAGTAGCCCATTGATCGCTAAAACTTCGGCGCTAGTCAGCTCAAAGTAGTTTGCGACGTGCCTTTTCGGAATGACTAACACGTGACCGGGATTGACGGGAAAGCCGTCAAAAATAGCGAAAGCCAAATCATTTTCGGCAGCGATTTTCTTGTTTTTGAGAAATTCGCAGAATAGGCATGGATTATTAACATTTACTGCCATAGCGGGAAGCCCATGTTCAATGCGGTCTGTTGTAACGGATCAAGATGCTCTTGGTAGAGTTCAATCACCTGAGCATCAGAAGCGGAAAGGAAGTCCGCAATTTCTATGCCGAGGAAGTTTTCATACTCTGTAAAGAAATCCTCTGAGCGTTTTCTGTCTTTGGAAAAATGGTATCGAACCAAGTTTTTATGCTGCAGCGCAAGCGGTCGGATATATGAATCACGCGGTATCTGATCACTTTTAGATGAGTTCAAACTCCGATCCATTGGCGTCAAATTCCAGATCTGGTTATGAACCACAAAAGTCCACGGTAAGAAGTGATCCAAAGCAAAATTATTCGGGTCGAGCTGATTCCCGAAAATATCTTTCGCCAAATGAGAAGATGTTAGGAAAGGAGCCCAGAATTTTCTTTGAGTTTCAAGACTAATTCGGCTCTCGGGAAGCTCGAACTTCTTAACGAGGCCTGGGACTGCTGTATTTCGTGTTTGCAGGAAGTCTGCAAAATTCCAATACGTAAAGTCTTTGAGAAGCGCGTAGTTTTCCAAAAAATATTTCCGCCATTCTGCCGATATCTCGATAGAACTCAAGCTATTTTCGGGGAAATAGTACGGATTCTTCTTTGAATTGAAAGCGACGGCTTCTTTGAAAGAGTCAACAGCCCTAGGAAACCAGACGCTCAAAAAACGATAAGGAACGTATCGAGCTAATGGAGAAAAAATAATCTTTTTGAATTTTTCCGGCTTCGCGCAAGAGAAACCTTCTAAAGCGCGCAATGCTTCGGCCTCTTTGTACCGCGAATCAAAAGGAAATTCATTTTCCGGATTTTTTAGCGCTTCGATAATGGTCGTGATTTGGTCCCATCGGCCGAAAGACAACTTAAATCTCTCAGTCGGAATCCAAGATTTCGCAACCATCCTTGTGCAGATTTTGGCGATCGAAAGTTTAATAGGACCAACGCCCTGGCCTGCTTCCCGAACGAGGTCCAGGATCGCTAAAAACCAAAGAAACTTGTAGGAGGCGGTCGTTTTGTGGAATACACGCTGAAGCGGCTGAACTGCCAGATTAGAAGAAGAAATAAGCAAAGAAGAACCAAATGGATCCTTCATAATTTCTCCTCTCAAAAACCGCCATCTAACTCTTCGAAATAGATTAGCTCAAAAGATGCGAAAACGACAAAATTTTTGAGCCACCAAACCGAAAGTTCTCATTGCTATGAAAAGCCAAAGAAGCAATTTTTTTAGATGTTACCTATCGAATGTCCTCAGACGAGGAGTCTTCTTCGTGAAGAATACTGAGGATACTGGCAACACCGACAGCGCTCTTTACACCGAGCTTGCGGCAAACCGCTCCTCGATGAACTTGAACCGTCTTTTCACTAATCTGAAGCTCGTCGGCAATTTGTTTATTTAGCAGTCCTCTTGCGACTTTTTTTGCGACCATTTTTTCACGAGCAGTTAGCGTATCAAAAACATGCCGGTATTCGTCCCTGAGCTGAGTCTGTTGACGGCGCTCCACATCCTTAGCCACAGCCTTTTCAATGGCCGCCAAGAGGCGGTCCGCGCTGACAGGTTTCGGAAGAAAATCCATTGCGCCGTCTTTCAAGGCTTGCACGGCCATGTCGATATCACCGTGTCCAGACACAAAAATGATGGGGAGCCCATTCTTTTGCAGCATCATCACACGTTGCAGTTCGATCCCACTCATATCCGGCATTCGAACGTCAAGAATTGCGCACCCCAGTACACTTCGATCATCTTCTTCAAGAAAGCGAAGCGCTGAGGAGTAACACTTGGTCGCCCATCCTTCACCTTCAATTAGAAACCGCCATGATTTCCGCATGGAATCATCGTCGTCAATGATCCTAACAACTGCGTTTTCTTGCAGCTTATCCAGGCCCATTTTTATCCTCCAAAGCTATGGGAAGGGAAGCAATGCAGCGAAGTCCTCCGGCAGGTATTCTGACAAGTTTCAGGGAACCGCCGTTAGCTTCAAGAAGCTCTCTAACAATCGCGAGTCCGAGGCCTAATCCGTCTTTTTTGCTGGATTGCCCAAGGTTACGCAGTGAGGCAAACTGTTCGTCCGACATTTTCGGACCGTTGTCATCAATAATCACGAGCGCATCTGCCCCAGCGTTTTTAATTTCAACTTTGATTTCCGCGTTCGATTGATTCCTCACCGCTTCTTCCGCATTCTTAAGCAAGTTCATCAAAACCAAATCAACATTTAGCGGATCAGCAAAAACAAGCACGTTCTTTGCGCCGCTGAGTGTACATTTGCTGTTGAGGCGTCCAAGCCGTTTCATGAGTCGTATCGTACGGCTGACGGCCGCCTCTAGATCAAAGCATTTCCTCTCCCGAGGTTCCTTACGGCCAATATTTCTCACAAATTCGACAATATCCGAGGCTCTCTGGCTTTCGGATTTTATTTCCGAAAAGGCTTCCGTCAAAATTTCTTCAGCTGGTTTCTTACCGCGTTTAAGCTGCCTCAAAATCGCTTCTGAGTAGTTGTTAATGGCACCAAGCGGCTGTTTGAGTTCGTGGGCAACCATAGCGGAAATAATGCCGATAGATTTCGCTTTTTCTAACGCTTCAATTCGCTCCGTAATCTTGCGATTTTCACGTTCGTACTCGCGATTTTCTTCAACCTTTTTACGCAACTGTTCTGTCTTGCGTCTGACAGCAAAGGCTAGATAAGCCCAATTAAGGATAATAAGCAGGAGCGCACCGCATCCGACAATGAAATACCAGCGGTAATAATTCAGCATCCAGCCGATTGTTCTATCCTCCAAGTATCTGACTTCCATGCGCTGGAGAAGCAGATTCATTTGGTCGTAATCGGTGGCTACCGTCCAGTAAGAGCCCTCTTCCTTACCGGGAGGTAGCTGAAGCAAAGCCTCCATGATTTTTCTTAATGTTTTGGATTCAAGCGTCGGCTGCGCAGAAAGTATCCAACCCGGATAAAGTCTTGTAGAGTGCTTGCAGTAAAAGTTTTCGTCTTTTTTCTCGTTGACAACTTTAAGACAGCCTTTAGGAATTACTCCGTCAGCCTCCATGTTTTCCAACAGACAGCTTGCAATGAAAGCGACCTCGACTTCTTTATTGACAACTTGTTTGACCAGCTCTGTCATCGGTTTGTGCGTTGCAGTCACCGATTTAAAGAGACGATTTGGATTTAAACCTTCGGATTGGATTTCTCCCATGACGGCCAAGAATCCCGCAAAGGCTTTTGTGCTAGAAACTGCAACTGTCTTGCCTTTTAGGTCTGCTAGGCAATTAATGTCGTCCCTGTCACTCCGCACAACGATGACACCGCCGTTGGCTTGGTTAGGATCCGGCGTTCGACTGTTAATGACGGTAAGAAGCGCAGAAGCACTGCTCGCATCGGTCATGAGGGCCGTCAGTCCGCTTGATGCAATCGCGAGGTCAAAGCCTTTAACCTGCGCCGCCTGCAGAAAAACTTCCTGATCATAAAATTGAACGACAAGCCTTCTAGGTGCTACGGCCCGGGCAATCGCATTTACCGTATCGTTGAAATAGCGGACTGAGAGATTTGAACCAAAAGAATTCACAACCGCAAGTCGCACGGGCGGCAAAAGACTCTTTAGTTCGGAGGCTTGTCCGTAAGCAGAAATTAACCCGCACAAAATGAGAAGAAGCCATCTCATTTTGATTCGGTTAAATATTTCTGGCCAAAAAGTCATTTTTATATGTCGCCGGTCCGATAGGGAGCCTGAATTCTATTTCCGAGGAGATCTTTTAGAAATCGGCATGTTTACACATCAATCACTCTTTTTAGAGTCGGACCGTCTAATTCTAATTTTTTGGAATTCAGACAAAAATAAGATAATTGTCTTAGATGCCGAAACAACATTTCGTTTCGGCACACAACTGATTAATTAGTTTTCGGATGAGCGTACTTTTGTGCGAGTTTTTTCAGGAACGGCATCACATCTTTATCGTCCCACGGCAAATAACCCGGCAGGTAACCGACGAGATTTCCGGCTCCGTCAATAATGTAGTTTGTCGGAACGACTTCAAGCGGCATCACATCTTCCATGGATTCCGTCGGGTCTGACCAAGTATTAAATTCCGACATCTTATGCTTGGCCAAGAATTTAGGAATTCCTGCGACGCTTTTATCGACAGCAACGCCGACGATTTCAATGTTTGAGCCCGTTAACTGTTTTTGAAGGTCGATGAGCTGCGGAATTTCTCTGATGCAGGGTGTGCACCACGTTCCCCAAACATTCAAAATAAGAAGCTTTCCTTGATATTTAGATAAATCTACCTTTTCGCCTTCCAGCGTAAAAATTCTGAGTGCCGGCAGCTGACGAGCCTTAGAAAATTCAACGAACGGCTTCATCACCATCGGTTTTTCAAGCGGCTCTCCGGTGCTGTAGCCGTTAGTAGAAAAAATAGTTTGAGCGCCGACGGCAAAAGATGTTGCAAAAACGGCAGCGGCAACTAAAACTTTGAACGTAAAGTTCATTAATGACTCTCCTTTTTACGTCTGAGGATGAGGAATAATGCTGTCAGCAGCAATCCGGAAAAAAGTGCGGCGGGAACCACCCAAAGCGCAGAGGTCCAGGGATCGACCGGCGGATCGTATCGTATTTGCTTTCCGTAGCGGGCGGCAAAGTAATCCAGAATGTCTTCTCGCGTTTGGCCGTTTTCCAATAATTGATAAATCTTTGCTTTCAGTTCTGCCGCCTGAGGTGCATTGGATTCATACAGCGACTGATTCACCGCTCCTGGATCCCGCAGTTCTTTGGAAATCCCAATCGCTTGATCGCGAATGGAGGGCGCAGCAAATGCTGCCGATGCAGTGCTGAAAGCAATAAAAAAACACAGAATTAGTCTAAGCGCTAATTTCATGAATTACTCCATTGTCGTCTGCGCCAAGCGGAAGAAAAGACCGCAGATATAAGCATGATGAGGCCTCCGATCCAAATCCAGCTTACCAAAGGACGAATACTGAGGCGCACCAAAAACTCATCGCTGCTTAATCGGTTTCCCATCGAAACGTAAAAGTCTCTGAAGAATCCGTGTGAAATGCCGGCAGCCGTCATTTCCATACCATTGGATTTATAGGTTTGACGCTGGGGATGAAGTTCGTCGATAACGGCTTCATTTTTATTAAGCACAAGAACCTTGCCTTCGTCAGCAAAGAAAGAATTGGTATCCACCTTGCGGGTTTCTTCATACACGAAGATAACGTCTCCCAGCGGGCGACCTTGTCCCGGTCCCATTCTTACAACCGCTTCTTGTGTGTATTGCGTATCTCCGACAACACCGATAATGCTTACGGCAATGCCAAAGTGGGCGATAAGGGCAAAGAAGTTCTTGTTTTTCTTGGAAATCAGGGAAGCAGCAAAAGAGCAAATAATCCACAGTGCACTAAACACACCGGCTGTTGTGTAAACAGAAGATTTTGCTTCCGTGAAAAAGCCGAAATAAATTGCAGCCAGAGCAGAAACGAAGAAAGCGGCAGCCCAAGTCCACATCGGAGAATTTCTCATCTGGACGGAACCGATCATCAGCGCTGCCAAAATCGCCATGGGTGCAAAGATTGAATTGAAGTACGGCGCACCTACAGAAAGAGATCCTTTCCCAAGGGCCTCATGGACCAGCGGATAAAGCGTCCCGAATAAAACACAAACGGCAGTGACAGCAAGCAGCAGTACAGCCAATACTAAAGAGATATCTTCAATACCGGAGATCTGTTTTGCACTCTCAAATTTAGGCGCCCGAACCATGAATAGAAATAATGCAGGGACGACCATTAACAGAGAAGTTACAAGCAGGAATGTACCGCGGTTCGGATCGGAAGCAAACGCATGCACCGACTGAATGACGCCCGAACGCACAATGAATGTTCCGAGTAAACAAACCGCAAAAGAGACGATGCAGAAGAATAAAACCGTCTTAGTAAGATGGGCGCGAAAACGAAGGAGCACCAATGCGTGAAGCTGCGCTGTCAGAAGGAGCCAAGGAACAAAAGAGGAGTTCTCAACCGGATCCCAGAACCACCATCCTCCCCAGCCTAATTCGTTATAGGCCCACCAAGAACCTAAAACGTTTCCTGCAGTAAGGAAAAGCCACGCAATCACAGAAATAGTCGTGAGGCCGCGAAGAGATTCCAGTCTCACCTTTCCTTCTATTAAAGCGCCTAATCCAAACGCAAAGCACAAGACAGTGCCTGCATATCCCAAGAAAAGCATCGGCGGATGAAGAATCATCCCGATATCCTGAAGAATCGGATTTAGATCTTTTCCCTCCGGAGGAACCAAGGGGAGCAGGCGTTCAAAAGGATTCGAAGTGAAAATTAGAAATAAACAGATAAGTCCTGTAACACCGAGCAAAATACCCAGCACTCGAGATTTAAATAGCTCATCGTCTCGGGAGAAAACCGCAAATAGCGAAGCCCAAACTGTAATCGTCCATATCCATAAGAGCATTGAGCCTTCATGGCTCCCCCACACCGCAGAGATCTTGTAAATCGGGTCGAGCTTCGTATTGGAATTATTTGCGACGTAGGCAATCGAAAAATCATTCGTAAGGAATGCCCAAATCAGCATGAGGAGAGCGAAGGTCAGACCTGCGAAGGTAATGCCTAACGCCGGCTTCCAAAGATTAACGAAAAGCGGTGCTCTGCTTTTAGACCCCAACAGAGTCGGCATAGACAAAAACACTGCACATAACGCAGCGGCAATAAGAACAAAATGACTGATTTCTGCCTGCACGGAAGAGCGCCCTTCGTTAAAAACCTTTGATTAGAAAGTTCTTTTATTCAAAATAAAGCGGCCAAGAACAAACAAGACCGATGACCACAGGCACAAATATACCCCAAGCCACGCAGTTTGAAGGTTAATATTCGAATTCTCAAGCAGTTGTTGGTTAAAAATACGAAAGGCACTTGCCGGATTAGCCGCCACGCAGATGTTCAGGAATTCGTTTGTAATCCGATGCTCGAAGGCAATCGTAATAATCAAAAGGCCTAAGTCGTAAAAAAGAACCGAAAGCAGCCAAATAGAAAGCAAAGCGCCTAAAGCGCGGGCTTTGTTCTTTGCCAACAAGCTAACAGTCAATGAAATCAGGATAAAAAGTAAACCCAAAAGCCAGCCGGAAAAAATCAAGGCCGCTGTCAAAAGACTGAGTCTTGCGAGGTTGTAAGGCAGAACATTTAATACCGCCAGAAGCGGCAAAACGGAAAAACCTAGGAGAAGACAGATACCGAGTGCAGCACTTTGTCCGAAGAGTTTACCGGTTAAAAGAGCCGTTCGGCTCAGCGGGTAAGTTAACAGAAGGATTAGCGTCCCATGCTCCTGCTCTCCGACAAAAGCGTCATAGGAAATCAAAATTGCAATTAACGGAATCAAGAAAACGCCCAGCGTGACAACCGATGTCATCACGGCTTCCAGCGGACGAAAAGAAAAATCACCGCCGATGGCTGCCGTTCCGAAGACCACAGCCAGAGAGAGAAAAGCAAAAAGCGCTGATCCAACAATCAGCCACAAGTTTCTCCAGCAGTCCTCGAACTCTTTGAAGGCAACGATACGGACACTCGATAAAAAACCTTTCACTCTTCCAGCTCCTTCAGTGCTGCCTTGTATATATCCATCAGTGACGGATTCTTAACTCCTACCCCGGTAATGCCGTATTTTTTCTCTAAATACATCAGTTTCTGCGCTAATTCAGACCCCTTGCAGAACAGGCGTCCTTCAGTTAGGGAAGAGCGAAGGAATTCGTCCTGTTTCGCCGCGTTCGCCGCTTCAGGAGAAATAAGCTCAAAAGGCAACCCCATCTGTTCGCTTAAGCTGCGAATCGAGCCGTCTATTGCTTTTTGCCCTCCGACAAGCATGACGATTCGATCCGCAAAACCTTCAATTAACATGAGCTCATGGGTACAAACGACGACCGAACACCCACCGCTTTTAAGCTTTAAAAGTTCCTGATACATAAAGTCAGAAGCTGTGGGATCCAGTCCAACTGTCGGCTCATCTAAAAACAAAAGCTTGGGCCGTGCTAAAAGCGCTTGAGCCAACCCTAGTCTCTGGCGCTGACCTTTGGAACACTGACCGACTTTTTGCCCGGCAACTGCTGTAAGGCCGAGAGATTCGATTAATTCGTCTGCCCTTTGACGTGAAATGTTTTTCAGATCCGCAAAGTAATTGAGATTTTCTTGGATCGTCATTCCGTCGTAGAAACTCACATTCTCAGGCAAATAACCGACTGAGATAGGAGAGGCTCCGGGCTTTCCGCCTAAGATCTTAACTTTTCCCATTTCAGGGGTAATCAGTCCAAGGCAGAGCTTGATAAGGGTTGATTTCCCGGCACCGTTATGTCCTATCAAAGCGACGAATTCGCCTTGTGCAACAGAAAAAGAAATATTATTAAGGACCGTCCGGGATCCTCGATTAAAAGAGACATTCAGGCATTCGACTGCATTCATATTGTTCCTTTTTCCGTCGAAACAGGATCATGCATGATTGGATGGGAATCGACGATGCCTTTGCCTCGATCCAACTGAAACTGTGCGGTGATAAACCTCAGAAGAACAACAAGAGGGCTGTCCATCAGAAAGCGGCTTTGCGGATAAAGCCAAAATAACCGATCCAATGAATCATTCGGCTGGTAAGGAACGTCTCCAACACCGTCTTGATTTAAATCCCAGCCTTGATAATTGCTCCAAAAGTTGCCGACACCGTCCCTGCTCCACTCTACAGACGAGGAGCCGATGTATCTGACCTGAAGACGATTGCCAATGAAGCGGTTGTTATGAAGAACGGTCCCTTCACCGCCCATAGCTACACCAGCACCGATTTCGCAGGCTTCAAAACTGTTGCCTTCAACGATATTGATGCCGCCGCCGTAAATAAAAATGCCCTTCCCTTCCGTGTCTAAGGAAGGCTTACCGCGAGGATTTTTTACGCGTTCAATCCGATTGTTTGATACTTCGGATGCATCTGTTTCGTTGAGCAGGACACCGAATTCCACCGTGCGCTTGGAAAGGTTGTCAAACAAACGAATTTTTTCAGAGCTCATCAGTGCATAGCCGCCAATACAAGCCTCTGCTTCATTGTTCCAGGCGGAATCTCCGCGCGTGTACATGTAATGGATGCCGTATTGGAGTGCCGCAAAGTAATTGGCGCTGCTTTGCGTTCGATCGGTGTTTTCAAAATAAAAGCCGTCTCTTGTGTAGAGGACTTTATTGTTTTGCAGTACAGCGTCCTTCACATAATTGAAATAAACGCCGTCCCCGCGGTCTAAGACGTGTTTTCTTTTGTTGCCGCGAATTTCGCAGCCTTCAATGAGAATTTTTTCTGATTTATCGGCTCGAATTCCGAATCCGGTACCTACGATTTTGAGGCCGTTTAGAACAATATCTTTCGAGCCTTCATTGATTAAAACGCCGCTGTTTCGTTCATAGAGATCTGCGCCGTAATTTTTAAGCGTCAGATCCGAAACCCTAACTCCTGACGCCCTGATTTCCAAGCAGCTGCCCATTCCACCGGCGTCGATAACCGTATCTTTGCTTCCTCGAAGAGAAAGCTTTGTTGAGATTGAAAAAGTGCCTTCGTAGGTTCCCGGAGACATCACAATTTCGTCTCCGGCTGCCGCTCTTAATAGTGCATTGTGAAGCTCCTGAGACGTCGTCACATCCCATTGCGCCGCGCTGCAGAAGAGCGGTAAGAACAAAAGAAACAGAAAAGGCACTTTTCTCATGCTTAGTGACCTTTGAGGGACTTCAAAAGCTCAAGATTCACTTCGGAATAGTTCACAATCTTTCCGCCGTGTTCTTTTGTAAAGGCTTCAACTTCTCCCTTGGTAGCAAAAGGGAGAATCGATTTCCCCATCGCTCCGCGAACGTCCGATCCGGCGTTAAAGAAAGCTTTCTCTGCCGTCAGCATCTTTTCATGCAGCGGAATATCTTTTTTATTGCCGAAGTCGGAAACCCAAAAAGCCACGGTTCGTTTTGCATTCTCCGGCTGCAGAACATAGACAAAACCGTCCTTGACTGAGCAAAACTTCAGCGGCTCTTTTTCTCCCTTTACAAAAACCTGGGCTTTGGCACCGGGATAATTAAGAATAACCATGCCGCAGATATGGCAGCGATCGTGCTTATCAAATGCGACGGGGCCTGGAATTTGATCTTCACTTTTTCCGCTGCATCCGGCAAGGAGAGCGGCGGCTGCGAACGCGCAGACGACTTGAATTAACTTCTTCATAGCGGGGGATTCCTGAGGATTAAAGCTGCCGGCTTTCTGCCGGTCTTCTGAGAAGTAAGAAAAGTGCTCCGAAAAAAACTCTCGGAGCACTCTCAACAGTTTAGATGGAGTTGATCTGGCCGGCGTAAATAATGAATAAACGCAGACACATCATTCCACAGATTGCGGCCAAACCGGAGGTATAAAAAGCAGTAGCTCCAGTACGGAATGCCTTGCTTCCGAAGAAGCTCAGCGCCAATGGAATCAGGAAACCGATACCGACTGCACCGACCCAGAAAACCTGAGCCCACATTCCGGTTGTAAAGGCAGCAAAGGCAGCCTGAGCAGCGGCGTTTCCGCTGACCAAAGCGATGATGATCATCAGCAGGCAGAGAGCTTCAACCGCCATGATCGGCCATTCAGCCGCATGAAGAACATGCAGATCGGAGCCGTGACGATCGGCACCGAAGAGGACAGCAAGGCGCTCAATCTGGAGAAACTCCGCTACGACAAGATCATCATCATGACCGATGCCGACGTGGACGGCGCCCACATCTGCACCCTGCTCCTGACCTTCTTCTACAAGATGTACCCCTCCCTCGTGGAGGCCGGGCACATCTACATCGCCCAGCCTCCCCTCTACAGGGTGCACAACGCCAAGTTCGAGAAGTTCCTCAAGGACGACGAGAAACTCGACGAATTCCGCATGGAGAAGGCAAGGGAATCCTTCTCCGTGACCATCCTTTCGGTTTCGGCTCAGAAGGCATCTTCCGCTTCATCCGTCTCCGACTGGGAAAATATCTCGATAAAAACGGCAAGACCA
>OGUQ01000739.1_pt1 | contig 30555 bp, 22 predicted proteins | sample 1574701 | NCBI WGS metagenome assembly OGUQ01 (sample SAMEA2582087, study PRJEB24529) | metagenome | biome: Human gut stool | place: China | collected 2011 | reverse complement strand
GCACTGCAATGTACCACGATCAAATCGATTTTTCTTTGATTCTTCATTGGATTCTATGGATTTTAAAGGGTTAATGATTGTTTCCCACAGATTACACAGATTTTCACAGATTTTTGACTCCTTCGGAGTTTTTCCATTGAGGTTTGGTGATAACTGTTGCTTGCAACAAGATTATCTGTGTATATCCGTGAGATCTGTGGGAGAACTAAAATATCACTTGCAGCTCTGCACACAGAAGGAGCTGAGGACGGCAGTGAGGACGGTGATGACGAAGTTGATGACTTTCTGGATTGTTTCCTTTTTCATTGTTGTTAGTGATTAGTGTAATTAGTGATTAATGTTTAGTGATTAATGTGGGAAGACAAGAAGGAAGCGGGCAGGATGAGCAAGTATCCGGTCAGGGCGATGATTTGACAATGTTGAATGGTGAGTGATGAACTCATTCCTGATGTGCCCTCGGATTACTCCGGACTGCATCCTGCCGATGCGCTTTCTCTTGTTTCAGATGCGAGGCGGGTAGGGCTACTCTAAGCCGTCGCCTCCTCCTTCTCCAGTGGTTCCGCTACCGCCCTGGTCGGTGTTGTCACCACCAGGGGTATCCTTTCCGGTATCCTTCCCGGTATCTGGGTTGGTATCCGGGTTGGTATCCGGGGTGGTGCCATCACCTAACAGAGCAGAGGCCTTCTTCAGCGTAGCTTCGAGGTTGATGGTCTTGGCGCTGAACTCACCGGTGCCACGAGCACGGAGACGGAAACCTTCGATGTTCTTGGCGATGGTGAACTCCTTCTCAGAGGCGGCTCCCTCCTTGTTGCGGATGCCGATGGAGAAGATGGCGAGGTCGTCAATCTTCACAGCGAAACCTTGCAAGGTGAGTTCCTTGATGCACGATACCATATCGGTAATCATGCCCTTGATGGCTCCCTTAGAGAAAGGAGTGTTGTGGCTAGCCATGTGTTCGGCCAGGCCGTCGATGTCTACCGTCTGAGTGATGACTGGATAGGCGTAATACTTGCCGTATGCCTCTGGCATCTTGGCGTTCTGATTTAGTTTTAGTACGTAAAGCAACATAAGTTTTTAAGTGTTTAAATGGTTAATAGTTAATGTTGAGTGGGCGCTGCGCAGTGCCTGATTCTTGAACACGAATCTCACGAATCGAACGAATCTTTGACTCCTCGCGGAGTTTTTGTTTTCCCACAGATCTCACAGATTTTCACAGATTTTTGGCTCCTCGCGGAGTCTTTGCTGTGAGCCTTAGTGAGTACCGTTGCTTGCAACGAAGAGAATTTGTGCAAATCTGTGAGATCTGTGGGAGACTCTTTCTGAATCACATTGCAAAGATACAACATTTCATTTTCCCAACTCACCGATGCTCATTGTTGCTCACCGATACTCACCGATTATCACTGATAAATATCAGGGTTCTCCCAAATGGAAGAAAATATAGGATACTTGCAGAGGATTGAACTCCTTGCAGCTCTTGTTGTATCCACTCTTCTGCAACTGCTCGTAGAGCTGGGTGCATCTTACTATCCATCTCATCAGATGGGCTCTTGCCACGTCCGGGTCGGAATCCGGAAAATAGAGCAGGGCTAACTCCTGCTTGGTGTAACTTCGTAAATCCATTTTCTATAATGTTGAATGTTGAGTGTTGAATGTTGAATTTTGAACACGAATCTCTCGAATCTCACGAATCTTTCGTTCTCAAACAACTTATTCGTTTAATTCGTGCAATTCGTGTTCAGAAAAGACAATAAGAAATTCGTGTTCAGTAAACCCAATAAGTAATTCGTGTTCCGAAAAAACAATAAGAAATTCATGTTCAGTAAAAACAGTACGTAATTCGCGTGCAGAGAAATATCTATTAGGGTTATGATTCATAAATATGATACTTAGCCATCGTAACCATGATACTTAGCGGTCGTAACCAAGATACTTAATCCTCCACGGTATCGTTAGGATCGATGAAGGCATCGTTGTTGATTTCGCAACCTTCCTTCTCTATCACAGCCCAGCCGTTGCCGTTCTTCTTGTGAATCTTCTTGAATCCAAGACGCTTCATCACGTTACCGATGTTCTGGTTGTTCAGGTTCTGGCGAAGGGCAGGGTTCACACCTATCCTCTCCAGTATCTCAGCACTGTAGCGGAACTTGATAAACTGTAGCGGCGTATCTGGCTCCGGCACCCGGTAGTAACGGAGTATCTGCTCCTCGGCATAGTTGGCTACCATGAAGAGGCGGTTGTGACTGCGCATCAGTTCGATGTCATCCCTCGTCAACCAGTATGTCCACTCCAGGGGCTCGCCCTTAGGATGGCTCATCACCTCCTGACCCAGTGCCACAGCCTCGGCAAACACGTGGTCGTAGTCTATCGGGTGCTCTATCGGACTCTCGATGCTCTTTACCAGCCAAGGACAGTAGCGGCGGTTCTCCTCGTCGGTGATGAACTGCTGGCTGTTGGTGGTGCCGCAGAGCGATCCGCGGTGGGGCATCTCCGAACGATACTTGTCGTAAGGTCGGCGTATGGAGAATGTCACCTTGGTCATGTTGCTCTTGAAGGCGCTCAGGTTCTTGCCGAATACCATCTCAAACTCGTCGAGACAGAGCAGAGCCTTGCTGCTGAATGCCTCCATGAAGTCCTTGTCGGTATAGGCGCCCGTCGAGTCGTTGAGGAAGTACTGGCGCAACTGTGGGGGCAACAGCATGTGGAAGAACGTGGTCTTGAAGATGCCGCCCTTGCCCACGAAGATGAGTATCATCTGGTTCACCACCTTCAGCGTTACCCATGCCACCACCATCGCTACCAGCCACTTCTTGAAGAAATAGCGGAAGAGGCTCTGCGTATGCTCGTTGTCGGGCAGGTTCTCCACCTCGATGCGGTCGGCGAGCTGGTCAATATAGTCGGGATCCTCTCCCTTCTTCCATTTCGGCAGACTGCGCAGGTAATCGTCCAAGGGGTCGAAGGGCTCACTGAAGTCGCTGTTGATGATGTTGTGCAAGGTCTTCTCCGAGAGATGCAGTCCCGACTCGTCCATTTCGCTCCAGATGGAGTTTTCGATATTGTCGTCGATGCGTACCCAGTCAGGATACTTGCCGTCTAAAACGAAGCGGCTCTCCACCTCGTAAAATCCCGTCAGCACGTTTCGGCGGAACAGATAGTGGGTGAGTAGCCACTGCTTGATGCCCCTTACCGATGGTTTGGCGCTGCGCCCCTCGCCATGGCGATAGAAATGCCAGATACCAAACTTGTTCAGATGCTTGTAGCGAGACTTGATGACAGAAACCGTATCTTCGTAGCAAGTGCCAAACTCGCGGTCGGCGTAGGTTTGAACTTCTTCCTGCGGGATGCCATAGTAGATGCAGATGTCGGCAAAGTGCCATACATACTCGTTGTGATGCTCAGGCTCGAACCGATAGCCCCACAGGTCGAGCAGTTCCTTGATATGGGAAGCCGCTTCCTCGATGGTAGGCGCACCCTTGTCGCTTGACTTCGCCTCCTCTTTCACCTTGCTGCTTCGCTTACCTCCCTTGGCGTTTCGCCTGGCAGAATACTTCGCCTGCAATGCCTTCTTCGTGTAGAGGGGGTTCAGGTCCTTCGGCCCCAAGGCAAAAGGCTCGGCATCCCAACGGAAATAGGCATCCGGGTCGTAGGCAAGACCGGCGCATCGGGTAATGTCTACACACTGCTTGTCGGGAGCGATACCCAGGAGCTGGGTGTAGTAAGCCATCGCCTTCTGCAGCACGGCATCGAAGAGTTCGAGCACGCTGATGTCGTCGTCATCCACAGGACGGTAGGCGCAGAACACTCTGAATCCCCTGCCGCTCACGGTGATATACTCTACCATCGTATGATTGTCGCCTCTCACCAGTCGGATAAGCTGCTCCATATCTTCCTTCTTCACATGGTCGAAGTCGAGCTGTAACATGTAGGTAGGTTTGAGGAAGTCGGCAAGTTGTCTGCCGTAGCCGTTCATGAGTGCCGAAACCGTGATGGCAGGCATCTCAGGCTTGTACTGGTCGGCAACTGCTTGCTGATGGCGAGGCGCTTGCGGTAAGTCTCAGTCATCATTCGAAGCTCAGGGCTAGAGGTAATCACGCTCTTGAGATACAACCAGTCGGCGAGTGGATGGCTCTCCGAAGATTTGATGCAAGGGAAGTACGATGGCATCGTAGCTGTCCCATTCATGCTGTTGTTGTTTTGGTCTTTTTTCATTTTTTTTAAAATTGCTATTGTTTTTATACTATTTTGTTGTTTGCAACGTTCTCTAACTAAGAGTGTGGGTGAACACTTGGCGATGAAGTCGGTGAAGGGTGAACCCTGATGCCAACCTTTAGCGTTAATAATGTGTTAAAAACACTATATAACCCATTATAATAGAGACTCTTATATTTCTAGCATGCGCTGTATATACAAAGTTCTTTTTACTAGGGTTCACCCCTGAGCCGAAAAGGTGAATGCTTGGGGCAAGTGTTCACCCCGCTGTTCACCATTCGGTAACTGTCAGCAAAGATACGACAAAAGGGCGATATAGGAAATCGAAAATTACCACATTGTGGTAAAAACAAATAATTTAAGTATTATTTTTTTTAAAAAATTTAGAAATGGAAAAAAGAAATTCCTTCTTTCTGCCGATGAGAAGTTAAAGCTCGCGGCTGAGATTTCGTCGAAGACTGCTGAGCAGCGTTTCGACAAGTTGTCAAACCAGTTAGTGAAGTCTGCCAAGCACATTTATTCAGAGAAGGCGATTTATCATGAGTTGACCGAAGGCATGCATGCCTGGGTGTTGAAGAAGAGTGACATCAAGAAAGCGTTTCACCTGACTCGCAGTTTCTTCACTCATTTGAACAAGGGCGAGCATATGTTGCTCTCCGAGTTTGTTCGTTTCACCAATTGGATTTTCACCCATTATGCTAGCGAGGAGGTTCGCCTGAAGGTATGGATGGGTATTGGCACGGTGTTGTTCTGTCACACGAAGGAGAATGCCGATTACGGTTGGCATCCTTTCTCCCGTCCTCTCGACCAGATTTTAGAGGACATGATAGAGAAAGAGGTGAAGAAGCGAGTAGAGAAGGAGTTAAGAATCCGCGCCTTGAAGAAGGCCCAGGACGAGATAGGAAAATACTGATTTCACTTTTTTAGATTGATTTAGAACCATTAAGGCGCCGCCTTCCTGCTGGCGAAAGCTGGCTGGAAGGGGGTGCTGTAAAACCAAAAGCTGTAGAGTCTGGAAGTAGTTTGAATCCGTGAGATCCGTGTGAGCCTAATTAGATTGCTTCCATATTATTATGTTACTGAAGTTTCGCAAGTGAATAAATATCAACTTGCGAAACTTTAGTTACTACTTATCATGGTGGTATATTACCACCTTTACCGGTGGTAAAGTATCAGATAAAATTCGTCTTAGATTTGCCTTTATCCTTTCAGCTGCTGTAACTGACTCTCCGACAATCCTGTTATTTCCATCACCGTGGCAGCATCCATACCATTTGCCAGCATCTTTCTGGCAATCTCAAGGCTTCGCTTGTTCATGCCCTTCTCCATGCCTTTTTTCATGCCTTCAGCCAGGCCCTTTTCCATTCCTTCAGCCAGGCCTTCTTCTTTCCCTTCTCGCTTAGCGGTATCAATCGAATTCTTGATATCACGATATGCCATCTTGCTGGCTTCATACTCCCGCTGCTCCTGTGGAGTGAATTTTGCAATCTCGGCTTCTTCGAATAGGCGGTCGAAGACCTTGTCGCATAACGCCTTAGGGCGCTGAGTAAGCTTATAGAGATTCTTTAGGGCATAGAGCCACTTGTCGTAGAGTGTTTCTAACTCGTCCAGCGATTTGTTGAACTTGGCGATTTCCACGTAGATAAACTCCAGCTTATCGTAGAAAATCTTGTGCGTGGCAGTATCGCACAACTGCACATGATGGCGGATTTCTTCCTTATTGAAGGCTTCCTCGTTCATATTGAAGTTGAGCAGGGCAATGGTGTAGATATGGTTGAGTTTGAAATCCCACTCATTACCCTTGGGAGCCTGCTCACGGATAGGGAAAGTGGAATAGAACAGGGCACGGTCCTTGAAGTATGTCTGGTATGCATTCTGCATTTCCACGATAAACTTCTCGCCGTTTTCTCCTTCGCAATATACATCGAAGATGGCCTTGCGGTCGGTATATACATCTCCCACGTGCTCCGGGTTCAGATACTTCACGTCCTTAACAACCTGTCTTCCGTTGAACAAGCTGTTGAGGAAACAGATCAGCAAATCCTTGTTGGGAGCTGATCCGAAAATTCGCTTGAAACCGAAATCGGTCAACAAACTGATATATCTTTCTTCTACCTGCTTCATAATCCCAATGTTATTAATATTTCTATTGCATCAGCAAAGTTACGATTTTATTTTCATACCTGCAAGAGTTTTCTGATAAAATTACGCAAGAATCTGCTGAATAGCTTTAAATGAGCTATTTATGAGTGTTTCGTCTCAATAGAGGTAATGATTTGGCAACGGTTCTAATTTCTGCAATATGCGAACGTTTGCTGTCAAACAACTCTTTTCTAACCTTAACATTGCAAAAATACTAATAAAAAGTTACATTACTTACAAAATCATTTTATATTTAGGATTTCTTATCATTTCATTTACTTATATAGACAAGTCTACCAACAATATTAATTTGATTATTGATGCTTGAGCTTTAACAAGTTTCTTAATTTTCTTTCCCATCCATTCGCTTCCATATAAGAATCAGGAATGTTTGGTATGAAAAGGAGAAAATTGTTGAAATAATCTATGGTATTATAGACCATGAAGAAGAAAAAAGCAATTATACTTGATATTATTTTCATATTACGAAGTTTATATTGGCTGTTTCAACAACATTTCCATGAGAAGTGAATAAATTTTACTTGTAAGTGATATATTATATTGCGTTCGTTAACCGAAACTATTGAACAACAACTTTCTTCACACTTCCATCACTATACTTCACGATGTTCAAGCCCTTGGCTGGAGCAGATAATCGCTGGCCATTTGCTGAATAGCGAGAGACTTCCTTGGCATCGGCAGAGGTTGTAACCTTATCAATGCCCGACGCATCGAACTCTACTATCTTCTCGAAATAGCCAAATTTTGACAACTTGTAATCATCAATAGTTCCTTTTGGTACATAAACCGTACAATTCTTTGCGTCACATCCATTAAATATGTCTGTCCCTAATTTTGGCAAATTTTCTGGATATACATAAATGGAGGTCAATCCACTGCAACCATAAAAAGCATACCCGCCTATCGAAGTAACACCAGAAGGGATGGTCAAGCTTGTCAATCCACTGCAACCATAAAAAGCCCATTTGCCTATCGAAGTAACACCGGAAGGAATGGTCAAGCTTGTCAATCCACTGCAACCATAAAAAGCTTGATTGCCTATCGAAGTAACACCAGAAGGGATGGTCAAGCTTGTCAATCCACTGCAATCTTGAAAAGCATAATCGCCTATCGAAGTAACACTGGAAGGGAGGGTCAAGCTTGTCAATCCACTACAACCTTCAAAAGTATAATCGCCTATCGAAGTAACACCGGAAGGGATGGTCAAGCTTGTCAATCCAATGCAACCATAAAAAGCTTCATCGCCTATCGAAGTAACACTGGAAGGGATGGTCAAACTATTCAACATCCAGCAACGATAAAAAGCCTTATTCCCTATCGAAGTAACACTGGAAGGGATGGTCAAGCTTGTCAAACCACTGCAACCATGAAAAACACCTTCGCCTATCGAAGTAACACCGGAAGGGATGGTCAAGCTTGTCAAACCACTGCAATCTTGAAAAGCATAATTGCCTATCGAAGCAACACCGGAATGGATAGTCAAGCTTGTCAATCCACTGCAACCTCTAAAAGCTTCACTGTCTATCGAAGTAACACCGGAAGGGATGGTCAAGCTAGTCAATCCACTGCAACCTCTAAAAGCAGAATAGCCTATCGAAGTAACACCGGAAGGAATGGTCAAGCTAGTCAACTTCCAGCAACCATGAAAAGCACCCCTGCCTATCGAAGTAACACTGGAAGGGAGGGTCAAGCTTGTCAATCCACTGCAACCTGAAAAAGCATAATCGCCCAACTTATCATTAGAGGTATAATAGTTCTCGCTGAACCGAACATAAGCATCTCCACCTGCTACAATTTTTGCTTCAGACAAATCTAATATAGACAGTTTTCCGTCGGTTTTTTCCCCCTTAAAATCATGACCAGCCATCTCACGGATAAAATTCCAATCCGTACCATTAATTTCACCAACAATCTTCAGATTGGTAATCAGATTCTTCTGGTCATAACTAATCTTATTAGGTAAAGTACCAGCCTCATCCAACTTGATAGTTACTTGTGTGGTAATCAAGCCATCATCTGCAGCCTGGATAGCCAAACTCCCAAGCAACACAAATAGCACTGTTAAAAACAGACTTTTAAAAGTAAATGTTCTCATATTCTTTTATTTATTGCCTTTATTACACAACACTATTATAATTTAAACTTTTTAAGTGCCTGAGCAACAAAAGTTGTCCAGTTTTTGTTCTTTTCTCTTATTCTTCTGCCAGTTCTTTCATCGCATCGTTTAATGTGTTGAAAAGAACGTTGATGTTTTCTTCTTCATTCTTGCATGCCTCCTTGAAGAGGGCAACTGGATCTTCGGTGCTGCTCTTGAGCGGAGTCTCGTTGAGCAGGATGTTGACATTGTTCAGCAACATGCCGTGAAGGGTAGGCATGTGGAGCTGGTGCTGCTCGCCCTCCTTGCTACCACACTTCAAGCCTGCGGCGTATGCCTTTACGATGATGCGGACCAGGAGATGGATGGCCATCGGCTCATCAGCAAGACTGATGAGAATGCCGTGGGTATAATCGCGTATATGCTCTTCAAGAGTGGTAAACTTGCCTTGAAGAAGCCAGGTGAAGTTACGCTTGTATTCAGACTCCATCGCCTTGTAAAGCTGGTTCGATTTGCAGGCTATGCGCAAGTAGTCGAGCATGGTTGGCTCAAAGGTCGGGTCAGCCTGTTTCATGCTGTCGAAGTTCTTTTTCATGCGCTCGTTGGCTTCCTCGGCAGTCTTGTAGTTGAGGCGTACGAGGGTAGAGAACATGATGTCGAAGAAGTATTGGTTTACCTCGCCATAGTGCTCCAGCATCATCTGCTTGATCTGTTTCGGGTCGTTCTTCTTGCTGAAGTCATTGCCTTCGATGGTAGCATCGATGATGCCACGTGCATAGGCTTCGAAGAAACCTCTTACAAATGCAGCTACTGCCTGATAACTGTTGATTCTTTTGCTCATTTCTTGTCTGTGTTTATTGGGCTGTTCCTGTTTGGGAATAACAGCTTCTTATTCAAAAGTCTTAAATTCATACCCCTGTTCCATGAGCCATTCTATGGCCTGAGGGAGCGCTGTTTTCAGCTTTTCAATGCTCTTCAGCGAGTCGTGGAAGGTGATGATGCTGCCATTGCGGGCATATCGCTTCACATTGTTCACCACATCTTCTGCCGTCATCCATTTGGAATAGTCGCGCGTCACCACGTCCCACATGATGACCTTGTAAGTGCGGTGCAGCCACCAATACTCACTTGGTCGCATCCAGCCGTGAGGTGGACGGAAAAGATGGGCATGGATGATGTCGTTCGCCTTATTGGTGTTGAGCACGTAGGAAATGACACGGTGCTTGAAGGCACCGATATGATTGAATGTATGATTGCCTACCTGATGACCCTCTGCCACAATCTGATTGTAGAGGTCATGATTGCGCAATACATTCTCGCCTACCATAAAGAAAGTTGCCTTGATATTGTACTTTCTCAGGGTCTCTAAGATGAATGGAGTTGACTCTGGAATCGGACCGTCATCAAATGTAAGATAGACAGAATGGTCTTTCTTGTCCATTCTCCAGATGGCCTTTGGATATAACCATCTGAGCCATTTGGCTGGTTGCTCTATGAACATGGATAAAACAGGTTTATATGAATAATGAAAAGTTTGGTGTCGTGTTTCGCGACACCAAACTTTTTTCTATTTTTTACTGATTGCCTTCCGGCATTCTGCCACCTCTGCCATGATAGAGACGGTAGAGGTTGTTGAGCTGCTTCTCATACTTCTGCTCCAACTGTGGACTCACCATTCCGGCAGCCTCGCAGATGCTCTGCATGATCATAATCTGACGGATGCAGTCGTGCTCTGCCTGGAGGAAACGGTCGTTTGGCAGCGAGAGATAGTAGTTGAGGTATTGTGAAGCATTCTTCCATACCGCTTCTATATATTCCTTGCCCTTGGCTTTCTGACCGGTCATCAGCCAGCCGCGAGCCATATCCAAGCCACCGCTCATGTAGTCGAGCGTAACATTGTAGGCAGGAATCTCGGTATCAGCTTTCTTCAGGATGTTGATAGCCTTCTGTTTCTTGCCTTCGGCGATGAGCTGGAGGGCTGTCTGGGCGAGCAGGCGACGGTGGGTATAACACATACGCATGGTTGTCTCGTCGATGTAGAGTCCCTTCTGCTTCAGGTTGCCGAACTTGAATCGGGTCATGATGTTGTGATAAGCCTTCTCTGTATCGAAGTTCTTGGCACCTGGCTTGTTGGTGGTGAACGGAGTGATACGGTTCACAAGTCCCTCCTGTACGAAGTTGTCACCCAGGTTCATATAGTTCTCTTCGCCTACGGTGAGTGCTACGTAGAGTGGACGGGTCCAGTTACACTGTGCCAACATTTCGAGCATCATGAGGTCGCCCTTGTAGAGTGCGCTCTTGCCTGCAAGCGAGATGACCATCTTGTCTGGAATAGAATCTGATGCCATCATCATGCCGCTCTTCTTTACAGCCTCCTTGTCGATGGTGACATAGAGGGTATCTGTAGGGATAAAGTGCATGTCAGGGTTCTTGCTGCGTACCCAGTTCTTCAGGATGTTCTTGAGCTCGAACGGTTCGGCACCAAACTGCTTCTTGGCGTTCTCTGGATCCTGCTTGTAGAAGTCGAGAATCTGCTTCTTTGCCTCAGGTTCAACAGATACATATTCGTTAGTACCTGAACAGAAGTCGAGACGTGGCCAGGTGATTGGCACGGATGGTGAGTTGTATGCAGGACGCATCATCTGGTCGATATACCAGTCGGTCTGCAGGTAGCTCAGGTTACATACGCGGGCATCTGTTCCAACGCCTTCTACCTCCTGGTTGTACCAGAGTGGGAAGGTATCATTATCACCATTGGTAAAGATGATAGGGTTGCCCTTCTCCTGGAGTGACATCAGGTAGTTCTGACCGAAGTCACGGCAGGTGTAACGGTTTGAGCGGTCGTGATCATCCCAAGTCTGTGATGCCATCTGGATAGGTACGAGCAGAGTTAGTACAGCTACGATGGCTGTTACGGCAGTACCGCTGAGCTTCATCTTGCGCTTCAGGATGTCGATGATGGCGAGTACGCCGAGACCGCACCAGATAGCGTATGCATAGAATGAGCCGGCATAAGCATAGTCACGCTCACGTGGCTGCATAGGAGTCTGATTCAGGTAGATGACGATGGCAAGACCTGTCATGAAGAACAGGAAGAATACGATCCAGAACTGCTGGATTCCGATAGGGAGGAGTACTTCCTCTTCCTTGCCGTTCTTCATTACCTTCTTCTTGCGGGTATACCAAGCCTGCCAGAAAAGTCCGATGAGACCGAGAATCAGCGGCATGCAATAGAATACATTGTGGCCCTTGTTCTCCTTCAGGTCGTCTGGCAATTTGCTCTGGTCGCCATAGAGTGAATCATCGATGAATGAGAAACCGGTAATCCAGTTTCCGTGCTCTGGCTCACCATTGCCCTGGATGTCGTTCTGACGGCCGGCAAAGTTCCACATGAAGTAGCGCCAGTACATGAAGTTGCACTGGTAAGAGAGGAAGAAGCGGATGTTGTCAAACTGTGACGGCATCTTCACCATCATACTCTCTCCGCAGCGGTCGTAAGGAATCTCTGTGCCTTCTACACCGCCCATCCAGTCTTCGTATGCCTGGGCATGAGCCGAACTGTACATACGAGGGAAGAGCATGTTCTGGGCATAGATATACTTATTCTTGTGACTTACTACGAAGTAAGAGTCCTTCTCATCAGCCGAAGCCTTCTCCTTGCGCTGGTAAACCGGTGCGCCTTCCTTCATGACAGGCTTGCACATGTTGCCGTCTACTTCGAGGGCTACCTGTGATGTATAAGCCTGGCCATAGAACAGAGGGCGGTCGCCATACTGGTCGCGGCTCAGATAACTTCCCAGGGTAAAGATGTCCTCAGGAGAGTTCTGGTCCATAGGAGGGTTGGCAGAAGAACGGATCACGATGAGTGCGTAGCTGGAATAACCAATCATCAGCATCAGCATGCAGAGCAAGGCTGTGTTCTTGACGCGTGATGAGATGAGCGGCAGGAGCTGCATCTTCTTCTTGGCGATGCCTGTAGATTCGTCAACGCCTGTTACTACTTCCTGCTTGCGCTTGTAGCCGAGTACGAACCAGAGGATAACCAGCACGATGATGCCGGTAATGGCAGCTGTCCAGCCATATCCGTAGAATGGGATGCCGAGCATGCCGAAACCGAGAACGAAGGCGATATTCTGCTTCTTCTCGTTCTTCTCTGATGCATTACAGGTCTCGTAGATGCCCCAGATGACAGAGGCTACAAGACAGATGATGTATACGATTTCACCGGTATTGAACGGACAGCCGAGGGTGTTGACAAAGAACAGCTCGAACCAGCCGCCTACGGTGATGATGCCTGGAACCACACCATACAGTACGGCTACCACTACGAGGAATGAAAGGAAGAGAGCCAGAAGTGAACCCTTGAGGTTGGCATGTGGCACCTTCTTGTAGTAATAAACCAATACGATAGCTGGGATACAGAGCAGGTTGAGCAGGTGGACACCGATACTCAAACCGGTCATATAGGCGATGAGTACAAGCCAACGGTCGCTATGAGGCTCGTCAGCATGGTCTTCCCACTTCAGGATGAGCCAGAATACCACAGCGGTAAAGGCAGAAGAGAACGCATAAACCTCACCCTCGACAGCAGAGAACCAGAAGGTATCGCTGAAGGTGTAGATGAGTGCGCCTACCATACCGGATGCCTCGATGGCAATCAGCTTGCTGGTGGTCAGTTCTTTCCAGTCGCTGATAACGAGTCGGCGAGCCAGGTGGGTGATGGTCCAGAAGAGGAACATGATACAGACGGCGCTCAGCAGGGCGCTCATCGTATTTACCATCTTGGCTACCTGGGTAGTGTCGCTGGCGAAATGTGTGAAGAAATTGCCTAAAAGCATGAAGAATGGTGCCCCAGGTGGGTGACCGATCTCCTGCTTGTAAGCAGTCGTAATAAACTCAGGACAGTCCCAGAAACTGGCTGTCGGTTCAATTGTGGAACAATAAGTGAACGCCGCAATGATGAATGCGACCCATCCGAAGATATTGTCCACTAATCTGTACTGTTTCATTATTGTTTAAACTTTAATGTATTATATTTCTTTCTGAATGCTTTCTCTGTTTCTGAGTGCTTTCTCTGTGCCTTTCAAGGAAGGCACATTCCAGTTGCAAAGATAATAAAAAGATGAGATAATATGGATTTTTGCACCTGTTTTTTAGGCATTATTATATAATAAGCCTATACATTTAAGAAATGCTCTTCCAGTTTCTCTCTCGGCATATCTGCCGTATCGTGGTAGTGGAGATGATGATTTACGCAGGCGATGTGCTTTACGTTATTGAGCACTTCGGCTACATCATGACTTACGATGATGATTGCGCACTCCCGGTTGATCTGTTCCAGCATCTCGTACATCTGCTTCTGGAAACGGCGGTCGATGTAGGTGTTGGGCTCATCCAGTATCACTACATCGGGTTTCGAAACGATGGCGCGGGCGAGGAGTACTCGCTGCAGTTGTCCGCCACTCAAGGCTGCGATATGGCGGTCTTTCAACTCTGTGAGCTGCATCTGTTCCAGACAGTCGAGAACCTGCTGGTGCTGTGCCTGGGTGTATCTCGAAAAGAGACTTTTGGTCTTGCTGAGTCCTGAGAGTACCACTTCATAGACGGAGATAGGGAACTGTTTGTCGAGATGATTGTATTGGGGCAGATATCCCATGCTGATTTCCTTTACTTCCTCCCCGTCTTTATAAAAGCGGATGCTGCCGTCTGTGGGTTTCATCAGTCCCAGAATGAGGCGCATGAGGGTTGTCTTGCCACCACCGTTAGGACCGATGATGCCAAGATAATCGTCTTTACAGACGGTGAGGTTGATATCGTGGAGCACTTCCTTGCCTTCATAGCCAGCCGAAAGATGCTCTATTTTTATGATTGGAGTCATATTATTGTAGTTTTTACTTCCCAACAACGATTTTCTTGCCTTGTACCGCTGCTGCCGCTTCCTGCATCGCCCAGTTCCAGTCGCCCTGCAATGGATTGATATTCATTGGCTTGGTGTGGCTCTCCTTGATGAAGGTTGTGGTGTTGCGGTTGGCAAATTCTGCCTGTATCAGGCAGAACTTGATCTTTTCTTTTCTTGCTCTCTCGATGAGGCTTTTCAGTTGGGCAGCACTCGGCTCCCTGCCTTCTTCCTCTATGGCAAGCTGCTCAAGCTGGTAGTCACGGGCAAAGTAGGTGAGGATAGGGTGGTAGATGACGAACTTGCGAACCATCTCGGGATGATTCTTGAAACCCTCTCTGATGGTGCTGTCTCGCTTGTCGATGATCTTCAGCAGCGACTGATAGTTCTTCTCGAAGAACGCCTTGTTCTTCGGCTCCAGATTGCAGAGTGCCTTGAAGATGTTGCTGGAGATGATGCGGGCGTTTTTGCAACTCATCCATACATGCGGGTCGATGTTGCCACCCGGAGTCTTGGCAGGCGTGATGCCTGTGGAAGTATCTATCACCTTCATGTCAGGAGCGTTGTCCTGCAGCTTCTTCATCCAGGTCTGCTCAAAACCGATGCTGCCCACTTTCAGATAGAGGGCACTCTTCGAAAGTTCCATCATCTGCTCGGCGTATGGCTCGTAAGTCTCCGGGTTGTTGCCGTTGGATACCATCACGTTGACATCCACCTTGTTTTCGGCAATCTTATCCACGAAATACTTGTAGGGAGGGATGGTTACGGTAACAGCAGGTTTGCCATCGCTGTTGGCGACAGATTCCTTTCCGTTACTTTCTGCGGTGTTACCTTTCTGCTGGCTGCCTTTACAGCCCGCGAAAACCACGCATAATATAATAAGGTATAAATACTTTCTCATAAGCAGTCAATCTATATGAATCAATTCTTTGTTTTCTTCGCAGCTTTGTTTAAAAGATGAAACTGAGTCCGTAAACCAGCAGTACATATCTCAACACCTTTCCGATGGTGATGCTGATGACTGAAATCACGATGTTGGCTCTCGTCAGTCCCAAAACGATGGTGATGGCACTTCCCAACAGGGGCAGGAAGGCGAAGAATCCCATCCAGGCTCCTCTGTCGGCCATGAAGTTCTGAGCCTTGTCAAGACTCTCTTTCTTTACATGCAGATATTTCTCTATCCATTCCAGCTTGCCCATCCGTCCTACGCCATAGTTGAACATAGAACCGAGCACATTGCCGATGCTTCCATACAGTACGAGCTGGATAGGTTCCAGTCCGGCAGCCTGTAAGCCCGACATCACCACCTCGCTGCTGAAGGGAAAGAAACTGCCGGCAAGGAAGGCTGATACCAGCATGCCCCAGTAGCCCCAGCTCATCAAGAAATCTATCATCCAACTCATAGTAATATGCTCTCTGGTACGAGTATGTTGTAAGCCATGATAAGTACCAGCATGATGAGCAGCAGAATGAAGGAGATGTTGGTAAACTTACCTCTGGTGAATGTGATGAAATGGGCGATAAGCGGTGCTGTATTCACAATCAGGATGCCGCCCAGTTCCTGTATATGTCGAGGCTGGAGGACGATGAAGATGATGCAGGCAACCGATATCATGATAAACGTTTCGTAGATCATGCGGGTGCGTATCTTATCGCCGTAGCTGGTGCGTATGAAGTGGATGGAACCGATGATGGTGAGCAGGGTAACGAAACTCAGGTTCAGTACCTGATGGTCGGTAACCTGCGAATAATCAAAGAGTTCGCTGTAGTTGATGAATTCGCAGAAGTGGTCAGCCAGCCCCTGTATGTTGTCGGTATAGAAGAAATAGCCGGCTGCAAACCAATAGGGCACGATGAGACCTACCAGGGATGCAAAGAATGTCTTTACGCTAAACGAGAGGGTAAACACCATCATCATAATCCACAGTATAGGCATGAAATAGCCTATCTGCACGAAAACCATCGATGCCAGACCGATGCAGGCAAAGGCGTAGAAAGTCCAGCCTGTAGAGCGTTTATCCTGATAGCAATTCCAGATAATGAGATAAAAGGCGATGAAACACATCGTCACAATACTGCTTTTTAAAGAGAGTTGGGGGAGTCCTGCCATCGTCATTAATGCCAGAAAACTGCAAGATACCATTCGGCTGTAGGTACGCATCAGGGCATTACGGTTGTTCAGTTCCACCATCAGCAGGGTAGACATGGCTGTGAAAGCAAATTCTACCCAAATATTGGATACCAATAAACCTACTGCAACCCAAACCAGTGTGGCAAGGGTTGCAGTAATAGGTAAAGAGTAGCGGCTAGCCGCTACTTTATTTTGAAAAGTTTTCTTTCTTAACATCTAATTCAATGTTGAATGCTTAAAACAATGTTGAATGTTAAGTGTTGAATGTTGAATTAGGCTAGCGCCCTTGAGTCCGTTAGGCAATTCAACATTCAACATTCAACATTCAACATTAAAAAACTAAAGGTCCTGTCCGATATCAGAACGGAAGTACTTGTCGGTGAACTGGATCTTCTGTGCCTCAGCAAAGCTCTTCTTCAAGGCTTCTTCCTTGTCCTTGCCGTAGCTGCTTACGCAGATGACACGACCACCGTTGGTTACTACCTGACCATCCTTCATGGCTGTACCGGAGTGGAATACTACTGAGCCTTCCACGTCATCGATGCCCTGGATAGGATAACCCTTCTTGTAAGCCTCAGGATAACCCCCGCTTACGAGCATCACGCAGACTGCTGCACGCTCATCAAACTCGATGCTGCGCTTGTCCAAATCGCCTGCTGCTACACCTTCGAAGAGATCCACGATGTCGCTCTTCAGACGGAGCATCACGCTCTCTGTCTCAGGGTCACCCATACGGCAGTTGTACTCGATTACCATAGGCTCGCCTTCAACATTGATCAGACCGAAGAAGATGAATCCCTTATAGTCGATGTTCTCCTCAGCAAGTCCCTCTACGGTAGGACGGATGATGCGCTCGTCAACCTTCTGCATCCACTCCTTGGTAGCGAATGGTACAGGGGTAACGCTACCCATACCGCCAGTGTTCAGACCGGTATCGTGCTCGCCGATGCGCTTGTAATCCTTAGCCTCAGGCAGAATCTTGTAGTTCTTGCCGTCGGTCAATACGAATACAGAGCACTCAATGCCGCTGAGGAACTCCTCGATGACTACGCGTGCAGAAGCGTTGCCGAACATACCGCCGAGCATCTCCTTGAACTCTTTCTTAGCCTCTTCCAGGGTAGGGAGGATGAGAACGCCCTTACCTGCGCACAAACCGTCAGCCTTCAATACGTATGGAGCCTTCAGTGTCTCCAGGAATTTCAAGCCTTCCTCTACGTGCTCGCCGTCGAAAGTCTCATACTGGGCAGTAGGGATGTTGTGGCGCTTCATGAACTTCTTGGCGAAGTCCTTGCTGCCTTCCAATACGGCGCCATCCTTTGATGGACCGATGACAGGGATGTTCTGGGTGCGAGGATCGTTCTTGAAGTTATCGTAAACACCCTTTACCAATGGGTCTTCCGGACCAACTACCACCATATCAACGCCATTTTCTACTGTGAAGTTCTTGAGCGCCTCAAAGTCGTCTGCCTTGATATCTACGTTCTCGCCGACATTCTGTGTACCGGCATTACCTGGAGCGATGAAGAGTTTCTCACACTTCTCGCTCTGAGCGATTTTCCATGCTAAGGCGTGCTCGCGGCCACCGCCTCCTAACAATAAAATTTTCATTTGCTGTAAGTTATTGTTTGTTATTTGATGTAGAAGTAAACTCCCCTTTTCGGGGGATGTTTACTCCTAGATATTTACTTGAGATAATCGAAGAAATAATTGCTGATGCGCTCATGCAGATGAGTGCTCTGATGACCTCTCATGTTGTGAGGCTCGCCAGGATAGACGAAGAAGTCTGGCTGGGTGCCTGCTGCGATGCAAGCCTTGAGGAAGGTGAGGCAGTGCTGTGGCACTACAGTCACATCGTTCAAGCCCTGGATAATCTGCAGCTTGCCCTTCAGGTTCTTTGCCTGATAGAGCAGGGAGGTCTTTTTGTAACCCTCTGGGTTGGTCTGTGGGGTGTCCATATAGCGCTCGCCATACATCACCTCGTACCAGTGCCAGTCGATTACCGGACCGCCTGCTACGCCTACCTTGAACACATCTGGATAGTTGGTCATCAGCGAGATGGTCATGAATCCGCCGAAGCTCCAGCCGTGAACGCCAATCTTGTCAGCATCTACGTAAGGAAGCGTCTTCAGATATTCCACACCCTTCATCTGGTCTTGCATCTCAATCTGTCCGAGCTGGCGGAAGGTAGCCTGCTCGAAAGCCTTGCCACGGTTCTCGCTTCCACGGTTGTCGAGGATGAAGAGCAGATAGCCCTTTTCTGCCATGTAGGTTTCCCAACCACGGCTAGAGTAGTTCCAGCGGGCATCTACGTTGTGGGCATGAGGTCCACCATATACATATATAATGGTAGGATACTTCTTGTTTGGATCGAAGTTTACCGGCTTCACCATTCTCCAGTAGAGGTCTGTTTCGCCATCGGCAGCCTTGATGGTACCGCAGCTGTACTCAGGTACATTGTAGCCCTTCCAAGGGTTCTCGGCTGTGAAGTAAGCGGTGCGCTTGCCGTTCTCGGTATTCACGAGGGCAATCTTGCGAGGCACGGTAGGAGTAGAGTAGTTGTCGAAGACATACTGTCCGTTCTCGCTCAAAGTGGCGTTGTGCCATCCCTTGCCGCAATCATCTACCAGCGTACGCTTGCCGGTTTTTGTATCTACGGCAAAGATGTTTCTCTGGATAGGCGATTTCTCGTTGGATGTGATGATGATACTCTTGCGCTTGCTGTTGAAACCGAGCACTTCCATCACTTCCCATTTGCCGGAAGTCAACTGCTTGATTTCGAGCGATTCTGTGTTGCTGGCCATGCGGCTTCCGTGCTTGCCCAGGGTGCAGAGATAGAGGTGGTTGTAGCCATCCTTGCGGCTCTGCATGATAAAGCTGTTGCTGTCCCAAGGCAGGAACTGGATTGGGTGGCAAGGCTCCACGTATTTCTCGTCGGTTTCGCGATAGAGCTCGCCAGTCTTCTCGCCGGTCTCTGCATTGTAGGCAGTCAGACGGCAGTCGTCCTGGTCGCGGTTCAGTTCGAACATATAGATGGTCTTGCTGTCCGGACTCCATGCGATGTTGGTGAAGTAGCGGTCGGTTGGATCGCCAGCCTTCAGATAGATGGTCTTGCCGGTCATGCAGTCGAACACGCCTACGGTTACCTTGTGTGATGTCTCGCCAGTCATCGGATACTTGTCTGGTGCAGGAGTAGCAATGCAACTCTGTGTTTCAGGATGATTGAAACCGATTTCCGGGATGTCGACCTGCGGATAGTCGGTTACCATACTCTGGTCCATACGATAGAAGGCGAGCAGTTCGCCGTTCGGGCTCCAGAAGGTTCCCTTGCTGATACCGAACTCATCGCGGTGAACACTCTGTCCATAAACAATTTCGCGGCTGCCGTCCTTTGAGAGCTGGAAATCGTGAGATTTCTTCTCTTTTGTCAGGGCGTTGCTGGTTACATCGAAGGTACGCACATAGAGGTTGCTGCCCTTCAGATAGGCGAAGGCGTTCTGCTGGGCGTTAGCCTCCAGGAGGTTCTCGCCGTCAGCAAAATCCATCTCGCTCAGCAGCTTATGCTTCTTGAAGTCTACGGTATAAGTCTTGCTGCCGTTGCTTACCATCACGATGCTCTTGCCTGCAAAAGGGAAGAGAGCATTGTAGAGGGCTCTTACCTTGATGTCTTTGGTAGGAGCAATCCACTGGTTGATGTCATTGATGCCGAAGAGTCTGGTCTCCTTGCCTGTCGCCTTGTTGACGAGATAGCAGGCATCCACATCCTGGCGAACGAGTTCATTGCCCCACCAGGTGCACCAGCGGTTCTTAGCTACCATGTTACGATAGTTGTTGCCGCCGAAGTTCAGGTCTTCCAATGTAAAGGTTTTCTCGCCTTTCTGAGCAGGAACCACGCCCTGAGCCTGTAAGTCGGTTGCATTCATAGCCATCATAATCATAGCAGCAAAAGATAATTTATAAATTGAATTCTTCAGATTCATTATATTCTTTACTTTATCGGGGTTAACACCCATGCGTCGTGAAACACGACGTATGGGTAGTATGTCTCTTTAATCCTCGTCGTCGAAGTCAACGCTGAAGTTCTTTTTGCCTCCGCGCTTGCCTCCGAAATCACGGCCACCACGTTTGTCGCCCTTGAAGCCACCACGCTTGTCGCCTTTCTCGAAACGCTTTCCGTCGCGCTTGCCACCGAAGTCACGGCCACCCTTGCGGTCGCCCTTGAAGCTACGGCTGCCACGCTTGTCATCGTCGTCATCATTGCGTCGACCGCCACCGATACGTGAACGACCGCCCTTGTGGAACTCAGCACGCTTCTTCTCGAAGTCTTCCAGACGGTGAGTATGGAACTTGAAAGAACGGATATCGTCCTCCTCGTTTTCAGTCTCCTCGCTAACACGCTTCTTGAATTCACGCTCCTTCTTGAAACGGTGCTTCTGAGCCATCTCGCTCTTCTCGCGCTCTGTCTTCACAATACCGCCTTCAGAACGGAAGTCCTTCATCTTGCCGTCGAACATCACATACTTACGGAATTCACACTCCAAGCTTCCGTTGAATACAGGAATCTTGATAGATGGTTTCAGACCAATCTGCTCGAAGCACTCCTCGCGGTAGCTCAATACCCAAGCCTCGTTGCCGGCAAAAGCCTTCTTGAAGCGCTCACCTATCATCTTGTAGGTGTTCAGAAGGTTAGGGGTAGAGATGCGCTCGCCGTATGGAGGGTTCATCACGATGATGCTCTTCTCTGCTGGCTGGGTGAAGTCCTTGAAGTCCTGCTGGGCGATGGTGATATCCTTGCTCAGTCCGGCAGCACGCACGTTGAGGTTGGCTGTGTTCACCGCCTTCATATCTACATCATATCCGTAGATGTGGTGCTCGAACTCGCGCTCCTGAGAGTCGTCGTTATAGATCATGTCGAAGAGATCCTGGTCAAAATCGTTCCATTTCTCGAAGGCAAACTCCTTGCGGAATACACCTGGAGAGATGTTGCGGGCGATGAGGGCAGCTTCGATGGCGATGGTACCTGAACCACACATCGGGTCGATGAAATCGCATTCGCCCTTCCAGCCGGTCATCAGAATCATACCTGCAGCGAGAACCTCGTTCAGAGGAGCCTCTACCTGCTCCTGGCGGTAGCCACGGCGGTGCAGACTCTCACCACTCGAATCGAGACTCAAGGTGGCATTGTCTTCTGCAATGTGGATGTTGAGGCGGATATCCGGGTTAGATACGCTGATATTTGGACGTGTACCCTGCTTCTCGCGGAACCAGTCAACAATCGCATCCTTTACCTTGTAGGTTACGAAGCGTGAGTTGCGGAACTCCTCTGAGTAGACTACTGAGTCAACAGAGAAAGTCTTCTTCACGTCTAAGATGTCATCCCACTTGATCTTCTGGATCTGATCATACACCTCTTCAGCGCTTCTAGCCTTGAAGTGCTTGATAGGCTTTAAGATACGGATGGCTGTGTGCAACTGGAAGTTAGCACGATACATCATTTCCTTGTCGCCTGTGAAAGACACCATGCGGCGACCGATCTGTACATTATTGGCACCCAACTGGGTGAGCTCTTCAGCCAAGACAGGCTCGAGGCCCATGAAGGTCTTGGCAATGAGTTCAAATTCCTGTTCCATTATTGAATTCTATATCTAATAAACTTTGTTTTTCTTTTTTATATTTCTTTGTTTTCGGTTTCATATCCTTGGTAACCCATACGTTGGCTCCCACTACGCAGCCTTCTCCGATGGTGATGCGACCGAGGATGGTGGCATTGGCGTAGACGATGACATCATTTTCGAGGATAGGGTGGCGAGGGATTCCCTTGATAGGATTGCCGTCCTTATCGAGTGGGAAACTCTTGGCTCCGAGGGTTACACCCTGGTAGAGTTTCACATTGTCGCCGATGATGCAGGTAGCTCCAATCACCACACCCGTACCGTGGTCGATGGTGAAGTGCTTGCCGATGGTAGCCTCCGGGTTAATATCAATACCGGTTTCCGAATGCGCCAGTTCGGTCATCATTCTCGGAATGAGCGGCACTCCCAGTTCGTGCAGCACATGGGCGATGCGGTAGTTGGTAATCGCCTTGATGACCGGGTAGCAGGAGATGATTTCTCCGTGGCTCATGGCAGCCGGGTCGCCCTCGTAGGCAGCCTCTACATCGGTAGCCAGAATCTTGCGCAGTCTTGGAAACTCCATGATGACCTTGGCTGCAATCACGCCTGCCTTGGCACGCTGGTGCTGCAGTTCAGCCTGGGTTTCCGTTTCGCAGTCATTGGCGAAGCAGAGACCGGCGAGAATCTGCTCCGACAGCATCTCATAGAGTTTCTCTACTCTTACTCCAATATGATATTTGATGGTTGAGATATTTACCGAAGAATTGCCGAAATATCCCGGAAAGAGGATAGAACGGGACAAACTGATGATTTCTTCGAGCGCCTTGCCCGAAGGAAGTGGATTCCCGTCTCGATGCTGATGGAAGAGACCCTTCAAAGATTCGGCGCTCGAAAGCTCCTCGATGGTCTCTGTCAACTGATGAGTTAATGTATCTTTACTCATTTTCTTAATGTCTCAATAAAATTTGAGTGCAAAGATACGATTATTTTCTTGAATGACAAAGAAATAGCTACGGTTTTTTGTATTTTTTTTAGTGATTCTTTGGGGGATGAAAGACGGAAAGACCCATATACGGTGTTTTACCGTACATGGGTCTGGCTTGTCTTATTTTGCGATACTGTCCAGGAAGAGGAGCAGTCGGTTGGTGACGTTTACCTCTGAAACACCGGAATCGAAGTCGAGCGATACGAGGTTGAGCATTGGGAACCGGTCGTGGAGACGTTTCTCGATGCCTTTGGAAATCACGTGGTTAGCGATGCAGCCGAAAGGCTGGAGCGAGATGATGTTGTTCACGCCATCACGGATGTAACCTACGATGTCGGCAGGCAGAAGCCAGCCTTCGCCAAACTGGGCTGCGAGCGAAACCAGTCCCTGTACGTCCTTTGCATCATCATAGATATTGGTGAACGGACGGAAGTAGCGGAACTTGCCGGCTGCCTTGTTTACCTGGCGCAATCTTCTGCCTATCAGCGCCTGATAAGCGCCCTTGATGATGAAATCGGGCACTTTGGTACAACTCAGCCGCATGTGTTTCTGTATCTCTACATTCACAAATTCCTGCAGGAAGAAGGGGGCAAGCAGAGGCGGAACCACCTCAATGCCGCGCGAAATGATGTTCTGCTCCAGGAACTGGTGGGCGAAAGGATTGAACTTCAGGAAGATTTCGCCTACGATTCCTACCTTCGGCAACGTTCTGTCGAGGGTCATCTGGTTGAATTCTTCGGCTGCCTGTTCCAGGAGTCGGATGAGTCCTTTGGCTGAATTCTGGGCGATAGGTCCGTCTATCAACTGCATGTATTTATCGCGCAACTCTCTGGCAATGCCCGGTTTACGCTCTCTTACGATGCATGCGTTGTACATCTCGTTGATTGCATCGCCATAGAAAATGGCGGTAACGATAATCTGACTGTATTTCAGCCAAGGCACATTGAAGCCGTCCTGTTCGTTATAGTCTTGCTTGTCGTCTGTTGAGCCTGACGCTTCGCCTGTTGAGGCTGTTACACCGAGCGTGAGCAGCGGAATGTCCTGGAATCCATTGGAAATCATCGCACGCTTGATGAGACCGGCGTAGTTGGTTGCGCGACACTGGCCGCCCGTCTGACTCATCACTACTGCCGTATTATTCAGGTCGTATCTGCCTGATTTCAAGGCTTTGATGATGTCGCCGACGATGAGTGTCGCCGGATAACAGACTTCGTTGTTGGCAAACTTCAAGCCGAGTTCGGCGCTCACCTCATTGCTCATCGGAAGTACCTCTACATCATAGCCTATCAGTTTCAGGATAGGCGGAATGATAGGGGTGAGGTATTCGGTCATGAAAGGAGCGAGAATCTTGCGATGAATATCCTGCTTGGTGAATACCTTGGTCTGTTGTAAATGTTGAATGTTGAGTGTTGAATGTTGAATTTCTTCAGCTGTTGAATTTTTCACTCTTCGTTCTTCACTCTTCACTTCCTTTACTCCCTTCAGGCTTTCTATCAGCGAGCGGACACGGAGCTTCAGGGAGCCGATATTGCTCACATCATCTATCTTCAGCAGCGTGAACGGCTTGTTGTGGCGCTTCATGATGTCGCGAATCTCGTCCTGGATAAAACTGTCAGGACCGCAGCCGAAGCTGGTCATCTGGACGAAATGAACCTCATCGCCCTGTTCGGCTGCCCATTGTGCTGCCTTCAGAATGCGGTTCATATACGCCCATTGTTTCACGAGATAAGTCTCTGGCTGACAGTTGTATGCTTCGTTGTTGTCTTGGCTGACTAATGCTGCCTCATTTCTTTCTGCCGCCAGGTTCTCCAGATTGAAGTCTTTGAAATCTGCAAAGAGATTACCCCGGGCGATGTCTTCGCTGATGACGTTGACTCCCAGATTGGCAATCATCTCGCTCAGCTTGTGCTGAATCAGCGGGTCAGTATGATAAGGACGGCCCGCCAGCAGAATCGTAAGTCCCTTGTTCGGCTTCTGAGTTTTGGTTTCGTCCGTTTTCTGAGCCTCTGTTTCTTCATTTTTCAGAATCTCCCAGCCCTGTTTCTTGATTTCAGCTGCATATACTGCCTGAGCATAGAGGGCCTCTCTCAGCGCTTTATGGGCAGTCTTCTTGCTTACTCCCAGTTGCTTGAGATAATCGGTAATCTGTTTTTCCAGCGCCTTAGGCTGGGCAAAGTTGATGACGGGCGTATCGATTGGTTTCTTCAGATTGATGACCGACTTGATGACATCGCTGTAGCCCGAAACGACCGGACAGTTGAAGCTGTTCAGCGTATTCTTCGGGTCGTCATTATGTTCATAAACCACGTATGGCATGAGGATGCGGTCAACCTTCGGGTTCTCGTTGAGTTCTTTCAGATGACTGTGAGCCAGTTTAGCCGGGAAGCAGATATTGTCGCTCATCACCGTATTCAAGGCTCCTTCATACTGGCTGAAAGTGGAATCGGAAGAGAGAATCACGCCCAATCCGGCTGCCCGGAGCAGCGCATTCCAGAACGGATATTCCTCGTACATGTTGAGGATACGAGGAATGCCTACTTTGACGCTGTGTTTTACAGCGTCAAGTGGGTTAACCGTCTCTCTATCAAAAAGTAAGCTGTATTTGTATTCGTAGATATTCTTGCCTTTTTCCCCGTTTGCTCCCTTGTTGTTGAACACACGCTCGCACTTGTTTCCGGAGTAGAATCGGTTGCCGCCGGCAAAGGTGTAGCGGGAAACATAACAATGGTTTTCGCAGCCTTTGCATTGCAGCTGTTTGGTTTCATAATGAGCCAGATTCTGGAGATCATCGATGGTTCTTGATGAGGCAGGGTGCTCGTCTTCTCCAGATGTGCGATGCTTGTAATCTGCCGCCGCATGAAGGGCACAGCCGTAGGCGCCCATCAGTTCCGGCATGTTGCTTCGTGCCACTTCGGTATGGGTGAGCAACTCAAATGCTCTTACCACCGCATCGTTTCTCATCGTACCACCCTGTACAACGATTTTGCCTCCAAGGTTCTCATTACCATGGAGTTTCAATACCTTATAAAGACAGTTCTTGATGACCGAATAAGAGATTCCGGCAGAAATATCAGCTACAGATGCGCCCTCTCTGAGCACCTGCTTCACCTTCGAGTTCATGAAGACGGTGCAGCGGGTTCCCAGGTCGCAGGGAGCCTTCGACTGGCAGGCGAGTTGGGCAAAATCGTCTACAGAATAACCCATGTTGTTGGCAAAGGTCTGGATGAATGTTCCGCAGCCCGAACTGCAAGCCTCGTTCAGTTCCATGCGCACCACAGCCCCTTTCTCCACGAAGATAGCCTTCATGTCCTGTCCGCCGATGTCCAGGATAAAACTCACGTCGGGCATGAGTGAGGCAGCCGCTCTTTCGTGCGCCATTGTTTCGATAATGCCGCTGTTGAGGCCGAAAGCCGCCTTGATGAGTTCTTCGCCGTAACCTGTAGAGCAGGAGCCTACGATTTCCAGTTCTGCGCCTCGCAATGCAGCTTCCTGCTTCAGGGCGTTCAGTCCATCCGCTACCGCCTTGATCGGATTTCCCAGATTCAGGCGGTAATTGGTAAAGACAATATCTCGCGTAGGCGTCTCCGCATTCACCCTTACCGCAACAATCTTCGTCGTAGTAGAGCCCGAGTCAATACCAATCACAACCTGCTGTTTTCCTTTATTCAGCGGTTTGGTTTCGGTAGCAAATTTCGCCTTTGATTTGAGCCATTCCTGGTGCTCTTTCTCGTTTTTGAACAGAGGCAGCAGACTGCTGGTCCATTCCGTTTGTATTTCTTTTTTCATCCGGCTTCTGAGAACAGATACTGAGGCTGCAGAATCGGCTGATTTTGCCCGGTAAGCACAGCCCAGAGCCGGAATGAGATTGCTGTTTCCGGATACGATGAAATCGTTTGGAGAGAGATGGAGATAATCGCAGAAAGCCTTGCGGAGAGCCGGAAGAAAGGTCAGCGGACCGCCGCAGAGCAGGATAGGAGCCTCGAAGCTGATGCCGTGAGAAAGCGTAACCACCGTCTGTACGGCGATGGAATGGAAGATGCTGGCTGCAATATCTGCTTCGGGCAGATTGCGCGCCATCAGGTTCTGGATGTCGGTCTTGGCGAATACGCCGCAGCGGGCAGCCATCGGATAAACGTGCTCTGCCTTCATCGCCAACTCGCTCATCTTCTGGTTTTCTACGCCCATCAGCACACTCATCTGGTCGATGAAAGCACCCGTTCCGCCGGCACAGTTGCCGTTCATGCGCAGTTCCATATTTCCGTTTTCCTTGAAGAAGATAACCTTCGCGTCCTCGCCGCCGATATCGATGAGCGCCTTCGCCTCAGGATGGGCAGTACGGGCATAGACCGATGCAGCCACCACCTCCTGTACAAACTCCGCCTGGAGCTGTTCGGCAGTAGCCATTCCTACGCTTCCCGTTACGCAGATTCTTGCCTCTGCATCGCCCACAAGGGCTAAAATCTCATCGAAATATTGCGACACAAGTTCGTTGACACGAGCGTTGTGGCGTTCGTATTTTGAGTAAATTACCCGGTTATCGCTGTCGATAACGGCTATTTTGGCTGTCGTAGAGCCAACGTCCAATCCTATGTAATAAGTTTTCTCCATTTCTCTTATCTCAAGTATTTCTCTTATCTTCTAGTATCTTCTTATCTTCTAGTGGCTTTTCCCAAGTTCCATCTGCTCTCTTCTCATATCCCTGAAAGCGCTCCAGGCTATCGGAACCGCAACGGCAAATGAGCAGCAATCTGCCCACATCTGACACATCTCCACGCCCAGCAGCCCGAAGAAATAGGGCAGGATGAAGATGAGCGGAATGAAGAAAAGTCCGCTGCGTGCTGCCGCTACGATGTTGGCTCTCACCGGTTTACGGATGGTCTGCATCAGCATGTTGGTGAGCACGATGCTGGCTATGAGCGGAAAACTGAGCACCTGCCATCGCAAAGCCACCGAACCTACGGCTACAACTGCTGCATCATCGCGGAAGATACTGATGATGGAAGTTGAGAAGATGAAGCCGAGAATGGCACAGACGCTGAGGAAAACCGTGCCGCATCTGATGCAGAAAAAGAAGGCTTCCTTTACGCGCCCATAGAGTTTGGCGCCGTAGCAGAATCCGCAGAGCGGCTGGAATCCCTGACCCAGACCGATGACCATCGCATAGGTGAAGAAGGAGATGCGGGTAACGATGCTCATGCCCGCAATGGCTGCATCGCCAAACGCACCTGCTGCCACATTGAGCATCAGCGTAGCGATACTTCCCAGTCCCTGTCTTGACAGCGAAGGGGTTCCGCCGAAGATAATTTCCTTGGCAAAGGCGCGGGTAGGGGTGAAATTGCAGAGACGGATGCGGATGTTCTCGCCTTTATGCGTCATCCAGAAGAGCATGGCGCAGCCGAAACACTGGCTGATGAGGGTGGCTACGGCGGCTCCGGTAATGCCCAGCTGGAAGTAGAGAATGAGCAGAGGAGCCAGAATCAGATTGAGCAGCACACCCGACATGATGCCTTTCATCGCATACATCGCATTGCCCTGGAAGCGCATCAGGTTATTCAGCGTAAGCGAGGTGGTCATAAAGGGAGCACCCAGCAGGATAATGCCCAGATAACGCTCTGTATAAGGAAGAATGGTGGGCGTAGAACCCATCAGAAGGCAGAGCGGAGTGAGGAACACATGACCCAGAATGGCGATGAGGAGACCGGTAAGAAAACTCAGCACAAAGCCCGTGGCTGCCATCTTCTGTGCCTGTTCCGTATGTTTGGCGCCCAACTGTCGCGAAACATAATTGCCTGCACCATGGCCAAACAAGAAACCAATCGCCTGAATCACAGCCATTGCTGCAAAGGAAACGCCTACCGCTGCCACACTCTGCGTGTTGATGCTGCCCACGAAATAGGTGTCGGCGAGGTTGTACATGCTCGTCGACAGCATACTGATAATCGTTGGTATGGCCATCGTAAAAATCACATGATGCACAGGGGCATGAGTGAGGAACGTATAGTTGTCTCTTTTCTCTTTCTTCATAACTTTATGATGCTCTTTTGGGGCATTTCAACCTGCAAAGGTACATAAATATCCACAAAGTTGGACAATTATGAACAAACTTTTATAAATTTATAAGAAAAGAGTTGCATTATTCATAAATTTATTGTATTTTTGCACCGCAATTGAATATATATACATAAAACAATATACTAATGAATGATGAGATAAGAATCATACCGATAACGACTAAAAAAGGGCTGAAAACCTTCATTCAGTTTCATTATGATCTCTACAGAGGCCATAAGTTTGCCATTCCTTTTTTGCGTTTCGACGAGATGAATACGCTGGACCCGAAGAAGAATCCTGCCTTCGAATTCTGCGAGGCTCAATACTTCCTGGCGGTTGACAGCGAGGCTCGTATCGTAGGTAGAATTGCTGGCATTATCAACCATCGTGCCAACGAAGAGTGGAACAAGAAGCAGGTTCGCTTCGGCTGGTTCGATTTCGTGGATAATGTAGCGGTTTCCTGTTCCTTGTTGCGCGCGGTAGAAAACTGGGGCAAGAGCAGGGGAATGAACGAATGCGTAGGTCCGCTCGGATTTACGGATATGGACCGTGAAGGCTTGCTCATCGAGGGCTTCGACCGGAAGTCTACGATGTATATTAATTACAATTATCCTTATTACAAGACGCATCTGGAGAGTTATCCGCTCTATGAGAAGGATAACGACTGGTTGGAGTACCGCATCAGGATTCCGGAAGTGACGCCGGCTAAGTTTGCCAAGACTGCCCAGATGATAGAGAGCCGATATAATCTGCATGTTCATAAGTTTACCCGCCGCGAACTGACCTCGGGAGGAATGGGCAGGAAGGTATTCGAAATCGTGAACGAGACTTACAAAAATCTCTATGATTTCCAGCAACTTACGGAGAAGCAGATAGATGAATATGTAAATACTTATATCAAGAAGGCTGACTTGAACCTGGTAACGGGTGTGGTAGATGGCAACGCTGGCAACAAGCTGGTAGCCTTCGGTGTTTCCTTCCCTTCGTTTACCGATGCGTTGCGCGAGATAGGCGATGGCAGGCTTTTCCCTACGGGTTGGCTGAAGGTGCTGAAGGTTCTGAAGTGGCACAAGACGGATACGGTAGATTTGCTCTTGATTGGTGTTCTTCCGGAATATCGCAAGAAGGGAGCCAATGCGCTTATTTTTGCCGATCTGATAGAGCAGTATCGCCGTTATGGCTTTAAATGGGCTGAGGCAATGCCGCAGATGGAGACCAATACCGGTGTTCAGAGCCAGTGGCAGTATCTGGAGAGCGAACAGCATCGCCGTCATCGCTGCTATAAGAAGAAGATTTAAAAGTCTCTGTTTTGAGCCGTTTAGGCATAAAAAAGATAGAATATGGGCTGAAAAGTTAAGAAAACTAACTCGCTCTAAATTGGACTTTGATTGAAAATCAAGAAGTTGGGCGTTTGCC